>Ga0075418_10008669_pt1 | contig 11398 bp, 15 predicted proteins | sample SoiMetdeltSBSDD2_FD_81776 | JGI IMG/M metagenome (GOLD analysis project Ga0075418, IMG submission 81776) | Bulk soil microbial communities from a Populus tree surrounding site in Tennessee, USA - Soil MetaG P. deltoides SBSDD2 | ecosystem: Environmental > Terrestrial > Soil > Tree plantation...
AGGGCGTGCAATCTCCTCGGCGTGATGATCCTGCTCTTTCTTTTCTATCTCTGGGCGAACTCGCAGCTTAAAGGGTCGTAAAGCTAGCAGGGGATTACCAAGGGGAGTGGTACGGGCCGATAGAAGTGCCCAAGTGATTTGTTGACTGAGAGCGCGTATGAACGTCGAACCTGATCCCAATCCAGAATGTCCTAAGTGTCATCATCGTTATACTGTCGTGCTGCGTAGCCAAGACAAGAATGTAGATCCGCCTGTTTGGTGGTGTCGTGAGTGCATGTATGAATGGCCGACGAAGGCTTCTAGGAGTGATTGACCATTAACCGTACAGTGTCATAGGATGCGCGTCGAGATGCTCTGGATACTTGCCGTCATAACAACTCTCAGTGGTGTTACGCCTGATGTCTCGATCACCAAGGTTAGCACTTTCCCTGATCAACAGAAGTGCGAACAGACTCGACGTAACATGCAGGAGAGCGCTGAACCAGGCCAAGTGTACATCTGCGTCAAGCACGCGCCAAAGGAAAAGTGACCGATCGTCCTCCCCGGCCTTATTTGACCCGTAGACTCACTGTCGTTTGATCTCATCGTTCCGCCTCCACATCCACTAGTCGCACCGGCTCCAAGCCTATTGTCAACTAGATTTAGTTCGCTTTGGTAAAAACTTTAAAATTGCCCTCCTGACTCCTCTACGGGTACAGATTGTTCGCGTATGTGATCTCACAATCTACGCGCCAAGAAATTCAAGTTTACAGATCGCCTCAACGCGCCCTCGCCCTTCGGGGAAAGCCTGTCACTACTCTGCGGATCGGCAAGCTCAGACAGGCTCGGATGGAGGGCCGATTCCGCAAAATATCACAGTAAAATTGTCGATGCTTTCTGCACGTCACCGGTGAGTCATGATAAAGCGATGCACGCCGCGCAGCTTAAGAAAGCTGGGACGCCGAAGTGTTATACGTTCGCCCTGGTCGGTAATAACAAGAGCCTACCAAATGAAGTGATATGGCAGTTCGCTGGTCCGCGTCGAAACAGCCTCGTTCGGGACCAAGGACGAAACCTTGGCGGCTTGAACCTACGTCAATGAGTGGGGTCTACCACCTTCGGGTGGACCTCACTCTTCCGCCCAATCAACCCCGACATATGACCATGTATCCTACGTAAATCTGACAATTGTTTACCTCCGCACAGATGCGTAGTATACACACCTACGAACGGCCCTGTGTGCTGGTATCCGGGGCCTGACAGGCGGTGACTGATGGACGGTCTTCCAATCCGCAAGGAGGTTCAGGATTTCCTTGAAGCCTCAGAAACGTTGCTGTCACCCGCCTTGCTTGGTTCAGACCTAACACCAGAAGAATGCCTTCTCATTGCGGATTACGTGATGCACCTTGTCGACTCCGAAAGACCCTGGGGAACGGCTCTCTTCAATGCGATGCGTGGATGTAAGGGCGATCACTGAGTGAGGCCTTCAAAAACGCTTCACGTCTTCGATCCACTCGGCAACGGTTATTTGAAGACATGGGATCCACTGACGCATTGTTTCCACGTCAGCAATCGATCCACTTCGACAATCGATCCATCTTTGCAATCCTTCCAGTGTCACAATCCTTCCACTCGTGAAAGCTTCTAGCCTATTCAGAAAACCTGCGCTTCGTCTCTTCTCAACTCATGGAAACGCACAGGGCAGGCCAGTCTGCAAAACCATTGCCGCCTCAGTAGAGATTCTGACATCCGGTTAGGCGTGTCCGCACAATTCTTGTGGTTCGCCTGCGGTTTGTTAATTCGCTGCCTAACGCGCAAAAGGTTGATGGACATGGATGTCAGCGAGACAAACTGCTCCCTGTGGACATTTTGCCGATATTGTCCATGCAAGAAACAAACGATAGCCTGAGCACGGTAGGGTCGACGCCGACTTAAATGGACGAAGAGTACTTGGATTACCGAACCGTGGGGGTTTCTTGAGAATCAAAGGAGAATCAACGAGGGTAAAGACATGTTCTCAGTGAATACCTGCCAGTGGTCCGTGCCTTGCACACTTAGTACAACCCTGCAGCAAAGTTGCCATATGGCACCCCGTTAATATCTGAAAGAAGGCATATGCGGATCCGCTATCCACATAAAGCAACCAATCTGGTTGTCATTTTGATGTGCTCCGCGTTCTCTGTCGGACAGAGTTTGAGCGCTGTATCGCGGTTCTCGGCGACGTTCTCGTCCCCTGGAACGGAGGCTTCGCCGATTGTGGAGGGCTCAAAAGTCACGCTCGAATACCAGGTCACCGTCCCCGGCGAGGATGAAATCAATTACGAAAACGTCAGCGAGTTCGTGCAGGGCCGGCATGAGATCTTTCGCGCTTTGGAACGGAAAGTAGCTGGCATGAGAGCGGGGGAAGAGAAGCAAGTTGAACTGACGGCTCAGGAGGCCTTTGGTCCGCGTGATGAGAGGAAAAAGATGACGATACCAAAGACCGACTTGCCAACTGACGCGCAAGCCGGAGACGTCGTTCAGAATGAGGAGGGGTCCTTCGCCACTGTGGCAGCAGTGTCAGGGTCAGAGGCGGTGTTGGACTACAACCATCCATTGGCGGGGAGGTCGCTCGTCGTGCACCTCAGAATCGTCAAGGTGATGAACCCCTAATCTTTTCGTGGCTGCCGGGTCATCCTTGATGGCCTGCTGGTCTGACGGGGAGGCGCTATGAAGGTTCGAGACATGATGACGGAACAGGTGCCCTGTTGTCTGGTTTCTGACATGGCGCCACAGGCGGTGCGTATCATGATGGACCTGGGGGTCGGCGGGGTGGTGCCGATTGTCGACAAGGACCAGGATAGTAAGTTGATCGGGGTGGTGACCGACCGTGACCTTTGGCTGGAGATAGCGAGACGGGATTCCCGCGACGTGCGGGTATCTGATTGCACGATAACGCCCGAACTTAGTTGCTTTCCCGACGATGATGTGGAGCAGGCGGTGGATTGCATGTGCGATCACGAGGTCCTGCGCATTCCGGTAATTGATGAAAACCACAGGATCCAGGGAATGGTTTCAATGGCCGATGTGCTGCATCGTTCAGAGATCCCTGCAGCAAAGGCGTTCGAAGCGCTCAAGAAAGGGTAGGCATCAAGTCACGTCGCGGCATATACCGAGTGGAATGGTCCACAGTGAGCCATGCTGGTCTAACGCCCCGCGGCGGCGAAGGAAGATGTCGCAAAAGGGTCCGGATTCGTGGTCGGCGGCGGGGACTGCTAATTCCAAGGAGGGATCAGGTGCGGATTGAGGCGTCTTATGGGATCGGCGACGACGATTCGGCAAACTTGCGCAGGCATCGGGCAAGCGCCGCGATAGGAGGTAACTGCCGGCTAACTATACCTCTGACGTGAGCCTGCACATACACCGGTCACAGCCTAAGAACATCAGTCTATGAAGGTTGATATTTCGCCGAGGTGAACCAAACCGATCGTCCGCGCCGTTGATGAGGATACGACTCACGGAAGAGACCGTAAAGGGCACGCGATTGCGACGCGCAGAATCAAGCGGTCGTCAGGATAGCCGCGGCCCACTGTCTCCCTGTCCGACTCCCGTCCCATTCTTACAACTGTTGCCACCCGCATAGCAGAATCGGTTCCCTCCATTTGCAAGAGCTCGCCATGATACTGCAAGCGGTCAAAATCGCTTTGTTCGGCATTCAGCTCCACTCGAAAGGATTTGTCCAAAACCCTATTGGACAAGGTTAAAGCGGATAAGAAGGTGCTCGTCGCAACCAATATGGAACTTATAGACACAGATCAATCAACAAGAGTTCTGGTCAATTAGTGGTCTACCGGTGATCTGTGCAATGACGGGTGGACTACGCGCTGAGAGCAATCATGCAGAGTTCCATGCGCCAGAATCAGAGGGATTTCCGGCGAGCGGGGCGAAAGACGGAACATCCGGCGCGGTATAAGGCGGAGTATTCGGTGTGAATGCACCTAAATATTCTGCGTCATGGCGGTCCCATTGACTCCAACGTAGGATAGTGCTTTACCCTTGTCACTTCAGACGGGCATTGCAAACGACTCTCAAAAAAGGAGGTGTGGTATGAAGCTGGTCTTACTAAGCTGCATACCGATGAATCAGTCCGATCACGACCTGACCTCACGCGCGTGGCAATGTTGGTACAGTCCAGTCAGCGATGAACATGCACCTCTGATGAGGGAGGATGAACGATGGAGATGGTGATGATGGTTTTCCGCACGTCGATGGAAGGGGAAGTTCTCCCGTGGGTCGAGCAAGAACAACTACCCTACACCCGACTTGATGGCGCACAAGGCAAGGGAGCTTCGGGCACGCCTGGGTCATTGGTGTGGGGCGGCGCGAATAGCGTCCTTCTCCTAGCTATCCCCGACGATCGCCTGGACAGTTTCAGAGATCGCGTTCGAGCGTTTGAACGGGAACTGGAGGTGCAACAACGGGTGGAGGTGCCCTTTCACATTTTCGTGATGCCATGCATTCAATGGCTGTAACCTTCCGTGCTCTCCGACGCGCCAATCTTGCCTCTTGCAGACGGTGGGTAAGACGGACACACCACTGCGGCATCCTATTGGATCAGCATGCGGTACGGGGAAATCGGCGAATCGGCGCCCATCGCACGCCGTAACAGATCTTGTCTCCAAATTTGGATAAGCTTGCTCAATGCCGATGGAAAGGAGACAACGTAATTCCATAGTGATTCGACTGGCAGAAGAGTCTGACTCTGAGCAGATTTGGTCCATATTTCACGCCATAGTGAAAAAAGGAGATACCTACCCTTTTGATCCCGCAACCACCAAAGAACAAGCGAAGGAAATGTGGTACGGAAAACATATACGGACCTATGTTGCTGTGGTCGATGGGAGGGTGATGGAACGTATATCTTGAAACCTAACCAACCTGACTTGGGTCGCATGTCTCGAACGCGGCTTTCATGGTCAATCCGGTCACGGATGCAAAGGGGATTGGAACAAAGATGGTGGAGCACGCACTGGACGAGGCAAGATTACTGAAGTACAAAGCGATGCAATTTAACTTCGTGGTCAGCACGAACGAACGAGCCATCGCCCTTTGGAAGCGTTATGGATTTTCCATCATTGGCATCTCGCCTAAGGCGTACAACCACGCTCAGCATGGACTTGTGGACGTACATATCATGCACCGTTTTTTGTAGACGATAGCTGGTGGATAATCCGGTCTTCATCCATCTCGCGGCGGTCGTGATCCTAGGCACGTTTCTGGCGTGGTGGAACGATGGGCCAAAGTGAAGACAGCGTGTTGACTTGAGGGCCTTCCTGTGTCTACAGTTTGCGTCTACACTTTCCTGGAAAATCGGCCACTGTCTTTGGTTTGCGCGTAGTCTCCCGTTGGGGACACCAACAACTCTCAAACACTGCTCCAGCCCAGGCGTTTTGCGTGTTGGCCCACGGGGAATTGTAGACTGTCTACGGTTTGGGTCTACGGGTTTTCATTGGAGGTCAGCACCAATGTCCCCTCCTTTCATCGTTCACGGAACCCTACGGCTCGCGCCTGTTCATTCCCAAGCTTCTCTTGCCGTTCTTCAAGGGCCGCGTAGAATGTTGGAAGGCGCTATGTACCACCTCGGTCCCTATTGCGAAGCTGCGGTTCTCTGCATGGGAAGCCCACGGTAGACGGCCACTGAGGACGTCAGGGCAGACGCTCCACCACTGTCCGATAAGGAACGGGATGGGCAGACGGATAACCTTGGGATCAACTCAACTCCTAAAAGAAGCAGATCTTTCCGTTCACCGATGCTGAGCTGACCACGATTGTTTCTAGAACAGGGTTCAACACGTGGAAGGCACTAAACCCTGAATGTTACTACGACATACTCGCGCTTCTCTTGACTGGTGCTCTACGAGAAGAAGTCTCCAACTCGACAAGACTGATGTGATGCAAGAGGCTTCAACGGGCCTGTGGTTAGACAACTTCACGGATGCTGGGGATGATGCTGACAAGACGTTGAAGAACGAACAATCTTGGAGACCCTGTCCCTTGCCCGACCTTCTCATTGAGCTGGGCTTCTTCGACTGCGCGAAATCCATCCGGCATAAGCGCCTCTTCCCGCAACTGAAGCACGGCGGCGGGAACGGATACGGCGACGGTCCAGGCAAGGCGTGGGCACGGCTGGTTAAAAATCTGAAACAAGATGGTCGAGGCAAGATGCTCCACTCGCTACGCCATGGTGGTATCTCGAACTTCGCAGCGTTTCGTGTGCCCGATGCGCACGCGCTCGCACTGACCGGACATGCACGAGAGGGGACGAGCGGAGAGGTTCACTTCTCGACATACGTACACACAGGGACGTTCTCACTCAAGGTGTTGAAGGGGTCGATTGATACACTCGGAGAGGCGTACAGAGGAGTGGTGAAAGGGGTTGTTGCCTAACATGCCTGTTCAACACGTCACAGCTTCAGCATTGAGAAAGAAGCATCGGAACGCAGTTTGCTGCGAGTGTCGGAAAGAAGCTGCAGGCGATTCTGAAGATCAGTTGTGGACAATTTGGACGGCCACGATGTTCTACTGTCCCCTGTGTGCAAAGCGCGAAGGGATTGGTCCCGATGATTATTGAGGGACTTCTTTTGATGACGACGACTGCATTTCCACTTTTCGTTGTCGACATCTTTACTTTTCCGACGAAGTGGTCAACAGTGAAAGAAGGGCCATCTAACCTCTGCTGACTTCACGCTTGAGTGGAGACGTAATTTCACGATATGCAAGAAGATTCTGTGGGAGTCTGAGACTGCTTCAGACACGGAAGCGAATCAGAAGGAGCTTGACCTTATCAGGTCGTACCGTTCCAACGATCTTGCTATCGGGGTACAACAGATGACCGAAGTTCAAGCTATGAGGAATCCCATACACAGAAAAGTAAGGAGCATGAAGCCTAACATTGCTCCTGTCAGGCTTGACCCGACAACGTGTAAGTTCTTTCGCAATGGTCCGGTCTGGTTCCCAACATGAAACTACAATTTCGAAGACATCGACCCCAAACCGTCTTATGACCTTTTTGATTGGCTGCGGATCTATGGGAGAGCCGGACTATTCTCACCGTGGTGTCACGCTCCGGCTCACGCCGGGGTAGAGGCGGATGTGAACCATCCCATGATCTCGCTCATCCTATTGCTAATCGTTGGCTGGATGGAGCGGCCTTCATCGTAATAGTTCGAGTTGTGCTTCTGAGCAACATGTTCATTTTAGCCATGGGTCTAGCGGGGTGTGACTCGGAACGGCACCGAATGATGAAGGAGCAGTATCCGTCTTATTCTGAAGCGGTCCGGCGTGCGATCGACCGGGGAAGCCTTATGCGGAATATGAACGAGGATCAGGTGTTCCTCTCGCTCGGTACCCCGGTCTGTAAAAAGGAGATCGAGTATCAGGGAAGACCAGTGAAGGTATGGCTCTATCCTCCGATTGGAAGAGATGCCTGTGTTACGGCCGACTTTCGTGTGTATTTCGAAGATGGACTAGTGACGACCTGGGATCACTTCACGAAACCTACCAGGTTTACCGATCCGCCTGGTGGCGTACCATAACAAAATCATCAGAACATGCCCCTTATTAGAATTGTCACCAATTTTTTATGAATGGTTGCCGCAAGCTAGTTGAGATGTGTTACGCGTGTTTGTTCTGCTCGGCTTGTGGTTGGCTCAGCATCGACGAACAGTATCCAAGAATGCTCTCGACTATCTAGGTGTATCCGGCCCTATATCGATGGAGGTGCGGATAGGATCGTTCGTGCTGGGAGAAAGGATGTGTTCCGGGTGCAGCTATCAGTTCCGTGTCGGAAGGGTCCCGGTTGCGAGGCGACTCAGGGGAAAATGCCCATGTGACCACACTTCGTATTTGTATACGGCGCTATGGGCGCCCAGTCAGCGCGCAGGGAGACGGTTGAGTTTCTGCCAAACGGCAGTTACACTTTGTGGTGGTCATACGCGTTCATAGTCTCATATGTGCGTTATGCAGGAGGCCGTCATGAGGATGCTCTGGTTACCGGCTTTGATCTGTGTGAGTGCACTGGCGAGTCATGCGGCTGAGCCTCCCGCAAAATCAGATGGTCAGAATGGATCATCAGACCTCTTCAAAGGGAAAGATGGTGTGCCCATGGTTTTGATCCCCGGTGGACCGTTTACGATGGGTAGCAATGATGGGTTGCCGAATGAGCGGCCCGAGCATCAGGTGACCTTGGATCTGTACTTGATCGATCAGTATGAGGTGACGATGAGCGCCTACCAGAAGTTTCTCGAAGGCGCGAAATACGATTCGCCGTCTACATGGGACGATGAAGCTGCCACCACGGTTGGGGACCGCCCTGCGATCGGGATGAACTGGGAAGGAGCCGCCGCCTATTGCAAATGGGCCGGTAAACGTTTACCCACAGAAGCGGAATGGGAGAAGGCAGCACGGGGTACCGATGGTCGTCGGTTTCCATGGGGTCAAATGCAGCCGTTTGTCGACATTGCCAATTACAATCGCGGGGTATGGGTCAGCGAAGCGGTGACGCTGGTGCCTGTCGGGGCAGGTCTTGAGGGCATGAGTGTGAGACATGGGCTGAAGGAGGGGGGGAGAAGTCCATATGGTCTGAATCATATGGCTGGAAATGCGGCTGAATGGGTAGCCGACTGGTATGATCGTGAATACTATCCCAAGAGTTCCGACAAGAATCCGACAGGCCCGGCTGCCGGAGAGAAAAAAGTCATCCGTGGAGGATCATGGGCCGATCTCCCGTCGGCAATTCGCGTGACGGCACGATTTTCGGCAGAGCCTGAGTTTCAAGATCGCACGATTGGGTTCCGCTGTGCGATGGCTGCACCCAAGAAAGAATAGGAGGAAAATGCCGATAGCTGCTATGTGTGATTGGAAACGGCTCGATGATGAATGATCGGAGCAAAGTCAGCGGTACGCTGCATATCTGTGACAAGGCTCCTGATTTCTCGCTCCCTGGAGTGGACGGCAAGACCTGGGCTCTGTCAGACCTCAGCGACTATCCCATTCTCCTCATCGTCTTCTCGTGCAATCATTGTCCCTACGTGCAGGCCTACGAAGATCGAATGATCGCGATGCAGCGCGAGTTCGAGGGGCGTCTGAGACTGGTAGCGATCAATTCCAACGATGCATACCAATATCCAGAAGATAGTTTCGAGAGGATGAAAACACGTGCCAAGAAGAGGGGATTCAACTTTCTCTATCTTCGGGATGACTCTCAATCCATCGCCCGGGCCTATGGTGCCACGCATACGCCTCAACTGTTTGTTCTCGATAGCCTTCGTCAGGTGCGCTACTCCGGTAAGTTCGATGATCAATGGCAGAAGCCCCATCAGGTCACCCGATCCTACGTGCGCGATGCAGTCGAGCGGTTGCTATCGGGGTCTGTGCCTGCCGAGGCCTACACGCACGCGATCGGGTGCACGATCAAATGGAAGTCGGTATGATACTTGCCTCATCTCCCTAACCTTGTGGCATGCCCTGCGCCTGGGTCCACATCTCCTCCTTCCAACCACAATGAAAAGGCGTGGATGGCTGCCATTGCAGCGATGGTCTTTCTTGTTGCGGCAGCCTCAGTCTGGCGTGGGGCGTCCAGTCATTCCCCGAACACTCCCGAGTCCGTGACCGATCGACCTCATCTAGATTCGGGGATGGTTCCACTTGTAACCGGTGAAGAATCTATCCAGGAGCAATTCGCTCGAGCAGGTTGTCCGGTGTGCCACACGATCCCAGGAATTATCGGGGCCACCGGGCGGGTTGGTCCTCCTCTCTTGCTCGGTACGAACGGAGTCAAACGGCTGCCGGACCCTGCATACACTGGCCGAGCCAAAACGGTTCGGGAATACATTGTGGAGTCGATCGTCTCGCCGAGCGATTATGTCGTACCTGGTTATCCAGACAAAGCGATGCCTGGTTGGTACGGAAGCAAGTTGAGCGCGGGGGCTTTGGATCAGATGTCCTCGTATCTTGAACGGCTTGCAGAGCTCTCGGATCGTCCAGCGAGGTGACCCGACCTTGGGCGGAGTAGGATCAGCCGGCGGCGGGAATGTGGTTGGGTAAACGCGAGGGAAGGAATACCTACCGGTTGCGAAGGGTGCTTTGACTGGCTTGTCCTCCTTGGATCTGAAACCCTCTCTCGTCTTTCTTCTCCTTGTCGAGGAGAGCGTTCACTGCGTCATCTCCTTTCAGGCCTTCCAGTTTGATCTTGAGACGAAGGTTGTTGGCACTGTCGGCATTGATCAGCGCCTGCTCGATGCTGATCTTTCCGGCTTTATAGAGTTGGAAGAGCACGTGATCAAATGTTTGGCACCCTTCATCGATTCCTTGTTCCATGGCCTCTTTGAGGGTATCGATTTCGGCCTTTTTGACCAGATCCTTGATGCGCGGTGTATCCAACATGATTTCGAGTGCCGGCACGCGACGCCCGTCCACGGAAGGGATGAGACGTTGTGAGATGACCGCCCGGAGATTGAGGCTGAGCTGCAGATAAATCTGCGCATGGCGTTCGACAGGGAAGAAGTTCATGATACGTTCGATCGCCTGATTCGCATTGTTTGAGTGCAAGGTTCCGAGGCAAAGATGACCTGTCTCGGCAAATGTAATCGCAGCCTCCATCGTTTCCGTGTCCCGGACTTCTCCGATCAAAATGACGTCGGGCGCCTGTCGCAGCGTGTTTCTCAACGCATTGCCGAATGAGTGGGTGTCGAACCCCACTTCCCGCTGTGTAACAATCGATTTCTTGTGGTGGTGCACGAACTCGATGGGATCTTCGACGCTGATGATGTGGCCTGCATGGATGCTGTTGCGATGATCGATCATGGCGGCCAGCGTTGTCGATTTCCCTGAGCCTGTCGCGCCCACGACGAGCACCAGTCCGCGTTTGGTCATCGCGATATCTTTGATCGTGGGCGGTAATTCCAGCTGCTCGACGGTCATGATCTCAGCTTTGATGTGTCGAAAGACCAGTCCTACATTTCCCTTCTGACGAAACACGTTGACCCGGAAGCGGCCGAGATCCTTGTAGTACAAGGCCAGATTCATTTCCATTTTTTCTTCGAATTCGCCCCGTTGCTGGCCGCGCATCATCGCGAGGGCCAGCGACTCGAGTTGCTCGTTGGTGAACGGAGGTGCGTCGGTGCGGTGGGTCGAGCCATGAATCCGATAAACGGGTGGGGCGTCCACCGTGAGGTAGAGGTCCGATGCTTCCTGTTTGACCATTACTTCCAAGAGAGTTCGAACGTCCATGGTGATCCTCGTTATGGCGCGTCGTGAAAAGTCACGATTGTCGTCGGCCGATTTAGGCAGCGCCCCCGGCGGCCATTCCGAACAGATTCGGATTCATACTCCTGGACTGCGCTTCAGCTTTGGTCACAATACCCCGGCTCGCGAGTTCGAC
>Ga0075418_10008678_pt1 | contig 11389 bp, 7 predicted proteins | sample SoiMetdeltSBSDD2_FD_81776 | JGI IMG/M metagenome (GOLD analysis project Ga0075418, IMG submission 81776) | Bulk soil microbial communities from a Populus tree surrounding site in Tennessee, USA - Soil MetaG P. deltoides SBSDD2 | ecosystem: Environmental > Terrestrial > Soil > Tree plantation...
ATGCCGCCGAAGACCTTTGCGTACCACGCCTGCATCGCCGGAATGTCTGCGGTGGGCGGATAGAGATGAATGTGATCCATGCTGACCGGCCCCGGCAGAGACGGATCGCCAAAGACCTCCACACGAATCCCACTGTCGGGAGCATAGACATATCCCTGGTTCGGATTCGTCTCTCCAACATCGAACTTGACACCCGCAGCCTTCCAGCGCGCGCGCGCACCGGCGAGGTCCTTGTACACGAATCCGAAATGGTTGACGATTGACCCGGCGGATGGACCTGTGGCCTCGCCCTGACGAAGCATGATGAAGACGCCAGGAAACTGGATCAGTGACAGCGGTCCGTTGCTGACAACCGTACCACCGAGCATCGTGGTCCAGAACTCCTTCTGGGCATCGACGTTCTTTACGACCAGATGGATGTGTCCCAGTGCGATTCCGATGTCGTTCGGAGGTGCCAGCTGAGCAAGAACCGGTGTGGATAAGAAAGGAGCCAGGCAGCCGACGAGGACAAGCAATCGTCGCTTTTTCATAGTGGCCTCGCGTGCGCTTATTTCAACCTACGAGACAAGTCTGTGTAGACGAGACTGACGAATCGATCCGGAGTAATGGCGCCGCCCATCCGCCCGTCGTCGAAGTCCTTCGTCGGTTTCGAGGCGACGACTTCGGCTTCAGTCTTTCCAGCCTTGATCGCAGCCGCGATCCGATCGCGCACGGCCGCAAACATCGTCAATTGTTGTTCGATCTCTTTGAAACTGACGATCGGTCCCAGGTGACCTGGGATGATCTTCGTGTCCGGCTTGACGATCTTCATGAGCTGCCGTGCCGCGGCCATCATGCCGTCTACCGTACCGCCCTCGTTGACCCCGATATTCGGGTAGCGCAGCGAAGCGGGGATGTCTCCGACGTGCACGACGTTTGCCTTGCGGAAGTAGATGATCGAGTCGCCATCGGTGTGCGCAGGCGCAGGGTGATAGATCAGGATCTCCTCACCGTTGAAGTGCAGCGTGAGGCTGTCGGTATAGGTCAACACCGGCAGCATACCGAGAGGTGCGGCGTTCTGGGCGTCTGCCATGCGCTTACGCATGTTTTCGTGGGAGATGATCGCGGCGCCGAGCTTGGCCATGGCGGCGTTCCCCGCGGTGTGATCGCCGTGCAGGTGCGTGTTCACGACGTAGCGAATGGGCTGCGGGCTGAGGGCTCTGACCGCATCGACGATCTTCTGGTGCATCTGGCCGTACATGGAGTCGACCAGAAAGATTCCGTCGTTTCCGACTGACACGGCGATATTGCCCTGCGCCGGGCCACCCATCAGCACATACAGCCCATCGGCGACTTTGACTGTCTGCAGTTCCAGCTTCGCAAAGTCGATGTTCGGTTGCGCATAGCCGCTCCCGACGCCACAGGTGAGGACCAGCACGAGAATCAGCGCCAGTTCGCCAATCTTCATACGCGAAAGCCTACACGAACTTGAGATTGACGCTGACGTGTCACGAGCGTATGGTCTGAGCCCAAGAGATATGAGAACTGTCCTCAAGCCAATCTCGCTCTGGGCCCTGGTAGCCGCTGTGACAATCACCGTGAGTTCGACGATCGCCGGGGGTCAGGCCCCACCGGCCGGTCAAGGACGCGGACGAGCCGCAGGCCCGCCTCCACCACCGCCAGAGCCTCAGGCCGGTCACCCGTCTGGAAAATTGGTGATCTGGGGTGACGTCGCCAGCTTCGATGTGCCGGGGACCTTGCCCACGCACTGCATCCTCACGAATCGCTTCAAGCGAGGTCAGCGTATGGGCTTCCGCATGACGGCGATCGACGGCGGCAGCGGCGAAACTGAAAACACGGCGGTGCTCGTCGCGCACGTGAAGTACGCCGGTCAAACGATCGACGTGCCCATGCGATGGCGTGGCCAGGGAGGATTTCCGGCGGCTGAATATCCACGACAGCCGTCAGAGATGTGGACCGGCGTCTGGGTGGTGCCGGCCGACGCGCAGCCCGCGACGTTGAGCTACACCGTCACCGCAACCGATCGCTTCGGCCGAACATCAACCTTCTCGCCGTTCATCAACGTCGTCTCGCAGATCGCCATCGTCGAATAGATCCCACGGAGGCTTAGCGGCCACTCGGCAGCTTCACCACCGGCAGTGCGATCTTCGACGGCCTTCCCGGGCCGCTGACAACGGTGTTGCGAGCCACGGCGATCTCGGTGCTCGTATACGGATCGTTTGCGGTGTTGAGACTGCGGGCGTAGCTAGGAAAGTTGCTCGACGAGACTTCGATGCGTACGCGGTGGTCCTTGAGAAACACATTAGCCACCAGCATCGGCGGCGGCGCGATTCGATAGATCTCGCCGGGCTTCATGAAAATCTGCTTCTCGAGCCCGTCTCGATAGCGCATCCGCTGAATGGTGTCAGCGATGTTCCAGGACGTGCCGTTGGGTGAAACATCGACCAGCTTCACGGTGAAGTCGGTGTCAGGTGCGCTGGAACCGACAAAGAGCTCCGTATCAACGTAGCCAAACACGGCGAGGTCTTCCGCGAGTGGCTCGCTCGTATAGACGAGTACGTCTTCTCTCGCCTCGATGTTGCGCTTGTCGTACGCGCCGTCATTCGTCTCCTGATCGGTTCCGACGCCACTGATTTCGCCACCATGTGCGATCACCGGATTGGCTGGATCGTACGTGAACGTATCGACGCTGGCCGCGGTTGGCGCCGTACCGAGCAGGCGGCCATCGCCCTCACGTGTGTTCGCGCGCCCGCCACTCGAAAGGTAGAACACACGCGACGGATCTCGCCCTGCCCATGGCACGGCGTCGAACTCGACCCACCGATTGGCGCCAGCCACATAGACGGTGATTGGACTCTTTGGCGTGGGCGCTGCTGGATCGTCTTTCAGCCAGCGATCGAGCCAGGCGATCTGGCGACCGGTATAGTCGAGGCGGGCATCGCCTAGATCGCGGTCGCCGATCTTGGTCGCCTGCGTTTCACGCCCGAAAGCACAGTGCTCTCCGTTGGTGATGACGATCGCCTGGCTGCCTGTGGGATTCTGTTTGCGCGTCTTCTCGAAGAAGGCGACCGTCGAGCGCGAGGAAATGTCGTAAAGCGCCTCGGCCCAGAGGCCTGGCACCTTAATCACGTCAGCGTCCGTCACGCGGTCATCGTCCCAGTCGGGATGCGATGGCCCGCGCCGGAGATATTCTTCCAGCTCGGTGTCGGGCGCATGGGCAGCCTTCGCCATGTCGATCATCGGTAAATGCATGCGCGCCTCGTCGTAGACCTTCGGCTCGATGTCGACCGTGCCGCTCTCCATCGCGAAAGCCTTCGATAGGACTTGTCGATGCCGATCGCTGAGGTCGCGTGGAAGCTGCGGCCAGGCGAGGGGCATCTCCTCGAAGAAGTAATTCGCCCAGCCCTGTTGCCACGCACCGCCGCGCCAAAAATTGCCCTGCTCGTGGAACGGTCCCGCCTCCGCCACGCCGACGCCGGCCGAGTAGGCGATCATCGCCTTATGTGTGGGATGGCCGAGCGAGGCGAGCTTGAGCTGATTCTCGGCGGACGACGAGCAGCCATAGGTCGCGACCTTGCCGTTCGACCAACCCTGCGCCGCGATCCAGTCGAGCGTATCCCAGCCATCCTCATCGGCACGACCGAGCATGCGCATCTCGCCTTCGGATAGGAACCGCCCGCGTTCGTGCTGATGCACGATCGCGTAGCCTGCGTTGACCAGCCTGTTGAGGAAGACCGGTTTCTCACCGATCTCGGTTTTGTAGGGCGTGCGGATCAGGACGACGGGAAACCTTCCCGTCGCCGCCGGCAAGTAGACATCGGCGTTCAGCCGTACGCCATCCCGCATGCGCACCTGCGCCTGCTCAATCGTGCGTCCACCAGCCGGCAGCACAATGCCCACTTGATCCGTCTTCGCGGGGGCCGCGACGGGTGAAGACGACGAGCACGAGACCGCGAGCAGAACGGCCACTGCGAGAAACACAAACGGAGACCGGCTACCAGCCGACCTTGCTCCCCTTGTTCTGCTCATCGAGCCAGGCCTTGAGTGGCGCGAAGTAATCCGCAATCGCCTTTGCATCGAGCTGGCGCTCACCTGTCAACGCCTCGAGCGCTTCCGGCCAGGGCTTCGACGCGCCCATCGCGAGCACGCTCTTCAGCCGTTTGCCCGCTTCGCTGCTGCCGTAAATCGAGCAGCGGTGGAGTGGTGTCGTGCAGCCCGCCACCTGTGAGAGCGCGCGATGAAACTGGAACTGCAACACGTAGGACAGGAAGTAGCGTGCGTACGGCACGTTGGCCGGAACGTGGTACTTGGCGCCCGGATCGAAGAACTCCTCGCCGCGGACTGAGGGCGCTCGTACGCCTTGGTACCGCTCACGCAGTTCCCACCAGGCAGCGTTGTAACGATCGGGCGGAACCTGTCCGCTGAACACCTGCCAGCGCCACTGGTCGATCACCAGGCTGAACGGCAGGAACGCGATCTTGTCGAGCGCCTGCCGCAACAGCAGCGGGATGTCGCCGGACGAATCGGGCGCCTTATCGAGCAGCCCGATCTTGACGAGATACTCCGGCGTCACAGAGAGGCCGACGGTGTCGCCGATGGCCTCATGGAAGCCGTCATTCGCGCTGTCGCGGAAGATCATCGGCTGCGCGTGGTTGTACTCGCGCGCGTAGAAGTCATGACCGAGCTCGTGATGGATGACGGTGAAGTCTTCCGCCGTCTGGTCGATGCACATCTTGATGCGCACATCGTCCATGTTGTCGACGTACCACGCGCTGGCATGGCAGACCACTTCGCGATCGCGTGGCTTGACGAACAGCGATCGCTCCCAGAATGTCTTCGGCAGCGGATCGAATCCGATCGACGTGAAGAAGCGCTCGCCGGTGCGGACCATTTCCACCGGGGTCACTTTCCGTGCTTTCAGGATGCTGTCCAGCGAGTACGTGCGACCCGCACCGGATGGCGCGACGATGTCGAAGACGTTCGTCCAATCCTGCGCCCAGATATTGCCAATCAGGTATGCCGGAATCGGTCCATCGGCGGGCACGGCGTCACCGTACTTCTGGTGCAGCTTCGTGCGCACGTAGGTGTGCAGAGACAGATAGAGCGGTCGCAGCTGCTCCCACAGCCGATCGAGCTCCTTCCCAAATTCATCCGGCGGCATGTCGTAGCGGGACCGCCACATCGCGCCAGTGTCAGCGAAGCCGAGCTCCTTCGCGCCTTTGTTGGAGAGCTCGACGAACCTGACGTAGTTCTGCTTGAACGGGGGCGAAATCGTGTGCCAGCCTTCCCACACGTCGCGCAGACGTGCGGGGTTGCGATCCTTGGCGAGGATTTCGGTGATCGCCTCGACATCCAAACACGTCTCCGCACTGCCTTCACCGGGCGGGCAGTACTTGCCGCGACCGTAGGCCGCGTTCATTGACGTCACCAACTGTGCCAGCTCCGCTGACTCCTTCGGCTCTGACGGTGACGCCATCGTGAGCGAATTCTTGAGCACGGTGAGCTGCCGTTGCTGCACCGGTGTGGCGGTTTGCGCGTTGAAGGTGGCGGCCCGCCTGGCAAAACCGGTGACCGCGTTGATCAACCCTTCATTCGCGCGGGCGGCGATCGCTTCCGTATCGGGCGTGATGTAGGTTTCCTGCGTCCATCCAGCCTGGTTCGCCTCGTTGCTGAGGCGAAGCATCGTGGCGTCCGCATTGTCGAGGAACGCCTTGAGATCGGTCTCGGGGGCTGCGCTCGTCGGCTCGACTCTGCGGCAGCCCCCGAGGCCGATCGCCATTACCACCGTGACAAGGACACAGGAATTGAGGCGCATGACCGCAATCATACGGCCTCACCGGCCTCGCCTCGCATAGCCTCGTTCAGCGTGTGTGCAAGTCGTCGATGACGCGTGTGACGCCGTCAGTCTCGCGCGCCAGCGACATCGCACGATCCCGTTCCGCCTGCGACTCCACTGTTCCACTCAACGTCACCACTGACCCATGGGTCGTGACGTTGATCGCACGCGCCTTGACGGAATCGTCGAGCGCCATCTTCGCCTTGATCTTCGTTGTGAGCGCCGCCTCGCCAACCGTTTCCTCAACCTTGGTCGTCGCGCGGATCGCGGTCTCGCCGATTTCGGCGCCGCGCTGGCGGGCGCGGTCTACGGTGTCAGACGTGACGGATGTGCTCGGCCCGCTCAGTGTGTCTCTCGCTCGCAGACCGCCGAGGTAACCCGTCACCAACAGGCCGATAGCCCCAATGACGAGCACGATGAGCAACAAACGTAGGATCGACATCGCATCCTCCGTGTGTTGAATCATTCAATCGTGTTGCCAGTCGCCGCACGGCCGAGGTGATCACCTGCCTTCGTCCCCGGAAGTCACTCAAACGGTTGACTCAATCACGGCGATGCCCTAGCATTTACCTGCGGTCGTTGCGAGTGTTTACCTCGGCGCTTTTGAGGTGATCACGACCAACGATCTACGGTCGAGGCAATGCAGCTCAACCAGTTGTAACCTCGTCGGGCCACCGTAACCTTCCTGCGCACACCGCACCCCTCTAGAGCCCAGAAGGGTTTCGCCCGCGAGCCGGATTCGTCGGTCGCGGGCCCGTGAACACAACGGGCACGTTGTTCGACTGACCTGCTCGCCTCCGAGGTTTCCCCAAGCCTTTGAAGTCGCAGTGAACGCAATCGATGTGTGCCCGCCTGCGCCGAGCCGCAGGGAACCACGCCGGCCGCTAGGGGGCACACTTTGGGGCACTACCGCCGTTTCACCTTCGTCGCGCTCTCCGTCATCGTCACCCTCGTCGTCGTCGTTGGCTCTTCGCGCACCGTGCACGGGCAGGGATCGACAGTGGGCGGGTTCACTGATTCGGCAACGAGCGTCGGGCTCCGTCCGCGCTTCAGCGCCGCACAAATCCAGACGTGGCTGCCGGCGCGCGGCGTGTTCAACTTTCCGGCACCGTATTCGACACAAGGCATCCGCATCACCAACGCGAGCGACTGCGGCGGAGCCAGCGACTGTCTCTTTCCCATCGGTTATTCGTACTGGAGCAACATCAATAACCACGCGGGCAGTGACACGATGCTCATCGTGCTCGGCCTCGATCGCCGACGCGGCGGCGGCGGACCGACGCTCTTCACTTACAACAAGCGCACTAGCGAGACTCGCAACGCGGGACCGCTCTTTGCCGCCGACAGCCCCTACAGTTGGGGCACGGGGGAAGGATGGTACTTCAGTGCCACCAAGCCGACGGCCCTCTACATGAACGACGGCAGCCGCATGCTGCGCTATGACGTACAAGCGCACACCACTGAGACGGTCTTCGACGCCCGCAACCAATTCGGCAGCGACAAGATCATCTGGCAGATGCACTCGAGCAACGACGATCGCATACACTCCGCGACGCTCCGCCAGGACGGCTCGTATGAAATGCTCGGTTGTGTCGTCTACGACGAGAGCACGGGGCGCGCCACCTTTTACGCGAAGAAGGGCGACTTCGACGAATGCCAGATCGACAGGAGTGGCCGGTGGCTGGTGATCAAAGAGAACGCGGACGGCCGCGACGGCGAGGACAACCGCATCATCGATCTGCAGACCGGTGTCGAACGTCTTCTACTTGACTCCAATGGAGCCGCCGGACATTCCGACGTCGGTTTCGGCTCGATGATCGCCGAGGACAACTTCAATTCGCTACCGGGTGCCGTGCGCAGTTGGGATTTTTCAATGGACGTCACCGGCGGACAGCCGGCGACAGTGCGGGGGCAGGGCGAGCTCGTGTATCAGCTCTCGTCATGGACGGCGGGGGTCGGCCACATCGCCTTCGGGAGCGCGCAGCAGTCGACGCGCCTGGCCGATCAGGGAGCCTGCGTCAGCAACGCACATCGAGAGAATCTCCCTCGAGTCAACGAGATTGTCTGCTTCAAGCTGGATGGCTCCCTGAAGACGCTCATCGTCGCGCCGAACCTCACCGACCTGAATGCGCCGGGCGGCGGCAGTGACGATTACTCGAAGCTCCCAAAAGGTAATCTCGACCCGACGGGCGAATACTTCATCTGGACGACCAACGCGGGCAGCGGTCGTCTCGACGCATTCGTTGTTCGGATTCCCTGGAACACACTGGGAGGGCACTAGAAGACGACCCGTCGTTCACTCTTCTCACTTCTAGCTTCTCGGTTCGTGTTCAGGTTCATGAACGTGAACACGAACTGAGAAGTGAGAAGCGAGAAGTTCGAACGACTGTCAGAGTCGCCTCGCTGTCGGATACGCATGCTCCCAGGTCGCGAGCTGGGAATGTGTCGCGAATCGAACGAAGCCGATGACCGTCGCCCAACAGAGCAGGCACATTGTGTACGGAATGGTGATGATTCTGGGACGACGATGCGCGTGACGGAAGAGGTGACCCGCAAGCCCGGCGGCATAGAAGGCGGTTTGGCCGCCCATCACGATCTGATAGAAGAGGCCTTCGTCTATCAACGCGACATTCGCCACGAGGAGCGCTGCGTGCAGCAGCGGTATGGCCAGCCGCAGCGCCTTGTGCGAGAGGGTTTCGAACCAGAGACGATTTCGGCGTGGGTTCAACAGCCATCGTTCGCGCGCGAACAACTGAAAGGTGCCGGCGATCGTCCGTACCTTCCGCACGAACTCCTGGCGAGCAGTATCCGACGCTCGGTCGTACGCCTTGGCGTCTGGTTCATAAAGTATTGAGTACCCGCGTCGGAGGATTCGTAGAGGAATCACGACGTCGTCGAGCACCGTATCGGAGGGGACGGGCTCGAAGAGTGCGCGTCGAATCGCGTAGATCGACCCCGATGCGCCGACAGTCGACGCGGCGCGACTCTCCTGCAGTCGGATGAACTTCTCGTACCTCCAGTAGAAAGCCGTCCCTTCGGCCGCTGAACTACCTGCATCGTCTTTGGCGAGAACCAGTTCCCCGCTGACTGCGCCTACGCCTGGATCAGCAAAGTGCGACACGAGCGCGCGCACGACGTCCGGCGCGAAGCACTGCCGGGCATCACCGAAGATGACGATGTCCCCCGATGCGCCGGGGACCAGATCGTCGAGGACCGCCGACTTGCCGCGACGCTCGGGATACGCCACCACGGTGACGCCGGCTGCCGCGTACCGGCGAGCGCGCCGGACCGTGTCATCGCCCGACCCGTCGGAGCCGACGATGATCTGGAGTCGATCGCTCGGATAGTCGAGCGCAAGGAGGTTCTCGATGCGTGCCTCGATGCGAGCGGCTTCGTCGTGGGCGACCACGATGATGGTCACGGGGGGTTCCATGGGTGCCCGAACGTGCGGTACTGGCCGCAGCGTCGCACGTAGCCACGCGGCGAGCGGGTAACCGATGTAGACGTAAACCAGCATGGTCAGGGCAGCCCAGAACACTGTCGAGGCGATCAATCGGTCGAGCAGCCAACGTCCCGTGGCATCACTCTGATTGGCCGCACTTGTGGCCGACACGCGCTCAGACTCAACCTGCCGCCGTGGCGCGCTTTCCACTCGCCTGATAATCGACCTCAGCGCCGCTATGTCCGCGCCGGGATCCAGTCCGTCGGTGGCCGTTCCCGCGTAGCGAGCCGCCAAAGTCACTCGATAGGCATCGACGGTCTGCTCGATGACTCCGACGTCGGACAGCGTCTCGGGAAAGAAGTTGTCCCGCGGGTACTTGCTGGCGTCGCCGCCGATCAAGAGATTGCGCCGGACGACGAAGCCCGGAAAGAACTTGTCGAGGGCGGGTGTACCCGTGCCGGCTCCCGAGCCATGAATACCGTATTCGTTGAGCAGCGCGATGTTGTTCTCGAAGACGAATCGTGTATGCGGGCCTCGATCGCCCAAGAGCAGCGTCCCACTCTGGAACGCTGTGTTGTGATCGATGCTGACGTCCCGGGTGCGCTCGATCAGTTGAAAGAGGCGCCCTGGTCCCCATCGTCCTCCCACGTCTACGAACAGGTTGTTGCGGATGGCGATGCGGCGGGTCTGCTGGCTCGGGTGGTTATCGTCGCGCCCCAGGATGTTGATCCCACTCCCCACTTTTCGGACGACGTTATTGGAGAAGACAATGTCTTCGACGACTGACCACGGCGCGCCACCATCCTGGTTTCTGACCGTGAAAAGGATCGCGAAGCCGTTCTGACCGTCTGGCCAGTTGTGCTCGAACAAGTTGCCGTCGATGATCACTCGTCGGGCGTTCTTCAGCTCGAGGAGGTTCTTGACCGTCCAGTGCGTGCGCTGACCCTCGGACTCTTCCGGCCGCCACTGCACGGGCTTTGAGAAGTGGTTGCCAGAGATGTCGATATCGGCCGGCACCAGATCCTCAATGGACGGATCGGCGCCGCCGAACATCACGTTCTCCCCCGCCGCCTCCAGGTAGTTGTTGGTAATGACAAATGGTCCAACGCCGTTCCAACCCGCTATGGCCTGGGAGTCCGCGCCCCTTTCCTTGAAGTCGGACAGATACGAGTTGATGACCGCCCCATGACCTGCGTTCATCGCGACACCGCGTCGTGTGCCGACTGTGACATCGCCGTGGAGATACGAGCGGTCGATGATGATGTGGTGTGGAAGATCGTCCGGATTGGACTCGTCGCTGCCGAGCTGCACGAGATTGCGGAGAAAACTTCCGTCACGAGGTGCGATATCGACGCCGACAAACCGATAGTGGTGGGCGCCAGACGCAGCCGCGATGACAAACGGAGGAGGCGCGCGCAGCCTGGGCATGTGCAGCGCATCCGACGGATGAACGCGTTGACCCGGCGCCGGCAGTCGATCGATGCCGCCAGAGGTGACGAGAATCCACCCAGTTCCCTCCTTGCGTGGAAGGACAAACGGTCCTTGGTACGTGGCCCCTGGTTCCAACACGATCTCGTCGCCCGGACGCGCCTCGTCGAGCGCCCGCTGCAGGTCGCCCTCCGCGGGAAGCTGAATCTGGCGACCGGTCCGCGCGATCTCCAAGATGTCAACGGTACGCCGAGGACGCGCGGGGGGCGCTGCGTCCACCGATTCCCTCGTTGGTTCAGAGATTACGCGCTTTCCGCTCAGGGGTATCGTCACCGCACCGAAGCAGATCAGGCACATCACACCGGTCACGAGAAGGCGTATAAATCTGGACAAGGGAATTTGCTGCGGAGTTAGTCGGTGCTGCTGTAGATCGGTGTGGCCTGCTTCTCGACTGGGGGCACAGACCCATGGGTCAGATCAACAACGATGTGATCGGGGGTCGCGGCGGCGAGCACGCGCGAGGCGTCAGCGCCCGGCGATCCGATCACCAGGACTTGAGCATGAGCGACGAGCGCCTCCGCGCTGTCGCAGAGCAGCGAGGCGATGTGGGGGATCTCTATTTCGATGTAGCGACGGTTGGCGCCGGTCAGGCGCGCCATGATGAGGTTCGAGTCATAGACGCG
>Ga0075418_10008681_pt1 | contig 11386 bp, 10 predicted proteins | sample SoiMetdeltSBSDD2_FD_81776 | JGI IMG/M metagenome (GOLD analysis project Ga0075418, IMG submission 81776) | Bulk soil microbial communities from a Populus tree surrounding site in Tennessee, USA - Soil MetaG P. deltoides SBSDD2 | ecosystem: Environmental > Terrestrial > Soil > Tree plantation...
AAAACGAGCATTCAACCTTTGGTTAGCCGGTCGGTGCTCTGATTTGGTAGTGGGTCAGTTGGATTCAGAGCCCCTATTTGGACTGCGCCGCTCCGTTCCGCATTCGGTGACTTTGCATGCGTGGCGGCGCTTTTGTAGTGTGGCGGGAAACCGCTGGAACACAGCGCAAGGGGAAAGCGCCGCCACGCATGCGAAAATCGTCAAATGCGGAAAAGGCGGCGCAGTCCAAATAAGTGGCGCAGCGGCCCAAGTAGCCGATCCTCGAACTGACCCACTACCTCTGATTTACCTTCCTTGATCGAATTGTAAAGCTGACGGTATCATGCCCGACTCGATTTAAGATAAATCAGGAGGGATTAGATGAAACTCAAAGCAGCACTTGTTCTTTGTGTAATTCTGGCCTCGGCAGTAGGCGTGTTGGCTGCCGATCCTAAACTCGACGGTGCATACCGATTCGTCAGCCTGAAGTTTCAGGGCGGCGGTCAGACGGATTCGGAGGCCAAGGGCATGATAGTTGTCCACGGCAAATACATGGCATTCGTCAAAGCCGGAGTTGGACGCGAGACCTGGAAGCAAGAAGAGCCTCAAGATGAGCGAACGAAAAAGGTTGTCGCCGCATTTCAGGGATTGGCTGCAACTGCCGGAACCTACGAGATTCAGGGAAACATCATAAGTCTCCAGCAGCTCGCTCAGGCGAACCCCGCTTCGATGGGCACGACAACGAAGTGGGAGTACACGCTCGCCGGGAAAACGCTCACGCTCAAACCGGTCGCAAGTCCCGGCGTCGAGTTCACTTTTGAACGGCTACCTTAGCACGCCTTAACCAGTCCGTAGTTCGGCCTCGTAGTAACGAATTTATTCGTTTCCCCTCGTGATCAGAATGTCCGGGGAAACGAATAGAATTCGTTACTACGAGGCCGGACTACGAACATCTCTTCGCCGGAGGACGCCCTGTGAGAATCGCCCGAATCTTTCTTGCCATTGGTCTGATCGCAGCATTGACGCCTGGATCATTATCCGCGTTCACAAAAACAGAAGGAGCTAATCGCGAGCCGCAATCAGCGAGCGATCAGGAGTCGGCGAAGCCAAAAGAGGAGCCAAAAAAGGATGAACCTCGACGGCCGGATCCGATGTCTGCCGCAACTTTCGCCGGACTCAGGTTGCGCTCGATTGGGCCCGCCTTTACTTCGGGGCGCGTTTGCAGTGTCGCGGTCGATCCAACCGACTCCAGCCGATATTTTGTCGGCGTCGCTTCCGGGGGGGTTTGGAAAACCACGAACGCAGGCACAACCTGGCTCCCAGTCTTCGATAATGAGGGCTCATATTCGATCGGAACCGTCGTGCTTGATCCAAAGAACCCGCTAACAGTGTGGGTAGGAACGGGCGAGAACAATAGTCAGCGAAGCGTTTCATATGGCGACGGCGTTTATCGCTCGGACGACGGCGGCAGGACCTGGAAGAACCTGGGCTTAAAAGCTTCCGAGCGCATCGGGCGAATCGCGATCGACCCGCGCAACTCCGACGCCGTCTACATCGCCGCGCAAGGCCCGCTCTGGGGACCGGGTGGAGACCGCGGGTTGTTCAAAACCACAGACGGCGGTAAGACCTGGAAGAACATTCTCTCGATTAGCGAGAACACCGGCGTGACCGACGTGGTCATCGATCCCAACAATCCCGATACGGTGTACGCAGCGTCGTATCAGCGCCGCCGGCACGTTTGGACCTTTATCAACGGCGGCCCGGAGAGCGCGATCCACAAATCGACCGACGCGGGCGCGACCTGGAACAAGCTTCGCGCGGGACTTCCGAATGTAGAGATGGGCCGTATCGGACTTGCCATCTCACCGGTCGATACAAACGTGTTGTATGCGACGGTGGAAGCGGCAGACGGGAGAGGCGGGATCTATCGATCGTCGGATCGTGGAGGCAGTTGGGAACGCCGCAACCCGTTCGACACAACAGCGATGTATTACTCTCAAATTTTTGCTGATCCGAAAGAAGTCGATCGAATATACGTTCCGAATGTGTTTATGATGGTGTCGGATGATGGTGGGCGCACGCTCCGAAGACTCGGGGAGAAGTCAAAACACGTTGACAATCACGTGATCTGGATCGATCCCGCAAACACCCGGCACTATCTGGTTGGTTGCGATGGCGGGCTCTATGAGAGTTACGATCGGGGCACGAACTGGCAATTCAAATCCAACATGCCGATTGGACAGTTCTACGATGTCACTGTCGATAACGCAACGCCGTTTTACAACGTCTACGGCGGCATGCAGGACAATTTCAGCGTAGGCGGACCATCACGCACGCGCAGCGCATCGGGGATCGTAAACTCCGACTGGTTCGTGACTCAGGGAGGCGACGGTTTTCGGACTCAAGTCGATCCGGAAGATCCAAACATCCTGTACGCCGAGTTGCAGTATGGCTCGCTCGTGCGCGTCGACAAGCGAACCGGCGAACGGATGGGAATCCAGCCTGGCGAAGGAAAGGGTGATCAGGGGCTGCGATTCAACTGGGACTCACCTTTTATCATTAGTCCCCACTCTCGCACGCGTTTGTATTTCGCGGCCAACAAACTCTTCCGCAGCGATGATCGCGGAGACTCCTGGAAGACAATCAGCGGTGAACTGTCACGCGGGTTAGATCGCAACAAGCTTCCGGTGATGGGCAAGATCTGGGGGCCAGACGCAGTAGCGAAGCACACGTCGACTGATCCGTTTGGAAACTCATCCGCTCTGGCTGAGTCGCCGAAGAAAGAGGGACTCATTTACGTCGGCACTGACGACGGGTTGATTCAGATCACCGAAGACGCCGGAAAGAACTGGCGAAAAGTAGACAGCTTCCCGGGCGTGCCGGATATGACCTATGTGAGCCGGATCGCCGCGTCGCAGCACGACGCCGATACCGTTTACGCAGCGTTCGAGAATCATAAACGAAGCGACTTTGCGCCGTATCTGTTGAAGAGCACCGATCGCGGCAAGTCGTGGAGCTCGATCAAGAGCAACCTGCCGGCGAATGGCCCTGTTCTGGCAATCGCGGAGGATCACGTCAATCCGAATTTGATTTTTATCGGCACGGAGTTTGGGTTGTTTTTCACAGTCGACGGTGGACAGAAGTGGATTCAACTCAAAGGAGGAATGCCGATAATTGCGGTCCGCGATTTGGCGATTCAGAAGCGCGAAACCGATCTGGTTGTCGGAACTTTTGGGCGGAGCATCTATATTCTGGATAACTATGCTCCGCTTCGGGTGCTCAAGCCTGAAATGTTGAATCAGGAAGCGACGCTCTTCCCGGTAAAAGATTCGATGATGTACATCCAATCTCAGCCGCTTGGCGGGCGCGGGAAATCATTTCAGGGCGAAGCGTTTTTTACCGCGGACAACCCACCCGTTGGCGCAATGTTTAGCTACTACCTGAAAGAGGCGCCAAAGACAAAAAAACAGAAACGCCAGGAAGCCGAGAGAGAAGCCGAGCGTAAGGGCACGCCGCTTCCCTACCCTCCCCTTGCCGATCTGAGCGCCGAGGAAGAAGAGGAGGCCCCGGGGCTGATCCTCACCATTTCAGACGCGGAAGGGAGAGTCGTTCGACGTTTGAACGCGCCGTTATCAACCGGAATAAATCGGGTGAATTGGGATCTTCGTTATCCCGCTCCCACCCTTGCGACTCCTCGGCCCCCGGACGCCGAGGACGATCCGTTTGCAGAACCGCCGGGTGGGCCTCTGGTGATGCCTGGGAAATATTCGGTGTCGCTTTCAAAACGGGCGAACGGTGTGACCACCAGGCTTTCAGCGCCGCAGGAATTTTCGGTGTTCGTCGAAGGACAAGCTGCGATGTCAGGGCCGGATCGCGCGGCGCTAGTCGAATTTCAGCAGAAGATCGCGCGTTTGCAGCGCGCGGTGACCGGCACGGTGGAAACCGCGAATCAGTTGAGAGCTCGGCTGGGACAGATCAAGCGGGCATTGCACGAGACCCCGGCAGCGGAAGCAAAACTCCTGGATGACGCGACATCGATCGAGAAGCGGAACAACGAGATTCTCCGAGCGCTTCGCGGCGATACCGCGCTTCGGCAGCGGCAGGAGATTCTCCCGCCGTCGATCGTCGAGCGGGTTAACACGATCGTTTCGGATCAACGCATGTCGACCTCGGCACCTACTCAAACACAGAAGGACCATTATGCGGTTGCCGCTCAGGAGTTCGAGCAGGTACTCGGGAGGCTGCGTCCCTTGATCGAGGGCGATCTTGCCAGGCTCGAGAAAGCGATGGAAGCCGCCGGCGCACCGTGGACTCCGGGCCGCATCCCGGAATGGAAAGATAAATAAAGCAAACAACCTCCCGGAATGAGCCGAGCAGGGTTTTAATGGACTCGACGCGCGGCTCAATCCGGCCACTCGCTTAACCACCCCGCAACCAAACCGCAGTGTCCGAGATGGGCCGCCCCTTGCTTGGTCCTTTTTTACCGTTAATCTTTCCAAGATATTTGTGCAAAACGGGAAACACTCTTTGCGTCTTAGTCATGTAGAGAAGAAAGACAATGTTTTAGCTAGTTGGGGGACGAGACTGGGAAGGGTATCGGGTATTTGGATTCATACACGGCGGTTCCTTCCGCTCAAGCAACCAACCGCCGCTTTTTGGCTGGCTTCCTTCCAACCAGCCAGTGAGGGCCCCTAGACGCGGAGACCTAATCCCTCTTCGTGTTAAAGGGATTGAGCCTCAATCCTGCCAAAACACGACTTTCGCCTGAGAGTCGAGAGGCTCAAACTCGGGCGCGGGGAGCTGTCCACTTCCCGCGCCTGCCCCCTTCATTTCGATTCAAGGTTTATCCGACACGCTCAGTGGTGCTCGGTCGTGGCCACTACACAGACTAAGGTCAAAAATTCTTTGTCAGTCAATCCAATCAGGGACCACCCTCCGTAATAATGAACAGCCCCGTTCGCGGGCGGAGCTTCAATCAGCTCGCTTTTGTCCGACAAACTTCAGTTTGTCGTGACCTTAAAAGATTGGCTTAAACCATAAAACAAGCGACAAACTGAAGTTTGTCGGACTCTTATAGGGAGGAATATCGTGAAGAAGGATCACCTGTCAGGCGTATCGATAGCAATCGTTGTTCTTCTGTTTTGCGTTGGAACCGGAAGCGCTTTGGCTCAGAGCGGAGACTCGCTGTACAAACGGCTCGGTGGATACGATGCGCTTGCCGCAGTAACTGATGACTTCATCGGCCGCCTAATCACCGATAAGAAGCTTGGCCGGTTCTTTACTGGCGCCAGTGAAAATTCCAAAATGAGAATTCGCCAGCTGGTGGTCGATCAATTGTGCGCCGCTACCGGCGGACCTTGTGTTTACATCGGCCGGGATATGAAGGCGTCGCACAAAGGCCTGGGCATCACCGAAGAGGATTGGAATATTGCGGTTAAGCATCTTGTCGCGACGATGACAAAGTTCAAAGTGCCGGAGAAGGAGCAGAAGGAGGTCGCCGCCGCATTAACGACCCTAAAGGCGGACATCGTCGAGAAGCCTTAGGTTCAGAGGTCAGAGGTCAGAAGTCAGAGGTGAGAGGTCAGAGTACGGCCATCTCAGCTGACCTCTGACCGCTGTCTCTATTTTGCGCATCAATATCCGCGCTGGAGAAACTGGAACTTCCAAATTTGCGTGGCGTGTCAGTCTTTGACGCTCAGGAGGAACACAGAATGAGCCGAAGACATCCAGCCGTATTAACAATCCTCGCGGTCTTTGTTAGCGCTTCAGGCATCGTGGCCTCGAGTGCGCCAGTTCTCCAACACGCAAGCGACGCAATTCCCCAGAGCTTCACGTTGTATCCCCCTCAGGACAAAGTGACGGGAAAGCACGACGAGTCAAGGGCGTGCTTCAGCTTTAAGCTCGGTGCAAACAAACAGCCCAACTCATTCAACTGGGAACTCGGTTATGGATTTGCTCAGATAAACAATGAGGACTGGCTCATCGTGAATACAGGACAACCCGAACAACGCAGCGTGATGAAGACACTCGGGGCGCACGAATGGTCGGATTCATTCGAAGTACCGGTGCTCGAACCTCTGCCAGAGCTGATGGAAGGAGAGCGACGAACCATCACTGTCGACGCCTCCGCTGATACGCACGCTGCCTGGGCGAACTCGACGACGCATCACGCAAAAGCAAAGGTTGGTTACATGTACGTAATGCACGTGAAGGACTATCAATCAGACTTCTATGTGCTATTCAGAGTAGATCAATTGGAACAGGGAGAGTACTGCACGATCAGCTGGAAGCGCATCCCGGCACCGGAACAAAAGCCTCTTGCGAGGTAGCATTCCTTCTCGATGAAAATGACCCGCGGATGATCAGTTGTGATACTTATTGGTAATAGGCATGCGGCGGTCGCGGCCAAACGCTCGAGGAGTTATTTTGATGCCGGGGGGCGACTGGCGACGTTTGTATTCAGCGGAGTCAACTCGATTTACCACCCAACGCACTGTCTCAGCCGGAAACCCGGCATCCACTATCGCCTCGGCGCTCATGTCTTTTTCAATGTAAGCCTCGAGAATCTGATCGAGCACCGGATATGGAGGCAACGTGTCCTGGTCGGTTTGATCCGGGCGCAACTCCGCTGAAGGCGGGCGTGTGATTATGTACTCCGGTATCACCGGGCGGACGTTGCGCTTATTAACAAACTCTGCCAATTCGAACACGAGCGTCTTGGGCACGTCTTTCAATAATGAGAACCCGCCAACCATATCGCCGTACAACGTCGAGTACCCAACGCTCATTTCACTCTTGTTTCCGGTTGAAAGGACCAATCCGTTAAACTTGTTTGAGAGCGCCATCAGGATGTTTCCTCGAATGCGGGCCTGCAGATTCTCCTCGGTAGTGTCCTCGGGCAGCCCGTTGAATGAAGGCGCCATCATTCTGAGATAGTCCTTGAAAGTGTCTTCGATTTCCACGACCTGAAAGTGTATACCCAGATTCTCAGCCAGCAGCCGAGCGTCACGGCCGGATTCTGAGGCTGAGTAGCGAGTCGGCATGTAGACCGCGTTGACTGCGTCGGCGCCGATCGCATCAGCTGCAATTACGGCTGTCAGGGCCGAATCGACACCGCCGGACAGCCCAAGGTAGACCTTATCGAAACCGTTCTTTCGAACATAGTCTCGTGTGCCGATGACCAGCGCTGTGTATATCTCCGGAAGATCATCCAGCCGCGGCTCAAGTCTACTGCTGAGTGCGGGTTTGGTTTTTGCCGCCGCGGCAACGATATCTTTCGAGTATAGCGATCCATCTGCGGCAACCTTTAGCTTCTCGCGGCGCCGGCGCGGATCGTGGAGCCGCTCTGAGAAGACTTTCTCGATATTGATATCGGCTACGACAAGATCTTCGGCAAAGGCGCGTCCGCGCGCGATGATAACTCCGCCTTCGTCGATGATCACGCTGTTGCCGTCGAAGACCAGTTCATCCTGCCCGCCGAAGAGGTTGCAATAAGCAAGCGCAACCGCATTATCCTCTGCGCGCGTACAGAGCATGCGTTCACGGTCGAGTATCTTGCGCGCGTGATACGGAGAAGACGAAATATTGATTATGAGGTGCGCATCTCCAACGAGGGCTTGCATTTTGGTTGGGCCGCCCGGGTACCAAATATCTTCACAGATGTTGAGCCCAATGCGCGCCTGCCCTAACGAGAACACCGGGCAACTAACACCTCTTTGAAAATAACGTTCTTCGTCAAACACGCCGTAATTGGGCAAGAAGTTCTTGTGGTAAGAATCAACAAGCTGCCCGTCCGCTATCACCGCCGCGGCGTTGTAGATGTCCGAACCATCAGTATCCACAAATCCAACGATTACTATCAGATCGCGGGTCGCCGCAATAACTCGGTTGAGCGCCGCGAGGTTATCGCGAACAAAGTGAGGTTTGAGCAAAAGGTCTTCGGGAGGGTATCCGGTGAGCGCCAGCTCGGGGAACGCGACGAGATCGGCGCCAGCCGCTTGCGCGCGGGCTATAAAGTCGAGCACCAGATCGGTATTGCCCGCGAGATCGCCGACCGTTGGATTTATCTGGGCGAGTGCTACTCGGATGGTGTTCATGAAAGAGTCCGTAGTCCGTAGTCCATGGTCCGTAGTAGTCAGTTGTTTCAGGTACGTAGTTAATCGATGATGCCTGGTCTCAGTAGCATCGAGCACGAGCTACGGACTACGGACTACTGACTACTGACTACGGACTACTGACTTCCACCGTGTCGACGATTCCGACAACCGCGGCGTCAATCGGGCACTCTTTGCAGCCAAAAGCCATTCGGGCGGAACTGCCTTGAACGATCAAGACCACTTCGTGGACGCCGGCGCCAACCGTGTCGACGGCAATGATGTGACCCTTCTCATCCGTGCCATCCACGTCCACCAGCCGCGCGACAAGAAGCTTGCGCCCATGAAGGCGCTCATCCTTTCTCGTAGCTACTACGGTTCCAACTATTCGAGCAAGAATCATGATTAGTCCGTAGTCCGTAGTCCGCGGTCCGTAGTCCGGAGGTCGTAGTGAGGCGTCGTCTATTTTGGTAGGTCTGGCCTCCCAACTTCGATCTACGGACTACGGACCACGGACTACGGACTAATTCCCTCACTTTTCGCGAGACTCGGCTGTCACCGGCATGTTCTCGTCTACTGCGGAATGCGGACGAGGGATCACGTGTACGCTCACCAGCTCGCCGACACGCCTCGCCGCCGCAGCGCCGGCATCGGTAGCCGCCTTCACCGCGGCAACATCGCCTCGAACGATCGCGGTCACCAACCCCGCTCCAATTTTCTCATAACCGATCAGCGTTACGTTGGCTGCCTTGACCATCGCGTCGGCCGCTTCGATCATCGCGACCAATCCCTTCGTCTCAATCATCCCAAGAGCTTCCATAAAGTCTCCTAATCTTCATTAATTCTTTATCTCTCGTGCTACCAGCCGCGCTGCTTCGGTTATCAGTGCGGTCAATTCCCTTCGGGTCAATGTAACCGTGTCATCTCCGTTTGAGCCGTAAGAGCGAGTCGCGCTCCCTACCGCGCACGTCGATGAGTGACCCTGCGAAAACCCGCAAGCCTGACAGCCCCGCGCTCCGGGAGCCATGTATCCCGCCCTCTCCCGCACATCCAGAAGTTTCTCAATTGCCTCGGCCGGTAACTCGTGTGGTCGCCCAACCATTCGAGCGATCAACGTTATCTTTGCGAAATGCTCCAGTGTTTCCATCCGCGCGAATGCCAGTTCGAGATCCGGGCCGTATGCAACTGCGCCATGATTTGCCATCAGCAAAGCGTCATGATGCGGTATGAATGGCGCAAGTGACTGAGGCAATTCCTCGGTCGATGGAGTGCCGTAACCGGTCAGCGGCACGCACCCCAGCGTCAATATCACCTCCGACAGCAACGGCTTATCCAACGGTACATTGGCCACTGCAAAACCGGTCCCGAACGGCGGGTGAGCGTGCACGACTGCCTGAACATCCGGCCGCAGTTGATAAATCATCCTGTGCATCGAGAACTCGGATGAAGGATTGCGCTCATCACGTCGCCGCTTGTTGCCGTCGATGTCCACGAGCACGATCATGTCCTCGGTCATCCGGCCTTTGCAGACCATCGTCGGAGTCGTGAGGATCGTACCGTCACTCAGCCTCGCGCTCACGTTCCCGTCCGACGCCGCGACAAAGCCGTGTTCATAGATACGACGGCCTATATCGACGATTTGCTGTCTAAGTTCGCGTTCGGTATGCATTATCAGCGGCGCCAACCTGCGGGGAACGACTTTGCAGCGCTCCTTCTCGATTGTAGCAATCCGGATTAGCGCCTCAAAGTGTCACGTGCCAACAGAGTTGCTGTCAAGCGCCGAAGGTTCGAGCATACTCCTGGTAGCATAGACTTTAGTCTGTGTTCGTGTAAGGTCGCATAGACTCTAGACTATAGTCTGTGTCGAGAACAAAGACCAAGACACAGGCTAAAGCCTGTGTTACTTTTTTCTGCGAATGCAAATTCCGCCAAAGAGAATCGAACGCGTCATCGCGCGCAAGGGATACGACCTGTGGTCCGAGACCTACGATTCAACGCCAAATCCGGTCGTTGCCATGGATTCTCGTCACACAATCGGACGGCTCGCCCCGGCTGACCGCGAGTTAATCCTCGACGCTGGATGCGGCACGGGACGCAACCTCGGGCGCCTGTTCCTTTCGGGAAGCAGGCCGATCGGTATCGATTTTTCGTTTGGCATGCTAAGCGTCGCGCGGCGAACGCATCCCGACGCGCCGCTGGCAATGGCGGATCTGGAAAAGTCTCTGCCGTTCAGGGACGGCACCTTCGACGCGGTGCTCTGCGCGCTAATCGGCGAGCACCTTGTCGAGTTACGCATGGTCTTTTTTGAGTTTTTTCGGGTGTTGAAAACAAAGGGAAGAGTGGTCTTTTCGGTATATCATCCGGTGATGTCCGCCGCAGGAATCGAAGCGAACTTCGAGCGCTCGGGAGTGGAGTATCGGCTGGGCGCTGTTCACTATTCGGTAGAAGAACACATTCGCATGCTCAAAAAAGCAGGCTTCGACGATGTTCACAGCCACGAGTTTTTCGGCGACGAAGAGTTAGTCAGATCGCTGCCGGCGGCCGCGAAGTATCTGAATTCTCCGGTTCTCCTTGTGCTCGTGGGTACGAAAGAATAAAACGCCCGACAGTTATTGCTGCTACTTTTTGCGTTTTGTTTTTTCGGTTCCCAGACCGGTTATTACTATCTCTCGCTCGAGAGCATCCAGTCGGTTATTGAGGTCTCCCAATGCGTTTCGCTCCTGGGTGAGTTCAATCGACAACTGAGCTTCGCGCTCCAGCAGACTCTCCTGACGTCGCTTCAGCTCAAACGAACTGGCACGGAGCTCTTTTACTTTGATCTCGGACAACATTCCGGTTTCGAGTTTTTTCTCGGCGTCATCGAGGCGTTCCTTCGCGAGTGGTTCAGCGGACTTGATTTCGGCGATTTCGTTTCTGATGCTGGCGATCTCTCTGGTCAGCCGGCTTACCTGGTCTTGCTGCAGGCGAAGCCTCTCGACCATTATCTGGCCTCGGTAAGCGTTGACGCTCATTTGTTGCATGGCGACTCGAAGCTGATGGACTTCGGTGAGCAGTTGCTCCATAACTTGATCGGGTTTGGACGGGGTCTGAGCCTGACAATCGACAGCTACGGCAAGCAACGCAACCGCAAAGAGAGTGACCAAACGTGATGCTTTCATGTGAATCTCCCCTTTAAGTAATGAAGTCACGGCACAGAGGCATCTTACAACTATTTTGCTGGATACGAGTAGCACTGGTTTTTGGGACTACCTGCACTTGCCTTAACTCTCTAGGACGGATAATACTGCGCTGCCGAAAGGTAGGTTCTTATTATC
>Ga0075418_10008684_pt1 | contig 11384 bp, 10 predicted proteins | sample SoiMetdeltSBSDD2_FD_81776 | JGI IMG/M metagenome (GOLD analysis project Ga0075418, IMG submission 81776) | Bulk soil microbial communities from a Populus tree surrounding site in Tennessee, USA - Soil MetaG P. deltoides SBSDD2 | ecosystem: Environmental > Terrestrial > Soil > Tree plantation...
AAGGTTTACGGCGGGCAGGTCCACGCCGTCGAAGCGGTGTTCGAAGGAATGCCGCCGAACACGGCGTCGGGCTGGCGCTAGGACGGCGACACGATGCGCGGGAGGGCGGCAGGGCGGCTCTTCCTTCGCGTCGCGGTTTGCGCGGCGTTACCGCTGGTCGCTCGCGCAGATCCAATCTCGGTCGTCAACGCGCTGCGCGCGCTAGGTTGCGCGGACGTGCCCGCCGCCGACGCTCCGGCACGGCGTGACAGCGCGCTCGATGCCGCCGCGCGCGAGCTCGCGCGCGACACGAAGCTCGCTGACGCGCTCGCTCGCGTCGGCTACCCGGTCGCGAGCTCGTCGTCGTTCAACATCCGCGGCCCGCGTGACGACGCGACGATCCGCGGCATGCTCGAGCCGCGGTACTGCGAGCGCATCAACGATCCGAGGCTCGTCGAGCTCGGCATGCACCAAAGCGGCGACAGGACGTGGATCGTGATGGCCAGCCGCAGCGAGAGGCCGTTCGCGGCGTTGCAGGATCCGGCCGGCGTCGTGCAACGCGTGCTAGAGCTCGTCAATGCCGCGCGCGCGGAGCCGCGTCGCTGCGGCGCCGACGACTTCGAGCCTGTGCCGCCGCTCGCGATGGCGACGACGTTGACGGCGGCCGCGTCCGTGCACGCGCTCGACATGGCTTCTCGCGGCGAGCTCACCCATGACGGCGCGGATGGCAGCGATGCGGGTACGCGCATGACGCGCGCGGGCTACACCTGGCAGATCGCCGGTGAAAACGTCGCGTCGGGACAGCGCGACGCTCACGCCGTCGTGGAAGCATGGCTCGGAAGCCCCGGCCATTGCGCGACGCTCATGGACCCGCGCTACACGGAGACAGGCGTCGCGTACGCGCTGGCGCCCGGCAGGAGCCCGGACGTCTACTGGGCGCAAGACTTCGCGGCGCCGCGTTAGGCGGCGACCGCCATGGATGGCGGGAGTGCCGCAAATGCAGGAACAATTTGCGGCCGCCGCGATGCCTCAGCTACCGATGTCCCACTTGATGTCGATCTTCGCCGTCGTGCCGATGTTTTGCTCGAGCACTGTGACGTCGTTCTGCTTGATCTCGAGCCCCTCGTCCAGCAGGTTCTGGAAGCGGAACTTCACGCTCAGATGGTCCGTCGGGTAGAGGGAATAGACGAGATCCAACGAATCGAACGGTTGCTCGTACGCGTCGGGCGCACCGTCGCGCCCGGCGAAGAACAGGCGCTCGCCGAAAGTGTTGTACACGATCGTGAACGAGTGCTTGCCGTTGTTCGAGTCGTAACCGAGCTGCAGGTTGGCTACGTAGTCGGACTGCTGCGACATCGGTCTAACGTTGTTCGTGAGATTGAACGCCACGTCGCCGATCGTCACCTCGGAATCGCTCAAAGTGACGTTGCCGGCGAAAAAGAACGGCTTGAAGAAGTCCGGCCCGAGAGACGAGAGATCCTTGAGCCACTCCACCTCGATGCCCTTGACCTCGGCCTGCTGCGCATTCGTGAACGTCAACACGATGTTGTCGTCGCTGCCGGCGCCCTGGACGGTCTCGATCGGCCGGTCGATGTCCTTGTAGAACAGCGACGCGGTGAAGTTGTCGCCGTTGTCGAAGAACCACTCGGCCCGCGCATCGAAGTTCGTGATCGGCGAAGTGACGAGGTTCGGGTTACCGATGACGCGCGCCTCGGTCAGCGGATCGATGTACGTTGCAGCCGAGACCTCCCGCAAGTCCGGCCGTGCGACGGTCTCGCTGGCGCCGAAGCGCAGCTGGAACCTCTCGGCCCAAACGTTGTTGAAGATGCGCGTTCCGGAAAAAGCGGGGTATAGCTCGTCCTCGACGAAGTGAATCCGTTCGAGCGCGGCCTCGTCGCACGGCACCAATGCGCATTGCCCGATCGCGGGATCGAACTGCAATCGATCGATCGGCAAGGAGGCCTGCTCGAACTCCTCTTGGCGCACGCCGCCCGACAGCCGCCACTTCTGGCTCAGCAGCGCGTCGACTTTGAAGTACACGCCGTCTTCGATCTGGCCCGCGAGATAGCTCTCGGTGCCGAGTCCGCCGGCCGTCAGCTGAAAGCCGTTGATCGGGTTCTGGATCTTGGCATCCGTGAAGACGTCCGCCGGCGTCCCGACGAGGGCCGGCCCGGCGAGAGCCTCCGTCGTTCCCAGGCCGAAATCGAGCTGCGTATAGCTGCGAGCCTTCTGCGACACGTCTTGCCCGAAGCTAAGCTCGATATCGGAGTTCTCGGTAGTGAACGCCTTCGTGATGTCCCAGCCGTTGCTGTCGACTTCATCCTCGAGATCGGTGTAACGGTAGCGCGCGGCGAAATCCGATTGCCGGATCCGTGTCGACAGCACTTCGCCCGTGACCGGGTCCACGCGGTCTTCGCCGAGGAACGTGACCTCGCTTGGAATGTCCGTTTTGGCCGTCGCCTTCGACACGTACCAGTCGAAAATCAGTCCGTCGAGCACGCCGCGGCCGAGAAACGGGATGATCTCCTGCGTGTCTGCGCCCATCACGTGGTGACCGCGGATTTGGTTCGCCGTCAGCTCGCGCTCCTCGAACCGGACCTCGTAGTCGCGATGCTGCTGCCCGTTTGAGCGCAGGAACGTGGTGCTGGTCCGCGTGGAGAGTGCGGTTTCGTCCTCGGTGTTGCGCAGAAAGAAACTGTTCGTGTTGATCGAGTGGTCCGATGTGAAGTTCACGCCGAGGTTTACGACGCCGGTCGCCGAAACCTGATTGATCGTTCGATTCTTCGTTTCGTTCAGATTGACCGGGTCCGAGACGTTGCGTCGAATGCGCTCGCGGTTGCGCCACGCGTTGTCGTACGACATCACTCCGAGCGCACCGAACTCCCAGCGGCTGTCGTCGCCGCCGGGATACCAGCGATTACCGAGCTGCACTTCGAGGCTGCCGTCGGGGCCGAGATCTTTCTGCTCGAACCCGAGGTTGCGATTCAACGACAGCGCCAAGTCGCGATTGATGTCCTTCGCTTCCGGCAAGAAGTGCAAGTTGCCGTCTTGGTTGAGCGTGCCGAGGATGTTGATGGCGTCGATGTCGCCCTCGTATGTTTGGAGCGCGGTCTCGAGCTCCGCGGGAAGCGCCCGTGTGCCGTCGTCGGTGCCGAGCCCGTCGTCACTGCCGCCCGGATAGGTCAGGCCAGGGTCGTTGCTGTCCGAGTTGTAGCCGGAGCCGACCTCGACGTTGAACACCGCCGCGTTCGGGATTCCGCGCGTCATGATGTTGACGTTGCCGCCGCCGAAGGCCGCCGGCACCTCGGGCGAGTAGGCCTTCTGAACGGAGAGCGCGTCGATGATCGCCGTCGGGAAGATGTCGAGCGGGATGACGTTGCGCGTGAGGTCCGGCGACGGAACCTGCGCGCCGTTCAACTGCACGCTCGAGTAACGCTCGCCGAGCCCGCGAACGTAGATGAATTCGTCGTTGACGAGTGTTACGCCCGGGACGCGGCGCAGCGCCAGCGATGCCGTGCTGTCGCCGACGCGCGAGATGGCCGCGGCGCCCAGGTAGTCCGTCACGACGTCCTGTTCCAGGCGCGCGTCGACGACGTCGAGCGCGGTAGTCTTCAGCCGTCCCGTGACGACGACCTGCTCGACGGGCACGCTGTCGGCGACCGGTGCGTCCGCCGGGGGTTGCTCTTGAGCCACCGCTGCTGTCGCGCACACGGCGGTTGTCGCGAGCACCGAGCCCGCTCGCTTGAATTTTCCGTTCACCATCGTTGACCTCTTGGGAGCTTCGGCTTATTAGCGTTCGGCGGGCACTCGGGCGCGCCAACGGACTGCAGTCACGGGTCTATTGCTCCCACCACGGGGCAATACCGCGGGCGCCCACGGCGAAGCCGTAGGTCCAGCCCGACGTCCAGTTCGCCGTGCTTTGCACCGCGCCGATGTAGTTGTCCGGCACTTGCAGAACGATCGGGGCGCCCGCAGCACCCCTGAGCGTGACTTGGCCGTTCGTGTTGTCGTCGTCGAACGAGAAGAACGTCCCGGGCTCGAGCACCGTGACGAGCGGATCCTCGAACGACGTGACGCTGAGCACGGAGTTGTTCGTGTTGAACGGCGACAGCCCGCCCGTGTTCATGATCCACGCCGTCTGCGTCCCGCCGTTGATGTTGTCCTGCGCGTTCGTCGTCGTCGGCGTCTGGCAGCTGATGACCGTGCGGTTGAGCGTCGTGGTGCCGGCCTGGGCGGCGTTGATGGAATCGGGCGTCGACGCGCCATCGATCTCCCAGCAAACGTTCGTCGGTGGCGCGACGCCGTTCTCGGACGCGCCGCGTCCGGAATCGATGACGCTGTCCGTGATGATCGCGCGCGCACCGAACCGGATGATGACGCCGCGTGACGCACCGTGCGTTCCGGTGTCCCAGTTCGACATGATGCAGGTCATGTGGCTGATCGTGGGGTAAGTTTGCGGCGGCGACGAGCTCGCCGACCCGGGGTTCGCGTTGGGAATGCGACCGACCGCGATGTTGTCGCCCTCGACGCAGTTGTTGCCGTTCTGCGGCGAATGGATGACCAACGCGTTCCTGACGGTTCCGTTATAGCCGTCGGAGAAGTCGATCGAGTCGTCGCGAACGTAGAGCGCGATGTAGTTCGTGACGTTCACCGAGCCGCCGAAGAACTCGATGCCGTCGTCGAAGCCGCTATAGATCTCGACGTTCTCGACGATAGTGCCCGAGCCGACAGCGTTGAACGTGATCCCGTTGAGCTCGTCGCCGAGGCCCGTGACGTCGAATCCGGCGTGCTTCACGACGATGTAGCGCAACACCCCGGAGCTCTCGGTGGGATTGTTGCCGCCGTAACGCGACGGTTTGCCCTCACCCAGGACGTGGCACGCGTTCGCCGCGCGCTGCGCGTCGTCGCAGTTGTTCGTGAGCGCGTTGCCGTTGATGACGATGCCGGCCCAGAGCTGCGAGTCGTATGGCCCGGCCGTGTGCGCGATGGCGTCCTCGTAGCCCGTGAAGATGATCGGCTGGGTCGCCGTGCCTTCGGCCATGATGCGCGAGCCGCGGTTGATCAAAATGTTGTCGGACGCGTTGAACGCGAGCGTGGTGCCGGCGTCGATGATCAACGTCGGACCGGTGCCGGCTGCCGGTGCCGGGCCCGACTCGACGTTCGCGCCGACGTACAGGCTGTCGGCGAAGATGTGCACACCCGAAATGCGCGGTATCCGCAGGTTCACCGTCAGCGGATTCGACTCCGACACGAACGCCGAGTCATACGTGCAGTTCGTGCCGTCGTAGGCGCCCTGTCGTGTCGCCCCGGAGACCGCATAGGACGCGCACGGATTGGACGAGCCTCCGCCTCCGCCTCCGCCTCCGTCGTTGCTGACGTTGGTGGGGGAAAGGTTGATGTCTCCCGAGCTGCAGGCCGCTAGGGCGGCGGTCAGCGAAACCGAGGTCAAAGCTCGCCAGAGGGTCATCGTGTGCTCCTGAGTCCTATTGGTATGCGGTGGGCGCCCGAGGCGCTTTTGTTCGCGCCGCAACCGGGCGGCGGCGTGTTGGGATGGACGCCACACTAGGGGCGCCATGTTTAAGCAAGATGAAATTGTGGTTTCGGAATTGTTACAGCCGCGTCTGCGCGCGGCCGTTCGCGGGCACGGCAGCCTGCGCTTCGCGGCTCGGCGGGACGAGGCGATAACCGAAGCTGCGGACGGTCTGAATGATGTCGTCGCAGCCGAACGGCTCGAGCAGTTGGCGCAGCCGTCGAACGTGGACGTCGACGGTGCGGCCGCCGGCCGTGATGTGCTTCGGCCACGCGCCGCGAAGCAGCTCGTCGCGGCTGAAGACGCGGCCTTGGTTCTCGAGCAGGAATGCGAGCAAGCGAAACTCGGCCGGGGACAGCGAGACCTCGCGGCCGTGGACGAGCAAGCGGTGGATTCCCTTGTCGAGGACGAGGGAGCCCGCGGTCAGCTGATCCGGCTTCACCGTTGCGAGCGGCCGGCGCAAGCACGCATTGACGCGCGCGACGAGCTCGGACGGCTCGAACGGCAAGGCTAGGCAATCGTCGGCGCCGAACTCGAGTGCGGCGACCGCGCTCGGCATGTCGCCCTGCTCGGCCCAAACGATGAGCCGGCTGCGGCGGGTCGCGTCCGCGTCGCGCAACTGCGCCAGCGCTTCGCGCACGGGCCGGCGGCCGAGCCACGGGAGCACGATCACGGCGGGTCGCACGCGCGCGGCGACGGTGAGCGCGCCCGCGACCTCGGCGGCTTCGGCGACTTGGCGGCCGGCCTGCATCAACGCCTGGCGGGCGGCCGCGCGAAGCGTCTGCTCGTCATGAATTACCAGTATTGCGCCGTCCATCCGTAGCTCCCCGAATCCCGAGTGCATCACGGACTTGAGCACGCCGTGTTTGCAGAAGTTTTACGTCAGCGTGACGGTTTTGTTACAGCTGCGCCGGGGCCACTTGCAGAACCGTGAATCTTGACTCGCCCGTCAGAGGGATGCGACGTAAATGCGGCAACCGCGCTCGCGCGCTCGGAGGTAAGACCTGCTAGACGTTGCTGCGCTACGACGTCTAGGCGTTCGAGGCATAGGAGAGCCGCGCGCGCTCTCCGTTCCTGCAAGCGCGTTTCCAAAACATCAATAGCCGCGCGCCGGTTCGTGCGCCGCGCCGAGACGCCACGCGGGCTTCGAGCCCGCGGTGCTCGCGGCACAGTGCTTGCAGCGCGCCGCGCTTCGTTGTTTCGCGCGACACACGCGGAGCGACGATCAACCCGAACCGACAATCACAGGAGGTGTGAAATGATCGTGGAAGCTTTCGAGAATTACGCGCGATTCAATGGACCTTGGCTGCAAGGGTGGACCGACATGAATTCAGCAGCCGTGGCAAGCGCCCGGATGGCCTTCGGGCAGCTGGAGCTTGCGGCCCTGACTTCACGGTTCATGACGCAGCGCATGCGTGCTTACGCGGACTTCGACGGTCGCATCGAGCCGCTAGTGCGCCGCCTCGACAAGCTCACTGAGCAGTTCGGCGAAGACTATGCGCGCGAGCTGCGCGACATCTATTCGTCGTGGCACGAGGTCCTGCGTCAGGACCGCGCGGCCACGCAAGCCGTGTCGGCGGGAAGCCGCGGCGGCGAGCGTCGCGGCGACGAGGCGTGGGATGGCGGTAGGCGCGAAGCCGAGCGCGGCGATCGCGCCGACGAGCGGCGATCCGAAAGCGCGGCGCACTGAGCTCGCCATTAGGTTCGTCCTCTATCCGTCAAGTGGACCTCCGGCGCGCCGCTCAAGGCGGCGTTTCGCCGGCGGTCTCACTCACCCTCACGCAAGAGAGATGCACACATGAACATCGTCAATCACAGCGTCGAAGAGATCCGCGTGTGGCGGGTCGGCGAGGACATCCACGCGAACATTCCTCGCTCCGTCGTGAAGCAGCCGCCGATCATCAACCATCAGCCCACAGTGCCGCCGCCGCCCGACGCCGAGGAGCGGCAGCTGGGCGATCTCGCGTTGAACATCCTGAACTTGTTCGTGCCGCCCGAGCACGGCAAGACTGGGGCCGTCGCACCGGTCAAATGCCATCGCGGCCATTGCTCCGAGTTCGCGGCGTGCTATCACGAAGCGTTCGCGCAGGCGTTCGTCTATCCGTTGCCGCAGGCCGGCGGCACGATCGCCACCTCGACGATCGTCGCGTGGATCCGGCACTGCGCTGCGCACCCGCTGCCTGCGGCGAAGGGCGTTACGCGTATCGGGGTGGCCGCTTAGCGCTTTGTCAGTCCGGGGAGCGGCGACCGAATCGCAAGCGGAAGAGATCGATGGTGCCGTGCCGGCGTTGCTCGCCGGTCTGAAAGAAGTCGGTGCGCACCGGCGGCTTCGCGGGATCGAAGAGCGGCAACAGCGTCGCGGTGAAGCGACCCGAGCTCTCCGCTTCCTGTTGCCGCGCGCGCCACTCGCTGCCGAGGTCCGGCAGGCGCCAGCCCTGGCCGATGACGACGATCTCCTCGGTTCCGTCGTTGCGCTCCGACGGCAGTGGCGCGAGGCGCGCCGCATTCGGCGGCCTCTGTCCCGTGCCGAGCGACGGCAGCGTCACGCGCAGATCCCGGGGCTCGACCGCCGGCGCGGGTGCCGGCGCTTGCGTAGGCGTTTCGGACGACGGCGTTTCGAGGATCCGCGGCGCGCGCGGCGGCTCGCCGTTCTGTGCCGCGATCGGCAAGGCGGCAACGGCGCCGAGCACGGCGACCAAGGCGGTCAGGCGTCGGTTAGCGCTTCCCATTGCCGAGCCGCTCTCGCCAACGCAACGACTCGAACCAGTAGCTCGCCGTCGTCGGCAGCCACGTGTCCGCCTTGTGCGCGGTGATCCAGGCGTTCAGGAACGCGAGAAAGTCTGGATCTCCCTTGTTGACCGCGAAGCCCGCGGGACTCACGAGCAGCGGGCGCCCCGTCGGCACGTCGACGACGCCGGGGTTCTCGAGCGCCAAGAACGTCGGCACGGGCTCGTCCTCGACGTAACCGTGAACCTCGCCGGCGAGCAACGCTTTGCTCGCCGCGTCGACGGATGGAAAAACTTGCACTCGTGCCCGCGGCCACAGGCGTCGCGCGAGCTGGGCCCCGACGGAGTTTTCGACGGCGCCGATCGTGATCGTATTGCTGTCGAGCGCCTTGATGTCCGTGACGGTCGACGTGCGCTCGACGTGCGTCGCGAGGCCGATCCCGCTCTCTGCGTACGGCTCGCTGAAGTTGACGTGCAGCGCGCGCTCAGGAGTGATCGTCAGCCCGGCCGCGATGATGTCGATCTCGCCGGACTCGAGCGCCGGCACTAGGCGGTCGACGTCATACGAAAGGAGCTGCGGCTTGACACCCATGTCGGCGGCGAGCTGACGCGCGACGTCGACCTCGAAGCCGACGAGATCGCCGTCCGCGCCGCGCGCGGCCCACGGCGCAAACAACGTGACGCCGACGCGCAGCGTGCCCGTGTTCAGCACCTCTTGGAGGGGGCGTGCCGCCGCGTTGCCGGCGAACACCACGGCCGCCAATGCGATCGTTGCTGCTACTCGCGTCATGCTTTTCGTTCCGTTCCGCCTTCTGAGACCGGGCCGTTATCCGTTGGTTCGACGCTACGTCAGGTGATCGTCAGGGAGTGATCATGCCCACGACGGCGCCCGTCGACAAAGTCGCCAATGTGCCGCCAACGACGGATTTCATACCGAGCTCGACGATCTCGCGCCGCCGCTCGGGCGCCATCGCCGTCAGCCCTCCCACCATGATGCCCACGCTGCCGAAGTTCGCCATACCGCAAAGGGCGTACGTCATGATGAGCCGGGTCCGCTCGCTCAGGTCGGGACCGAGCTCGGCGAGGCGCAAGTACGCGAGCAGCTCGTTCAGCACGGTCTTGATCCCCATCAACGAGCCGGCCGCCGGCGCTTCGGACCACGGCACGCCGATGAGCCAAACCACGGGAGCCATGACCCAACCGAGCATGCGCTCGAGCGTCAGCTCCCGCCCGCCGACGTCCGGCAGCAGGCCGAGCAGCGAATTCGCGAGGGCGACGAGCGCCACGAACACGAGCAGCATGGCGAGGATGTTGAGCAGCAGCGCGAGCCCGCGCTCGGTGCCTTGCGCGATCGCGTCCATCGAGCTCGTCGGGCCATCCGTCCCGGGCGCGAGCGTGCCTGCCGTCGCGCGGTCGTCGAGCGGCACCATGAGCCAGGCGATCATGATCGATGCGGGGGCGCTCATGATCGAGGCCGTCAACAGCTGACCCGCGGCATCGTCGATGACGCTGCGAAGGATCGTCACGTAGAGGAACAGCACCGTCCCGGCAATCGATGCCATGCCGGTGCACATCACCATGAAGAGCTCGCCTCGCGAAAGCTCGCGCAGGTACGAGCGAATGAACAGCGGCGCTTCGACCATGCCGACGAAAATGTTCGCGGCGGTCGAGAGTCCGACCGCCCCACCGATTCCGAACGAGCGCTCGAACACGAACGAGAACCCGCGCACGATGACGGGCAGCACGCGCCAATAGGTCAGCAGCGAGGTCAGCGCGCTGATGACGATCACGAGCGGCAGCGCGCGAAACGCGAGCACGAGGCTGCTCGTGCCGGGTAGCGTCTCGAACGGCAGCGGCGCGCCGCCCAGATAGCCAAACACGAAGCCCGTGCCGGCTTCGCTGGCGGCTTGCACCGCGAGGACCGCGTCGTTGAGGAATGAGAACATCGCGCGCGCCGGCGGCAGCTTGAGCAGCAGCAGCGCGACGACGAGCTGAAATGCGATGCCGACGGCGGCGACCCGCCAACTTACGGCACGGCGGTTTTCACTGAGGAGCCAGGCGATCGCGGTGAGCGCTAGGAGGCCGAGGGCGCTGTGCAGGGCATTCAGAGTATGATCCCGCCGTGCGTGGTCCCTCGAGAATGGTAGCCGACCGCCAGGGATGGCGTGAGTGCCGCAAATGCAGGACGCATTTTGCGGCCGATCGATCGTGACTGCGCCGACCGACACGAAGCCTCCCGCCCCGGCGCAACCCGCGCAGCGACGCAAGCCGACGCTCGCACAACGCGTTGTCGGGTTCACTTTCATTGGAGCATTCGGGCTCACGATGCTCACGGTGATCCTGACGGGCCTCTACGTCCGAAGCCCGAGCTCGTTGCGCAAGCCGGAAACTCCGGCCGTCACCTTGACGGTCGGCGAGACGCGCACGATCGACCTCGTGTTCGGCTCGCGCGTGGCTCTCGAGGACGTCGAGTTCACGGTCGATCTGCCGGCCGGCATCGAGCTCGCGGCGAACCCTGGGCAGCGTCGCGTGACGGGCCGCGCGGCGCTCGCCGGCGGCGACAACGCGTTGCCGCTGACCCTCGTCGCGCGCAGTGGCGGCGGCGGGCAGCTCGCGGCGCGGCTCAAGCGCGGCGCCGAGCAAAAGGTGTTCGTCGTCGACGTCACGGTCGTCGAGCCCCAGCCTTGAGTTCGTGCCCGGGGCGCCTGTGACGGGCGTCCTGTTCGGCCTCCCGCGGCCCGCCTAGAGTGGCGCAACCTGGCTCGAAGGGACTCGCCGTGCGTCACTCCAAGTCTTTGATGCTACTCGTGTTTGCGGCTTGTTTTGGCCGCGAGGCGGCCGCGCAGACGGCGGCGGAGCTGATGAGTGAGGGCAACCAGCTGGTCCGCTCCGGCATTTACCGCACGGCGCTGCTGCGCTACCGCGAGGCGGCCGCGGCGGGGCTCGACAGCGGTCTCTTGCACTACAACCTCGGCGTCGTCCATTACCAGCTCGGCGAGTTTGCGGAGTCGGCTGACGAGTTCGCGCGCGCGGCGTCGGACCCGGGGCTGGCTGCTCTCGCGAGCTACAACCGCGGCTTGGCGCTCAAAGCCGGTGGCAATGCGCCGGCCGCGAGCGAGGCGTTTCGCACCGCCGCGGACGTCGCCGAC
>Ga0075418_10008685_pt1 | contig 11384 bp, 10 predicted proteins | sample SoiMetdeltSBSDD2_FD_81776 | JGI IMG/M metagenome (GOLD analysis project Ga0075418, IMG submission 81776) | Bulk soil microbial communities from a Populus tree surrounding site in Tennessee, USA - Soil MetaG P. deltoides SBSDD2 | ecosystem: Environmental > Terrestrial > Soil > Tree plantation...
GCCGCCAGAAGTTGTCCTCGGCCTGCGCGTACGCGAACCCGAACATCGTCGCGGCGTCGGTTTCGCCGAAGACGTGCGGGATGCCGTAGGTGTCGCGATAAATGGTGACCTGATTGCGCAGATCTTGTGCGGCCAGAATGGGAAGCGAGAACAGGCAAAGAGTAGACGTCGTCAGAAGACTGGACACTATGCGCATTGCCAACCCTTCCGCATTATTGTGCATCAAACATACGCATGACGCCGCCTATCGCACTCGCTCTCCTAACGTTCCATATCGGCGCAGGTGCGCACGCACAGGGCGCGGACACCGCCGTTGCCCGCGTCAAGCAGGAGCTCGCCGAGCGCTATCGCGAGAACGAAGCCGGGTTCTTTGCGCGCGACCCAGACCGAGTCATGCGGCTCCGGCACCAGGACTTCCACGCCATCACGCCCGACGGCAGGGTCTCAAACCGCGAGCAGATGTACGAGCGCACGCGCACGTTCATCGGCCGCGTCGAGCGCTTTGATTCCCTGTTTGAGACCATTACCGCATTGACGCTGTCCGGCGATACGGCGTTCGCCGTCGTCGGACAGCGTACCGTGCGCCAGCAACGCTTCCCCGACAGCACGCTCCATGAGATTCGCACGTCGGCGGTGCAGCGGGAGGCATGGATTCGCACGCCGCAGGGTTGGATGATGTGGCGGGTGGATCAGGTCAAACCGGGGCCGACGCTCGTGGATGGGAAGCCGCCATCGCAATACTAAGCTCTCCCATTGTTTTCTTTCTAAAGACGTGAGCGGCGCCTGTCATCCCTGAGCGGCGCGCGCGTAGCGAAGGACCTGCTTTCGCTCGGCCGTTCCGGGACGTCCTATGGAAAAGCAGGTCCTTCGCGCCTGCGGCGCTCAGGATGACATGCCGCGGGGACGCATGATCGAAAAAGGAAGAAGAAAAAAGAAAAGGAGAGAGAGCTTACCGTTTGGTCAACACGACGATTCGATCCGGGCTCTCCCGGTCCACCGGGAGCGCAATCGAGAGCACATCGTTCAACTGCGTGAGCTGCAGGACCCGCCCAGCCGGCCAACTGCTCGCCTTCCATTTGCCGCCACCGGGCGATGGCAACGCCACCACACTATCTGCCGAATCCAGTACGTGGACATACACGGTATCGCCCCGTGCGGTCGTCACTCCCCAACTCCGCGGCGGAATCGGGCCGGCCCGTGTACCGTAGATCGCGCCTCCGTTACTCGCGAGCCAACGTCCGATCTCCTCCAGCCGGGTCTGCGCCTCGGGCGGAATCGTGCCATCGGGACGCGGGCCGATGTTGAGCAGCAGATTCGCGCCCACGCCCGCCGCACGGACGAGATAGTGAATCAGCTCGCGCGTCGACTTGTAATGGTGATCGGTGAGATTGAAGCCCCACGAGTCGTTCATCGTGAGCGAGGTCTCGAGCGGTAGCGCTCCAATCGTCGTGGTATTGAAGCCCGCCGTGTTTGCGCCTGGAAGGTCCTGCTCGAACGTCTGTGCATCCTCACCCGGCAAGGGCGTTTGATGATGGTTCGGTACGATCAGCGCCGCCGGCTGTAACCGGTGGATCAGGGTGTACGTCCGAGGCAGGCGCCAGTCAGCACTTGGCTTATCCCACATCCCATCGAACCAGATCCCTCCGACTGGCCCGTAGTTGGTGAGGAGCTCCGTAAGCTGCGAATCCATGAAATCGAGATACCGACTCCAGTCTCCCGATTCCGGTCTCCCGGTCTTTTGGCCTGTCGAGCCGCGCGGCCAGTAATCGGGGTGCTGCCAGTCGAGCTGCGAATAGTAGAAGAAGAGCTTGATCCCCTCGCGCCGGCACTCGTCGGCCAGCTCACGCATCGGATCCCGCTTGAACGGCGTCCAGTCTACGATGTTGTACGGCGTCACCCGCGTCGCGAACATCGAGAACCCGTCGTGGTGTCGCGCGGTAATCGTGATGTATTTGACGCCCGCCGCCTTCGCTAATGAGACCCACGCGCGCGCGTCGAATTCCATGGGATTGAACGTCGTGGCGAGCCATTGATAGTCGCGGACCGCGATGGGCCGATTCTGCATCACCCATTCACCCTGGCCGAGCAGGCTGTAGACGCCCCAGTGGATGAACATGCCGAATTTGGCGTCGCGAAACCATTCGCGCGCGGCTCGACGCTCGGCGGGAACCGAGTCCCTCGCCTGCGCGAGCGTGACGATCATAATGAGGGCGTGGAGAATGCACTAAACATATCGCGCAGGATGCGTGCTAGACCACGTCGCGCTGAGTGGCAGAACGTCAGCAGCAGCGGTATGTAGAAGCATGAACTCCGCGCTTGCTCTCTCGGCGGTTGTCACGCTGGCGTTGGCCTACCGACCGTCCCAACAGGAGCGAGCAGCCGACCGGGCTCCCATGACCGCCGACATGCTCCAACTCACGCTCGAAACCGACAAGCGCACCTATCGGAGGGGCGAGCCGATCGAGTTGATTCTCAAGGTGACGAATCGCTCGAGCCGGGATACCGCACTCCAGTTCTCAAGCGGCCAACGCTACGATTTTCAGATCGCTGATTCGACGGGAAGGACACTGTGGACCTGGAGCGCCGATCGCTCGTTCATGCAGGTCCTCGGTTCGGAGCGTTTGACGGCGGGCGAGGCGCGGGAGCACCGCGAGCAATTCACCGGTGAGTTGCCGCCCGGCAAGTACGCGGCGACGGGATCGATCACTCTCATGCGGTCGCCCTTAACCGCGAGTACAACGGTTACGGTCCAGTAGAACCAGACGAGATGGTCTGCCGGGGTCTAGACCAATCGGAGCAGTTGGGCCGCGTACGCGCGCCACGGCCTCCACTGCTCGGCCAGCGCCAGCAACGCAGCCGCGCTCGCCACACCCGCCGCGCGCTGCAAGCGGCGGTCGGTCGCATCCAACGCGTCCGGTAACCCACCCTCCAGCGCCTCGAGCTTCCCCGGCACACGCACGCCAGGGCATAGGCCCACGAGGCGACCGAGCCCGCCCGCGCTGAGATGCGCGTCGATCACCGCCGGCTCCGCATCGAGGTCGAACACGCGCCGCAACCCAGCGATCAGCGGCATCAACACCGGCAAGAGCGATTCGGCGATCTCGACAACGAGGTGCCCCTCGGCAGCGCAATTCGCGACCGACAGCTGACCGCTGTTCCCATCGATCGTGACTGTGGCTTCATGCGGTAACGCGTTCATCAAGACGTCCCAGGCAAGTGGCCGTCGATAGGACAGCGTGAGCCTGAGCGACCCCTGGGGGCACGCCGGTACGGGACGCCCTCGACGCAATGCACTCGGCGCCATGCGGTATTGCTGGCGAAACACCGCGTTGAAGCGGCGCAGGCTCTGAAAGCCGCTCGCGTACGCGACGCGCGTCATCGGGAGATCGGTGTCCACGATCAAGCGCTTGGCGAGCAGCAGCCGGTGCGTCTGCGCGAGCTCGAGCGGCGACACGCTGATCTCGCGCTCGAGCGCACGCCGGAGATGGCGCTCACTTACACCGAGGTCGTGCGCCAAGTCGGCAACGCTGCGCCCGTTCAGTGCTCCGGCCGCAATCCGTTGTGCGGCAAGGCGGGCGAGGACCGACACCGCGTCGAGCGAAGGCACCGGCCCCCTTCCGGGGGCCAGCTCGGGGCGGCAGCGCAAGCATGGGCGATACCCAGCACGCTCGGCCGCCGCCGGAGAGTCGAAAAAACGGCGGTGACGATGATACGCGGTGCGCGACGGGCAACCCGGCCGGCAATAGATGTGCGTCGTGGTAATCGCGATGAAGAAGACGCCGTCGAAGCGTCGATCGCGCGCGTCCGCCGCGAGCTGATAGGCCTCGCGGCGAACGCGACCAGCAGACGTGGGAGCCATGGCCGATCCCATGCCCGAAACCTAATTACTGACTCACCGGCGTGGCTACGAACGCGACCTGCCTGGTCGTGCCGTGCGGCACCGCCCGCCCCACGATCACACCGTCGTCGTTGATGTGCTGCGCCACGATCAACACGTCCGGGAAATTCGGACCGACGAGCGAATTGAGATCCTGCATCACGCCGTTCTCCCACAGGAACGCGCGGTTCGTCGCGCCGCTCGACACGCCCACGACCTGCAAACTCGAATTCACGCCGAGGCCCTGGCTGTTGGCGTCGCCGGGCAGGGTGCCGAGGTCGCGGATCCCGCCGGCCCTCGTCCAGAGGAAGGCGTGCGGGCTGAAGACGATGCCGATAACGCCCGTGGGATTCGAGAACCCGACGACGTTGCCTGCGTCATCGATGTCCATCGGTGTGTGCCACGCGTCGCCGCCCAAGTCCCCGATGTCGATGACGGTGTCCTTCTCCCACAGCACGGAGTGCTGCGCCGAGAGCTGGCCGACCGCGATATCGCACTCGCCGGAAATCCCAACCGCCTGGCCTTTGCTATTGATGCCGGTTGCCGCGGACGTCGAATCACCGGGCAGCGGCCGGAGCTCGCGCTTGGTTCCGCTCTTCGTGTCCCACATGACGGCGCGGAATTGCAGCACTTGCGGCGCATTGCACGTCGGATCATGCACCGGCGTTTCGGCACACCCAACGACCTGGCCCGAGCTGTTGACGCTCGCTGCAAATCCTTGATTGCCGCCGAGGGTGGGCAGTGTGTCCATGACCCCATTCCGCCACACAAACCCGCGGCAAATGTGGCCCGTCACACTGGGGAGGAATGCGGTGCAGCTCCACTCTTCGTGCAGTGGATCGAGATCGGCGAGCTCGGTGACACCAACCACGATCCCATTGTTGCTGACACCGGGCCATTGCGAGATGCTGTTTGGGCCGCCGAGCGTGCCAAGCGTGTCGAGGACCCCGTCGCGCCAGAGCGCGGCGACCCGTGTCGCGTTGCCCGGCCGATTCACCCAGCCGGCGATCAATCCGGAATTGCTGATCCCCGTCGGCCGGTTGCGCGAGCCGTCGAGGTCGTCGAGATAGCTGATCGTGTAGCGAGCCGCTGCGAGGCTGCTTTCGCGCAGCATCGAGACGCGCGGGTCCGATGGGACCTGCGGATCGTAACGGCAGCTCGACACCGCTGTGATAGCGACGACGACTGCCGCGCACCGATTGTGTCGCATGAGGTCCTCCGGTTGGAGAAGAGGGGTTCTTCACCTTACCGGAGGACCGAGCTAACTGCGCGCCGACTTCGGACCCGGATATTGAGGGGATTGCCGGGACCGAATCCGGCCGATGGGTGAGCCTACAAGTATCTCGCCACCGCCATCGCGGCCAGCGTAAACAGCAGCATCCACACCACGACTTTGCCGAGTACCGCACCGCGCGCCCGCAGCTGTTGAATTTCCGCCTGCATCGCCGCCCGCTCCGCCTGCGGCGCCGTTGCGATCGATTCCATCAGCTTCATCGACCGCATCATCGCGGGTCGCATGACCACGATGCCGATGAGAAATGCGGTCAGCGCCACGACACCGCCCCAGGCAAAGGCCTGCCCCATCGGGGTCGCCATCAGCGCGCCCATGTTTCCGCCCGACATGCGCTGGAAGAGCCACATCCCGGACACGATGGTAATCAGCGCGATGATCGGCATGATCACGGGAACGCGTCGCTTCGCCATCGCGCCCATGAGCTTGCCGGCGTCAGGGCCGACTTCGGCGAGCGCCGGCATGAGAAAGAACACCTGGAACGCCATCATGCCGACCCACAACGCACCAAAGAACACGTGAGCGAAGCGCAGCACGAGCATCAACACAGCGGTCTCCCGAAGATTGTTACGACAAAGTAACGACGCTTCTGGGAGCTGCTAGACGCGTCCTGAGGGATTGTTGACAAGCTCCACCGAAGTCACAAAGGCGTCGTACACCGTCTCCGCCCACCAGGAGCGGCACCGCTCGATCTCCTGCATCGCCGTCTCATGCGGCATCGCCGGTCGATAGGAGCGCTCCGTCGTGAGCGCGTCGTAGACGTCCACGATGCCGACGATCTGCGCCGCGAGCGGGATCTCATCGCCGCGCAGCCGATCGGGATACCCGGTGCCGTCGTACCGCTCGTGGTGCCAGCGGATGATGGGCTTCAAGTCCCACGGAAATTCGACCGCGGCGAGCAGCTCGATGCCCCAGATGGGATGCATCTGTACCACCTCGAACTCTTCGCGCGTCAGCGGCCCCGGCTTGTTCAGAATCTCGTGCGGGACGCGGACCTTACCAAGGTCGTGGAGGTAGGCGCCGAGTCGAATCGCCGTCTGCGCGCCGTCGTCGAGCGACAGCACGCGGGCGACGGCAAGCGCGCGTTGGGCGACGCGCTCGCAGTGGCCGAATGTGTAGCTGTCCGCCGATTCGATCGACTGCCCCCACTCGCGCACGAGCTCGCTGTAGGTGGTCTCGAGCTCCGACACCTTGCCACCGACGTGTACGAGATCGACGCGCGCGTCGAGGCGGCGGAACAGGCGGTGCGCCGCATTGAGTAAACCCAGGGCGTCCTGGTTGCGGCCCATGGTCTGCATCAGCAGCGCCAGCTCGCGCGACGCTTCGGCTTCGTTGAGCACCGATGCCGCGCTCAGCGCCAGATCGATCGCGGTCCGAAGTCGCGACTCGGCGAGCGCCGGCCGCCCGGTTTCCCGATATACCATCCCGATCATTCGGTAGGCTTCGGACTTGTCGGCGCGCGAATCGAGCTGATCGAAAATCGCCAGCGCCGCTTCGGCGTTGCGACGCGCTGCGTCGTAGCGACCACGCACGAAGTGCGCCTCGGCGTGATTCACGAGGCTCATGCCCTGCAGATGTAGGTCGCCGGCGCGTTCGGCGATCTTGAAGCTCATGTCGAAGTAACTGTCGGCCCAGTCGTACTGACGCAGGTCGGTGTGGACGATGCCGAGGTTCACGTACGCCGTGGCGGACCCGTGCTCGTTGTTCGTGGCGCGATACGCGGCGACCGCCCGCTCATAGTGCCGCACCGCGTCCACCAACTGGCCCCGGATGTTCGCCAAGATGCCGAGGTTCTGCTCGACGCGCGCCTCGAGCTCGCGCGCGTGGCCGCCACGCTCGAGCGCCTGCTGGAAGAAGCCGCGCGCCTCCTCCATTTCGCCGGTGCGCAGCGCCAGGCCGCCCAGCGTGTTGAGCGCTTCAGCGGCAAGAATGTCGTTGCCGAGATCGCACGCGACTTTGTAGCTGTGCTGGCACAGCTCGCGCGCGCGCTGAGATTCGTTCCGGTGATGGAGAACTACGGCGAGACGGCGCTGCGCCTCCGCCAGCACCGCGCGCTCGCCGGTGCGCTCGGCGGTGCTGATGGCGGCTTCAAAGCCTTTGATCGCTTCCGGGATGCACGCCTCGCGCTCGCGCGCGCGAGCTTCATGCAGCAGATCCGCGGCACGACGCGAGTCCTTCCCTACCACGCCACGACGTAATCGGAAAAGTGGTTGACCTTACCGGTGACCCGTTTGCCAAACAGGTTGTCCAGCGAGAGCAGGTACTCGATGACGTTGAGATCGGCGTCCGCGTAGGCGATGCGCTTGGGTAGCAGAAGGCCGAGCAGGTTGCAGTTCGTGTAGCTCATCGTCAGCCAGACGGGGCGCTGGAACTCGAGCCCTTCGGGCGCGAACCTCACGACGTTGACGCCCAACCCGGTCGGCACCGTCATCGTGATCGCGGTCGGCCTAGAGAGCGCGGCGGGGGGGATCACCAGGGTGTGGGGACCCGCGCTGATCGAGCCGCCCTCGCTGCCAATCGTTCGAGTGCTCGTTGCGTAGGGTAGCGCAGAGCACTGGAGCAGACCGGTGGGCTCGAGCAGCGAGCCAATCAGACCGGCCTGAGGTTGTTGGGAGACGTCGGTTGGCGGGGTTGTGGGTGCCTCGCCGCAGGAGGGCGAGATCAGACATACCAGTAGCAACACCGCGAGAGCACGAACGGCCTTCATCGGAGCCTTTCCTTCTTCCAGTCGTACGAGTCGAGAGGGACTAAACAGGGGCATAAAATGGGACTTTTCCGGCCCAAGATGCGGTGATGCGCCTCACATCGACACTCTTCTGGTACCGTATTGGTGACGTATTGGCACCTAGGCGCTGTCGGGGTGACTAGGACTCAGAGTGGCGCAGGTAGCTTCCATCACATGAATCAATCGGTCGCTCAGGTCGTAGCCGAGCACTTTCACCGCCACTTAGACGAGGCGCGCAAGCAGGGTCGCGCAGCCGCAGTCGCAGAGACGCCCGATGAAGCGACGATCGAGCGGCTGATCAGCACCGCTTTCTGGGCCAGCCTGCGCCGCGAGGAGGGTCGCGCACCGACCATTTCGCTGGCGTATCTGCCGCCGGAAGCCGCCGGCACCGCGCTGCTGGTCGAGCGCCCGCTCCCCTTGAGCTCGGACACCCTGACCAAGCTCGCGCCGGCGGTCGAACGTCCCGGTATCCACCTGGGCGTTTGGCCCAACGGCAAAGAGCTGCGGATCTGGGGCGCTACACGCGTCATTCCGCCGCTGTGCTTTGTCGTGGAGGTGATCGAGCCCGGCCTGCTCGTCGTCAAGCACCGACGGGCCGACCCCGGGGGAAAGTTCGCCAACGTGGCGGTGCTGGAAGGCGATCAGATTAAGATCGTGGACGCGGAGGGGACACTCGCCGCGCAGTGCCCCGATTTCGTCAGCACCCTCCTTGGCCATGACTCCGCGGAATCCGACAATGTGCTGCTCCCGCTCGCTCTCTCAATGCGAGCGCACAAGCACGGCGGCTCCTTGCTCGTGGTGCCGCACGGCACCGATGTCTGGCGCCAGTCGATCGTTTCGGTCCCCTACACCGTCGCCCCGCCCTTCTCGAGGCTCGGCGAGCTCGTGGGCAAGGGCACGCGGGATGGCGGATTCAGAGAAGCGATCGACGCAATCGGCGGGCTGACGGCGGTGGATGGCGCGGTCGTGCTCAGCGACCGCTGGGACGTGCTCGCGTTCGGCGCGAAGATCGGGCGCTCGGAATCCGGCCCGTTTGTTGAAGAGGTGCTGGTGCTGGAGCCGATCCTTGGTCAGAAGCCGCAGCGGGTAGACGCGTCAGACCTCGGAGGAACCCGGCACTTATCAGCCGCGCAGTTCGTGCATGAGCAGCGCGACTCCCTGGCGCTAGTGGCATCGCAGGACGGGCGCTTCACCGTCTTGGGATGGTCCCAGCGCGCAGGGATGGTCCACGCTTTTCGAGTGGAGGCTTTGTTACTGTAGAGCCTCTCCGAGACTCGCAAATCTCTCCTTCCATAACTCCTTCATTTTCGCTTGTCCGTCCTTGTCCAACTTCATGTGCTGCACACTCACCTGCGTTTTGGCAGCTCCTTTACTAAGGAAATAGACCGCGACGTTCGAACCGTCCGGCCACTTGATGCGCATCGTCTTGTTGCGATTCGCGGTGGTCACCCTGAGCTCGTCGGGCAGCCATCCTTTGCGCGTCTTCGAGTCAGACCACGCGCGATACAACTTGGAGAGCGTGACGGGGAAGACTTTGCTCTTGGACGCTTCATAGGTCCCGTCCAGACGCTGACCGATCGCGCGCAGACCCTTGATGCGTTCGTAACCCACGGCGACGGTCTGCGCCCACCAGCCATCGATCTTGTATTTCTCTGAGATGTAGCTGGCTCGTTTGGTGTGCGACCATTTGTCCGCTTTCAAGTAATCGAGCGCGCCGACCCAACGCTTCCAGGTACAGCCGGTGCGCGCTTCGATCATCTTGTCGCTCTTGCCGGCGAGTTTCGCGTAATCGGGCTCAGCAGGTTTCGCCCGCTTCGAGAGCATCCGCGCACGAGCTGTGGTATACGCTTCGCCCGTCTTGCGCATGCGCGCACGGACGAGCTGCTTGAAATCTCGATTGACTGTCATTGGAATTGCTCCCTTTGCTCGGCCGCGGCGGACGCTCCCCAGCAGCGTCGCGCGCAGCGACGCAAAGGAACTCGGAGAAATCGATCCGGGAGTTTGCCCCCCTTTGCCTCACGTGGGCTCCCGCTGGGGGAGAGCCGCAGAGGTTAGGCGAGGATCAGGTCGCCGATTACTATAGTAGCGCACATGACGGATTCCGCCACCCTCGCCAGCTTGTCCCGCGCGCTCGGACCCAAGTACGAGGTCCGCCGCCTGATTGGCTCGGGCGGATTCGCCGAGGTCTACGAGGTGTGGGACAAGGACCTGGAGCGCCGGCTCGCAGTGAAGGTGCTCCGGCCGGACGTCGCATGGACCTCCGGCATGATCGAGCGATTCCAGCGCGAGACGCGCGCCGCCGCCCGCCTTGAGCATCCCAACATTCTCCCCATTCACTTCGTCGGCGAGGGCGAGGGACTGGTTTACTATGCGATGCCGTTCGTCGAGGGCTCATCGCTGGGCGATTTGTTGAAGCGCTCCGGGGCGCTGCCCGCGGAGCGGGCGCTCGCGATCATCATCCCGATTCTCGACGCCCTCGATCACGCACACAAAGCGGGCCTGATTCATCGCGACATCAAGCCCGACAACATCATGCTCGACGTGGCGCGGGGCCGGCCGCTGCTCGTCGATTTTGGCATCGCGCGCCGGCTCGACCCTCAAGCCGGGCCCGGGCTTACGCAGACGGGACTCGTCGTGGGCACGCCGCACTACATGAGCCCTGAACAGGCCCTCGGCGACCCGAACCTGGATCGGCGCTCGGACATCTACTCGCTCGGCGCCGTGCTGTTTCAAATGGTCACCGGCGGCCCGCCGTTCGACGGCGACTCGTCCCAACAGATCGTCGGCAAGCACATCGCCGAGCCGCCGCCCGCTGCGCACGAGATCAACCGCAAAGTGCCGCGCGAAATGTCAGATGTGATCGCGCGCTGTCTCGCAAAGCAGCCGGCCGACCGCTACCAATCGGCGGCCGAAGTGATCACCGCCCTGGAGGGCGAGAAGCAGCCGAGTGTGATGCGCTCGCGCGCAACGGCGGCGCAGGCCGCGACCGAGCTGATGGTCAGCGGAGCCACGAAGATTCGGATGGAGCGGGAAGCCGAGCGGACGGTGATCACCCGGACCTCCAAGCCGCGGCGGCTGGGACGACTGATTCTCGCGATTACGATTCCGCTGTTTCTGCTCGGTGCGGCCGGGTTTTGGTTCCTGAGACCGACGCTGGTGTTCTCGAACAATCTCAGTGCCACCGTCGACGTCGTGTTCAATGGCGAGTCGCGGCGGGTCCGGCCGCGCGAGGGCTTTAGCGTGAAGGTGCCGTGGGGACGGCCGCTCGAGGTCTCCTGGCTGCTCCAGCAGCGACTCGGCGTGCCGTTCGGCGACACGATCGTGGTCGCGCGGCCAAGGGGGCGAATCGCCCTCGCAGCCACTGCGTCGCCGAGACACGGCGCGTACTTCGCACCGCTGGTCACGAATGAAACCGGCGTGACACTCACCATCACGGTCAATGCGGGGCTCGCCGGATCTCGGCGCTGCAATTGTACGATTCCGCCAGGCGC
>Ga0075418_10008686_pt1 | contig 11383 bp, 9 predicted proteins | sample SoiMetdeltSBSDD2_FD_81776 | JGI IMG/M metagenome (GOLD analysis project Ga0075418, IMG submission 81776) | Bulk soil microbial communities from a Populus tree surrounding site in Tennessee, USA - Soil MetaG P. deltoides SBSDD2 | ecosystem: Environmental > Terrestrial > Soil > Tree plantation...
AGGGGAAGGTCGTGTCGGCGCAGTTCGAGCTCGAAGACCAGCGGTTCATCGCGCTGAATGCCGGCCCGATGTACAGGTTCACGGAGGCCATCTCATTTTTCGTCGCGTGCGACACCCAGGAGGAAATCGACGAGCTGTGGGCAAAGCTCACAGCGGACGGCGGCGCCCCGAGCCGATGCGGGTGGTTGAAGGACAAGTTCGGGCTGTCATGGCAGATCGTGCCGAAGACGCTGGGCTCGATGCTTGGCGGACCTGATCCGGCCGCGTCAAAACGAGCGCTGGACGCCATGCTCGCGATGGACAAGCTCGATCTGCAGGCGCTGGAGCGGGCGTACTCACGCGCCTGACATCCAACGGAGGTACTGTTGTTCGAGATGACAACACGACCTGAGGCATGGCAGCGCGGCCCGGTGCCTGGCATTCCCGATCAACTTCAGCCCGTGGCCCATGCTCTAATCGGCGCCGCGGAAGACGCAGCCGACGCGGCCGGCGGCTTGACGGCGGCGCAGCTCTGGTTTTCACCGGGCGGGGCCGCCTCCGTGGGGTTCCACCTGATGCACCTGGCGGGCAGCACCGATCGGTTGTTCACGTACGCGCGGGGGGAAGGGTTGTCGTCGGAGCAAAAGGTTGCCCTTGCTGCGGAGCGGGCGCTTGCGGAACCACGTCCGACGGCAGACGCATTGCTTCGCGCGTGGCAGGAGACCGTCGCCCGGGCGCTCGATCAACTGGCCCGCACACCGGACGCCGATCTGGGGGCTCCTCGCGGCGTGGGACGGATGGCGCTGCCCTCCAACGTGCGCGGCCTGCTGTTCCATGCGGCGGAGCACGCCACTCGCCACGTCGGCCAGATCATTACGACCGCGAAGATCATCCGGGGAATGGAGCTTTTGAGCTGATATGGGCATCCGCGTGTGGCCCGCGCTCGTGGTTGCGCTTACGGCCGGTTGCGTGGCCGACGAGCAGTCGTCGGTTCAGGCTGGCCCGCCGATTCCGTACGAGGATGTCGGCGCTTGTCCTTTCGAAGGATGCGTCTATCGCGAGTGGGTTGCCAACGCGCCGGTCGAGATCCGTACGGACCGCACACTGACCGCACCTGTCGCGTTCGCCGTCGGCGAGGGCGAGAAAGTGACGGCGGTGACCGGCGTGGTCATCACGACCCGACCCGGCCGCGTGGAGTTCGATGCCCCGCACGACGTCGATGCATCCGGCGGCCGCATTCACATCGAGTCCGGCCAGTCGCTCTACCTGTTGACCTCGCAGGGCGAAGGCTTCATGAAGGCGTGGTTCGACGGCCGGCTGTACGAAGGCGTCGATACGGCAACGTTCTCGAACGGAGTGTGTGCGGCGGGGCCGAGGCCATGCGTCGGACGGATCGTCGAACCGTGGCAATTCGAGTGGTGGGTGCAGATTCGGAATACCGCGGGGAAGGTCGGCTGGACGCGCGAGCCCGGGAAATTCGACAACAAGGACGCCCTGGGTTAGGCGAGTCGATCACACGCCAGTCCAGAGCGCCGCCCGCCCACACGCTGGCCCACAGGTTCCGGCCGTACGGCGTTGCGAAGAACCGTTTCCGGCGAACCAGGTGTTTGCGATGGTGGTAGTGTATCGCCGTACAGAGGAGGGCGGCATGAAGCTCGGACGATTGTTGATCTGCGCGGGCGTCTGCATCGCGGCTGCTGCGTCGACGGCATCGGCGCAGGATCTCGGACCGAATTTCCGGAAGATCAAGGAAGGGATCTTCGTCCAGTCTGCGCGCGAAGTGAACTCGACCGTCGGCATCGTCCTCACCAGCGAAGGCGTCGTCCTCATCGACACCGGCCAGACGCTGGTGGATTCACGGCAGGTTGCGGACGCGGTAAAGAAGCTGACGCCGCTGCCGGTCAGGTTCGTGATCAATACCGAAGTCCATCCCGACCACACCACCGGCAATTTCGTCTTTGCCCCGGCCGTCGTCATCAATCACGCCGGCGCAGGCGATGCGATGCGGAAGGCCGACAATCCGAACCGGTTCGCCAATGCTGCCCCGGAAATCAAGGCGGCCGCCGAGGGGTACCGGCTGGTCACGCCGCACGTTGAATATCAGGAGAAGATGACGCTCCGCGTCGGCGAGCGGACGTTCGAGCTGCTGCGCGTCCGGAATGCTCACAGCGAGGCCGACACCGCCGTGTGGCTGCCGGCGGAGCGCGTGCTCTTCGCCGGGTCCGCCGCCATCCCCAACAGCCTCAACAACGTGCGGCCGTTCGTGACGATTGCCGACCTGCTGGCTGCGGCCAGGATGCTGAGATCGTTGAATCCGGAGGTCGTCGTCCCCGGCCACGGCTCGTTCGGAACGACGAAGATCTTCGACGAGAGCGAGAAGTACTACACGCTGCTCCTGGAACGCGTCACCGCGATGGTGAAGGCAGGGAAGACGCGCGAACAGATCGGGATGGAACTGAAGATGCCGGAGTACGCGGAGTGGGCGTACCAGGACCGGATGCCGAGCAACATCGACGCGGCCTATCGAGCGGCGACGGCCCGCTAAAGACAAAACCGCGACGCACGCGACGGCGCGGCCGCGTCCCCATCCAGGGCAATGCGCGGTGATCAGAGGTCCGTCCAAGCTATTTGGGAACAAATGGTGTCTAACTCCCGTATCGACCGCATGATGGTCGCGTCCAGGAGAGTGGGCATGCACGTTCTTGGGCTCCTGATTGCCATCCTGTCCGTTGCCGCGGCTCAATCTGACCAGGCCGCGACCGTGCTTACCGCGGCACGTGAGGCGCTCGGAGGCGAGGCGCGTTTAGCCACGGTAAAGACGTTCATTGCGAACGGTCGAACCCGGCAGATCCGCGGTAACAACCTCATCCCGATCGAGTTCGAGATCCAGGCCGAGCTGCCAGACAAGTACTCGCGGCGCGACGAAGTACCGGCACAGGACACCGCCCCCAGCCTGAGCGGCTTCAATGGGGACACGCTCATCCTCGTGCCTCCGCTACCAGCACAGCAAGCCGCCGCTGCCCCGGCGCGCCTCGCCGCCGCCAGGCAGGATTTCGCGCGGCTCGTGCTCGGAATGTTCGCCACGTCCATTGCCAGTTTTCCCTTGACGTTCAAGTACGCCGGGCAGGCGGAAGCGCCGCAAGGAAAAGCCGACGTACTGGACGTGAGCGGACCGGCCAACTTCGTGGCGAGGTTGTTCGTCGACAGCCAGACGCACCTGCCGCTGATGGTGAGCTGGCAGGCGCCGGCCGGACCGGCACGAGGAGGTGCGGCGCCGCCCCCACCGATGGAACAGCGGATGTACTTCGCCGACTACCGCAGCGTCGATGGTTTTCAACTGCCATTCAGAATCAGACGCGCCTCTGGCTCCGATACGACCGAGGAAACGACGTTCGATCGGTACCGCATCAACGCACGGGTCGACCCACGGCGATTCCAGTCCGGAAGCTAGGCCATGCACGCAATGATCGCGGCGCTGTGTGTCGCACTCCTGCTCCTCGTCAGCTCGTCATCGTCCGCACAGAACGCACCCGGCACGCTGCAGGTGACCGTCGTCGATGCGACCGGCGCCGTGATCGTCGGCGCGACGGTCTCCGTGAGCGGCATCGAGGACGCCACCAAGGCGGTGACGGCGGCGCCCGCGGAAACCTCTTCGCAGGGCGTGGCGAGCGTTACTCCGCTCGTGCCCGGGCGCTACGCCGTCCAGGCGGCGTTTCCTGGCTTCGAGACACGCACGCTCCCCGATGTCCGGGTGCGTCCCGGCGTCAACCGCCAGGTGATCTTGTTGCCAATTGCGGGTATCAAAGATCAGGTCGTCGTCGGCCAGGATCGCCAGGAAGCCGCCGTGGATCCGCGCGGGACGTCGTTCGGCACGACGTTGACGCGCGAGCAGCTCGATGCGCTGTCGGATGACCCTGCGACGCTGCGCCAGCAGTTGCAGGACATCGCTGGACCCGGCGCGGTCATCAAGGTCGACAGCTTCGAGGGCGGCGCACTGCCGCCGAAGGCCATGATTCGTTCGATCCGGATCTCGCGCGATCAATTTGCCGCGGAAAACCACAATGCGGGCGGCACGCAGATCGAAATCATCACCCAGCCCGGCCTTGGCCCGATGCGGTTCAACACCGGCATCCGGATTCGGAGCGACGCGGCGACCGGCCGCAGTCCCTTTACGTCGACACGAGGGCCCGAGCAGAACCGCAATTATTTTCTCGGCGCGTTCGGTACGCTGATTCCGAACAAGAGCAGCTTCAATCTATTTGCGATTGCGAACGACAGCTTCGAGACGCCGAACATCAATGTCGCGCTTGGCGGACGCACGCGCTCGGAACCTCTGTCGATCCGCTCACCGCGCGACAATTTCAACGTCAATGGGCAGATCGACTATGCGCTCACGCTCGACCAGACGCTTCGGATCGGGTTCAACGCCAACCGCACGAACAACCGCAACCTGGGCATCGGCGCGTTCGATGAAGAAACGCGCGCCTATTCCACCGAACGAGGGGCGACGACGATCCGGGCCCAGCACATGGGTCCCCTCGGCCGCCGCGCCTTCACGCGCACGCGCGTCGAGATCGGCTGGACCGACTCGGAATCACGGTCGGTGGTCGAGACACCAACGATTCGCGTGAACGATGCCTTCACCAGGGGCGGCGCACAAATTGCCGGTGGTCAGCACTCGCGCACCGTCGGCGTTGGCTCGGACCTCGACTACGTGCGAGGAATCCATACGATTCGGACCGGCCTCCAGCTGGATGCCGCGCGGTGGCGGTCCGACGATACCAGTAACTACCTCGGGACTTTTACCTTCGAGAGCCTCGACGAGTTCCTCGCCGGCCGTCCGCGCAGCTATTCGCGACGAATCGGCGACCCGAACATCAGATTCGACAACATCCAGGGTGGGATCTACCTGCAGGACGATGCACGCGTCCGGCGGAACCTCACGTTGAGCGCCGGCCTGCGCTACGAAGCACAGAGCCATTTGAGCGATGTCAACAACCTCGCGCCGCGCGTCGGGGTGACATGGGCGCCGTTTGCCGGAGGGCAGACGACGCTGCGCTCGAGCTGGGGGCTGTTCTACGACTGGATGGCGACCAACACGTACGAGCAAACCCTTCGTGTGGACGGAATCCGGCAACGGGAGCTGGACATCATCGACCCGGCGTATCCGATCCTGTTTGAGACCACCGGTGTGGTGCCGCCGGTGAATCGCTACATCTGGACGGACGGGCTGGATCTGCCGCGCTCGAAGCGTTTCAGTCTCGGGATCGATCAACGTGTGTGGCGGCAGTTAACCGCCACCGCGTCCTACAGCTACACGCGAGGCTCCGGACTGGCGCGCGGTACGAACGTGAACGCCCCGGTTGACGGCCTCCGGCCGCAGCCGTCCTTCGGCAACATCATCGAAGTGATCTCCGACGCCAGCTCGCGGCTGCATCAGCTGCAGGTCAACGTGACGGCGAACCCCGGTGCGCTTCTACCCGCGTTCAACGCGCCGCTGATTCGCTGGAAGCGAACCACGCTGTTCGCCAACTACACCGTCGCCACACTCGAAAGCAACACAGACGGGGCGTTCGCGATTCCACCGTCAGGCATTCTGGACACCGAATGGGGACCGGCGGTTGGCGATGTGCGCCATCGATTGAATGTGAGCCTGAACAACCAGATTGTCCGAAACCTGCTGCTTGCGATCAACGTCACCGCCAGCAGCGGGACGCCGTACAGCATCCGTACTGGACGTGATGAGAACGGCGATCTCGTGTTCAACGACCGGCCGGCCGGTGTTGGACGAAACACGGAACGCGCCGCCGCGCAATTGAGCGTGAACACATTCTTCGCGTACATGCTTGCGTTCGGGCGAATACCGGCTGGTCCGCCCGGCGTTACGGTTATTCAGGGTGGCGGTGTCGCAACGGTCCAGAACTTCGAGCAGCCGCCGAGGTACATTGTGCAGCTGTTCGTGCAGGCGTCGAACCTGACGAACCATCCGAATTACCAGGGCTACAGCGGCACGATGACATCACCGTTCTTTGGAAAGCCGACGACGGTGACTGCCACGCGAAAAGTGGACGTAGGCATCAACGTCAGCTTTTAGCCCGACGGCGGGACGTCGCCGGCATCGAGTTTCCCTGTATCATCCCGTGTGGCCCTCAGCGGCGCCGCGTAACGGACGTCGCCATTGCCCCTGGCAGTTCTCCTGTCATGGAAAGGGAGTGTGGGATGGCTCTCAAACCTAAGAACGGGTGGCTCGCTATCTCAGCGGCCCTCGCTGCGATCGTGTTGATTTGGTCAGGTAGTGCCCAGGACATCTCGGCGCGGACGCAATTCTTCGGCGCAGACCGGATGACATTCCAGGCGATTCCGACTCCGGACGGCGCCATGTGCGAGATGCCAGCCCACCCCGCCGTCTCGGCGGCGATGGCCATAGAGGCGGCCGTGGCAGAACAAGCCCTGCCGCCGCCGGTCGACGCGCTTCTAAGCGGGGGCGGCGCTATCTGTGAGCTTCCGTCCTTCGCGGGCGCGGTGGGCGCGGCACAGGCGCAGCGGCGTCCCCTCCCGCCTCTGGTCGGTGAACGCGCCGCCGAGGGCATCCCCCGGACGATTACCGCGCGCTCCGCGGTCATCAACCGGCCGCCGGTCCGCTACCTCAAGGACCCCTACGCCGCGTTCAGCTCCATCGCCGTCAATGTCGAGAACGACATGGTCATCATGACGGACGAGAACCTGTTCCGGATTCTGGAGTATTCACGCCGCGACAACACGCCGCCGGGCGCGCCTCTGACCGAGCCGCGCCGCGCCATTGGCGGCGACCAGACGCGCACCGAGATGATGTGCGGTTCGTACATCGATCCGAAGACGCTCGAGGTGTGGGTCACGAACAACGACACTCAGAACTGGCTGCCGGTGTTCTCGCGCGAAGCGCGCGGCAACGCGGCACCGGACCGCGTGCTTGCCACGCCGCACCGGACCTGGGGCATCACGGCCGACGAAGTCCGTCAGGAGCTATACCTCACCGTCCAGGGCGCCGGGGCCGTGGTCGTCTATCGCAAGGACGCATCGAACTACGATGCGCCCGTTCGCGTGCTGCGCGGCGATGCGACCGAACTTGCCGATCCGCATGGTATTGCGCTGGATATCAAGAGAGACCTCATGGTGATCGCCAATCACGGCCACCGGCAGCGCTCCCTTCCGGTTACAACTCCCAGAACGCCCATGAACTGGGAGGAGTACCGCAAGGTGTGGTCGAAGTCGATGGAAGAGGAAACCGGCCTGCGCGGTATTCCGAGCCTGTTTCCCGCCGCACCCGGTGAAGGTGGCGGCGGCGGCGAAGGGGACGATGGCGGAGGGGGCGGCGGCTGGTTTGACTTCCCCTCGATCACGATCCACGCGAGAGGAGCCGAAGGGAACACGCCGCCGGTGCGCGTCATCAAGGGCGCGCGGACGCGACTGAACTGGCCCAGCCATGTGTCGCTCCACGAAGGCCGCGGCGAGATCTTTGTCGCCAACGACGCCGACGACTCGGTGCTGGTGTTCAACATCACCGACAACGGCGACGTCGCTCCCAAGCGCGTCATCAAGGGGACGCGGACGAGGATCAAGAATCCGACCGGCGTCTACGTCGATGCCGTCAACAACGAGCTCTGGGTGGCAAGCATGGGGAATTACACCGCCACCGTGTTCCCTGTGACGGCCAATGGCGACGTCGCACCGATACGTCAGATTCGCGGCGGCCCCGAAAAAGGGGAGGCGCTCATGATCGGCAACCCTGGCGCCGTCGGCTACGATAGCAAGCGCCAGGAAGTCCTGGTGCCCAATTGAGTGGCCCATCCGCAGGTTGCGGCATTTGCCAGGCTGGCAAATGGAAACACGCCTCCGACGCGACGCATCTACGGGCAGAATTCGAAATTGAGCCGCACAATGCACGACGTCCGGCACGACCCGGTGCGCGACGAGCTCATCGTCGCGAATCCGTTCGCGGCGGCGATCCTGATATTCAGGGGTGGAGCGAACGGTCAGGAAGCACCGATTCGCATCATCCAGGGGCCCAGGACCCAGCTGAGTAATCCCCAGCGGATGGACATTCATCCCACTCGCCGGGAGCTTTTCGTTCCCAGCGGCGGCGGCATCCTGGTGTTCGATCTCGACGCCAACGGTGATGTGCCGCCGAAACGCGTGATCCGCGGCCCTGATACACAGGGTCCGGGCGGATCGGTCGCGGTCGATCCGATCCACAACCTGATCGCAACCCCTGGTCGCAACCGGTCGATCCTGATCTTCGATCTCATGGCCAATGGCAACGCCAGGCCACTCAGGGTGATCAGAGGTCCCAACACGCAGATCGATCGAATCAACCAGATGGCGATCTACCCCGAGGGCCGCCTGGTGGTCGTCGCGATGCCCGGCATTCAGGGGCTGGTGGAGCCTCCCCGGGTGTTCATTGGCGCATGGAGCCTTGATGACGAGGGGGACGTCGCGCCGAAGTTCGCGATCGGGGGCGAGCAAACCACGATGAGGAAGTCGTTTTCGGTCGCACTGGACCCCGAACACAAGGACGTCATCGTGTCGGACATGCGGCTGAACGGAGTGATGACGTTCAACGTGCCGGAGATGTTCGAGCCGGTGGCCGCGCCCGCGTCGCCTCGTTGATTTAGTGTTTCGGTTGATCTACCCGGTAGAGCGTCGTGTGCGTCGTCGTCGCGCCGGCGGCCGGCACTTCATTGGCGATCGCCAGGTAGAAGCCGCCGCGGAACGCGAACACCGCCAGACCCTCGGGAGAAAGATCGCCTGGCGTCACGATCATGTCGAGAAACGTGGCGGCGTAGGGGTCGGTGATCTCGAAGACACCGATCGCGCTGCTCGTCGTCCGCTCGAGGCCGACGAACGCATACGTGCGTCCGGCAACATCCAGTAGCGCGACGCCTTCTGGTTCCACACCCTTATCGCGGCTCCGGCCGTCGTCGTAGACGCCCCGGTTGTGGGCTTCGGTATCCAGGATGCTTCCGCTGTCGTACACCAGCGTCCCATCGACGGCGCGAATCGACATGGACCGGGCGCCCGCCGCATACAAATTGCCTGGCGAAGAATCCCTGTTCGAAATGCGCAGGCGGTCGAGAGGAGGGGGCGCGGAGTATGGCGGATTCCCGGCCGTGGAACGATCGACATTGTCTTCGCGGAAGTCCCCTTCGTTGGCGAGCACCAGATACGTTTTATCTCGCCATTGATATGACGCGACGCCATCCGGCATGTACAACCCAAAGGCGTTGGCGTTGATGAAGGTGACCGTCCCATCGTTGCGGGGATCGAACTCGTTCCCCGGAAGGCTGAAATCCTTGGCCCCGAGCCCGATGATCTCGGTGAACGCGTTCAACGACAGGTCCAGGACGGCGATCGCGTTCGCTTCCTGAAGGGTCACGAACGCTCTGGTGCCATCCTTGTCAATCGCAATGTACTCGGGCTCGAAATCCATGCCGACGTTGGTGCGCAGGTTGGTGCCGAACTGAGGAACGTTTTCCAAGCCCGCGGTCGCGATCACGGTTCGAGTTTCCATGTCGATGATGCTGACGCTGCCCGGCGGATCCGGCGCCGTATAGGGCGTGTCGGCAACCGCATTGGGCGTGCCTTCGTTTGCCACCAGCAGCTTGCTACCGTCGTGCGTGAACGTCAGCATGTCTGGCAGCGATCCCACGGTCACCGGATCGCCGATGGGTAACCGCGTCCGGGTGTTGTAGAAGACGACGACGCCGGCCCGCCGGCGGTCGGGTGGTCCAGCCTCGATCGCGAGCGCCGCCAACCCGTTGTGGATGGCGACGCTGTTGACCAGGCCGTACCCAGTGACGTCGATGTGCTCGATGAGCGTGCCGGTCTCCCCATCCAGGACATCGACACCAACCACACCCGCCACCCAGACCGTGTTGGTCCGACGATCGAACGCGGGAATTTCCGAGAGTTGCCCCGGAGCCGTATGGCTGTGCGTCCAGAGTTTCGTAAAGGTGAGGGGACGTTCCGGCGGCGCAGCGGCTACCGGCAATGTCAGCAGCATAATCATCAAGACGTATTTCGTCATCAGAGGCCTCACGGTATGCGCCTGGGGTTGGTTCGCAGGCAGCGGGTGCCATACTCTAACCCCAGCCCTCGCTGCGCTCAATGACATGGCGACATCATCCCGCATACGGGCCGCGGAAGCGGCCTTCTCCACTGTCAACCACTTTTATTCGTCCTCGCGCTACGCACAGCGGCGATTCGATCCGGGAATCTCCGATTTCACCTTCGGCAATCCCCACGAATTGCCGTTGCCGGGCCTCGTCACGGCGATTCGCGAGCGCGCACAGCCGCACGACAAGAACTGGTTCGCCTACAAGGCGAGTGAAGCGCAGCCGCAAGCATTCCTGGCAGAGCACGTGGGCCGGGAACTGGGCCTGGCTTTCGACCCGGCGGATATTGCGCTGACGACCGGCGCGTTCGCCGCCATCATGGTGGTCTTTCACCACATCCTTGACGCCGGCGACGAAGCGATCTTTTCAGAGCCGGCGTGGTTCTGCTATGAACCGCTGCTGCTCGCCGCCGCCGCCGTGCCGCGCAAGGTCGCCCTCAAGGGCCCTGCATTCGACCTCGACCTCGGCGCTATCGACCAGGCCATCGGTCCGAGGACGCGCCTCGTCATCGTCAACACGCCGCACAATCCAACCGGACGCATTTATACACGTGAGACGTTGGAGAACCTGGCTGACCTCCTCGAACGCGCCTCTGCCCGCATCGGCCACCGCATTTTCCTGCTTTCGGATGAACCCTATCGCCGGCTGCGGTTCGACGGCAGAGGCTTCGTCAGCCCGGCAGCTGTGTATCCATGGACGTTCATCGCCTACAGCTACGGGAAAGTGTTACTGGCGCCGGGGCAGAGACTCGGTTATCTCGCGATTTCACCACTGATGCCAGTCGAGGACCGTCGAAGCTTCAGCGATTCGATGCTTGCGGCGCAAATGGCGCTTGGCTGGTGCTTCCCGAATGCCGTGATGCAGTACGCAGTTCCGGATCTCGAGAACTTGTCGATCGATCAGGCCGCGCTGGCGCGGCGGCGCGATCAGCTGATGAGCGTGCTGGGGGAGAACGGCTACGAGGTTCTGCCGCCGGAAGGCACGTTCTATCTGTGGTCCAAATGGCCGGCAGGCGACCCGGCGGAGCTGTGGAGCCATCTGGCCGATCGCAATGTCTTCGTCCTGCCTGGCAGCATCATGAACGCAGCTGGCTATTTTCGAATCAGCTTGACCGCGTCCGATGCAATGGTCGAGCGTGCGCTCCCGGCATTCCGGGACATCGGACGGCTCAGGCCATGATCACAGCTGACTTCGAGACGAGCACTCGGCTTCCGAAGAACAGCCCGATGACGAAGCCGACCATCGTGACGAAC
>Ga0075418_10008691_pt1 | contig 11381 bp, 14 predicted proteins | sample SoiMetdeltSBSDD2_FD_81776 | JGI IMG/M metagenome (GOLD analysis project Ga0075418, IMG submission 81776) | Bulk soil microbial communities from a Populus tree surrounding site in Tennessee, USA - Soil MetaG P. deltoides SBSDD2 | ecosystem: Environmental > Terrestrial > Soil > Tree plantation...
ACTGGCGACGTCAACTTCGGCTTCGCGCTGGCCGGCAAGAGCGAGCTGGCCGATACGGGCAGGGGCTTCAAGCACTACCAGCAAGTCAGCAACATCGACCGGGTCTTACGCTTGAACTGATCGCCGCGCGGCAATTACCACGATTTGAAGCGGAAACCTCGCGCCCACACTGTAATCGGCCCGGATTTCCGTGATCGCCGAGTCGTGCTATGTCCGATGTCACCCGCATCCTTACGCAAATCGAATCCGGTGATCCAGCAGCGGCAGAGCAGCTTCTGCCGCTGGTCTATGACGAGCTGCGGAAGCTGGCGGCGAAGCGTCCCGGCTGCCGCAATCGGGATCCCGCGGGGCGATCCAGCCGACGTCTGGGGCTCAATCCTGATTGAAGAATTCGTCGCCCGGGCCGCAATCGAGCAGGTCCGTGCCGGGCCCACCGAGGAGCGTGTCGTCGCCCGAGCTGCCGATCAGGATGTTGTCGCCGGGCCTCCGTCAGGGAAAAACATCGGGTGGCTGGTCGTTGATGAATTGGTTATCAAACTGCGTCAGAATCCCGCCCGTTTCGTTGTTGAGGCCGCCGTTGCCGGAACTGGCGGAGTTGCTGGTGAAAGTGCTGCCGCTCACCGTCGCCGTCCCGGAGTTGTCGAGGCCGCCGCCATGGAGGCTGGCCGTGTTGCTGATGAAGGCGCTGCCGCTCACCGTCAACGTACCGGGGAACACTCTAGTACCTAATGGAGTAACTACTATGGTGATGGCGTTGAAGATGCCGCCGCCATCGGTGGCGGAGTTGCCGGTGAATGTGCTGTTGCTCACCGTCGCCGTTCCGTCGTTTTCGAGGCCGCCGCCGTTGTTGCTGGCGGTGTTGCCGGTGAATGTGCTGTTGCTCACCGTCACCGTCCCGCTACGAACTATAGTCTCTAATCGAGCAACTATTACGGCGATGGCGTTGAAGATGCCGCCGCCATTGGTGGCGGAGTTGCCGGTGAACGTGCTGTCGCTCACCGTCGCCGTCGCACCGCCGACGTTGAAGATGCCGCCGCCGCGGCTGCTCGCGGTGTTGTTGTTGAAGGTGCTGCCGCTCACCGTCACCGCTCCGCTGTTAAGGATGCCGCCGCCATTGGTGGCGGAGTTGCCGGTGAATGTGCTGCCGCTCACGGCCGCCGTCCCTCCGAAGATGGCGAGGCCGCTGCCATGATTGTCGGTAAAGGCACTGTCGCTCACCGTTACCGTACTACCTGAGCTGCTAAGGCCGCCGCCATTATTGCCGGCGAAGATGCTGCCGATCACTGTTACCGACGTACCAAACGTGCTGCTGAGGCCGCCGCCATTATTGCTGGTGAACGTGCTGTCGATCACCGTCGCCGTCCCGCCGCGGTTGAGGAGTCCGCTGGCGGAGTTGCCGGTGAAGTTACTGCCGCGCACCATCGCCGCACCGTCGGAGGTGAGGCCGTCGCCATTATTGCTGGAGAAGGTGCTGTCGCGCACCGTCACCGCCCCGAGGTTGGCGAGGCCGCTGCCGAAGCCGCCGGAAGCGGAGTTGCCGGTGAAGGTGCTGTCGCGCACCGTCGTCGTCCCGTCGTTGTTGAGGCCGCCGCCGACGCCGGCGAAGTTGCCGGTGAAGCTGCTGCCACTGACCGTCACCTCACCGAGATTATCGTTGGCGAGGCCGCCGCCAGCGATGATGGCGGAGTTGTTGGTGAAGGTACTGCCGCGCACCGTCGTCGTACCGAAATTCTGGTTGTAGAGGCCGCCGCCATCGACGCCAGCAGAGTTGCCGGTGAAGGCGCTGTCGCTCACCATCACCGTCCCGGAGTTGTCGAGGCCGCCGCCCCTGCCGAAGCCGGCAACGGAGTTGCCGGTGAAGGTGCTGTCGCGCACCGTCGCCGTACCGAAGTTGGCGAGGCCGCCGCCGCCGAGAGGGAACACGCCAGTAGCGGAATTGCCGGTGAAGGTGCTGTCGCGCACCGTCGCCGTCCCGCCACTCTCGTTGGCGAGGCCGCCGCCGACGGCGGCGGAGTTGCCGGAGAAGACGCTATCGCTGACGGTCAACGTCCCGAAGTTGTCGATGCCGCCGCCGTTTTCGCTGCCGGCATTGCCTCCGGCGATAGTCAGGCCGGAGATCTTCACGGTCTCGCCCGCATCGACCTTGAGCACGCGGCTCAGTTGGTTGCCGCTCACAGTCAGGTTGGCAGCGCCGGGGCCCTGGACGGTCAGGTCGTCCGTGATGTTGAGTTCGCCGCTGGTCAGGGCAATCGTGCCGGTCAGTCCCGGCTCGAAGTTGATGAGGTCGGCGCCGGCGTGGGTGTTGGCCTGGGCGATGGCGTCCCTCAGCGACCCTGCCCCGCTGTCGAGCGTGTTCAGGACCGTCAACGTGCTGAGTAAGGCCCTGCCCTCCAGCATTTCGAGCCTGGGCCGGAAGCGGTACGGTTGCCGCTGGCGCCGCTGGCCCTGCCGCCGAGTCAAGAATGAAAACACGGACATGTCACTTCTCCTTCGTTGAAGGAAGGTTATTCAGCGCAGGACAGCCCTGTGTTTGTCCCCATCTTTTCCTTCGGGCAGATCAACCAGGCACTTCGGCAGGCTGTAACATTTCGCGCCGAAGTGCGCTGAGGACAACCGCGGAGCAACCTCTTGAGCCTGCCGAATGCGACTACTAGGGTTGAATCCCGCCAGCCGGAAGAATCGGCCAAATAATCCACTCGTCGCCCCGCGGATTTGGTGGAGCGACCGATCGCCGCGGGAATTCGCCAAGCCACCAGACGATTTCGCGCCGCACACTTCGCTCGATCCAGGACCCCAACCTAGGGCAATCTTTGAAAGTTTCTGTCGGCGGCTGATCGGCCTGGCTCGCAGCCATTTGCGCGGGCGCCAGCAGCACAAAGTCGATCCCGAAGATGTCGCGCAGTCGCCGCGCCGAGGACCATGCTCGAATCCCGCCGCCTTTAGAATCTTCTTGACCGTATTCCGCGACGGCGGCTTGATACCCAGCTTCTTGAGTTCACCCATGATCCGGGTGTAGCCCCAGGCATTTTTCCTTGGCCATCAGCAGAATCAACTCGCGGATGTCGGCGGCGGTCTTGGGTCGGCCGCGACTTCCAGACCTTCTCTTGCGGGTTTTTGACTCCTCCCTGATCCAGCGGAGGAAGGTGTTCGGCGATACGATCGTCACGATCTGGTGAATGGCGGCGCCCAGGTCCCGACCGAACCGGAGCAGTCGATTCCGCTCTTTCCGGGTCACGCTGATCCGCTCCGGCAACCGCGCGCGGAGGATCCGGTTCTCCTCCTTCAGGTAGCGCACCATCCGGCCGAGCTCGCGGTCGGTAGCCTGGGTAAGAAGGACAAGCAGCGAGATGTAGAGGTTGCGGACGGCGGCCATTTCTTGCCCCGATTTTGGCCGGTCGTCCGCTGACCTGGCGGTTAACAGGGCAGCAAGTTTAGTAAGATGCCCAAGCTCTTGCTACGACTGGGGTTGCCTTCTTTTTTGCACCCCGACGTACGGGCCAGAGAGACTGGTTAGTAAATCCGTTGCCTCGGATACCCCGGTCTCGAATTCGAAATAGGCCCGTTTGGTTAACAGGTTTGAGAATTTCGCCAAGAAGAGAGCGCGTTAGTAATCCGTTGTGTCCGGGGGAGATGCCAGATCTTTCAATGCTTGAAGCAAAATGGCACCATCAAAATAATCGAAAGTGTCACTTGCCTGCAGACCATTGTATCGACAGAATCAGCCTACGGCTACCAACGAAAAGGCGTGTTATGGCTGGTCTACAGCTGGCAACGCATGCCGATACTCCGAAGCTCCGCGAGCTCATCGAGCAGTCGGTCCGCGCCTTGAGCGTCGGCTATTACACCAGCCCGCAGATCGAAAGCGCGCAGCGTTATGTATTCGGACCAGACACTCAGCTGATTGCAGACCAGACCTATTACGTGATTGAAAGCGAGAATGGAACACTGGTGGCTGCGGGCGGCTGGAGTCGCCGGCGGACGCTTTACGGTGGTGACCAAATGAAGGAGACAGAGGATCCTCTCTTGGACCCGGCGACAGAACCGGCTCGGATCAGAGCGTTCTTCGTGCATCCGGCGTGGACACGACGTGGCCTGGGGCGGCAGCTCTTCGATCAATGCGAAGTGGACGCGGCGCAAGCCGGCTTTCGTGCCTTCGAGTTGATGGCCACTTTACCCGGTGAGCCTCTCTACCGAGCCTTGGGGTTTACGCAGCTTGAGCGCTCTGAGACGCGACTTCCAGACGGGGAAATGCTGCCCGTCGTGCGCATGAACCGGTCAATCTCGGTGGCACAAACGACAGGTCCCGCCCTGGACTGCAGCAGCTAGCATTTCGGAATTCAACGTCTCAATCGGCTGCAATATAAATGGAAGATTCTGAGACCACGCACATCCCTTCGGCTGTCCCGGCGATCCTACAGGACACACAGACACTCGGCTTTCGGATGGCCTCCGAACCGCAAACCGGTTCGCTGCTGCGCTGCCTAGCGGCGTCGAAGCCCGCTGGCCGGCTGCTTGAACTCGGCACCGGTACCGGACTCGGCACCGCGTGGCTACTTGCCGGCATGGACCCCACGTCCACGTTGGAGACTGTCGATAATGATGACGCAGCCCAGGCCGTTGCCCGAAAGCACTTGGCAGCCGACCGGCGTGTGCGTTTTCATGTCGCCGACGGCGGGGAATTCTTGCGGAAACGAGTAGGTCAGCGCTTCGACTTGATCTTTGCAGACGCCTGGCCGGGCAAATTCCATGACTTGGATCTGGCGCTTTCCTGGCTGGCTCCTGGAGGACTTTACGTGATTGACGATCTCCTGCCTCAGCCTTCCTGGCCGGAGGGGCATGCGGCAAAGGTCCCACCGCTGATTGCTTCCTTGGAAGCGAACGGGCAATTGTGCTGTACGCGGCTGGCGTGGGCGACCGGAATCATGATCGTTGCAAGGAGGGCATCGGATCATTCTGAAGACGCGAACCGATGCTGAGCTGGTGCGTCTGATTGTTTGGGATTAGAGCATGGCGGCGCGCGATGGAGAGGCCGAGGGCCTGATTCACGATTGTTTTGGAACGGACCAGGTGAGGTGGGCGATGTCAACTGACAATCACAATTTCGCTTGCCTTGATGTTGTGCCGGTATTTCCGGTAACCGATCTTGCGCGCGCTCAAAGCTGGTTTCACGATGCGCTTGGGTTTCAAACCGCCTGGGTTTGGGAAGACAGCTTCGCGGCAGTCTGCAGCGGCGAAGTACAACTCTACTTGCGAAAGTCGGATAGCCCTTCTGCGCCCGTGCGGTGCTATCTGCACGTCGTGGACGCCGATGCCTTGTATCTCCGTTGCCAACAGCAGGGAGCCCAGATCGTCGATGAGTTAGGGTCAAAGGCGTGGGGCGCGCGGGAGTTCGCCGTGGAGACCTGCGACGGTCATGTCCTACGCGTCGGCCACGGCGAAAAGCGGATTGATGAGATTAGCCAATTCACGTCGGGCAATTCATCGTCTGGCGCGTGACATAACGAGCGTGCCTGGAAAGCAATGTTCGACACCAACAATACAGTACCGCTTGAAACCGATCGTCTGATTCTGCGTATGCTCTGCGAGGCAGACTTTGACTGCTATGCGGAGCTGTGCGCCGATCCGGAGGTGATGCGCTACCTCGGCGACGGCAAACCGCTGGATCGGCAAATGGCTTAGACAATGAGTTCTCCTGGCGGGAAGCTACAACATGTCATTGCGATCCATTGTTTATTGTATCGGACTTGCCACATTCCTGGCCTTTTCGCAGGAAGCGGTGCTCTCTGATGAGCCCCCACTGAGAACTACCGCCGAATTGACTGCGCAGGTCGATCGACTCTTTACCAAGTGGAATCGCCAGGACAGCCCCGGCTGTGCTGTCGGCATCGTCAAGGGAGGAGAACTCGTTTACAGCAAAGGGTTTGGATCGGCGAACCTGGAGTATCGAATTCCGAATTCGCCGCAGACGATTTTCGAAACCGCCTCATTCACCAAGTCAGTCACGTGCGCTTGCCTCGCGCTGCTCATGGATGAGGGCAAGATTTTACCCGACGACGATTTGCGCAAGTTCATTCCCGAAATGCACCAATTCGATCCGCCGATCCACATTGCGGACATGGTGCGCTGCCGCTCCGGTTTGTGGGACCACATTTCCGTGCCCATCCTCGTCGGTTGGGAAAACGTTCCAATTACGGAAGCTGACTTTTTCAGCCTGATCTGTGGTCAAAAGACGCTGCCTTTCAAGCCGGGAACGGAATTTCGCTACAGCAGCGGCGACTACGTGCTGCTGGGAATCACCATCAAGCGCCTCAGCGGCTTGTCGCTCCCTGAGTTTGCACGCCGGCGCATCTTCGAGCCGCTCGGCATGAAGCGCACGTTCTTCGACGACAATCCAACCAGCATCGTCGAGCAGCGAGCAGTCGGACACCACAAACCGCGGGGTGACGACTGGCGACTATGGCGACCGAGAGGGTCCTTGGTGGGCGGCGGCGGGTTGAATACTTGCGTAGAAGACCTCGCTGCTTGGGACCGAAACTTTGCAGACAACAAGCTTCCGAAGGGCAAATATCTCGACGAGTTTCTTCGCGAAGGTTCTCTACTAGGCAATCGGTACTGTTTGGACGCGGACGCCTATCTCAAGGAAATGAATCCGGACGCGCGCCGGGACTCGCCGGTCGGCCAATATCGCGGCCTGCGGCGACGACAATTCACCGGAGGGGCGTGGGGACTGAACACTGCAATGACGCAGTTCCCCGATGAGGGCTGGACATTCATTTGTCTAAGCAACTGCAGCGAGATTGCATCATGGACAATGAATTCCCGTATAGCGGACCTGCTGCTCGCCTCGCGACTTGCGCCCCTCCCCGATAGGTCGTCCGAGCTATCCACGAGCGACCAGCCAACGGTTCAGTTGAGCGACGTCGAGCTGCGCGAAAAGGTCGGCGCGTATCGTGTGAAGAGTACCGGCCAAATCTGGAGGATTGTAATTCGGGACGGAGCGCTCCAGGTCATCGACCATCTCCTTGACGCCCATCCGCTTCGACCCCTCAGCGCGATGCGATTCGATCCCGAAGGGCAGTTGTTTTACGAAAGCACGAGGTTCGTTTTCTCTCGGACAGGCGTAAATGCGCGTATTCGCCTCGTTTCTCAGTGGGATGAACTCAACAATCGAGGCCAGCTCGAATTTGAGAATGTCGAGCTGGTCGAACCAAAGTCGGATCAGCTCGCGCAGTACGCGGGACAGTATATCAGCGATGAATTGGCAGCCACCTATCGGTTGATCGTTCGCGACGGACAGCTTTGGCTGCGTGTGAACAGTCGGCGGTGGGAGCAGCTCGACGCAACCGTTCGTGACGAATTCATTCCTCACATTCGCGAACCCACGGATGGCCGACTTATCCGCTTCTTGAGAAACGAGAACGATGACGTGACCGGCCTTTCGATTGACCATTTTCGAGTCACGGCAGTGCGATTTCAAAAGCGCTGAGTATTCGATCGTCGTCGTGGCGCGCTCTACCGAAGAACTGTATGGCCATCTTGATCCGACATCTCTTTGAGCTTCCCGAGCATGTTCCAACAGTAGCCCGCTGGATCTACGAGGAGTTCTGGGTCGGCAAGGGAAAGCTCACCGCGGACGCCATCGCGCAGCTGCTTGGCCGGGCGGTTCGGGAGGACTTGATTCCCCTTTCGCTCCTGGCCCTGAAGTCAGGCGAGCCGGTTGGAACCGTCAATCTGATCGAAAACGACGACGAGATTCATGAAGGGGCGCCCGACGATACGTTTGACTACTTTCGCAGTTGGCTTTATCGGCCAGGGTCGTAAAGTCTTCATGGCCGCGATGAAAAATCCCGACAGTCTCGCGGACGTGGCAACCGTTGAGGCATTGGACAGCCTACTCTATGCCATTGGTGGACGTACCTTCGAGTCTGTGACGGGAAAACCAATCCCAACATCAGGTCTAATGCGGAGTAAAGGATGAAAGTACGTTCCTACCTCTCACCCAAGACGAGCGTGAAGCGTAGCGGCATCACCGGTCGGGGGTTGTATGCGACCGCCCTGCTCGTCCGAGGCGAGATCGTGAGCGTCAAAGGCGGGCATCTAATCGACCGGGCGACCCTTGAGCAAAACATGGCGGTGGTCAACGACGCTGACATGCAGATAGCTGACAACCTGTTCCTCGCACCCCTCACGGCGGATGAGTTTGAGGGGGTGATGATGTTCTTGAACCACTCCTGCGAGCCGAACGTCGGGGTGCAAGGCCAAATCGTGTTCGTTACGCTACGGGATGTAGCGGCGGGTGAGGAACTGACGCTCGACTACGGCACAATCGACCATGACGCCGAGCCGATGGCCTGCCGGTGCGGGGCGGCGACATGCCGGGGGACGATCACCGGCGAGGACTGGCGGCGGCAAGACCTTCAACTCAAGTACGGCGACCACTTCGCTTGGCACTTACTGCGGCGGATGCGTTCCGAGAAATGATCCGTGAACTCCTCGTGCGGAACAGTGACAACACGTCATCACTGCTGGGCGCCGAAAAAGTTGATCTGCCTCAAATCGACACGCGAGGTCCATGGCTTCAAGTTTCCAGTCGCAGTATTCGAGAACTACGAACACGTCAGCCCCGAATGGAAACCAAACCTGCTGGCTGCCTCCGTCCACCATTTGCACGGTACGCAAACGGACGACGCGCCAACGGTGGCAGAAGCCCGCGAAGAGTTACGTCGCTCGTAAGCATCACTGGTTCTGGCGACTTAATGAAAGGGACAAGATGCCATCGGTGGCGTTCGCAGCCTATCAACATTCGCCTGAGACAAATGACGACGAACGTCCAGTTGCCGAATTCCTGCATGAGCGTGGCGTCGCAGCTACATCCGGGGTGTGGGACGATCCCGCAGTTAACTGGTCCCGCTTTGACTGCGTGGTAATCCGCTCGACTTGGGATTATCACCTCAAGCCGCGCCAATACGAGACGTGGCTTCGGAGATTCTTGGCGAGACCGGGGCAGTTTTGGAATCCGCCGGCGGCGGTCCTTCAAAACATGAATAATATTAATCGGCCGAAGCTCAAGAAGCATCTCGATTTCAGTGACCCCGCCGCGATGGCTCGAACCGGGGCCACCTGCGACCATGGCTGGCAGCATTGTTCGTACTCCCAGCACATCGCCATTGCGGCATCGGATCGATGCTCGTTCGCGCCCTGCAAGCGCGAGCCGCCCGGCTCGGCATCAAGGAACTGTACTTGGGAACGGACAACCCCGGTTTCTATCGCAGGCTCGGCGCCAGAGTGCATGAGCAACCTTCCCCTGACTTCAGCATCATGCTGCTGGAATCCGACTCGCCTGGTTCTGAGCCTATTGAGAACAGTGAAAGACTTTTGGCTGCCCAATGAGGTGAGCTTCGCGGGAGGAACACCATATGACAATGCTGACCTAAGAACTTCCGAAAGGAAAGGGAGCATGACAACGAGAATCTGCTCAGCAACGATCGGTCTTGTCTACGTGATAGTCACTCTTGCCGCTCACTCAATGCTGCGAGCCGGTGAGGATGACGCACAACTTGTCCGCCGTCCGTATCTCGGAGTGTTGTTTCGTGCTGAAGACACTCTTGAAATCAGAGGCTTTGTTTCTGGCACCGAGTGGCCGGCTTCCGGCCTGAAACTCGGCGATACGATAGTGAAGTTCAATGAAAGGCCAGTCAGTTCTGTCGCGGAAGTCCTGGCTGCCACAAAGCCGTTCCGAGTCGGGGATGAGGTTGCGTTGCTTGTTCGGCGGGATGGTGGCGACTGGCCCATCACACTGCGCCTTCTCGAGTGGCCGCGTGAGCGGCCGGCAGGGTTTGAAGTGCTCTACGATGAAGTGCGTGTGGCGAACAAGTCTTTGCGATGCCTGGTTACCAAACCGCAGCAGGCGGCAACGGGAAGGGTCCCGGCCGTGTTCTATATCCAGGGAATCGACTGCGCGTCAATTGAAAGTCCCTTCCCCGGCCCAAATCACATGCGCCAATTTGTCTATTCGCTGACGCGTGCTGGTTTCGCGGTGATGCGCTGCGAAAAGAGCGGCGTTGGTGACAGCAGTGGCCCCGATTGCAAGCACTTGGGCCTGGGCGAAGAGGTTGCCGATTTCACTGCGGCTCTTAAGAAGTTAAAGACCTACGACTTCGTGGACTCCAACAAGGTGTTTCTCTTCGGCCATAGCGCAGGCGGCTGGGTGGCGCCGCTGGTGGCTGTCAATGAATCGGTTGCGGGTGTCGCGGTCTACGGCACCGTGGTGCGGCCCTTTGGCGAGTACCTCGTGGAAAACCACCGCCGCAATAGGTGGTATCGCAATCACCCGGACCCGGCGGAGCTGGAGCCCGAAGTTCGTCGGATGAGCAGGTTGTGGCACCTGTTGCTGGATGAACGTCGAACACCGGCAGACGCACTCAAGGCTGAGCCTGAATTGAACGAGGTTGCGAAGCATGTGTTTCGCGGCGAGCCGGATTGCCCGTATGACGCGCGATCGTTGGGTTACTTTCGTGATGTTCACGAGCAGAACATGCCGGCCGTTTGGGGAAAGGTCCGCGTTCCAGTGCTCGCGATGATTGGTCAGTACGAAGTGCGCACCTCCGAGTTCGAGCATCAGTACATTACCGACATTGTCAACTACCACGCGTCGGGAAAAGCAACGTGGAAAGTTCTGCCCAAACTAGATCACGGCTTTGCGGTGCATGACACCATGCAGGACGCCGTCGCCAACGAGTTCAACGGACCATTTGGAAACGTCGTCGTGTCTCAGTCGGTCGAGTGGATGAAAGCCGCGGTCAAGGGACTGGATTCTGAGACAAAAGAACAATGATGACCGGAGTGATTGGCAACTCTGGCCCCGCGATGTGCCGCGTATTGCGGACAAATGAAGTCAAGATGTGGCTGTGTATGGAGTTGCGGCCATTGACGCGACCTCGCTATCCATGATCCGAGGCCTACCTACGACTCGTTGGAAATCAAAAGTTCGACGGCCGCGGCCATTTCTTCGCTGCTGCTGCCGAAGCCATCCGCCGGATCCTTGTCGAGCAGGTCCGGCGACGAAAGTCGGTGAAGCACAGAGGCCAGCACCATCGACAAGATATTAAGCCTGACCGGCTAATCGCTCCTGCTCCCGACGACGAATTACGCTCTCCACGAAGCTCTGGACCGCTTGTGTGCCGAGCATCCCCAGAAAGCGGAACTGGTCAAACTCCGCTACTTCGCCGGGCTGACGGCCGATGAAGCCGCCCAGGTGCTCGGAATTTCGCCCAGCACTGCTGACCGCCACTGGACCTATGAGGTATTCGGAAATGGTGGTGGCTTTGGATTGCATTGTGTGTGTCCGTTGCCGCCCAACTTCTTATTCTCTCGCGCCCATC
>Ga0075418_10008699_pt1 | contig 11378 bp, 7 predicted proteins | sample SoiMetdeltSBSDD2_FD_81776 | JGI IMG/M metagenome (GOLD analysis project Ga0075418, IMG submission 81776) | Bulk soil microbial communities from a Populus tree surrounding site in Tennessee, USA - Soil MetaG P. deltoides SBSDD2 | ecosystem: Environmental > Terrestrial > Soil > Tree plantation...
ACTGGCTGAGCCGCGACTACTTCACGCACAGCAACCAGTGCTACTACTCGCTGCAATACGCCATCGCGACCGACAACAGCCTGGTGACCTACCACGACGTGCGCGCGATCTTCAACTATGACGTGAACTCGTGCCTGACGATCGGAGCCGAGGCGCGATCCCTGACCTCGTCCGTGTACGACATGTACTCGGCGATGGCGTTCTTGCAGATTCGGTTCCTGGGCCAGTAGCGTCTTGTAGGGTGGGTGGAGGCTTGGCGGAACCCACCAGTCGGACGTGGTGGGTTCCGCAAAGCCTCCACCCACCCTACAAGCATGACAATCAGTTCTTTCCTACGAGAACGAGCAAGGCGACGATCAGTACCACGAGCCCGGCAATGCGTAGGGCCGTGAGCAGCCCGGGCATTGGATCGTGGTCGGACGAGACTTCTTCGGCGTAGTCGCGCTTCGGACAATGGCCGTTGGGAAAGGCCCGGCGCAGTTGGGCTGCGATGTCACCGGTCGCACCGACAACCGCCCCCACGATTGCCCCGTTCCCCGCCAAGAGCGAACCTAAAACGGCTGCCGCGGGAAAGTTGTCTTGGCCGGCCGGGGACACCGCCATCACGATGGCGAATACGGCACCGAACATCGCCAGCCCGCCAACGATTGCTCCCAGTAGTGCGCGTCGCATGTATCGCCGATCGGGTTGTGCAAAGCCTCCACTTATCCCAGAAGACGTGCCTGAAAGACGGCCATTTCGGCTCGCCCCGCTGTCAATCGTTCCAAACGACCAGGATCGATCTAAACCCTTGCGCTACCGTCGCTTTCGGCGATTCATTGAACCCGCTTTGCACGTTTCATTGCAGAAAACCGCTTTCATTGCAGAGGTGTCTGTGTGTTTGGACGCAATGCAATTTTGAACACCTGAGCGGGGACGCGATGACCATTGATCTTTCCCCGCGACTTGCCTATGGTCCCCCGCTCGCCGCGCGGGATGCGCGGACCACCGGAGTGGTGGAATGGCCGCACGGAAGGGGCTCATCCGACTCGCTCGGCTCGTGGTTCTACTGACCGCCCTCGGCTACGGCGGCTGGTACGCCTACGACGAGCTATTTCAGCCCGGCGAGATCCGCCGCCGGGTCATCGAAGAACTGACCCAACGATTTGACGGCGTTGATGTGGAGGTCGGCTCCGCCCGCATGCGGCCGTTCCTCGGCGGGGTCAACGTCACCGACCTGAAGCTCATTCGCCGCGACGACCCGACGCGAACGCCATTCCTCCATGTCCCGCAGGCGGTCATCTGGCACGACAAGGCCCAGTTCCCCCACCGCATCGCCGCCGGCAAGATCGAGTTGGACGACGCCCAGGTTCGCCTTGTCCGCGACAAGTCCGGCAAGTGGAACATCCAGGGCATCGCCAAGCCGGCAGCCGAAGGGGAGCGGGCGCCGGTCATGGTCCTCAAGAAAGCCCGCGTCGAAGTCATCGACCAGAAGACGGGATCATCCGCGGTGCTCGACCTGCAGGAGATGGACGTCACCGTCATCAACGACCCGGTCAGCGTCTATACATTCGAGGCGAAGGGTAAGTCGATTCCGATCGGTCCGTTCATCGCTCGCGGCCGTTTTGAAAAGGGCGTGGGCGCCGCGGGGACGCTGGACCTCGGCGGGATCGTGCTCGGGAACGATCTGGCCCGGCTCGTCGGCCTGGCGGCCCCCGAAGCCGTGGAGCACCTGCGGACTGTGAACGGGACCGCGACGTCCCGCACGCGCTGGACGTGGAAGCCCGGACGAGAGCCCCCGGTTACCTACGCGACTGAGCTTGAGATTCACGAGGGCCGGTGCACGGATCCTGCGCTTCCCGCACCGGTCGAGCAGCTCAACGTCAAGGCGCGGATCAAGGACGGCGAACTGGCCGTGGACAACCTGACCGCCAAACTTGGCGGTAGCGGCGTCAGCGTCAAGCTCGAGGTGGACGGGCCCAAACCGGAACCGGGCGCCCCGGTCATCTTCGTCTCCGGCACTGATTTGGAGCAGCGTGTCCGGCGGATCGAGGTGACCGTGTCCGATCTGCTGGTCGGCCCGGACCTGTTCGAGCGCTTGCCGAATCGGTTCGCCGAGGCCCGCGCCCTGTTCTCGCCGGCCGGGCCCGCCGACGTCACCTACGAACAGCGTCGCGATGCCGGGGGTGTCAAGAAGCGGCTGGTCTTCCGCGCCAAGGGGATGACCGCCAAATACAGCCGCTTCCCCTACCCCGTGGACCACATTCGCGGGACCATCGAAGCCACCCTCGCCGACGAAGCGCCCTCGCGGTACGAGGTCGATCTGGTCGGCGAGGGGGCCGGCAAGCCGGTCACCCTCAAGGGCCGCGTGGTCGGCGGACACGACCGCGAAGTAGACCTCGTCCTCACCGGTTCGGACATCGTCCTCGACAAGCAGCTCATCGACGCGCTGCCGGACGAGTACCCGGCCCTCGTGCGCCGACTTCATCCGACCGCGGTCGGCGACTTCACGGCCAAGCTTCGCCACAACGCCCGAACCCGACGCGACCACGGACCGGACGCCTCCGACAACGAGTTCGACATCCGCATCCGCACCGGCAGCATCACCTACGAAGACTTTCCGTACCCACTTCGCAACTTGTGTGGCAAACTCCTGATTCGAACCGTCCCGGACAAGCCCACGGTGATCCCAATCGCGGCCGGCGGTCCGCCCGTGGTCGCCCCGACCGAAGTGGGTTCCGTCGAGTTCAAGGACTTTACCGCGACCGGGTCCGGTGGATGCAAGCTTCAGGTCAAGGGCAGCCACGGACCGGAGCCAGGCGGCTCCGTCCTGGCGCTGGAAGTCAAAGGCGAATCCCTGCCTCTCGACGGCGAACTCGGCCGGGCGATCGCCCGGCTGAAGATCAACAACTCGTGGTCCACCTTCGACCCATCGGGACGGATGAACTGCGACATCAACGTGCGCATCCACAATCGCCCGGGGCCCGCCGGCGGGCAACCGGCGCCGTTCAACCCGATGCGCGATCTCGAACTCGGGATGGCCTTCAACGGGCCGAGCATTCGCCCGACATTCTTCCCTTACGCACTGACCGAGACGGCTGGGCAGCTCGCGTACGCGCAAGGCCGCGTAGACCTGCGCCAGTTCCGCGCCAGGCACGGCAGCACATCAATCACCATCCCCGCCGCGGAGGTGCTGCTGCCGCCGACGGGAGGCTTCTGGGCCGACCTGTACGACCTGAAGATGAGCCCGCTGGTCTTCGATCGCGAATTCCTCGCCGCTCTGCCCCGCGGGCTGCGATCGGCCTGTCTGGGTCTGGAGCCAAGCGGTTCCTTCGCCATCCACGCCAAGCGCCTGGTGATCGACGACCAGCCGAAGGGCCAACCCCCGCCCCGGCCGTTGCCGCAAGTCGGCGCGACGGAGCAAGTCGTTGCTCGGGCGTCCATGCCGACGCCCCGAGCCACGCTTCCAACCATCTATTGGGACGGCACGATCACATTCCGCGACGCGACGATGAAGACGGGCGTCTCCTGGGACGGCGTGACCGGGCAGTTCAGCTCGCGCGGGCTGTACCTTGGCGACAAACTGGGCCGCGTGGTCGGCAACCTCGCGGTGGACAAGGGCAAGGTCCTCAAGCAACCGGTCGAGACGCTGTCAGCCCGCTTCGAGGTGGACCCGGCCCGGCCGGATGTTGTCGGCATTCCGTGGATCAACTGCAAGCTCTATGGGGGCGAAGTCGGCGGCCAGGCCCGGCTCGAACTCGGTACACCGGTCCACTTTGACCTGTCGCTCAACGGCTCGCGGCTCAAGCTCGAGGAATTCGCCCGCGTTAACAACATCGGCCCCAAGACCGATCTCGAAGGCCTGGCTACTGCCCAGCTCAGCCTGTCGAACGCCATCGATCCGACGACGCGAGCTCCGCTCCTGCAAGGCAGCGGCAGCATCGACGTGCCGAACGGCAAAATGCTCGACCTGCCGATCATGCTCGACGTGATCAAGTTGACGCGATTCCGGCCGATGGACCACACAGCCTTCGAGGAGGCGCACGCAGTCTTCCGCATTCGCGGCGACCGCGTGAAGGTGGGCCAGCTCGACCTGTTGGGCAACGCGATCTCGCTGGGCGGCGAGGGGGAGATGAACCTGGACGGGTCGAACGCCCAGTTCGAGTTCTACACGGTGTGGACCAACATCCGTAACATTCTCGGCGGAGGCGGCGACGTCGCGGGCCGGATCAGCGGCAACCTGTTCCGCATCCGCGTGACCGGCGACCTCGGCGGCGATCGCCAGCCCCGCGTCACCCAGGAGCCGCTGCCGGGCATCGTCGATCCCATCCGGCGACTCATGGGGCGAGCCGGAAAGTAACCGTCACGCTCTGCGTGACGAGCCCGGGACTTCTTGGTAGCCGTCACGCTCCGCGTGACGAGCCCGGGCTCGTTGCGAGCCCAGAGCTCATTGCAAGCCCCGGGCTCGTCACGCGGAGCGTGACGGCTACACAAATCATCCACGAGACCACCCCGTGTACTTCGGCATCTTCAACCGGATGATCCTGGCCGAGTTGGTCAAGGTCTTCCTGATGTCGTTGATCGCCCTGACCGGGATGTTCCTGTTGGCCGGGTTGATTCAGGAGGCTTCGCAGAAGGGCCTGTCGCCCGGCCAGATCCTGGTGTTGATCCCGCTCATCATCCCTAACACCCTTCCCTTCACTATCCCGGCCACGACGTTGTTCGCGACGTGCGTCGTCTACGGGCGAATGTCCGCGGACAACGAGGTCCTCGTGCTGCGGGCGGTCGGGGTCAACATTTATCACCTACTCTGGCCGGCGTTGATCCTCGGGATCGCGACGACGGTGGTCACGGCGGCTCTCTACTACGATCCCATTCCGCGGTCACAGCAGATGGCCCGCCACCAGTTGCTCAAGGACGGGGAAGACATCATCTACGGGATGATCAAGCGCGAGGGCGGACTGCGGCAGAACAACCTGGACTTCGTGCTCTTCGTTCGCGAGGTGCAGGGCCGCGACCTGATCGACGTCGTCGTGAAGAAACGGCGCAAGGGTAAGCAGGGGGGCTACGAGGGCTACGAGTTGGTCGCCCGGTCGCAGACGGCCACGCTCCGCATCCGCAAGGTTCAGGAGCCGTCGCCGGAACTCTCCGTGACTGAGCAGGACAAGGACCGAGTGACGGACAATGTCATGGACCGGTTTCGTCGGTGGAAGGCGGGAACGGTCGGCGGCGACCAGTACGAACTGGTCGTGCGCATGACCCACTGTTTCGTGGACTCGCTGAAGGGCGAGACCACGGCCGAAATTCAAATTCAGGAGTATGCGACCCCGCTACCCGCGACGATCTTCGGCAAGGACCCAAAAGAGCGGCCCTCCTCGCTCACCTGGACGGAACTGCACCAGAACCGCACGGAACTGGCCCAGATCGGCGACGAAATGCAGGCACGCGTGACCGAACTGGAATCCCGGCCGAACGAAATCACCGCGGGACGACCCAACCACGAACTGGCCCGCGAGTACCGGACCGGGGCACTCAAGGTCCAGCAACATCTCCTGCGGCAGTACGACACGGAACTCCAGATCCGCCCGGCGCTGGCGGTCGGCTGCCTGTGCTTTGTGCTGATCGGCTGTCCGGTCGGCATCTGGGCGAGCCGATCGGATTACCTGAGCGTGTTCATGATCTGCTTCTTGCCGACGGTGTTCGTCTATTACCCGGTGCTTCTGGCAACCCTCAATCTGGCCAAGGACGCCAAGGTCCCGCCGGCCGCGGCGTGGATTGCGGACGGGGTCGTAGCCGTCGGTGCACTCGTCTTGATTCAGCGGTTGATGAAGCGGTAAACGGCCCGTGAAGCTGCAATTCACTTCGGGATGTCGCGAACGGCTCGCGGTCCGCCGGGGTCGTGCTCGTCCTGAATGTCGCCGACGATCTCCTCCAGCACGTCTTCGAGCGTGAGCATGCCCAGCACCTTGCCGTTCTGTTCGCGGACCATCGCCATCGGCCGCCGGCTCTTGCGGAACAGCTGCAGGGCGACGGAAATGATCGCGTCCGGATCGATAAACGTGGCCGGATACAGGACGTCCTCCAGGATGACTGGCAGCCGTTGGGTGTAGAGAGAGAACAGGTACTTGGTATTCAGAATGCCGACGATGTTGTCCAACGATCCTTCGTAGAAGGGGAGCCTTGTGTGCCCGCTCCGGCGGGCGACGTCCACGATCTTGTCCAACTTCGTGCGGATGTCGAGGGCGTCCACCTTTTCCTTTGGAATCATGCAGTCGCGCACCTTCTTGTCCGTCAGCCGGAAGACATTCTTGACGAATTCGGCCTGCTGGGCCTCCAACAGACCGGCTTCCTCCGTGTCCTCAACGAGCATCTTCAACTCTTCGACCGAGTGGACTTGCTGATGCCCTTCACCCCGATCGAACCCCATCAATCGGAGTATCCAGTTGCCGGTCGCGTTCATGAGCCGCAGAACCGGCCAGGTGGCGCGCGCGAATATGTTCAGCGGCCGGGCGGCCCACAAGGCAATTTTGTCGGCCGACTGGATGGCCATCATTTTCGGCACCTGCTCGCCGAGGATGACGTGCAGGTAGGTGATGAAAGCGATTGAAATGAGGGTTGCGATCGAGTGGCGAGTAACCAGTTCCCATCCTTGCGGCACGAACGTGAGATATGACTCGAGCAGTTTCGCCAAGACCGATTCGCTGACGGCGCCGAGGGCGATGCTGGCAACCGTGATGCCGAGCTGCGCCGCGGCAATACTCCGGTTCATGTTCTGCTGGGCGGCCGCAACCGACCGGGCCCCGCGGACACCCTGCTGGAGCATCTCCTCAATGCGCGTCTTCCGGACCGCGACCAGCGCAAACTCAATCGCCACGAAGTAGCCGTTGATGGCGATGAGAATCGGAATCGCGAGCAGGCCGAGAACGATCACTGTCCGCCCCCTGACCCGTGTTCGAATTCCGCTTGTCTTCGTTGGAGTTCCGCCTTTAGGCGGTTGGGGACGCCAACACCGCGTAAACGCGGAACTCCAACGAAGACCGGAACGCACAACTCCAACGGGCCCACGCCCACGACGATCACTTCGCCCCCGGCGGGCAGTACTTCTTCAGCCAGGCGAACACCTCCTTGTGCCAGTACTCGCTGTTCTTCGGCTTGAGCACCCAGTGGCCTTCGTCCGGGAAGTTGATGAACCGCGACGGGACCTTCTGCCGCTGCAATGCCGTGAACAACTCGTGCCCCTGGCCGATCGGGCAGCGGAAGTCCACGTCGTTGTGGATCACCAACATTGGCGTCTTGTACTTGCCCAGGTTCGCGGCCTTCTTGTGCGGGGAGAATTCGGCATACGACTCCGGTTTCTCCCATGGTAGGCCCTGGTGCTCCCACTCATCGAACCACAGCTCGTCCGTGGTGCCCCACATGCTTTCGAAATTCCACACGCTGCAGTGCGTGATCAGACACTTGAACCGCGGGGCGATGTCGCTGACCGCGAACCAATCCATCATGTACCCGCCGAAGGACGCCCCCGCCGCCCCGATGCGATCCTTGTCCACGTACGGCTGTTTTTCCACGTAATCGAGGCCCTTCACCAGGTCGCGGTAGCACTTGCCGCCCCAGTCGCCGGAAATCTCATCCACGAACTTCTGGCCAAACCCAGTCGAGCCCCGCGGGTTCGGCAGGACGACGACGTACCCCTGTGCTGCCCAGAGGGAGGGGTTCCAGCGGTTCGACCAGCCGTCCTCCCACGCCCCTTGCGGGCCGCCGTGAACGAGGTAGGCGACCGGCCATTTCTTCGCGGAGTCGAATCCGGGGGGCTTGAGGATCCACATCTGCATCTCGCCCCCTTCGACCGGAACGCTCACGCTTTCCGGGCGGGGGCGGTCGAGTTCTGCGAGCAGAGCATCGTTGTGGTGCGTGAGTTGGAACGCATTGCCGTTGTTAATGGGGTCCACCTTGACCCAGACTTCGTTCGGAGCGTCCATGCCCGCCTTGGTGTACGCCAGCCCGGACTTCTTGGTCGCGGCAGACAGTGATCCGTGCTGGCCGCCAATCGAGATGCCGCTGCCTTTCAGCGGCTCTCCGAATAGGTTCGTGCTACCCCGGTCGTCGGCCGTAAAGAACACGTAGTTGCCGATGTAGTTCCAGACGAATTCGTTCGGCGACAACGGTGACTCGAAGTACCTCCCCGGCTCCCCGGCGAGCGACCCATCGGGATTGCAATTCGCGATCAGGATCTCCCACTTGTCCGCCTCGTAACCGGTCCGCTTTTGCGCGCGCCAGGCCAGCCGTTTACCGTCGGGTGAGAATCGCGGCGAGCCGTCCGCCGCGGGGTTCCCCTTCGTGAGGGTTTCAATCCCGCCGATGCCGGTCACCGCGACGCGGCAAACGTCGTAGTTCGTGCTCCACGCCTCGTCGCGGTCCGGAACGGCGGTGAAAACGAGGTGACTGCTGTCGGGGGAGAAGGTGAAGTCATCTCCGGCACTGAAGGTGGTGGATGTCGGGTAGGCGTCGCGGTCGCCGGGTGTGACGTCCTTCGGCTCGCCGCCGTCCGCGGGGGTCACAAACAGGTGTTGTCGTTTGTCGTCGACATACTCATCCCAGTGACGGAAAAACAGGCGCGTGAACACCTTCGCCTTGACCGGTCCCTTTTCGGTCTCCTCGATTTTCTTCTTGTTCAGCTTGTCCGATTCCGCGAACGACTTGTCCGAGTATTCCGGGTACACAGCGGACGAGAAGGCAATTGTCTTTCCATCCGGGGACCAGATTCCGTTGGCAGCGCCGGTTGCGATGGTCGTAAGCTGCCTTGCCTCGCCACCCGCGATGTCGATCACCCAGAGTTGGCTCTCGCCGCCCGAGCGATTGGATTCGAAGAGGATCTTCGAGCTGTCGGGCGACCACCGCGGGTGCCGGTCGCTCTTGGTGGAAGTCGTGAGTTGTCGGGGCGGGGTCTTGCCATCGGTGGATGCAACCCAAAGGTTCGTCGAGTTCTTGTTGCCCTCGAGGTCAACGGTTGTCACCTGGTAGGCGACGAACCTGGCGTCCGGCGAAATCTGTGGGTCTGCGACGCGCTTGAAGGCGAACATGTCGGCGAGCGCCATCGGCCGCTTTTCCGCGAACGCGGGCGCTGCAATAGCCAGACAGCAGCCGACCACGAACGAAAGAGTGCGGTACATCGGAGATTTCCTGGGTGATCGGAGAGGACATGGTCAGTTTACGGAGTCGGTCCCCGTTGGAGTTCCGCCTTCAGGCGGTCTTCGGCGCCGCCTGAAGGCGGAACTCCAACGAGTTTACCGCCGGTAATCGATCCGCCCCTTCACCGACCGGATGATGAGTGTCGAACCGACGGCCACGCCGGCGAGGACCAGATAGAGAACGAGAAAGAACAGGTGAAAGACCGCGGACGCGGATTCCGTCCCGGCCGTGGGGTTGGACGGCCGCACCGCCAGGAAAAGCAATCCGAACAGCATGCCGACAAACAGCAATGCCCCGGAGACAATCGCGGAGCCGACCATCGCCTGCATGCTGAGTCTTGCCCCGGTGGAGTCGCGGGCGCAGAACATGACGGCCCGACACATCAGGAAGAACAGGACCAGCCGCCCGACCTCGAGCAGATTGGCAAGCACCGGCAACAGGCTCCCGCGGGCCACTCCGCGATAGAAGTCACCGACGCCGATCTCGACAAACAGCAGAGCGGGGATGGCGCGAATCTGGCTGACAAAGGCGTCCCAGTAAACTTCCGCCGGCTGCGGGAAAATCGGCCGGCCGAACGGCCCGAATTCCCGCGACGTGCCGATGACAATCAAGAGGAGGATGTGCGCCCCGGCGACAGCCGCGGTGGCAGTCGAGAACCCGAGCGCCCCGCGGTCGCGCGGCCCGGAGACCAAGAACCCAAGCCCGGTCGCCGACGTCAGCCAGTTACCCATGGCCAGGAGCCCGGCCATCACCACGAAGAGCTGCAAGCCTTCTCGGACGCCGATCCAGTCGAGAAAGACGACGAACGCCATCAGGGCCAGGGCCGCGACATGCAGCCACCCGCCGATCATGGCCAGCAACAAACCGAGGCTGGCCCGGTTGAATTGTCCGTCGATCTTCGCCGGGTCCGGGCGACGCGGTCGGTCGTCGTAGTCGTCTTCCTCATCCCGTCGACGGCGTCGGCGGTCGCGGTCGTCGTCATCGCGCTCGCGGCGTCGATCCCGGTCGTCGTATCCGTCGTCATCGCGCCGCCGCGATCGGCGATCCCGGTCGTCGTCGGAATCGTCATCGCGCCGGCGGCGCGCCCGGCGATCGCGATCGTCGTCGTCGCGCGCGAAATCCGACCGGCCGTCCCGCGGCTTCGGTGGACCGGGTTCTGCGGAGGCCGTGGCCGCGGCCGCGGCCGCAGCGTCGGCCGGGCTGACTCCCTCGCTCGACAAAAACACGTTGCCGCACGTCGGACATTTCACGCGCCGGGCGGGTATGCCGTCCGGGAAGCGCAACTGTCCGCGACATTTCGGGCACGTGATGATCGGCATCCGGCGAGCTCAGGCGTCGGGGTGTCGGTCGGGAGTGGCGGGTCAACGTCGGGTCGGTACCGAGACGGGCTTTTCGTGCCCGACTTCGGCGAGGATGCGGGCCGCTTTGTTTGCGTCCGCGACGGAGTCAAACGTGACGAAGCCGACGAACTTGGTGCCGATCACGGTCAGGATAGCGCCGTGAAGATTGATGCCGGCCATTGCCCAGGCGTGTTTGAGGCGGTGGGCCAGGCCCGCGGTGTTGTCCCCTTCTAAACGCATGACAATCGGATCGGAAGCCTCGTGCATGCCGGAGGCCTTAGCCGCTTTCATCTGATCGGCGCCGGCAATGGGGGCGACGCACAGGACACCGTATCCGGGCTTGTCGGCAAGCCGTTGGGTATAGACGTATTCGAGGTCGGCCCCGGCTTCGTCCAGGCGAGTCAGCTTGGCAGCCACGCCTCCCGGTTCGTCCTTGACCTCGGTCGCCCAGACGTGCACGCGGTCCATCTTGAAGCTCATGGAAGTTCTCCTGATTGGGGACTCGGAGATGATTCGCCGGATGATACACCCCGCCCGGCCGCCGGGAAACAGAATTCAGAGGTCGCGGTCAAGAGGGGGCTTCGGCCAGTTTCGCGGGTTGAGTGGCCGGCGTCAATCCTCACACCGTGGTCCAGGGACGGTCGCCTCCGGACTTGCCCTTTGTATCGTCGCGGTAACAGCGAGCAAAGCCGACCGTCCCCCCTTCAGGGCTGCCGCGTTATAGTGATGTCACTCTCACGCGGAGGGAATTCGTTATGAGACTTCTGGACAAGGCCCTGGCGCTGGTGGCGGCGGCGGCCCTCGGCTTCGGCGGGGCGGCCGCCGGGAAATCCAAGTCGCCGCAAAAAGAGCCGACCTGCGGCGAATACG
>Ga0075418_10008700_pt1 | contig 11378 bp, 10 predicted proteins | sample SoiMetdeltSBSDD2_FD_81776 | JGI IMG/M metagenome (GOLD analysis project Ga0075418, IMG submission 81776) | Bulk soil microbial communities from a Populus tree surrounding site in Tennessee, USA - Soil MetaG P. deltoides SBSDD2 | ecosystem: Environmental > Terrestrial > Soil > Tree plantation...
CGCGCGGCGGCGAGCGCCACCCGGCCCATGAGCGCGGTGTCCCAGGTCGCGGCGAGGGCGATCGCCTGGGGAAACACCGTCGCACCCTCGCGCGCCAGCCCGTGCAGCGCCTCATCGAAGGGAATGATCGGAATCCCGAGCCGGCTGCGCTCGACGAAGGATTGCTGAATCGCGTTGATGCGCTCGGCGTGAGCACGGGCCCCGCCCGCGCCGGCGGAGATCTGGAGTCCGAAGGCACCACTGGTGTAATCGTGGGAGGGGTCGTCCAGGCTGCCGGGAATCATGAACAGCTGCCAGAACTTCTCCTCCAGCGTCATGCGCCGGAGCAGGTCTTGAACCCGCCGTTCGACCGGGAGACCGGGGTTCCGGTAGGACGGCGGGCTGTCCTGAGCGGTGAGGGGAACCGCGACGAGCGAGAGACCGAGGAGCAGGCGCATCGATCGCGCAAAGATACGAGCCCGGCCGAGTCCCCGCGAGCGCGGGTGGCCGACTTTCAACTCCTCCGATAGAAGGCTAGGTTCGTCGCACCGGGAGGAACGGAACCCTGCATGCCCCATGACCAGCCGGCTCCACCACGCACCAGCCCTCGCTGGCGCCGGCACCACTGGTGCGCGGTGCTCGCGATCCTCGTCCTCGCCCTCTCGGTCGGCTGGTGGTCGCGACCGCCGGAAATCGGCACGGCCCACGACGATGCGATCTACGTCGCGCTGAGCTACTCGCTCGAACAGGGTCGCTACCACGACGAGTATCTGCTTGGCGCTCCGCCCCATGGGAAATACCCTCCGGGGATGGCCCTCTGGATCGCGGCGATCCGGCAGATCGCCGGCCCCGATCTCGATGCAGTCCGCCTGGGGAACCTCCTGCTCCTCGCCCTCACCGCGACCCTCATCGGCAGCGCGGTCTGTCGCCTCGACAGCGCCTGGCTGGGAGTGGGCGCGGTCGCGGTCACCGGCTTCAATCCGACCCTGCTCCAATTGACCGGTCAGCTGTACTCTGAGATACCCTACATCGCGCTGGCCACGTTCGCGATTTGGGCCACGCTGATCGCGGACCAGGATCCTCGGCGGCGCTGGCCTCTCCTCGCCAGTGTGAGTGCGCTGGCGGCCTTTCTGACCCGCCTGCTGGGAGTGGCGCTGCTTCCCGCCATCCTGGTATGGGCTCTGCTTCGACGACGCTGGACCACCGCCGCAGGGCTGGGACTCGTCTCGGCCGTCACCGTCGGAGCATGGCTGGCCTGGAGCCGCAATGTCGCCGGATCAGCGCTGGGCTCCAGCTATGCGGGTGACTGGCAGATCATGCAAGGTCGGGGAGACGATGTCACGGGCACGATGCTGAATCGGGTCGTGCACAACTTCGTCGATTACGCCGCGCACATGGATTTTCAGGTGCTGGCCCTTCCGATGCTTCGACACTCCCCGGTGGACAACCTGCTCTGGCTGCTCCTACTCGCTCCGCCCGCCGTCGTAGGCCTCTCGCTGCTGATGCGGCGCTGGCCCGTCGCGGCGATCTCCGCGGCGCTGACCGCCGGGATCCTGCTGATGTGGATCGCGGTGACCGAGCGGCTGCTCTCCCCGCTGCTCCCCACCGCGATCGCGGCGCTGCTCCTGGGCGGATCACACCTGGGTCGGCGGCTGTTCCCCCGCGCGCCTTCGCTCGCGGTCGGGCTGCTCACGATAGCGCTCGCGGGCCTGGCCCTGACCGCGCACATTAGCCAGTATCGATGGCACAACTGCGATCGACGCGACCCCTACGCCGATCCCGGTTGCTACGACGCCGAGAGCCGGAGTTTGGTGATGGCTACTCGTTTCGTCCGGGACAGCCTGCCAGTGAATGCCGTGGTGGCGAGCTCCAAGCCGGCGACCGTCTATTATTTCAGCGGGCACCGGACCGTGGACCTCGCGTCTCTCCTCAGGCGGGAACGAGCAAGGGGAGTGCTGGAATGGGGGCCGCAGGGTGTGAATTTCCTCATTCTCAGCCGAACGGGTCCGATGGAGCGGGGCCGGGGCTTGGCCATGGTCAACCGGCACTGTCGTGAGCTGAGCGTTCGAGCCACCATTCCTCCCTCATCAACCCTTGTCCTTGCTCCGAGGGATTCGCTGAGCGGGACGACGGATGCCTGTTCGGCCCTCGCGCAGTTCGCGGCGGACCTTCGGGAGCTGACCCCCCAGGCACGGATTCTGCCTCCCTAACGCGTTCCATCCCGGCTGATCCACTTTCGCTGCGGCGGTGCAACAATGGGTGAACGGTACGCCCGCCTCCATCCTGGAGAGCACACGGTCATCGTCGGCGCGGGACCCGCCGGCCTGACCGCGGCGTACGTCCTGTCGCAGGCCGGTCACGCCGTAACGGTCCTGGAGGGAGACGAGGTGGTGGGCGGCATTGCGCGCACCGCCCAGTACCGCGGCTTCCGCTTCGACATCGGCGGGCACCGGTTCTTCACCAAAATCACGGCCGTCGAACGACTCTGGAACGAACTGCTCGGAGACGAGTTCATCACCGTCCCCCGCCTCTCCCGCATCCACTACGACGGCCGGTACTTCGACTATCCCCTGAAGCCGGCGAATGCGCTGCGAGGGCTCGGCCTGATCAACGCGATCCGGATCGTGCTCAGCTATCTGCGGGCCCGGTACCGCCCCTCACCCGTGGAAGACAACTTCGAGCAGTGGGTGTCGAATCGGTTCGGCAGGCGTCTCTACGAGATCTTCTTCAAGACCTACACCGAGAAAGTATGGGGCATTCCCTGCAACGAGATCAGGGCGGAGTGGGCGGCACAGCGTATCCAGGGGTTGTCACTCGAACGAGCCATCCTCAACGCGGCGTCACTGACCCGGCGCGCCAGCGCGATCAAGTCCCTCTTGCACGAGTTCCGGTATCCGAGGCTCGGGCCAGGCCAGATGTGGGAGGTCTGTCGCGACCGGATCGTCGCCAAGGGGAACCGGGTTCTCATGCAGCACCGGGTCACCGCCGTCGAGCAGGTCGGGAACCGGGTGGTCGCCGTTCGAGCGGAAACGCCGGAGGGTGAACGCCGCTTCGCCGCCGACCATGTCATCTCCACCACCGATCTCCGCGCCCTGATCGGGGCGCTCACTCCCCCGGTTCCCGCACCAGTGGCCGCCGCGGCCGCCGGACTTCGCTACCGCGACTTCCTCGTGGTGGCCCTCATGCTGAACCGGGACGATCTCTTCCCCGACAACTGGATTTACGTGCACACGCCGGGCGTGAAGGTTGGTCGCATCCAGAACTTCAACAACTGGAGCCGGGCGATGGTCCCCACCCCGGGCCAGACCTGCCTCGGTCTCGAGTATTTCTGTTTCGAGGGCGATGGACTCTGGAGCGCGGCGGACGCGGATCTCATCGCACTGGCGTCCAGGGAGATCGAAGTCCTGGGCCTGGCCCCGGGCTCACTGGTGCGCGACGGCGCAGTAGTGCGGATGGCGAAGGCCTACCCGATCTACGATTCCAGCTATCGCGGCCATGTGGACGCCATCCGGGAATTCCTCGCCCCGATCGAGAATCTGCACACCGTCGGACGCAACGGCATGCACAAGTACAACAATCAGGATCATTCCATGCTCACCGCGATGCTGACCGTGGCGAACATGCAAGGGGAGTCGCACGACATTTGGGAAGTGAACACTGATTTCGAGTATCACGAGGAACAGCAGGTGCCGAGGGACTCCACCGTGCCCGCCGGGTCGGGAGCCTGAGGGCGATGCGTTTCTGCATGGTGACCACCTTCTACCCGCCGTGCAACTTTGGCGGGGACGGGATCGCGATCGAGCGGCTCTCGCGGGCCCTGGTCCGCCGGGGCCACGAGGTGACGGTGGTGCACGATGTGGACACCTACCGGGCGCTGGGCGGGCGGCTCCCGGAGAGACTAGCTTCGGAGGAGCAGGTGGACGGAGTTCGAGTGATCCGGCTGCGCAGCCGCCTCGGAGTCCTGTCACCGTTTCTCGTCCATCAGCTTGGAAGGCCGATCCTGCATCGCCGCCGGCTCCGCCGGCTCCTCGCCCCGGGACGCTTCAATGTGGTTCACTATCACAATGTCTCGCTCATCGGAGGGCCGGAAATCCTGACATGGGACACTGGATCGGTCACACTCTACACCGCCCACGAATTCTGGCTGGTCTGTCCCACCCACGATCTCTGGCGGTACCGGCGCGAGAACTGTGACCGGCGCGAGTGCCTGCGCTGCGCCGCGTCGTATCGGCGACCACCCCAGCTCTGGCGGCACACCGGAATTATCGAGCGCGGGCTCGACTCCATCGACGTGGTGATCGCGTTGAGCGAATTCAGCCGCGAAAAACACCGGACATTCGGTCTCCGCCGGAAGATGACGGTGCTTCCCAACTTCCTCCCCGACGGCGCCGTGGCCCCAGCGGTCCCCGGCGAGCAGCCCCCGTCCAGTCGCCCTTACTTCTTTTTCGCCGGACGGCTCCTCCGCATCAAGGGGCTCGATGATGTCATTCCCCTCTTTCAGGAGTTTCCCGGAGCGGATCTCATCATCGCCGGGGAGGGTGCACACCGCGAAGAACTGGTGCGCCTGGCCGGCGGTGCTTCAAACGTCAGATTCCTCGGCCGGCTTCCCTTGGCGGCACTGGGTCCCTGGTTCCGTCACGCCCAGGCGGTCCTGCTGCCTTCCGTCTGCTGGGAGCAGTTTCCGATGGTGCTGCTCGAGGCGCTCGCGGCGGGTTCGCCGGTGATCGCCCGCCGGCTCGGTTCGCTGGCCGAGCATGTCGGGGCGGCCGGAGCCGGCGTGCTCTTCGATTCTCCGGCCGACCTGCGAGTCCTGCTGCGCCGGATACTCGACGATCCGGAGTACCGTCAGGGACTGGCCGCTCGGGCAAGCTCGGCACTGGCCGAACGATGGACCGAATCGGTCGTGCTGCCGCGATACCTCGAGCTGATTCAGGATGCCGCGTCACGCCGTGGCCTCGATCTGCCACTGCCGTCCGTCCGGGCCCCAGTCCTGGCGGCGGACTGAGGCCCCGTGCGCGCCATCCTCACGTGGCACTCGATCGATTCCAGCGGGTCACCGATCTCGGTGAGTCCGGAGGAATTCAGGAGCCAGCTGGACTGGCTGGCGCGCGACGCAGTGCGCGTCGTTCCGCTGAGCGAGCTGCTGGCTCTTCCTCCTGAGGCGGACGCGGCAACGCTGACCTTCGACGACGGATTCGCCAACGTAGCCACCGAGGCGGTCCCCGCGTTGGAAGAGCGCGGATGGGCGGCGTGCCTGTTCGTGGTCACGGCCCAGGTGGGGGGACGTGCCGAGTGGCCGGGGGGACAATTGGTTCCCGGCCTCCCGCTGCTGGATTGGGAATCGCTTGGCCTCCTGATGTCGCGGGGGTTCGAAGTGGGTTCGCACTCGCGCCGGCATCCGCGGCTGCCGGCCTGCGTCGATCCGGTGCTCGAGAACGAGCTGGCCGGTTCCGCCGAGGAAATCTCCGGCCGGCTGGGTCGTCGCCCCGAGGCATTCGCCTATCCCTATGGCGCCTTCGATGCGCGCAGCAGCGCCGCCGTGGCCGCCGCCTATCGCTGGGGCTGCACCACCGAGCTGCGACGGCTGGGCCCGGCCGACTCGGCGGCCCGGCTGCCGCGGATTGACGCCTGGTACCTCCGCGGCCGGGCGCTGGAGCGCCGATGGGGATCGTCCTCGCTCCGTCGCTGGTTGCGATGGCGTCGGGCCCTGCGCGCGATCCGGAGGGCGGCGGTATGACGCCCACTCCCTGGCTCTCGGTCATCGTGCCCGCCTATTCGGCGGCGGAGTTGTTGCCCGATTCACTCGGTGCGCTGCGGGCGGCCACTCCGCCGCCCGGCGGATTGGAGCTGATCGTGGTGGATGATGGGAGCGCCGACGGGACCGCCGAGGCGGCAGCGACATACGCCGATCAGGTCATCCGGCTCGCCGCCCCGAGCGGCGGGCCTTCCCGCGCCCGCAACGCGGGGGCTGCGATGTCCCGAGGGGAGTGGTTGCTCTTCGTCGACGCCGATGTCCGGGTCCATGGTGATACGCTCCACCGGTTTTACGAGAGTGTGGAACGCCATCCCAATGCGTCCGCGATCTTCGGCGCATACGATGCTTCGCCCGCAGCTCCGGGCCTGGTATCCCAATACCGCAACCTGCTCCATCGCTATTACCATCTCCGCGGCGCGGGGCCCGCCGAGACGTTTTGGGCCGGGCTGGGGGGGGTGCGGGCCGATGCCTTCAAAGGGGTGTCAGGCTTCGACGCCGAGCGGCACCCGCGGCAGCTGGAGGACATTGAACTCGGATACCGGCTCCGCCAGTCGGGGGCTCACCTGATCCTCGACCCAACCATCGAGGGTACCCACCTCAAGGCGTGGGACTTCCGGTTGATGGCGATCACCGATTTTCGCGACCGCGGACTGACCTGGATGCGCCTGATGCTGGATCGAGGCCGATCTCCGCGCGCCTCGCTCAACCTGGCGGGGCGGGAGCAGCTGCGAGTCCTCCTCGCAGGCGGAATAGCCGTCACCATACTGCTGGCCGGTGTGGCGGGGAGCGACGCCCTAGCCGCCGTGGCGGCGGGGCTGGCCGCGGTGCTGGTGGGGTCAAATCTGGGTGTGTACCGGTGGTTCGCCCGGCAGAAGGGGTGGCGGTTCGCGCTGGCGGTGGTGCCGTTGCACTTCTGGTACTATCTCTCAAACGCAGCCGCGGCGTTCGTCGGGCTCCTGGCGTATGCCCGCCGGCGGCTGGTCACCTTGCCGGGGCCGTCACATGCCTGAGTTGCCCCTTCTGGCTTTCGCTCCGCTGCACAAGCGCGCCTTCGGTGTCGCAACCGGCACCGCCGCCGCGCTGATCATGTTCGGCGTGACGGCGATCTATCTGCTGCGGAATCCCCAGCCCGGCTTTGAGCTCGAGCTGCTCGCCCAGTTTTTTGCCGGCTATACCGTATCCTGGCGCGGCGCGATCATCGGTGCCGGCCAGGCCTTCGTGGCGGGCTTCGTCATGGGTTGGTTTCTGGCGTTCGTGCGCAACCTCGTGATGGCAATCATGCTGTTTGCCGGACGGACCCGTAGCGAGCTCGAAGCAACCCGGGATCTCCTCGATCACATCTGAGCGGAGGTCACTCTGCCATCCGATCGCGAAGAATTACTCACCGTCCGGAGCGCCGTGCTCCGGCTCAATGCCCGGGCATGGGGGATCTCGTTCGGTCTCCTGGCGGGCCTCAGCCTCCTGGGGGCCACGCTCTTCCTGGTCATCAAGGGCGGAGAAAACGTCGGTCAGCACCTGGGGATGCTCAGCATCTTCCTGCCGGGGTACTCCGTCACCGTCCGCGGCGGGTTCATCGGTCTGGTGTACGGTTTCGTCCTGGGATACGGGGTCGGGCGGCTGGTCGGCACGCTTTACAACCGCCTGATTCGGTGAACCCGTATGCCGAGCCCGCCCATATCGGGCCGATTCGGAAGACGGTCCGTTATCTCAGGAACCACGTCGCGCCACGGCTCTGCAGCATCACGCTCAAGGGATTCGAGGGACTCGGTGTCCTGCGCGCCGCGCGACGGTTGCTGCCCCCGGCCCAGTATCAAACGCTGCTGCGCCTGACCAACGGCGGCATCACGTTCTACCCGGACCGCCGATACCTGGAACGCGTTCTGATGCCTGCCACCTGTCCGCCCGACGGTACGACGATCGCGCTGATCGGTATCCACCCGTTCACCACGCACTACGCCCACTTCTACCTTGGCCAGCGGGTGGTCGCCTTCGATCCCGATGCCCGGATGACCGCGTGCCGGGGACGCGCCGCCTTCTTTGCCTTGCCCATGAAGGACGTGGCCCGGGTCCTCGGCGCGGGTACCGTTGCCCTGGTGCACTGCAATGGGGTGGTTGGCTGGGGCCTGGACGAGCCGAGTGAGCTGGAAGCGAGTCTCGCCGCGGCCTATGAGGCGCTGGTGCCGGGTGGCCTCCTGATCCTCGGCTACGACACTCAGCACCACAATCCCTTCGGGTGGACCGCGGACACCCCCCTCCCCGGCGGGAAATGGGTCGAGCGGCGGGCCGCCGAGTATCCGGTCAGCTTCCGCGAGGACCACGTCCTCCGGGTGTTCGCGAAGGCGGGGCCATGACGGAGAAGGCGGGTCAGGGGAGCACCGTCAGATCGTGGCGGCCAGTTCTTCGCCGGGGTTGACGTAGCGGTTCTGCTCCAGCTGATACTGCTTCTCGTAGAGCTGCCGGTATCTCCCTCCCATGGCAAGCAGCTCGGCATGGCTTCCTCGCTCGAAGATCCGGCCTCCCTCCAGCACCAGGATTTGATCGGCGCTCACGATCGTGGACAGCCGATGGGCGATCACGAACGAAGTGCGGCCCCGGCGGAGGGCCTGCAGACCGTCGCGAATCAGCGATTCGCTTTCGCTGTCCAGGCTCGAGGTGGCCTCGTCGAGGAGGAGAATCGCCGGATCGGCGAGAATGGCACGGGCAATGGCCACGCGCTGACGCTGGCCCCCGGAGAGCTTGACTCCGCGCTCGCCCACGATGGTGTCGTAGCCCTGCGGGAATCGGGCGATGAATTCATCGCAGTGCGCGATCCGGCTTACCTCCCGGACCTGGTCGATGGTCGAGTGCGGGCGGGAGAAACGGATGTTCTCGAGGATGGTCCCGTCGAAGAGGAAGTTGTCCTGGAGCACCAGGCCGAGCCGTGAGCGGTAGTCGCGAAGCCGCAGCGTCGCGAGATCCAGTCCATCGATCAGGATCCGGCCCCGGGTCGGACGGGCGAACGCCGTGATCAGACTGAGCAGCGTGCTCTTGCCGGAGCCGCTGGGTCCCACCAGCGCCGTGGTCGAACCGGCCGGTGCCTCGAACGAGACCTCGCTCAGCACCGGGATTCGCGGGACATAATGGAACGACACCTCCTCAAACCGGACCTCCCCCCGGAGCGGCGGCACCGGGTGCCGGGCTCGGTCTTCCTCATCTTCCGTGGGTGTGTCGAGGAGCTCGCGAATCCGATCGAGGCCGGCAAAGGCCTCGGCGATCTGGGTTCCGACCTGGGCGACCTGGATCAGGGGCGCAGCGACCAGGCCGGTGAAGAGCAGGTACATCGCCAGGTCCCCCAGGGTCACTTCGCCCGCCTGAATGGCACGACCGCCCATCAGAATCATGATGACCCCGATCGCGCCGATGACGATGGTGGTGAGCGCGCCGGCGAGCGACCATCCGGTGATGGAGCGAACCACGGTGCGGAAGATCTGGTGGACGCCGCGGGTGAAGACGAGATCCTCTCTCCGCTCGGCGACGTAAGACTTGACGATGCGAATTCCCCCCAGCGATTCCGCGAGACGTCCGGTGACCTGAGCCGTCAGCCGGTTCCGCTCCCGGAAGACGGGACGCAACCCGCTGAAGGCCGCGGCCATGGCGCCCCCGAAGCCCAGGAGGAGCAGCAGCATCACCGCCGTCATTTTCCAGCTGATCCAGAAGAGGAACCCCAGCGAGGCGAGCGCCGTGATCAGTCCCCCCACCAGCTGCACCAGCCCGCTGCCCACCAGGTTACGGAGACCGTCGGCATCGCTCATGATGCGTGAAATCAGGACCCCGGTCTGAGTGGAATCGAAGCGGCTCACCGGAAGGCGAAGAACATGCGACTCGACTCGCCGGCGCATCTCGGTCACCGCACGCTGAGCGGCCACACCCAGCACCTGGGTCACCGCGAGGCCGGTCCCCGCCTGCACCAGCGTCGCGAATGCCACCAGGGTCGCGAGCGGCCAGAGAAACTGGAACTGCCGTGCGACGACGACGTGGTCGATGAAGTATTTGGAGCAGGCCGGCAGGACGAGCCCCGCGAGCCGGCTCACCAGCATCAGCAGCATGCCGACGGCAAGGCGGTTCCGGTGCCGGTGAATCAGCTCCCGCGCTTCGCGCCAGGCCTTCGAAAGGGAAAGCTCCCGCGGTCCCTCCTCGGCCGTGACCACACCGGACTGCCGTCCGAGGCCTTCCCCACCTCGCGCGTACAGCTTCATGTCGTCACGATGGGGGAGCTCAGGCGTCCACCTGATATTCGGCGAGCCAGGGGGCGCTGCGGCGGGCGATCTGGCGGATCAGGAAGGTCAGGCCGACGCCGACCAGGGCGATGACCATGAGCGTCGCGTAGAGCTGTTCGATGCGGAAGGTCTGCCAGGACATCCAGAGCAGCGAGCCGAGGCCCACGCGAGAGCCCACCATTTCGACACCGATCGTTGCGTGGAATGCCACGTTGGCCGAGAGACGGAGTCCGGTGAGAATCATGGGGAGACTGCCGGGCAGCAGCACTCGCAGGAATTTCTTCCAGCTCGACGCCCCGTAGTTTGCCGCCAGCTCGAGGTGAACCGGGCTGATGGCGCGGACCCCAGCCAGGGTATTGAGTACCATGGGGAAGAACGCGCCGACCGACACCGAGGCGATCTTGGAACGCTCGCCGATCCCGAGCAGCACGATCAGCAGTGGAAAGAGCGCCAGCTTGGGAATGGGATGGATCGCGGCGATGACCGGATCGAGCACGACGCGAACTCCCCGCCAGCTCCCCATGGCGAGCCCCACCAGGAGGCCGGCGACCCCGCCAAGCGCCAGACCACCCACGATGCGCAACAAGGTCGCGGAGAGGTGCAGCCAGAGCTGGCCGGCCACGAGAGATTCCTGCAGCGCGGCGGCGATGGCCGTCGGCGCCGGGAACAACAGCCCGGAGTACCCGCCGGCCCGATGGATCAGCTCCCAGATCACGAGCAGCACGAGGATGACGCCGAGCGAGCCCGGAGTCCAGCGAATCGGCAGCGACGCCCGGAAGATTACCGCACGGAGAGCCCGCTGCGTACTTCCTCCTCGAGAATTTGCCAGATATTCCAGGTGATCTCGTTGATCACCTTGTGATCCGTGCGCGGATCGCGGGGCCGCGCCATCGGGATCCTGATTTCTTCCCGGATGCGCCCGGGCCGCCCCGTCATGACCAGCACCCGGTCGGCGAGCAACACGGCCTCCTCCACGTCGTGGGTCACGAAGACGACCAGCTTGCGGTCCTCGCTCCACACCCGGAGGAGCTCGGCCTGGAGCACCCAGCGCGTCTGGGCATCGAGCGCACCGAAGGGCTCGTCCATGAGCAGAACCGGCGCCTGGGAGACGAACGCGCGGCCGATCCCGACTCGTTGCCGCATGCCGACCGACAGCTCATGGGGGTAGTGTCCCGCAAACTGGCCCAGGCCGACGCGATCGAGGAACTGGCGCGCCTCGTCCCGCCGCCGGGCCTTGCCCATGCCGAGCATCTCCAGCCCAAAGGCCACATTGTCGAGCACCGTCATCCAGGGGAACGTCCCGTTCTCCTGCGCCACCAGCCCTCCCAGGAGCTGACCGGTGGCGAGGCCTCCCTCAAAGGTGACCCGGCCGGTGGTGGGCGGGATCA
>Ga0075418_10008701_pt1 | contig 11377 bp, 9 predicted proteins | sample SoiMetdeltSBSDD2_FD_81776 | JGI IMG/M metagenome (GOLD analysis project Ga0075418, IMG submission 81776) | Bulk soil microbial communities from a Populus tree surrounding site in Tennessee, USA - Soil MetaG P. deltoides SBSDD2 | ecosystem: Environmental > Terrestrial > Soil > Tree plantation...
CACTCAACATCAGCCGGATCGACTGATTCGCATCCACCGCCGTCACGTAAAGTCCACCCACATTCGCGGCCTGTGTTCTTAAAAACGCGTCCGGCGCGTACGAAAGATTTCGCTTCACGCGCACTTCCTCAAACACACGATCACGCAGCATTGAACTCGCAATGCGCATCGCGTAGATGTCGGGCGACGTTAGCGACGGCGCGGTGAACAATCCCTGAATGTAGTTCGTCGGCAACTCGCGTGGTGTGATTTCGACCGACGACTTATCGAACGCTAACTGCGGTATCGTTTCCGCTTTGTAGTTGCCGCGCGGTAACTTGCCCAAACTCGCAGTCACCAACTGGCGCACCTCCCCCGGGTTCAAGTCACCAACAATCACCAGCAGCAGTCGCGATGTCTCCATTAGCTTCGTGTGATAAGCACGCAGATCTTCAGGCGTCAACTTCGCAACCGTCTCAGGCGTCCCGCTCGTGTTGTTCAAATAAGGATGGCCGGCGTACGCGACGCGTTCCTGCAATTTTTGCAGGTAAACATCCGGGTTATCGGTGTCGTCGCTAAGCGATACGACGAGTCGTTGCTGAACAAGCGCAACGTCTTCCTTCGTGAACGCCGGTCGCAATGCGACGTCAGTGAAAATCTCCCACGAGCGATCGAAGTGCATTCGCGTCGAAGCCAGCGATAACACCGAATAATCGTTGTTTGAGCTGCTGCCGATCACCGTGCCCATGCGCGAGAGTTCGCTGCGCATGCGTGCGCGCGGAAAGTTTGTGGTTGCTTCAGTCGCGGCGCTGAGCATCATCGTTTCAATGCCGGCGTTTTGCGCGTTTATATTGGCTGCCCCTCCGCGAAAGAAAAGTCCCGCAGCCACGGTTAAACTTCCCTCGCGCCGTTTCAAGAGCACTTTTAAACCACTGACTTCAAACTCGCTTACGAGTTCCGCCTGCTTTGCGACAACACTCTGAACAGTTTGTTGTGCCTGCGGCTTGGCTTGTTGCGACGCTATCGAAGAATCGGTAACGCCGATAAACAAGATGGCAATCAGGAAGAATGAGTTGATCATCCGGTGGATGGACCTGACACGATTAGCCCACGCGGATCTGTGTTCTGACTGGTTTATGAATTGTTTCAAGATCATGGTTGGGTTCACTGTCCCGTTAATTCTTCTGGTTGAATTTTGATCCTCGCTTGCGATTCATTCGAGATTAAAACGAGGCCGATATGGGGCTTGCCTTGGATGTAGGTGGTGATGTAGCGGCTGATATCAGCACGTGAGGTTGCGCGCAGCCTCGGTAGATAACCGCGAAAATACTCGAGCCCAGTCGAGGCCCACCAGAAACTCAGCGTGTGCGTATAGTCGCTCAGCTTTTCACGGGAGTAGAGATCGTCAGCTTCTAGGAGCGCTTTAGCGCTCTCGAGCTGCTCGTCGGTGTAATAATCCTTGTCGTTGAAGTGGGACACTTCTTCGTAGAGGGCCTTGAGTGCTGTGTGCGCTTTGTCAGGAGTTGTTTGCGCGATCAGCGCGATTGGTCCGACGTTGCGTTGGGTGTAGTAACTTAGATCAACGCCGGTTACCAGACCTGTGTCGACAAGATTTCTTTGGAATCTCGTATTTGGCTGGCGCAGAATGAATGAAAAGACGTCGGCAGCGTACGTCGCGGGATTGTCTTTGCCGATCGAAGGACCCTGCCAACCGATGCTGATGATCACATTCTGAACCGGCTGGGTGATGACGGAGCCTTCACTTTTAAGGAGCTGAGGATGTTCCACCAGCGGAAACTCAACGAACGGATCCTTTTCTCGTTTAGGCCAGTCGCCGTAAAACTCCTGAGCCATTTTCATGACTTCGGCTGGATTGACGTCGCCAGTCAGCACGAGTGCTGAGTTGTTTGGCACGTAGTAGCGCTGTTGGATTAAGCGCATCATATCGGTAGTTGACCCTGAAACGGTTTGTCTATCTCCCAGGGGATTCTTCCGGCTCGGGTATTTGAAGAACAGCCGGCTATTCATCTCCTTGCTCAAGTAGAAAAAAGGATTTGATTCATTGCGATCGATTTCGCCAATAACCACTTGCTTCTCGCGACTAAACTCGCGTTCATCAAACAGGGGATATCGCGTGGCATCCTTCATAAACTGCATAGCCGTGCGAAGGTTAGGGCTGGTTGTAGTGAAGTAATAATCAACGACTTCTTCGCGTGTAGTGCCGTTGTAAGCGATCCCCATCTGCCCGATTGTCCGAAGGTACTGCTCCGCGTTCGCAATCGCGCGGTTTTGCTTGAAGAACATGTGCTCGTATAAGTGAGAGAGACCATTGAGTTCAGGGGGCTCTGTGTAAGAACCGTTCTTTACTGCTAACTCAATGGTCACTAGCGGGATCGAGTGATCTTCAAGAACGATAACTTCCAAACCATTCGCGAGAACCTGGCTCACCAGCTTTGCTTCAGGCAGCCGCGGAGTTGCTTTGGCGGTTTCCGGCGGCTTAGCGGTGGTTGTCCTGGTTGCCCTCCGCTGGGATAGCTCTCCGTAAACGGTACTGGGCCCCAGCAGCGAAAAGACAATCAAAAAGATCGAGAGAATACGTTTCACTTAGAACTCCAATCGAACCTTCGTAATTAGAAAACTGCCTGGGTTTTTCGATTCCCTGGGCTGAGAAATAGATGTCAGCTAACCTCTAACAAAAAGCCAAACCCCAGTCAGACAAATAGGTGTCCTATAGGTCATATAAGTCCTATTCCTGCCGCTTCACCCTGAATAAGACTCGTCCTGCTCTATCTTCGACAAGACCCAATCAAACTCACCTGAGGTTATCTTGCCACCGCAAAATTCACAAATCCCGGCTGCGTTTACTTTCAAAGGCGAACCACAGTTTGGGCAATTCAAATCTGTGCGAGCTTCGCTGGATTTTGCCTGTTTGTTGCGAATAAATGTCCAGTACTCGCTCCACTTCCTGAGATTCCGGTTTGATCCCGAAACAATCCTCCCGCTCGCGTCGACTGTGTAATCGCAACCTTGAGCCCAGATACGCAGTGTTATGGCCTGATAAAAAGCATCTTCTTGAATCTTCACCGGCTGTATTGAGGTTATGGCGAGGTTGTCGACCACGTTTCGTAACGCCTGGCGCCGATAAGCATCAATCCAGTATTGGTGCATCTGGAAAATATTGTCTGTTTCATGTGGCCGAGCTTTTTCCCAGTTCATCGACGACCAGGCGGCCTGTAGTTCGTTGAAGATCAGAGTAGCGCGTTCCTGAAACTGGCTCCAGGAGAACTGCGGGTTGTTCCTTTCAAACTCGGCACGGATAACTCCAAAGTTGGGCTGAACAACACTCTGGTAGTCTGTGCCAACTTCTTCTACGGTCGAAGTGAGCAAGGGCCCGCGTTCTTCACTGCTGACCAGACCGATCGTTCTTACGTACCACTGAAATTCGCCACTATCGATCTTCGTACCGCAGAAAGCACAGGCACCGATCGTGTCTCGTTGCAATGGAGCTCCGCATCGTGGGCAATGCAGTGCGGTTGCCTGAGCCGGTGGCGGCGAAAGGACATCGCGCTTGCGCTCGAGTTCCCATTCCTCAACAACGTAGTATGCCATTTCGTCCGCAACCTGACCCTCGCGTCCGGTTACCTCGGTGTAGTTACTCTCAAAGACAAGTCGAATACTGACAAGAGGGGTCTCCAAGCCCTGGATTTGGTCAACTCTCATCGAACCAACTATGATCCCTTTCACCTCCTTCAGATCCCGCTGATTCCGCTGTAGCAGAGATGTTCTAGCCGTCTCGCTGAGATAAGGTGAAAAGAGATCGAGTTTGGCTTTTCCTGATCCGCGTGCCTCTTGTGCTTTACCGTAAAGCGCGTAACAGAAATCAGTGAAGACTATTTCGGAGAAGTTAGGATCAAACTTCTTAAGGCGATCAAAACCGCGAGCGACAGTTTGTGGAGAGGCTCCAGCAGCAGCCTGTTGCGCAGCAGCGGTGATCGAAGAAAATCCGGTCGTGACTCTCTTACCTCGTTGACGCATGAAATAAGCGATGCTACCTATGACCGCGATGTCGAGTGGGATGCCAATAACCGGGTATTCAATGGTCAGGTAAATAAGTAGTCGTATCGCCTGGAATACCAGCCAAATGATCGCGCCTCCATCTCCGCTGCCACCGCCACTTCCACCTCCGCTACTGCGACCTCCGCCGTAAGACTGACCACCACCAACTCGGCCAAACACATCAACCGCTAACAAGGTCAATACTCCCAATGCCGCCGTGACAATCGCTGCGCGATAAATTGCCTTGGGAGTTAACCAGCGTCTCATTTCAATTCAAAGCGGGGCATGTCAGGCAGTTCGTTTGGATTCTCACCTGTCGCAGGCACGTGCGCTGCGAGGACTTTTCCGAACTCCTGGATTGCGTTTTGAAAACTCTTTGGGTCGGGGTGTTTGCCAATCTGATGAAGTTCAAAGAGTTTCTGGTTCCAATCCTGTGCCGGCACTTTTTTCAACACTCCTCGATCGGCGATTAATTCAAGTCGACGTTCCAGCAATGACAGATAAATGAGCACGCCCATTTCTGCGTTCGTGTTGGCGATGCCCGCTTCGTAAAACATCGCGGCGGCTGCAGTGCGCACCGCCTGCTTACGAAACTTCTCTCTCGAAAACAGACGTCTTAGTGAATTACTGCGCCACGAAATGATCGATCCGACCACAAAAGCAACAGCGACGTCGATCGGCACCAGGAACTCCGGGAACGGGTAAGGGGAAAAGAGCAGGAAGATCAAAACAATGAGAGCAATTGAAAAACCGAATAGATAGTCGGCATGAGCGTAACTTGCAGAACGGCCGCGAACTACAATCACTAGCTCTGCGTCGGTAGTGCGCTCGATCTCCTTGATGCATCCGGCGAGTGTTTCGCAGGCGGCGTTGTTGAAACGAGGACGAGACATTAAGGATTAAGGGCCACGGTATTTTAGAGCGAGACCTATCTTGGCATGGCGAAGGGACAGTTGTCAGCCAGAGAAATGTCCGACGAACTTTAGTTTGTCGATGCTGACCCTAGTACAACCTACGACAAACTAAAGTTCGTCGGACATTTACTAAAACAGTAGAACTATGTCCTCCCCACGATCGCCCGCGCCTTTTGCCGCAGCGCTGTGCGATACGCGGCAGCATTAGTTCCTGCGGCATTCGCCAACCAGACAATTCGTGGGTTTCCTCGTGCTGTGATTTCACCGGTCAGTAGCATCGAGTACGTGCGGTTGTCGTTTGGAACAAAGAGAGTCAGGCACCGTTGAGTTTGGTTTTCTTCCGGGTCCTTGCCACTAAAGACTACTTCCGGGTATCCATCTTCATCGGCATCCACCAACTCGCTCGACCACGTTCCACTACGAAAACCCTGGTTGTCTAACGACGCCTGCGTGCTGATGTGATACTTGTCGTTTCGTTTCTCGAGCACAAAGAAGGTTGTCTTGCCTGCTTTCCGATGATTGCTAAGCGCAACTATCGTCTGACCGGCATCGGTATCAACTATTTGAACTATGCCTAACGAGCCGCGTGCGAACTTACTTGCGATACGACGTGCCTGATCGATTGTGAGTTCATCTGTGCCTATTGGTTTGTCGTTGCCCGCAATCCTCAATTCGTTCGTCGGAACTTCATTTCTGTACGACACCGGGGCAATTTGCGGTTGACTATTAGCTGCGAACGACAATTTTGCCGCCGCCTCTGGTGGCGATGCACTCTCTCCGGTGTAGCCCCAGGCCAAGAGAGCACCAAACGTCGTGACTAACATCAATGGGGCGCCGATACGAAAGACGATACTTCTCGCCGGATTGGCGGCAGCCACCATCGATGGCAGAGGCTCAATGTCTGGCAAGGTTCGGTCATGCTGAGTAAGACTACGTTCCAACATCGTCTTTGCTGCCCCTGCAGTGCGCGGTCGATCTTCGGGGCGTTTCGCAAGCAGCGAATGAACCGCCAGCGCGAGGGGACGTTGAATGTCTTGACGCAGTCTTGGCAAGGGTGGTGCGGGTTGAGTTGCCTGCTTCACTAACAAAGCAGATTGGAGCGGATCTACAAACGGCGGACGACCAGCGAGCATTTCATAAAGCAATACACCCAGGCTGTAAAGGTCGCTGCGCGCTCCAACGCGCTGACCTAAACATTGTTCGGGCGACATGTAGCGTGGGGTTCCAACCAGTTGACCTGAGCCGGTACTGGCGTGAGTTGCTGTCGACTCAGCTGATGAGGCGAGGACTTTCGCGACACCAAAATCAAGCACGCAAACTCCACGACCGCTCAGCATGATGTTCGAAGGTTTGAGATCGCGGTGAACAATGCCGAGACGATGTGCTTCTTCGAGAACGTCGCAGACCTGGGTTGCGATTTGCACCGCACGAGTCGCAGTAAAGCGACCTTCACGAGCAAGCGCCTGCGAAAGTGTTTCGCCTGCAACAAACTCCATGACAATGAAGTGCCGGCCATCTGGAAGATTTCCAGCATCGAAGATCATGGCGGCATGCTGATGGCGCAGTCTAGCCATCGTTCGCGCCTCGCGCAGGAAACGGTCAGCTACGTCACGGTCGCCTGCGAATTCGCGTCTGATGATCTTGACGGCAACGGGTCGATCCAGTCCGAGATGGCTGGCGAGATAGACGGTGCCCATACCACCGGTTCCGATCTCACGCTCGATTCTGAATCGGCCGGCAATAAATTGGGGGACATCCATATGTGACCTTCTTTCGGGTAAAAGGTCGCCGGTGCGTCGGCAAAGCTGGACGAGGAGAAGCTTACGCCCGTGCGGTAACTAATTGGGCTGTCGTTTGTTTTGGGGGAAAGTTCGAACCTGCCAGTTCGACATCGGCTAGTTTAGCACCACTGGTGTAGCGGATGGAAAGAGTTTGAGCGACAGATTTGGTGATCTCGGATTTCAGATCTCAGATCTCAGATCTCGGATGTCAGAGCATCCAAAGCATCCAAAGCATACTTTGTCTGAGTTTGAGATTCTCAGATCACTTGTCCAGTCCCGGATGCGCCGAGTCAACATTCGGAATCCAGAAAACCTGGCCATTGACTTCAACACTGCGCAGACCATTCTTCGGCAGATCCTTTTCCTTCAGCCCGAGAAAGGTGAAGTGCGGCAAGTCGCTCAGCACTGTTTGAAACCAACCATGCTTTGCCATGATCTCGCGCACACGTGGATTTCCGAATTCGTTCACGTCGAAAGCCAGCATGTGGATGTGTTGTGATGTCCCGGGTGCGGCAATGGAGTACAGGATTGATTTAGACAAGTCTTTACTGAAATAAACTCCGGTCTTTTCAAGCTCCAAAACCTCAGCGACTTGTTGGGATAGAGGCAAGCTCTTCAAATGCGTCACCTGATCAGTCGTTAGTCGACCCTGCGACAACCAGTAGTCCAGCGCAGGTATAAATCGGGAATTCCAAAGACGTACACTGTCTTCATAATTCCGCCGCGCGGCTTCGGCACCGTCGCGTGGCGTGATGTCGAGGCCTTCCTTCTGTGCATCCTCGCGGGCCTTTCTTAGTTGCTTCAAGGCCTCTGGTTGTAACTCAATAGTGTCGAAACCAATCAGTTCTGCGTCATAGCCGGCATCGTCCTGAAACTTCGTTACTTGATCTTCTGCCGTAAAGATGCAAACAGGTGGAGGAATCACCTTTTTACTTGCAACAAAGACGGCCCCGTATTCCTCCAGGATCCGCCGCGCGACCCGATCGTCCGGAGGACAAATGTTATCGAGTTTAACTTTGCGTTTCTTTAGTGCTTTGGCTAGAGCTTCATAGAACGGGGTGGATTTGTTTTTTTCGTCTCGAGTGGTTGTGTGAGTCATTTGCTCTGGAGTGGTCTCACTCGCGAGTGCCGGAAACGATACGGTTAGCGCAGCACACAGTATTGTCAAAGCCAGAATAAAACTTCTTTCGATAGAACGCGGGGCGGTCAGTCGGGTTGTCGTATTTTGATTACCTTTAAAGATGAAACCTCAGTACTCCGATTTGATGGGCCGGATCAGAGTCGACCTTGCGAAACGAGGTGGATGATAGTTGTGGGTGATCGCAGCGGTCAACTGGATAAGTGTCGACGTATCGGGGTCTCATGCTGATCGGTTGGGAATGAGCAATGATTTTCCATATATCATTTGACATTTTTCAATTGCCATCTACTTAAGAGAGGAAGAACCTCTGCCTCCAAATGACAACTGAGAAATGTCAAATGATATATGGAAAATGGCGGAAAACTGATTTCCTTTCTTGGGTCGCTATTCATCAGGTCGGCAGAGTGCTAATCTCCGCTACGAATGCACAAAGTAGACCTGTTTCTGGAGTTAGTTGCCACCTATCGCAAACACGGTTGGGAGTTGAAGGCTGCATTGCTGCAACCAGCGACGCGTACAGAGCTCGTTGCAAAGGAACCAGACATGCTTGCGCCAGTAGATATTAAGCATTCCACTGTCGATGCGCTCTGGTTTTCACGTCCGTCACACAACAACCGCGTTGCGTGGGAACTGCGCCTGCTCGCGGAGACACAGTACGCGTTGTTTGAGACTTTCGAAGCAGATGAAACTGAAGAACAGCGTGAAGATATGAGACTCGAGATGGAAGCGCGATTACGAGATTATGTTCACGGGGGCAGAGGTGAACGCGGCCATTAGATCTCAGATTTCAGATATTTCAGATCCCAAATCAGACCAGAAAAATCAAAAGGGTGCTCAGATTCGTGAGCACCCTTCTTCAAATGACAACTGACAAATGTCCAACGACAAATGATTCTTTTACTGTTTGCCCATCTTCACTGGAATCTCAATCTTCTCCAAGGGCTGGCCTTCCTGCCCACGCATCACAACGACATTGACTGTGCTGTAAGGCAGCGCCCGGCGAACGCGCATTAAAAACTCTTCCTTGGTGCGAATCGGGATCTTGTCAAACTCAACAACGATGTCGCCGTCTTTGATTCCCGCAAGGTCAGCCGGTCGACTCTGCAAGATGTCGTTTAACTTGACCCCATGAAGCTTGGTTCCGGGAATTTCCACAGTTTCGGCATCACCATCTTCGTAACCAAATTGCCCCCGACCTTCAGGGCGTTTCTCGAAGAATCCTTTTAGCCGATTAAACTCATCCTCCGAGATGGTCGTTAATTTAGTCTTTTTCTTTTCACCGTCCCTGAGAAATTCAACATCCACCGTTTTCCCAATGGGCGTGCTGATCATCAAATCCGACATCTGATCTTCATCATGAATCTCGTGACCGTCGAAGCTGGTGATGATGTCTCCACCGACGAGGCCTGCCTTGTCAGCAGGCGTATCTGGAGCATCTACGCGGTCGAAGGTTACGCCAGGCACGTCGTCATTAAGATTGTCGAATCCGTTCACACCAACGAATGACTTCACCTGTGGCGGTGGCGTGAAACGAACCGTTCTGCGATCTTGATTTCTGGGCGCGATGACGGCAGTAAAGGCCGCCGCGCCGACGAAGAATACGAGCAGTGCAACAAATATCCACGCCATCCCACTCATTCGTCGCCTTTTTTTACACACGGATGGTGTGGATACCGCTCCCGGCACCATGCCTGCTTGCGCGCCGTTAAAGCGTACGGTTTCCGTATATTCAGCGACACCTTCACCCAGGCGAAACCCGCAATTGCGACAGAAACGTAGTTCTGATGGCATCGCCGAATGGCAGTTCAAACAGGTGGTTAAGGTTGGAGCAGGTGCAATCGGTACTTGAAGTTCAGGATTCTCTGACATAACAAACCCACCGGTTTTGGCGTTAATGGAAGAATACACGACATTGGCTATACGCCAAATGGTCTTTTCTGGTTGCAGCTTAGGTGAAGATATTCCTGGTTCATGACTGGCTAGTGCGAGAAAGCGATATGGCACGATTAATGCTCGATTTTAATCAACCCAGGGCTTTTAGCTCGTTTGACCCAATATGCCCAAATGAGAGCCCGAGGTTTGGGAGCTGAGGTGGTTGTAGTTCTGGAGTAAATTGGTAAGATTCAAACTCCAACTAGCAACTCATAGGCTTGACGTCTTTTCGTGGGCACGACAGACTGCTTGGGAGGGGGAAACTGTGGAAATAACAAAAGCTCTGGCGGCGCTCCAGCCGCTCTATGGAAAAGGCAACGTTGAGATTGTAACTACGGATGGACGGCGCGTGCGTGGCACAGTCTTTAGCATGAAAACCACACAGGCACTCACGACGCCCAGCGTAAAGATCGAATGCGCCGACGGCGAAATCGTCAAAATACCTTTTCCCACGATTGCAGAGATAAGGGATCACAACAAGGGGTCTTAGGCCTTTGGGCTTTGGTTTTGTGAGTTGTCAGTTGTCAGTGGTTAATGAGAATAGGACCTATATGACCTATACGACCTATTCGTTCTAATGACAACTGAGAAGGGACAACTGACAAAGGCCAAAGACCAAAGACCAAAGTCCTATCGTCTGTTTACACTTCTCGTCTTCCCGCGTATAGTACGCCGTTCTGAAATGCCGGAATTCATTTTTTCGAAGGGGTTTTAGGAGTTGGCATCACCTTTAGCAATCGAGGATTTTGGTAGTCGCGTTGCGACTGTTTGGTCGGAGCTTCGGCCCGCTACGCGCGGCTTGGTTGAACGGGCCTTACAAGCAGCAGCGAGCGGCGCACCATCCACCCGGAATTTTCAATACGATGCGCGAGCCGATCTTGAACTGAGTAGGTTCTTAACAGTGCTCGACGACCGGGTCGCGGAGAAGAGCGAGGCACTAGATCCCGAGACGATCAGTAAAGTTAGATCAGTAGCCGACACCTGCGCCGCGGTTCTTCTCGAAAAAACTGAGTCAGCTGAAGTGTTTGCACAGCTCGTTCACCGCGCCGAGATGCAGAGAGACTACAAGCGCATTGATGTGCTTGCGGATGCGCTCAACTCCCGGTTTCCTCCCAGCGAAATCTGCGAGCTGGCGCGCTCTGAAGACATAATTGTACGCGAGTTGGCTAATGAAGCTTTGGCGCGCTGCCCAATTTCAGTTCTCGCGGGGTTGCTTAGCGATCCGGTTGATGCAGAGATAGCACGTTCAGCTTTGCGCAGACAGGTTGTGGAATATGGCTCTGAAGAAGCGCGGCAGATTGTGAATGTGTTGGATCAGGCGGATGAGTTGTAAACAAAAATGTCCGACGAACTTTAGTTTGTCGAAGCCTGCCCTTAAGGAACCAACGACAAACTAAAGTTCGTCGGACATTTTGTTACGATTCCCGTCCCAACTCGTGCAGTCGCTGCACTACCTGATCAATTAGCCAGTTTGGAGTGGAAGCGCCGGCAGTAACTCCTACCTTACTCACACTCTCCAAGTCAGCAGGATTTATTTCTGCGGGGGTCTCGATTAGAAAACTCTTCGCACACTG
>Ga0075418_10008702_pt1 | contig 11376 bp, 14 predicted proteins | sample SoiMetdeltSBSDD2_FD_81776 | JGI IMG/M metagenome (GOLD analysis project Ga0075418, IMG submission 81776) | Bulk soil microbial communities from a Populus tree surrounding site in Tennessee, USA - Soil MetaG P. deltoides SBSDD2 | ecosystem: Environmental > Terrestrial > Soil > Tree plantation...
AACGGATCGGAGGGAAAAGCTCAGGTCGACTGCTTTAGCGCAGGCTTTTCGACGGTGCGAGTCGTGAACCTCGCGCCCGTGCGCAAACGTGAGACGATTGATTCATCGTCTCGCGCACCTCGCCAGTTCACAAACGTGACGCGCTTACCCAGCGCGCCGTGGACCTATTGCTCATATTTCTCAACGACCTCTGCCGACCTGGTATGGGCTTCGTTGGGATCCCGCCCGGCATCGCGAAGTGCCCGGCGCTGGCGCAAGAGGTCCCAGCACTGATCCAACTCAATCTTGAGTTTCTCCAACCGCTCTCCATCGGCATCCGAAGCCACGCCCCGCTCGTACAACTGGTGCTCTTCCGTGACGAGACGCTGAATCTGACTCAAGACGGGCTGATCTGCTCTATTGTCTTCCATGGTCATCTCCTCTCGGAGGCCGGAATGGTTGATCGATGGTTCAGGCTTGGACGCGCGCCAATCGCCGTACGATCTCCGCTTTGGGCTGTACACCCACGATGCGGTCAATCTCCCGTCCTTCTTTCAACACCAACAATGTCGGATGCTGACCACATTGAAGCGGCCGGCCGTCGCCGGATTCTCATCAACATTCAGTTTTGCCACGCGCACACGGCCGGCCAACTCTGTCGCAAGTTCATCGACCATCGGGGCTACTATCCTACATGGCCCGCACCACGTCGCCCACAGATCGAGTAGTACCGGCAGGGGGGAGTGCTCGACCTCGGCCACGAACGTCGCGTCTGTGACCGTCAGAGGTTTGCTGGAAACGGGCAATGGCTTCTTGCATGCCCCGCACACAGGGCGAAGTCCCTCTTCGATCCTCGCCCGCGGCACCCGATTGGTCGAGGCACAGGACGAGCAACGAATCAATGTGGTTTCAGACATGTCGATTGGCCTTCAGTCGATAGTACGAGTGGATCGACGTTTCTCCCATGCTCTATCAGCTGGTCTTCCACGCTCAACCTCGTGGCTGCGACAAGGAGGTTCCCCTGAGGATGCTCCGAGCAAGACTGTCCGGACAGTGAACGCCTCGTTGCCACAGTCATGCTACCCCTCGCCGTACTCTTAGTTCAAACATGAGTTTCTTTGCGTCACGGCCATACAGCGGCAAAGCATCTTGCAACGAGCGGCCATCCATAGGAGAGGCTCCTGTCGAATCTGAATCCAGCACTAATCATGGTGGCCTCGACCTGATCGACATTGCATTAGCTTGCATCTTTAGGTGTAATGGTTTGACAGAGAGAACGCTTGCCGAGCCGGAGGAGGCGGTATTCGTTCCAAAAGCGACTGAATCGAGTCGAGCTGCGGCAGCGGATTGAAGGACATTCAGGAACCCGACGGTGAAAGGGGCACCTGTGAGGAAGGCCACTGATACATGATTACACCCAAGCAACTGGCGACGTTACGTCAGCTCTTCACTACGAGTCATGACGCATGGCTCCTCGACACGATCAGTGTATCGCATGATGGAATGGGTAATTTCACGCTCAAGATCGACGGCCTCAAGGATCAATATCGTGATGGGTTGTTTCCGGAAGAGCGGGAGTCCAATCCATGACATGGACGATGACAAGACCGACGAAACCGGCATGGTATTGGTTTCGCTATACAGCGACAAGCGCCCCCTTCCCCGTGATCGTGTGGAAAGATGGCGAGACCTTGATGGTGGAAGGGATCGAAGATCGCCGGACATGCCTGACCAAGACCGTCTATTGTCTGCTCGAGCATCTGGTGGGTGAATGGGCCGGCCCTTTGGAGCCTCCGCGCTGAGTGTCATGAACCTGTTTGTCCTCTAACGGGCGCCGGCGGTCATGACTTGTTTCTGCTGCCAGAGTGCGGCTATTGGGACCTACCTCGACTCGAATGACTGACGACCAATTCGGACGATCGTGTTCATCGTTTCACTGCCGGGCTAATCAGCTTTTGCCTGGGAACAAGACTCACATCGCCTTGACTGAATTTTTTCAGACAATCGGGGCAGAGGCAATCCTGAAATCGCGCCGTGATCCAATCCATGTGCTTCTCCGTGATGCCAACCTGCGTGCACCAGCAGCCGTAGCCGCCACAACTGAATGAACGGCCGCAGGCTTCGCATGTTTTTTGGACCGGACCTCTCATCGCAGACAGTCTGACACCGTTCGCTCCACGGCCTAGTATTCACTCAAGAGCATACAGAACCGCCGTCCGCAACGGAACTAGAGGTCACATGTCCTCACTTCTTGAGGACACATTTCTCGTAGAGTTCTTTGAGTTTACCCGTTGGGTCGTAGCGCGTCTTCAGCCGGCGGTAGCCGCTTTCGTTATACAACCGTCCAAATTCCTCCCGCGAATAGTACGAACTTGAATACAGCGATTTGTGACCGTCGAGTTCCCCTAGCTTGGCTTCGATGGCCTTGTTGAAATATCCCTCTTCGTGAACAGTCTTCACCACGTCCCAGAATCCGAAATTGACGTAGAGCCTGCGGGAATCCATGGGATACAACGAGAACGACAACGATGGGTCATGCGCAGCGACCGGGCAGATCCAGACCGGCTTGATTCCCACCTCCTTTTGAAGAAATCGAGCGAAACGAGCCGCCTGCTCGATAGGAATCTCGACGTCTTGAATGACGGCTTCTTGGGACCCCTCGATCGCCCGGACAATCCATTGCGCCACGCGTGAACGATGAACCCACTTCCACAATTTCCAGTACGTCGCAGACCGAAGCCGCTCTTTTCCCCAGAGCCGCCGCATCATGGGATACTGCAGAAGAAAATGCTTGGAGCACCAGAACCAATCAGTGTCCCATCGCCAGAGATAGTCATGGATCGTCAGATAGTCCGTGCGCTTGCGCGGGAGCGATTGATAGTAGATCTGCAGATAGGTGTAGTCGCTGAGCCACTCGGCGTGGTCGACGAACTCCCCCGTGGTGATATAGAGCTCTCTGTCGTGAAACATGGTTCCATCGACGAAATCCACAGACCGCTCCCGACAGATTCGCGCGATCCCCTGGAAATACTCTTCCAGGTCCGAATAGCGATGGTGCGTCAGCTTGACGAACTGTTTGACGGGAACGAGCTTCACGGTAGCCTTCAACGCATACCCCAGCGTGCCATAAGAATTAGGAAATCCCACAAACAGGTCGCTGAATTCATTGTCCCGTGCGGCCACAACGACAGTTCCGTCAGGGAGCAGGACGTCCAGTTCCTGCACCGTTTCATGGACGAATCCGTACTTGAACGAGGACGATTCAATCCCAATACCGGCGATGGCCCCGCCGATAGTGATCGACTTCAATTGGGGGACGACCGCAGGCATGAGGTTGAACAAAAGCGTTTCCTTGACCAGCTCTTCATATGTCGTCAGGCCTTCGACCTCCGCATACCGTTCTTTCTCGTCAACCCGAACCACATGATTGAAGTCGCGCAGATCGAGTCGGTGGACATGTTCCTGTTCACGGTGCCGGAAGAGATTGGACGTCGCCTTGTCGAGTGCCAGCGGTTCGGCGGGGTTCGTCCCGCGAACGGATTTCAGCACCAGCTCTCGTTTGACGAGATAGTCTTCAGCGGAGATCATCGCGCTTATCGGACCGATTCATATCCTCCCAGCACCCCCTGTTTCGACATCACGATCTGCCAGAGATGCACCCGCCGGGCACGAAACGCCCCGGCGAGAGAGAGGAGGTAATAGCGCCAGGCCCGATAGAAACGTTGGTCAAACGTCGATGTCAGCTGTTCCCGGTTCCGATCGACATTCTCCTGCCAGGCCATCAACGTCTTGTCATAGTCGGGTCCAAAATTATGCCAATCCTCCATCACCCAGAGACCATCCATCGCGGTACTGAGCTGCGCCACTGACGGCAACATCCCGCCCGGGAAAATATACTTATCAAACCATGGATCGGCAGTGGAGACGGAGGCATTGTTGCCGATGGTGTGGAGGAGGAAAAGGCCTCGCCGCTTTAACGTCCGGTGGGCCAGCTCCATCAACGTCCGGTAATTTTTAAACCCCACGTGCTCGCACAAGCCGATGGCGGCAACCTTATCGAACTCGCCGGTCGCGTCACGATAATCCCCCAGGATGATGTCGACGGGAAGCTCCGCGCACCATCGACGCGCATAGGCGACTTGCTGTTCGGAAATATTGTAGGCGACGACGGAACAGCCGTGCTTGGTGGCCGCATAGTGAGCAAAGCCTCCCCACCCGCACCCAAGTTCCAGTACACGATCACCCTTTTGGAGTTGGAGTTTTTGACAGATCAATTCCAACTTATGATCCTGCGCCTCGGAAAGGTCCTGCGCTCGCTTCCAATAGGCGCAGGTATATTGCATGCGCGGGCCCAGCATGGTCTCGTAGAAGTTGTTGTCCAAATCGTAGTGCTGGTGCGCCACTCTTTTGGAGAGCCGCTTATTTTGCATATTAAAGATGCGGGCCTTGAGCGCATTGAATATCAGGCGTTTGTCGACGACGGCTTGGTCGAGCTGGACCTTATGAACCTTTGAAAAAAACTCATCCAGTTGTAAGGAATCCCACCACCCTTCCATGTAGGACTCGCCGAGCCCAAGCGATCCCTGGGCGAGGACACGATTGTAGAACCCGTCATTGTGCACCAGAATATCCCCGGGTTCATTTCCGTTGATCTGCACCTGCGCTCTATCGAGGAGCTGTTGAACGACTTGTTTATGATTCATAGTTGACGTGTCCTTCTCGACCCGCCTGGGTCTGCGGGGAAACTGCCTCTCCAGGACTATGACCTGACGGATTGTGCTCGCATCTGATGGCCGTTCTCGACGGAGATGGTCTTGGCTTTGATGTGTTCGGGAGGGGTCCGAAGATCCCACACGATTCCGAACCACGACAAGACCGACAAGATGTAATAGGACAGGTCCACCTCCCACCAAAACCAACCTTGATTGACGGCGGACTGATAGTGATGGTGATTGTTGTGCCACCCTTCTCCACAGCAGAGGAGCGCAAGCACGAAACTGTTCCGACTTCCGTCGTTCGACTGGTACCTGACTCGACCGATCATGTGTGTGAGAGAATTGATGAAGAACGTACAATGGTAGAGTGCCGTCGTGGAAATAATAAACCCCCAGACGAGGCCCGGGAATCCCCAAATGCCATAGATGAGGAGAGCGTACAGAAATGGCGGCACGTAATGGAATCGGTTGAGGAAAATGATTTCAGGATAGCGGGAGAGATCTTTGACGAGTTTGAAGTCGGTCCGCACGGATTCTTCGGACAGGATCCATCCGACATGAGAAAACCAGAACCCTTTCTGCAGCGGGGAGTGGAAATCGGGTTCTTGATCCGAATACGTATGGTGGTGTCTATGGTGGGCCGCCCACCACAATACTCCCTTCTGCGCGGACGTCATGGCGAGGAAGGCCAGGAGAAACTGGAACACCCGGCTGGTCTTATAGGATCGGTGTGAAAAATAACGGTGATACCCCGCCGTGACGGCGAACATTCTCAGATAGTAGCTGGCGATGCCCAGGATGACCCACTCGAGCCGGATGCCGGTTTGAAAGGCCCATACGCACATCAGATGGATTCCCAGGAAGGGAACGACGTCCCAGTATTGAAGGAGACTTTTCCCGGACTTCGGCAGAATGGAACTGTCGCTATTATGGACGAAGCTGTTCATGAAGGAGATGCTCTTTGCTATCAGGGTTAGCCTGGCATGGTCAAGAGGTATGGAGCCGTGCTCGCGCTCCTGTCGACCGGCAGGCGGACTCGGCCAATGACCGCGCGACGTCCGGGTTGCTGGCAAAATGTAAATGCGTATACAGAGCGACGGTGTGGTTCATCACAAGTCCGTCGGGTCCTCTGGATTTCCCCTGCGCATCACTCAATCGACAGGCATAGTCGAGGTCTCCCGTCGGCACGAGGGCGGAATAGTGAAATTCATGTCCACGCGCCGTCACTCCGGCCTCTCCCAGTATGCACGACCGGGAGAGTTCCACGGTTCGGTATCCTAATGTGAACCGAGCCTTCTGCATGACCGCTTCAGCCTGAAACAATCCGACCATCTCGTGCGCACGGCCGTTGAGGTCGCGAATCGCTTGCGTGAGATACATCATGCCGCCGCATTCAGCAAACACCGTTCCGCCGCGCTCAGCAAACGCCCGGATGGCATGTCGCATGGGAACGTTCGCGGCTAACGCGCCGGCATGGAGTTCGGGATAGCCTCCCCCGAGATAGAGCATGTCCACATCCGGCAATGCTTGGTCCTTGACGGGAGAGAATGGCGCCATCTCCGCCCCCTGTGCCTCCAGCAGGTCAAGGTTGTCGGCATAGTAAAAACAGAATGCCGGATCGCGGGCGATGCCGATCCGGATTGAACGGCCCTGATAGGATTTGGTCACCGATGCAGGTACAGGAACCGGCAGCGCGCCGGCCGATCGAGCCAGCATTTCAACCCGGTCCAGGTCGATCGTATCCGTGGCGGCTTGTCCGAGTCGGTGGTAGAGCTGAACTGATCCCTGTTCCATCGCCGTGACGAGTCCGAGATGGCGATGCGGAATGGTCGCTTCCTTGTCCGGTCGCAGATGGCCCATTACGACGACATTCGTCTGTTGTTCGACGGCCTCCTTGAGAAGGCGATAATGGCCCTCGCTGTTGACTCGATTGAAAAGCACGCCGGCCACCCTGACTCCCGGGTCAAAATCGGCAAATCCCTTCACTATGGCTGCTGCGGACCGAGCCATGGCGCTCCCATCGACCACGAGGAGCACCGGCGCTCCGAGTTGCTTGGCAATCTCAGCAGTGCTTCCCACCTCGCTGACCGGCGAACTTCCATCAAATAACCCCATCATGCCCTCGATGATAGAGAGATTTGCATCGGCCGCCGCCCGGGCAAAGATGCTCCGGTTCACAACCTTTTCCAACATCCAGCCATCCAGGGTGCGAGAGAGGCGTCCGGTAACCGTCCCGTGATGGCCCGGGTCGATGAAGTCTGGTCCGGCTTTGAACGGCTGGACAACCCGGCCGCAAGCTGTGAACGCCGCCAGCAAGGCCAGCGTCATGGTTGTCTTGCCGACGTTACTGCCTGTACCAGCGATGATGAGACGAGGGGCGTTGATAATCACACCTCACAACGTAAACTTGACCCCGCCAAATACAGAGCGTATGGGCGTCCCAAAGCCGATGATTTCTTCGTACTGTTGATCGCCCCAGATTCTGGACCCGTCCGAACAGTTGCACGGTTTTATTGAGGTCGTAGGTCGCCGACGCAGGTGCAGCAACTGACGAGAACTGCGGCAGCGACGATGATGCGACTACGTGCGTGGGTCAGAGGGAGGTACAAACAAAATATCCTCGGGGTCTATTGAAACAAGACCCAGAGGATTGCACCCGGTTCCTTCATCCTCGCCCCGATCTCCACCCCACGGGAGACTAGTGGTCTTCATCCCCGGTCAGGTCTTCTGACTTCTGGATCGGCCAACAACCCGCGTCTTCCCATTCGCATCGCGAACAGTGACGCTCGTGGCGAGCGTTGTCCCCAGTTACAGCGGCGGGACCGTGAGGGATTTGCACCCTCTTCCCTTCGACCGGAGCTATCGGTGGGACTCTAAATCAGCCCGTCGATCAAGTCAAGCAGCGCCCTTCACGTCGCCGGCATCTTGGCAACGCACGAAACAGCACAGCCGAGGTGATCTGAACATTGGCATCCCTCACGTGTGAAAGCACCTTGATCAAATGTCGACGTTCCGCTACGGTGACCCTGGGGCACTCGAATGGACAAGCACGATAAGATCCTGATCGCCGTGAACGACACCGACGCCTCTCGCAAGGCCGTGACATATGTCGCGCGCCTCATGGGAGGACGCGCAGACGTGCACGTCCGGCTCTTTCATGTCCTCCCACCCACTCCGCCGGAGTTACTGGAATCAGGAGGGACTGAGGATCCGAACCAGGAGGAGCAGCTGAGCACCGAACTCCGTCGCACCAGGCTTCAGTGGACGGAACAGGCAAAACAGGCTGCGCTGCCATCTCTCGAAGCCGCCTCACAGGTCCTCGTCAAGCACGGGCTCGATGCACGACATATCACCACCGCGTTTTCTGCGTCCATCCATAAGCCTGATGTGGTACGAGAAGTCATCGAGGCGGCCACTCAGTGGGATTGTGCGACGATCGTGGTCGGCCGGCACGCATTACCATGGGTGAAAGAGATGTTCTATCGTCACGTTGGAGAAGAGCTGCTGCAGCACGCCCAAGGCTTTGCCGTCTGGGTTGTGGAATGAATCGGTGTCTCATCGGTGCAGCGCCATCCGGGCCGTCTCCCGCTTCTGTGGGACCGCAGTCCATTCGATCCCGCTAGTAAAACGCCCGATCCTCCCTCATCTGTTTACCGGATACTCGTTCCTGACTAGAAAGGTCCCGCGTACACATACTGTCAACTTCACTAGTGCCTTCTGTCCTTGAATTTCATTTCGCTTGACGATAAACGGTCAGGGCCGTTATTCACCGCGTGCATGATCCCTTTGTGTGATATGCCTACGGGAGGAAACGCCTCGTGAACGATCAACGCGCATACCCGCGGATTGCTGTACGCTACCATGTGACCTTCTCGGCGCCTATCGGCGCTGGAGTCGGATATATCCTCGATTTGTCTCTCGAGGGTTGCAGCCTGGAAACGTCGCCCGCGATCCCTCAGCGAAGCTATGTCCAGTTGCGAATCATACCGGCCGATGCGGACACTCCCATTTTGGTGGAACTCGCCGCCGTCCGTTGGGTACGTGAACGGGAATGCGGGATTCAATTCTTGAGCATGCGCGCAGACCAACGCGAGCGATTACGAACGCTGCTCAATCAATTGCAGTCGCACGAACCACCGGTCGTATAAACGCCTTCCCACGATCTTCCTCGACGGGCTCCTGATCGGTGCATGCTCCAGCATACAGCTACCTGCCTCTGGGGACTTACCTAGTTGTACAACCGTCCTCCTTCTTTTATGGTTTGGAACGGCAACGCAACTCGCTACTGGAGACGTGAGGTCCTATGCATCCAGAGGCGAATGTCATGCCTCCGTCCTATGAGACGAATCGGGTCACCTTCCAGGCCCACGATCGTCGTACCATCTTATACGCGATCCTTCTGGAAAAACTCAGGGAGGAAACGGGCACGAGATGGAATCTTCTTCGGCCGCTCTCTGATGACCTGTCTCCATTGCAGTCTCATGCGCAGATCGAAGCGGGCGCAGACGATGCATCCGACACCATCCTTATTTACCCGTTGGATGCCATTCTGGAATGGAAGATGTGGAATACACTATCGCAACGGCGAATGATCAGAAAATATTTCTGGGCCGATGCCGTTTCAGATTCCGTGTGCCGCCGCGTGACCAATATGGTCTATGGTCTGTCCGACGGCATGCCGGCATGCACGATCCTGGTATTTGATGCCGGACCACTCGATGATCGAGCACTTTCTCGAATCATGAAGTCCTTCAAGAAGCGACACGGCCCATGGGCACGCCGGATCGGATTTCGAGGAATCTGGCTGGTCGGATCCTCGCCGGACCATAGCTGCCGGTTGGACAGCGACTAGCATCACGGTCCTCCGACGCCTGTCGTTGGCCGCATATGATTCGTCCGAATCGATACAGGTTACCGGTGACGTAGCCGCCGCCCACCATCTTTGTCTTCCGACTGTGGAGTGAGTTGTCGCCGAGACGCACCAGGACCGGCTTCCGGGCCAAGTAACTCGGAGCCAGACCCGATGGATGGTGTCAACGGAGAAAGCGCCGACCCCAGGTCCGGACTCCTCGGTGGGACATAGGAACCCGGACGTGAAAGAGGGGGACTGAGATGTTGCTGAAGCTCCGGCAGATCCAATGCCTCAGGTGTCAAGGAGGACCCTCCGTAACCTTGCCTCCCCTCAAGTAACTGGCCATAGGCAGCGGGAGCGAGCAGCATCCCAACCACTAGTGCCATCATGCTGGACAAATGTGGTGTCATAGGTTCACCTAGCCGCCGACAATAATCACTTGCTATGAGATTATTCCCCAAGTAGACCAGACCGCCATCGCCGCGACGGCCAACATGATCCAAGCGATTTCTCGATCGCCTATCGATTTGACGATGTGCCTCATACCCTCTCCTCCATTTTAGAATAACGGCGTACCTTCTTGGGAATGACAGGAAGCAAAAAAGCTGCCAACACAGATTGCCCAGTATTGTTCTGCTTTTTTCTTTTGATCTCATCCAGATCGAGCGAACTTGCACGTCTCGCACAGTGCGATTCGCTCTCCACTGGGCCTCTAACAGACTAGTCCGCATTATTCATGGCGGTTCGTCGCGAAATCGCGCAGTCGCATTGCGAGACGGGCGCGTGGAGCTGCGAGAACCCGAAGCATACTTGAAACAGTATGTTGAGGGCCCGAACGGCGAGCCCGCCCGCCGGCATGCGATCGGACGTGCATGCCGGCTTGTCGCAGCAGCGAATTCGCGATTGCAGCAGAATCGTTCATGAATAATGCGGGTTAGTGTCTATCGGTCCCGGATGTGTGGCGTCCATTTTCCTTTTCGCCACCGGATCTGAGTCGCGCGGGACCTCGTCCACCTTCGGGCCCCAGCAACCCCGAGCCTGGTCCTATGGAGGGAGCCAGTGGAAATCTCGGCGATCCCAGATCGGGACTTCGGGGCGGGACAAGGGAACGTGGAGAATGATCGAAACGCTCAAGGCCCCGTCTCAGACCGGAAGGGCCATGCCTGCCACGCGGCGCTTCCAATGCGCGCTTCTTCGGGGCGACCCTGCCGGCATCGTCTTCATCCTCCTCGATGAATGAATCATCCGGCTCACCGGAGCCGCCGATCACCAGATTGGTCGCCATCACCTCATTCGCCATGGACTCTGCCGTCGGCAGTTCATCGGCATAGACATCGGTTTCATATTCGGCCGTCGAGGGCGTGGCCAGAGAAGACCAGACGGATTGACCGGACTCGCTGATATTGATCTTCGTCACGGTCGATAGACCGGGCCTGATCGGGTGTTCGCGAATCTCGTCTTGCGGCAATGCAATACGCACCGGCACGCGCTCGACGATATGAATGAAGTTCCCGGTGGAATTGTCCGGCGGAAGCAAGGCAAACGGACTCCCGCTGCCGGGCACCAAGCCCTCGACAGTGCCATGAAAGGTTTGCTTCGATCCGTAGAGATTGACGTTCACCAGCGCAGGCTGCCCGGGCCGTACATGTTCAAGCTCCGTTTCCCGTAGATTCGCCTCGACCCACAGATGGTCCAGGGGGACGATCGTCATGAGCGGGATGCCGGGATGGACGCGATCCCCGACCTGCGCCTTCCGCTTGGCGACATAGCCGGACACCGGGGCCCGGATCTGTTGGCGCGCATATTCCAGATGCGCTTCGATGAGCTGGT
>Ga0075418_10008704_pt1 | contig 11375 bp, 6 predicted proteins | sample SoiMetdeltSBSDD2_FD_81776 | JGI IMG/M metagenome (GOLD analysis project Ga0075418, IMG submission 81776) | Bulk soil microbial communities from a Populus tree surrounding site in Tennessee, USA - Soil MetaG P. deltoides SBSDD2 | ecosystem: Environmental > Terrestrial > Soil > Tree plantation...
CAGGCCCTCGTCAACCTGATCGTGAACGCCCGGGACGCGCTGCCCGACGGCGGTTGGGTGTCGGTGGAGACCGGCAACGTGGCCATCGACGAGACCTATGCCCGTGCCCATCCCGAGGCCCGCGTCGGCGAGTACACCCTCATCACGGTGAGCGACAGCGGGGCCGGCATTCCCCCCGAGGTGCGGGCCCGCATCTTCGAGCCCTTCTTCACCACCAAGCCCACCGGCCGCGGCACCGGCCTGGGCCTGGCCATGGTGTACGGCACCGTGCGCCGGCACGGCGGGTGGGTCCAGTGCTACAGCGAGCCCGGCCGCGGCACGCGCTTTTCCGTGTACCTCCCGCGGGTGGAGGAGCCGGCGGCGGCGGCCGACGGCGCCTCCGCCGAGGATGCCGCGAAGCAGGGGCGCGAGACCATACTCCTGGTCGAGGACGACGACACGTTCCGCCAGATCGGGACGGAGTGCCTCGGCGAGCTCGGCTACTCGGTCGTGGCCGCGCGCGACGGCATCGAGGCCCTGGAGACCTTCGCCGCCATCAAGGACGACGTGGACCTCGTGATCCTGGACCTGACCATGCCCCGCATGAACGGCCGGGACGCGCTGGCCCGCCTGCGGGAGATGGCGCCCGAGGTGAAGGTCCTCGTCACCAGCGGCCACCAGGGCGACCAGGAGGTCCGCGACGTGATGGCGCTGGGGGCCTGCGGCTTCATCGGCAAGCCCTACCGCCTGGACGGCATGGGCCGCGCCATCCGCGAGGCCCTGGAAGGCGCGCCGCCCCTGGCGGCATCCAGACGGTAACCAGACTGAACTGACGCCGTCCGTTCACTTCGTCAGTTCAGTCTCTTGCGTCACGTTGTCAGCCGGTCATCAAAACCAGTCTCTTGCGTCACGTTGTCAGCCCGTCATCAAAACCAGTCTCTTGCGTCACGTTGTCAGCGACCGCTCGGGTACGCGCGTCGCGCGGGGCGCCCTAACTAGGGAATATCACGCGCTCACGCGCGACCCTCGCGGCGCTTTCAGCCCTCTAGCCGAACCGCGTCGGCTCCCACCGCAGGCCCAGGTTCACGATGCGCTGGATGAGGTCTCCGTACGCCGTCCCCGCCTTTTTCGCGGACTGGGCGAAGTCCTCGTCGTAGGAGAGCTGCGGGTTGGGGTTGGCCTCGATGACGTGAACGCCGGTGGTCTCGCTCATCCGCAGGTCGATGCGCGCGTATCCGCTGAGCATCAGGTTCCGGTAGACCCGCTTGCACATGTCGCGGATCTTGTCCTTCATCCCGTTGGGGAGGTCCTTGGCCTCTTCGCTGTTGATGCCGTGCTTCTTCTGGTACTTCATGCTCCACTTGAGCCGCTCGGTGGCGATCCGCCGCAGCTCCTCCGGCATCTTGGTGAAGGTCAGCTCCCAGATGGGGAGCACCTCCAGCCGGTCGTTCCCCATGACGCCCACGTAGAGCTCGCGCCCGTCGATGAACTGCTCCACGAGCGCGTCGGTCTCCGTGCTCTCGTGGATGAACTTCACGCGCTCCTCGAGCTTCTCGTCGCTCTCGACCACCGAGGCCTGGGAGATCCCGATGGAGGCGTCGAGGTTCAGCGACTTCACGAAGAGCGGGAACTTCAGGCGCGTGGGCCGCCGGATGCGGCGGCCGCGGGGGAAGATCGCGAAGCCGGGGACCGGTATGCGGTGATAGGTGAGGAGCTTCTTGGCGATGGCCTTGTCGCGCGACAGCAGCAGGCCCCGGGAGTTGCATCCCGTGTACGGCAGCTTGAGCAGCTCCAGGTAGGCGACCACGTTCTGGTCGAAGGTCGAGACGTCGGCGAAGCCCTCCACCAGGTTGAAGGCGATGTGGGGCTTGAACTCGTCGACGGCGGTGCGCAGCGGCCCCAGCTCGTGCCCGAGCCCCAGGGCCCGCACCTCGTGGCCCAGCTCCCCCAGGGTCTTCATGACGTCGTATTCCGTCTTCCAGGGAGCGCCCTCGAACTCCTCGCCCTTCAGGGTCACCTGCTCGGGGGGGATGAGGTCCTCGTGCATGAGGGCCAGGACCCGGAGCTTCTTGGAGGAGGTGGCCTTTGCCTTCCTCACAGCGGCACCCGGTGACCGCCGCTGCGGAGCTGGTTCATGACCTCGACGGCGAGGAGGACCGAGAACTCGCTCTCCGCCTCGTCCTCCGTCCCGGGCAGCCGCAGGCGCAGCTCGCTGCAGCGCGCGATCATGCCCTTGAGCACGCCGTCCACGACGTACTGGCGCTGGCCAGTCCACCGGGACACGCGGGCGCGCATCCTCTTGCGGGCCTTGGACAGGAACTGCGCGGCCGCGGGCTGGCGCGCGTGCTCGGGGGCCCGCGAGAACAGCTTGAGCAGGTGGCGGTCATAGGACGGCGGGTGATCGATGCCGTAATGGCCGCGCCGCTGCGCGTAGTGCGCGCGCAGGGTCTTGCGCAGGACCGAGAGGACGTAGGGGCGGGCGCGGGAGGTCTCCAGCGGCGGTCGGGGACCGATCTGCCGCATGACCTTCTCCACGTACTCGAGCTTGCGGAGGGCCGGCCACCGCGAGTACCGCCGGCGCCAGTCGGCGTCCGGCGTGAGCCAGACGGCGAAGGTCTCGGCGAAGTCCTCGTCCGGGTGGCTCTGCGCGTACCAGGCGTCCAGGTGCCGGACGAAGCTCTTGCTGTACGGCCGCGGCGCGTAGGAGTCGGGATAGGGCTCCGAGGTCCGGCCGAACAGCTTGCGGCGGCGGGGGCGCCGGCGCAGGCGGTACGCGTTCTCGATGGCATGGCCCGTCTCGTGGCGCAGGATCTTGAGGCACCACTCCGGCGTCCCGCCCTCCACCTCGTGCATCTGCGCCATCTCGAGCCGCGCCAGGCGCGGGTGGGCCAGGTAGAACGGGACCGCGATGCCGGGCTCGCCGTCGGGGCAGAACCATTCGTCCGAGAGCCAGAAGTGCGGCCGGAACACCAGCCCGCGGGCCTCCAGCTCCCGGTAGAGCTCCTCGACGCGCTCCTCGATGCCGCTGCCCTCGATGCGCACGCCCAGGTCGCACAGGCGGAGGTCCAGCAGCCGCTCGTCATCCCACCCGGCCCACTCCGGCTCGGGCGCCGGCACCGGGCGCGGCGGGGCGGCGGACGCCGCCTCCGTGACCGCTCCCGCCGAAGCCTCTCCCGCAGCGGCCACCGCAGCACCTCTCGCCGGCAGGCTAGCGTCCCTGGCCGGAACGGTCAAACGGGTCGTCAGCGCGCTTCGATCCGCTGGTCCTTGTGCACGTCTTCCCTGTCTCCCGAGTCCAGGGGACGGCCGTCGACGCGCAGATCCGGAGGACGAAGCGCGCGGGCCCCTTCCACAGCCACGGCGGCGAGGAGGACGAGGCCGGCGGCACGCGCGACGCGGCCGGCCGGCCAGCGGCCGAGGGCTGGAACCCAACGGGCCGCGGCCAGGCCCGCGAGCAGCGCCACCACGGGGAAGACCGCCGCCCCCTGCCGCGCATACCCGAAGAACGCGACCGTCACCACCAGCTTGGAGGCCAGGAACAGCAGCCACGGGTAGAGCGCGACCCGGGCGCGGCCGGCAGCGGCCCCCAGCGCGCAGGCGGCCAGGAGGACGGCGGACCATGCGGTCGTGACCGGGCCGCGCTCCGGCACCGCCAGGTCCACCGCTCGCCGGAGCCGCGGCAGACCGAGAGGCAGGTCGAAGCCGGTGAAGCCGAGGGAAGCCCCCGCCCAGAAGAGGCGCAGCTTCCGCGCGCCGTGGGCCAGGATCCCCGCCGGGCCACGGCCGCGGAGCCATTGCCATCCCAGCGCGTAGCCGTCGTTCACGAGGCGCACGTGGGGCGGGTAGACGAACGAAAGGTCCGGCGGGGGCACGCCCTGGACGAGCGCCGCCGGATAGCGGCCGGGCCACAGGACCAGTGGCGGCGGGTCCTCGAGCGCGGCGCGGTTGAAGCCGCCTTCCGCCCGCGGGTGATTGGCCAGGGCGAAGTTGAGCGGGCCGTAGAGCGAGACGAAGGGCCTGCGCCCGAGAGGACGGGGGCGGTAGCCGAAAGCCTCGTCGAGTATGCGCAGGTCCTCGCCGCGCACCTCGCGGCCGCCGCGGTGCAGGACCGTGGCCGCCACGAACGCCGACGCGGGATCTCTCGCGAAGGCGGGAAGCCGGTCGCGCTCCGCCCGGGCCGCTTCGTCCCACGGCATCCAGGCCAGGCTCTCCGCCACGCGGCGCACGACCTGCTGGGACGGGTCGTCCGCCAGCGGCTCGGTGTTGAAGCGCCGGATGCCGCTCCACGCCGCCGCGTGCCACGGCACGAGCGGCACCGCGAAGAAGAACGCGGAGACGGCCAGGCCCTTCACGGCGCGGCCCGCGCCACCTTCGCCGCGCCACCACAGCACGGCCAGCAACGCGACAAACAGCGCATAGAAGAGCGCGTGCTCGACCCTGAATAGACAAGCCAGGCCGTGCAGCCCTGACCAGACGGCCAGCCGGTCCCAGCGAGGACCCGCCCTGACGCTCTCGAAGAGGCACAGTGTCCCTGCCGCCAGCAGCAGGTACGGCGTCTCGCTGTCCAGCGATCCGGAGAGCATCAGCAGGCCGGTGGACGCGGCGCAGGCGGTGCCCGCGACGGCAGCCACCAGGAGGCCGAACGACCGGAGCGCCGCCACGTAGACGAGAAGGACCAGGCCGGCGCCGAGCAGAGCCCAGAACAGCCTGAGGCCGCCGATAGCCACCTCGCGGCCGTCCCAGAACCACTCGAGCAGGTAGGCCGTCCCGGGCGGATGGATGGGCAGGTCCAACTCGAAGGGGCGCCCGGCCAGGAGGGCGCGGGCGTACTCGACCCACAGGCCCGAGTCACCCTTGAAGAAGACGCCGTGCGGCCAGCCCCGGTCGGGCGTGGCCCGGATGAAGAGGATGCGCTCGGCGAGGGCCGCGGCGAACACTAGGGCGCCGAGCAGGACCTCCGGGCGGCGCCAGGCGGGCTCCCCGAGGGGGACGTCCGCGCGCACCGCTCGGGTCGGGCGGGACTTGTTTCGCCGGCGCGCGGCCACGGCGCAGGCTAGCGTTGCCGGCGGACACGGTCAATCGCGCGGCGGATACAATCGCTACGAACGGGAACGATGGCGTCCGCCGACGGCGAGGACGATCCGCTGGGCCGCGACGTAAGGGCGCTGGGCCACCTCCTCGGCGAGGTCCTGCGCGAGCAGGAGGGCGAGGCGGGCTTCGCGCTGGTCGAAGAGTACCGGGCCCGCACCAAGGCCCTGCGCGCAGCCGATCCCTTCCCCGCGGATTTCGGGGAGGCGGGACGGGAGCTGCTGCGGCGGACCGCCGGCCTGAGCCTGGGCGAGGCCCGGCGGCTGGTGCGCGCGTTCACCTCCTACTTCCACCTCGTGAACATGGCCGAGGAGCGCCACCGCCTGCGCGTCCTGCGCCGCCGGGAGACGGAAGGAGAGGGCTCGCCGCGCGTGGAGTCGGTCGCGGAGGCGCTGGCCGAGGCTGCGCGCAGCGGGCTCGGCGCCGATCGCGTACGCGCGCTCCTCGAGCGCTGCCTGGTGGAGCCGGTGTTCACCGCGCACCCGACCGAGGCCCGCCGGCGCACCGTCCTCGACAAGCTGCGGCGCATGGCCTCGCTCGTAGAAGCGCTCGACGATCCCCGGCGTGCACCCTCCGAGGCCGCCTCGCTCCACGAGCGCCTCCGCGAGGAGATCGCCGGCCTGTGGCTGACGGAGGAGGTCCGCCGGCACGCCCCCACCGTCCTCGACGAGGTGCGCAACGGCCTCTTCTATTTCGAGGAGTCCCTGTGGGACGTGGTCCCGCGGCTGCACCGCGAGATGGAGTCGGCCCTGGCCGCGGCCTATCCGGGACAGCCGATCGCCGTGCCCACCTTCCTCCGCTTCGGGTCCTGGATGGGCGGCGACCGCGACGGCCACCCGCACGTCACGGCGAGGATCACCGCGGCCACGCTGCGGACACAGAAGGACACCGCCCTGGCCCTGTATGCGCGGGCGCTGGAGGACCTGCAGCGGTCCCTCTCCGTGCGCGCCGACGAGGCGCAGGCGCCGCCGGGGCTGCAGGCCTCTCTCGCGCAGGACGCGCGGCTCATGCCCGACGCCGCGGACAGCCTGGCCCGGCACTTCGAGGGCGAGCCGTTCCGCCGCAAGGCGGGCCTCATGCTGGCGCGCGTGCAGGCGGCGCGCCGGCTCAACGCCGCCCGCCTGGCCGCGAGCGCGCCGCCCGAGGGCGAGGGAGAGGACGCGGACCTCTGGCGGACCGCCGCCCCACCCGAGCCTCCCCGTCCCGAGGACGCGCTCATCGCCTATCGCCACGCGGCGGAGCTGCAGGCCGACGTCGCCGTCATGCGCGACGGCCTGCGCGCGCTGCGCGGGGGCCGCATCGCCGACGGGGCGCTGCGCGACCTGCAGCGCCGCGTGGAGGCGTTCGGCTTCCACCTGGCGCGCCTCGACCTGCGCCAGCACAGCCAGGTGCACGCCGAGGCGGCGGCGGACATCCTGCGCGCCGCCGGGATCGCCGAGGACTACCTGTCCCTGGACGAGCCCGCCCGTGTGGCCGTCCTGGTGCGGGCGCTCGAGGAGGGATCGCGCCCCGCGGAGGCCGCCGGCGGCCAGGGCGCGGGCCGGACGGCCGAGGTCCTGGCCGTGTTCGCGACGGCGAGGGACCTGCAGGAGGAGCTGGGCCCGGAGGCGATCGACAACTACATCGTGTCCATGACCGCTGGGGTGAGCGACATCCTGGAGCCGCTGCTCTTCGCGCGGGCCGCCGGCCTCTTCCAGCCGCCGAGCGGCGGCGCGCCCGCGCGCAGCGCGCTGAACGTGGTGCCGCTCTTCGAGACGATCGACGACCTGCACCGCTGCGCGGGGCTCATGCGCGAGCTGTTCGCGCTGCCGGTCTACGCGGCGCACCTGCGGGCCCGCGGCGGCCGGCAGCAGGTGATGCTCGGCTACTCGGACAGCAACAAGGACGGGGGCTTCGTGGCGGCGAGCTGGGAGCTCTACAAGGCGCAGCGCGCGCTCGCCGAGACCTGCCGGGAGTCGGGGGTCGACCTGCTCCTCTTCCACGGCCGGGGCGGGGCCATCGGCCGCGGCGGCGGGCCCACGAACCGCGCGATCCTGGGACAGCCGCCGGGGACGCTCGAGGGACGGCTGCGCTTCACCGAGCAGGGCGAGGTCGCCTTCGCGCGCTACGCCAACCCCGATATCGCGCACCGCCACCTGGAGCAGACGGTGAACGCGGTGATCCGCGCGAGCCTGAGGCCCGAAGAGTCACGGACCCAGGCGCCGGCGGAGTGGCGGGCGGCCATGGACCGGATGGCGGCCGCGGCCCAGGGCGCGTACCGCCGCCTCGTGTACGAGGACCCGGAGTTCATCGACTACTTCCGGCAGGCCACGCCCATCGACGAGGTCGCTGGCCTGCACATCGGCTCGCGGCCGGCGCGGCGTCAGGGCGGCGGCCGCATCCAGGACCTGCGCGCGATCCCGTGGGTCTTCAGCTGGACCCAGAGCCGTCACGGCCTGCCCGGATGGTTCGGGCTGGGCACGGCGCTGGAGGAGGAGTCGAGACGCGCGGGCGGCGAGGACCCATCGGGTCTGGCGCGCATGTACCGCGAGTGGCCCTTCTTCCGCTCCCTCCTCGACAACGCCCAGATGAGCCTCGGGAAGTCCGACCTGGCGGTGGCCCGGCTCTACGACGGCCTGGCGGATCCACCCGATCTGCGGTCCCGCGTGTTCGCGGTCGTGGCCGAGGAGTGGCGGCGGACGGAGGCCGCCATCCTGTCCGTGACCGGCCAGCCCGCGATCCTCGCCGGCTCGCCGGTGCTGCGCGAATCGATCCGGCTGCGCAACCCCTACGTGGACCCGATGAGCTTCGCGCAGGTGAGCCTCCTCGGTCGGCTCCGGGACCTGCCGGACGATTCGCCGGAGCGCGAGCCCATCCGCAAGCTCGTGGCCCTCACCATCAACGGCGTGGCCGCGGGGCTGCAGAACACGGGCTGAGCGGCGGGTGTATGCTGAGGCCAACGCGGAGGCGATCATGAGCACACCCCTCCTCCTCGCCGGCCCCCTGCTGGCCGGCGCGATCCTCTCGCCCGTCGAGGTCGCACGCGACGGGGTCGCAGCCTCCGGAGGAGCGACCGCCGACTGGATCGGCGAGGCCAACCAGAGCTTAGCGAGCTTCGGGATCTCGATCGCCGCCGCCGGCGATGTGAACGGCGACGGCTACGGCGACGTGATCGTCGGCGCCTCCGAGTTCGACAACGGCCAGCTTGGGGAGGGCAGGGTCTTCGCCTACCACGGCTCACCCACCGGCCTGCACACCACGCCCGACTGGAGCGTGGAGGGCGAACAGCCGGGGGCCAACTTCGGCGTCTCGGTGGGCACCGCCGGCGACGTGAACGGCGACGGCTACGACGACGTCATCGTGGGGGCCAACTTCTACGACAACGGCCAGCTGGACGAGGGACGAGCCCTCGTCTACCACGGCTCGGCCGCCGGCCTCGCCACGACGCCGGCCTGGACCGCGGAGGGCAACCAGGCGAACGGCTCGTTCGGTTACGCCGCCCGCGGCGCCGGGGACGTGAACGGCGACGGCTACCACGACGTGATCGTGGGCGCCCCGGCGTACGACAACGGCCAGCTCGACGAGGGCCGCGCGTACGTGTACCTGGGCTCACCGCAAGGCCTCAAGCCGACGCCGTCCTGGATCGTGGAGGGCAACCAGGCCGGGACACAGGGGGGATGCGCCTGCTTCGGCCAGTCCGTCGGCACGGCGGGAGACGTGAACGGCGACGGCTACGACGACGTCATCGTGGGCGCGCCCTTCTACGACCATGGGCAGAACAACGAGGGCAGCGCGTTCCTCTATCTGGGCTCGGCCCTCGGCCTGCGCAAGCGAGCCTCCTGGAGAGGCGAGGCCAACCAGGAGAACGCCTACTTCGGCCGGGCGGTGGGCAGCGCCGGTGACGTGAACGGCGACGGTTACGACGACATCGTCGTGGGGGCGGACTATTACGACCAGGACCAGCAGGACGAAGGGGCGGCCTTCGTCTATCACGGGTCCCCGTCCGGCCCGTCGACCACCGCGCAGTGGATCGGGGACACGAACCTGGGAGGCACCCGGTACGGTGCCTCGGTCGGCACCGCCGGGGACGTCAATGGCGACGGCTTCGGCGACCTGATCGTCGGCGCCCCTTCCTGGTGGGGCACGCCGTCAACGGGAGGCGCGGCCTTCGCCTACTTCGGCTCCGCCTCCGGCCTTCCGGCGGCGCCCGATTGGATGGGTCTGGGCCAGGGCACCTACGTCGCCGCCCAGTACGGGATCTCGGTGGGGACCGCCGGCGACGTCAACGGCGACGGCTTCGACGAGCTCCTGGTCGGCGCGCGGCACGAGACCCGCGGCGAGTTCTTCGAGGGCGCGGCGTACAGCTACCACGGCCCACAGCCCTGAGCTACAGGGAGGCGTCCTGCACGATGGCCCATCCCTCGCCGAGCGGCCGGAGGACGAGCAGGGTGAGGCCCGAGGCCGGTTGCTTGTCCGGATAGGCCAGCGTCCAGCGCGCCACGATCGAGATGCCGTGGACGTCGCCCGCGATGGCGTCCCCGTGCATCGAGCCCTCGATGCCCCAGGACAGCCGGGTCTCCACCGGCACCAGCGACAGCGTGCCCATGGCGGTCTTGTCGGGGTATTTCGTGCGGTACCGGTCCAGCACCGCCTGACGCCCGCGGGTCAGGCCCGAGGGCGAGACGAAGGTGGCGTCCTCGGCGTACACGGACACGAAGCCGTCGAGGTCGCCCCGGTTCCACGCCTGGACCTGGCGGTCGAGCGCCGCCGCCACCTCCCGCCGGACCTCGTCCTCGCGGCGGCCGTGCGCGATGCGGTCCCACAAAGAGACGCCGTGCGTGGCCACGAAGCGGTGCGGCTCCGCGAACGCCGGGTCGGCCAGGACCTCGTCCGCGGTGGCGAAGCGGTGGCCCGTCTCCTCCAGCCACGAAAAGAGCGCGTCCCATTGCACGCTGCCAACCTCGTTGGCGTGGAGCAGGAGGATCTGGGGCACCGGGCGGCCGAAGAGCCGGTCGCCCCGCGCCTCGTGGTGCCGCACGGCGAGGCGCAGCGCCGCCTGGTAGTCCGAGGCGACCCGCTCCAGGCCCTTCGCGTCCCCCGCCCGGCGCGCCGTCGTCCACGGCTTGTCGAACGACCAGTCCTGGTCGTCGATGGTCACGGGCAGGTTGCGCTGGCCCGTCCGCTCCAGCCAGGCGCGCATCGCGTCGAGCTTCTCCTCGGTGTCGCCTTCCCGCAGGAACGGGAACCGGAAGAAGCGCGGCTTCCGGCCCCGGGCCTCCAGGAAGGCGGCCAGGCGGGCGCGGGCGCCTTCGACATCGGCGATGTAGGCCGGGATCGGGGTGGACGTGTAGCTGAGATGCCGATCGGAATGGTTGCCCAGCTCGTGGCCGCCCTCGAGCCAGAGGTCGAGGAGGCCGAGGTCCGCGTCGGAGTGGACGTTCCCCCACGTCACCAGGGCCACGGCCTTGATCCGGTGCCGGGCCAACGCGGCCAGAAGGCCGCGCGTGATCCGCGCGCGCTCGTCGGGCGAATCGTGGCCGCCCCCGCCGATGGGCAGGTCGTCCACGGTCACGAGGAGCGGGCGGTCATCCGCCAGGGCGGCGGGACTCGAGGCGAGCGCGGCGATCAGCAGGAGGACGGTGCCGCGCATGGGGACCGCCGGCTAGAAGGCCTCTTTGTTCACGATGTACGGCATCTTCTTCGGGTCCCCGTCGTAACGCTTCTCCAGGACGTCGATGACGGCCTGCACGGTGCGCCCGGCCATCCCCACGTTCGGATCGGGGGACAGCCGCGTGGCCTGCGCCGCGGAGGCGAAGTGGTGGAACATCCGGAGCTTCAGGGCCAGGCGCTCGTCCCGCAGCGGGCTGTCCGCCGGCAGCGGCTCCTTCTCGAAGACGTCCAGGGCGGCCCCGGCGATCCATCCCTCGTGCAGCGCCTTGGCCAGGGCGTTCTCGTCCACCACCGGACCGCGCGACGTGTTCACCAGGTAGGCCGTCTTCTTCATCATCTTGAAGCGGCGCTCGTCCATGAGATGGAAGGTCGGCTCCTCGGACTCGCCGGGCCGGGTCAAGGCCACGTGCAACGAGACGAAGTCGGCGCGCTTCAGCGCCTCCTCGAAGGGCACGTACTCGATCGTCTGCAGACGCGCGGTCAGCCCCTCGTCGTGCCGCACCTTCATGACCCGCCGCACGCCCTCCACGAACTTGTGGTCCTGGTAGGCGGGGTCGTGGCAGAGCACGTCCATATCGAAGCCCACGGCCTTCTTGATGAAGCTCTTGCCGATCCGGCCCGTGCCGATCACGGCCACGGTCTTCCCCGTCACCTCGTCC
>Ga0075418_10008708_pt1 | contig 11373 bp, 6 predicted proteins | sample SoiMetdeltSBSDD2_FD_81776 | JGI IMG/M metagenome (GOLD analysis project Ga0075418, IMG submission 81776) | Bulk soil microbial communities from a Populus tree surrounding site in Tennessee, USA - Soil MetaG P. deltoides SBSDD2 | ecosystem: Environmental > Terrestrial > Soil > Tree plantation...
CGAACGTCAGCGGCGGCAGAATCGTCGCCAGCCGCCTGGCCAGCATCGTTTTGCCCGAGCCGGGCGGCCCGGTCAGAAGCAGATTGTGACCACCGGCCGCGGCGACCTCGAGCGCGCGGCGCGCGAGCAACTGGCCGCGAACGTCGGCAAGGTCCCCATCTGCGCCAGCGCTCGCGGTGGGCCCGGGAGTCGGCGCACAGGCGGCCAGCGGCGCCCGCTCCGGATCGTTGAGCGCCTGCACAGCGTCGGGCAGCGTGCGTACCGTGCACACTTCGAGTCCCTCCACGGCGCACGCCTCGCCCGCGTTCTGCGGCGGCAACAGCAGCCGCTTGAGGCCAAGCCGCCGCGCCGCGACGGCGATCGGCAGCACGCCTCGAATGCCATTGATCGCGCCATCGAGCGAGAGCTCGCCGAGGACGAGGGTGTCGTCGATCGCACGCCGGGCCAGCGGCCCCGACGTCGCCAGCAGTCCGAGCGCGATCGGAAGGTCGAATGAGGAGCCCGCTTTGCGTACATCGGCGGGCGCAAGGTTCACCGTGATGCGATGCGGAGGGAACTCGAAGCCGGAGTTGCGGATCGCCGAGCGCACGCGATCACGGCTTTCCCGAACAGTGGCGTCGGGCAGCCCCACCATCGAGAAATGCGGGAGCCCGAACGAGACATCGACCTCGACCTGAACGGCATAGGCTTCGATCCCGAACACGGCGGCGCTGCGAAGGCTGGCGAGCACTGCCGAGGGCAGTGCAAGACGCGCCGCCTGATGACCAGCTCACGGGATCCCCAGACTTTCGGGTGATCTGCGTTTTCGATGCTGGGAGACGCGGCAGTTTCTGCACCGCCGGACAATGCGCGGCGCTGCGGCCACTGCACACCGGATCCATGCTGCGGCGTCCCCGACTGCGCCACGAATGCCGCCGGAAGGTTGAGTTTGCGCGGGCCCGTGAGTATTCTGAGGATCCGGCGGCGCGGTGCGCGCTGCCCCGTGTCGTCACACTCCGCGCAATCGCTGTCACGCCGCACACCCGGACAGGACAAGGCCATGCTCGACGCCATCAAGGGTCTGATCGAAGGCGGCAAACTTCAGAAGCAATCCGACGAGCTGCAGCAGTTGATTGCCGCGGCGCGCGAGCAGCAAGAGGCGCTGACGGCGGTGCTCGGCGCTATTGCCGCGCAAGGTCCGGAGCTGGACAAGCTCAACGAGCTGCTTCACAACGTCGATCGCAAGGCCGACGACTCGACGGCTCGCGTCGACGCCGTGTCGTCCCGCCTTCAAAAGCTCGAAGCCAGGACCACCGCCCTCGCCGGCATCGACGGACGCGTCCAGGCCCTGATCGATGCGGCAAATCAGGCCCAGCAGACGGCCGCACGGCTCACGGGACCTGGGGGCGAGCTGCAGTCGCACCGACTGCATGTTCAACGATTGTCCGCGCTGACCGTCGAGACGCAAGCGAGCGCGGCGGCGCTCAAGAAGGAGCACGACGAGTTCGAGCAGTGCCTCGGCGACCTCGCCCGGTCGCGCACCGACATGGCGGCGGCCATCGACGACGCGGCGCGGCTTCGGGGAGAAGTCGACCGTGCGCGCGCCACCGTGACCAACCTGTCGGAGGCGTGTGCCGCACTTCGCGACGTGTCCGGAAACGCCAGGCGCGATTCCGAGCACGCGGCCGCCACCGTCCACGATCTGGAGCAGCGGCTGGAGTACCTGACGCAGATGGGCCCGGCCAGCGCGGCGATCGAAGAGAAGCTCACGTTTCTCAACTCGCTGTCGGAGTACGTCTTCCAGAAGACGCAGGCGCTCGACGGTCAGAAGCAGACCGTAGACCGCGCCACGGCTGATGCGACTCGCCTGAACGACATGGTCTGGAACATGAACGCCCAGATCAGCAAGCTTCGCGAGGAGCTCGTCGAGGCGGAACGCGGCCGCGAGACGATTGGCAAGATCGAGCAGCTCGTCGACGAGACCAATCAGAAGCTCGAGTACGCGTCGAAGATCCGCACGGAATTCGCGGCCGATGCGACGCGGTTCGAGCGCGACGGTCACGCGCTGCTCGAAACGCTTCGCGGGTCGCTCGATTCCCTCGCGATGGAGAAGTCGCAGTTCGACGCGTTCGACTTCCGACTCCGTACCCTGCAGACATCGCTCGAAGGCGCCGAAGTGCGTATGAGCACGCTGCTGGCAAAAGAGCGCGACGTCTCCGAGCTGCGGCAGCACCTCGATGCCCTCGACGGTCAGTACCAGTCGATGGCCGCGCGCGCCAATGAGATGGCAAGCCGGCAGGCACGCCTGGAGACCCTGGCGGACCGCCTCACCCAGGTGGACGATCTCGCACGGCAGACATCTCTTCGCTATGACAGCCTGATCGAGAGCCGCGGAGACCTGGAGGCGCTGAGGCGGGAGGTGCACGAGCTCCAGAAGTCACGGAACGAGGCGGCGCAGCTGCGCGACCGCCTCGCCGCCGACCGCGCCGCTCTCGACGCGTTCGCCGAACGCGTGAACGCGCTGAGGGAGCGGACGCCCGGGCTCGAGCTCGAGATTGACGCGCTGCTGGGGAAGTTCTCGCAGGTCGACGTGGCGACGAAACAGGCGAAGCAGCTGGCGGAAATGGCCGTCGACCTCGACGCTCGTCTGACGCGCCTGACCGGCCGGGCGCAATTCGTCGACGCGCTCGACGCCCGCATCAACGCGCTGCATGTGGTGAGCGTGGACGTCGACCGGCGTCTCAGCGATCAGCTTGCCCGCCGTGCCGAGCTCGAATCGATCCGCACAGCTCTTGATGGGCTCGCCGGGAGGATGCGGGATGCCGAGCAGAGCGCCGAGACCATCCAGGCCCTGCAAGCGAAGGTGTCGCCGATCGAAGAGCAGGTACGGACTCTGGCCGAAGAGGTGCAGAAATCGGCCACGAGCGTCGAGGAGGTCCAACGCGACGAACAGGCGCTGGCCGAGCGCCGCTTCCGCCTCGACTTGCTGTTCGAGCACACCCGGGCGCTCGCCGACGAGACAGCCGACCGCACCCGGCAAATGCAGGCGCTCAGCAGCGCTCTGGATCAGTCAGTTTCCGCGAAGAACGAGATCCTGGCCGCGTTGTCCGCGGTCGAACAGCGTCAACGTGAGACGCTGGCGCAGTCGGCTGCCGCCGAAGATCAGGTGCGGCGCCTCGACGCGATGCTTCGCTCGGTCGACGAACGGCATGCGCAGCTGGCGCTGGCAGAGCGGTCGTTGACGGCAATCGAGTCGCGATTCGCGGGGCTGACAGTGAAGTCGCGGGACCTCGACGCGGCCATGCAGCGGCTCGCCGAGCGCGAGGCGATCGTCCAGGCCACCAAGGCGGAGGTCGATCTCGTCCACCAGGCCGGCATGAAGAGCCGGGCCGACCTGCAGTATGTGCACGAACATCGCGAAGAAGTGGCGGCCGTGCGCTATCGCATCGAGGCGCTGCTGGCTACGGCTACCGACGCCGAGGACAAGATCGCCTCGATCGAGTCGCGCCACGCCCTCATCGAGTCAGTGCAGACCAAGGCCAATTTCGTCGCCAACCTGCTCGAAGATCTCCGCGTCACGCTCGACACCGTCGGTGAACGAAAGGCGATGGTCGAGCACATGGCGGTCAAGCTGGCCCGGCTCGAGTTCGTCCTGCAGGAAGCGCAGAACACGATTCGCGCGCTCCAGCACGAACGGGAGCTGGCGCAGCGAATCGAGCAGCAGATCACGCAGCTGCGTGGCAGAACGGGACCGGGAGAGGGAACACCGGTGGTGAGCGCCTGACCGCGCGGACCTAGTTGGTCGCGACGGTTCGTGCTGCGTGAATGGTCAGGCGCTGACCGGCACGGATGGAGTTGCTCCTGAGCCGGTTCCACTCCTTGAGCGACTCCACCGTCGTCCGGTACAGGCGAGCAATCGAGAAGAGCGTCTCGCCCGACTTCACTCGGTGAATCACCGTGGTATCGCTCGTCCTTGACGCGGGCGCCACGACGGCGGGCGCAGGTGGGGCTTCGGCGCCGCGCGGTTCCGAAGACGCCAGGGTATCCGTTCGCGCCGAGAGGAGCAGCGTCGGTGCTCGGGGGATGATCAGCTTCTGACCGACCTTCAACGTCGCTTTTGACGACAGGTAATTCGCCTCGGCGAGGTCGGATCGGCTGACCTTGAGCTGACGCGCGATCGAGAGCAGGGTCTCGCCCTTCTTGACGGTGTGGCGGTTGAGAGGCGCCAGTTCCGCAGGATCGGATTCGAGCAGCCGCTCGCGAACCACCTCCGCCATGCCCGCCGGAACCTTCAGCTCGTAGTCGGTGGCGCGAAGGGGCGTCGTCCATCGGCGAAGCTCGGGATTGAGCTCCTGGATGGTCTGGACCGGCGTGCTGATCCATTCCGCGACGACGCGCAGGTCGACGGCTGTCGGCAGCGTCACACGTTCGACCGTCAGAGCGTCATCGAACGGCTCGACGCTCATGCCGTACTGGCCGGGGTTCTTGGCCACGACCACCGCAGCCAGAATGAGCGGCACGTAGTCGCGAGTCTCTCGGGGCAGGTACCGCCCGCGCGCAGTGAGCGACCAGAAGTCGTCTTTCCCGGCCTGGCGCATCGCCTTTTGCACTCGGCCGGGCCCGCCGTTGTAGGAAGCGAGGGCCAGGTGCCAGTCACCGAACATGCCGTAGAGCGTCTTCAAGTACCTGGCCGCGGCGCGCGTCGCCTTCTCGGGGTCGGCCCGCTCGTCGATGTACCAGTCGTGCTTCAGCCCGTTCTCGATGCCAGTCCCCCGCATGAACTGCCAGATGCCTTTGGCCTTCGCCCGGGAGACAGCCGAGGGCTTGAATGCGCTTTCGATGAGCGGTACGTAGGCGAGATCGAGCGGAAGGCCTTCAGCCTTGAAGACCTCCTGGATCATGGGCAGGTAGTGCGTGCCGCGATTCAATCCGTCCTCGAGGTAATTCTTGAGGCGGCCACTGAACATCTCGACGTACGAGAGGACCTTGGCGTTGAGCGGGATGTCGATGTCGTGCGCCGTGATCTCGAGGTCTTCAGCGACCGCGTCGGTCGTCGCCTGAGTCGGCATCTCGTCGGCAAACGTCGAAATGGCCAGCAACTCGTCGATCGACGCCGGCTCGGCGCGGCCATCGGCAAAGCCATCACCCTGGGCGAGCGCTGTCAGCTCGGCAGCGCTGATCCGCTCGACCATCCGATCGAACTGTTCCCGGAGGCGGGGATCCGTCCGCGCGCCACTGGGGGACTCGAGCAGGACATCTAACGCGCGATTGAACTGTTCGCGCGCTGTCTGGAGGTGCCCCAGCTGCAGCTCGCGCTGGCCAGCCTCGAAGAGCTGATTGGATCGTGCGATGAGATCGAGAGCCGAATCCTTCAGCTGAATCGGCTCGGTCTTATACGGGATAGCCGCCGGCCGAGGCGTCAGAGGGACGATGGGGGCCGCCGCCGGCGCCGCGACGACTGGCGACTGTACCGGCGCGATCGGTTTCTTGGCAGAGCAACTTGCTGTAATGAGGGCGAGAGCACAGATCGCCCCCGCCGCGCCGAAGCGCGGTCTCAGCATTGCGGCGTAATCTACCATCCGGTTGATCGACCGGTCAAAGCAGTTGTCGAACATGCCTCAGCAGTTGCCGGCCGCGGAGCCGATCGAGATCACGACGAAGAAAGCGTCTTCACACCGATCTCGAGCTGGTTTGTAGAGCTCGCGTGCGACACACCCCCCCTCCCACATGGTCGGCTCGACGAGCCTGGGACGTTAGCTCAGCGGTGATGAGGCTGTGCAGCGCCGCGCAGGCGCGCTCAGCGCGGCCATCCGGCCTGGACGAAGACCCGTGCAGCCTCGCCAAGGTCACGAGCTGATGGGGTGACGATGGTCTTTTCGTCGATCACGAGCTTGCGGCCAGCCTTGATGGCCGTCCTCACGTCGTCTTCGCAGACGAAGTCGATCGGCGTCGCATCCTCTTCACGAGTTGGTGAGGAGGCCGATGCCTGAGGAGGCGAGGCCATCGACGTCTTGGCCGGGGAACCCCCATCGGCAGCGGAGTAGCCGCGGGAAGCCAGGAATGCATCGATGCGGGCCGCCAGCGCGGAGGCGGGAATCGCGTTCGATATCGATCGCGACGGCGCCTGCGGCAGGGCACCGGGTCGATCCGCGCGTGGTGACTCCGAGGCCGCTGGGGCGGATGCACTCGGTTTCAGCGTCGAAACGGCCGGACGTAATTCGTACGCCAGACGCTTGATGTTCAGCAGATGCTTCGGGGAGATGTTGTCCGAGGTGATGTTGCCTCCCCAGCCGCCGCAGCCGAGGGTCATGGCCGGATCGAGGCCTGTGGTGAGCCCGATGGACCCGTGTGTCGTCGGCGTGTTGACGCAGATCCTGAATGCGGGTTTCTTGAGCCCGAACTCGAGAATGATGTCGTCGTTGCGCGAGTGAATGGACATGGTGTGCCCCATGCCGCCGTACCGGAGAATCTGGATGCAGCGCTCGCAGCCCTCGCGCCAGTCCCTCACGACGTACCAGGACAACACCGGGCACAGCTTCTCGATGGACAACGGGAAGTCACGTCCCACTCCTGCGAGCGGTGCAATGAGCACCCGCGCCTGGCCGGGGATGGACAGCCCTGCTTTTTCAGCGAGAAACGTTGCCGGCTTCCCGACGAGCGCGGGATTCGGAAGCCTCTGTGGGCTGACCAGCACACCGGCCAGTGCCCGCGCTTCGTCGGCATTCAGGAAGTAGGAGCCTTCGGCCTCGAACCCGCGGCGTCCCTCTTCCGAGATCGATTCATCGATGACAACGGAGTTCGGCGACGAGCAGAGCACTCCATTGTCGAACGTCTTACCGAGTACAATGTCGCGAGCGGCTTTTGGGAGGTCGGCACTGCGCTCGATGTAGCATGGAGCGTTGCCGGGCCCGACGCCGTAAGCTGGTTTGCCCGCGCTGTACGCTGCCCGCACCAGGCCCATCCCCCCGGTTGCCAGGATCACGGCGACGTCACGATGCTTCATCAGCTCCTGGGTACCTTCGAGCGTGACCGTGCGCATCCAGCCGATGCTGCCGGCCGGAGCCCCTGCTGACGCGGCAGCATCCGCCATGACCTCCACGGACCGCGTGATGCAGCGCGCCGCGGACGGATGCGGGCTGATCACAATCGGGCAGCGGGCCTTGAGAGCGATCAGGACTTTATAGATCGCCGTCGACGTGGGATTGGTCGACGGGACGATGGCAGCCACGACGCCGAAGGGCTCGGCGATCTCGATGATCTTCTTGTCCTCGATGCGATTGACTACACCCACCGTCTTCATCGGCCGAATGAACTCGTAGACCTGCCGCGAGGAGAACAGATTCTTTTGCACCTTGTCCGCGACCACGCCGTATCCGGTTTCCTCGACGGCGAGGCGAGCCAGCGCTTCGGCCTGGGGGGTCACGGCTTCCGCCATCGCGGTGACGATGGCGTCGATCTGCGCCTGCGTCAGGTCGGCCAGCAGTGGCTGCGCCTGGCGGGCGGTGCGAGCCAGCGCCCTGGCTTCCGCTATGGACGACAGGTCTTTGTCGGTGGGTGGGGCCGTCTCCGAAATTGCCATCGGGGAGTTCCCGTACCTCAGGGCCTGGGCAGAATCCGTTCGACCTCGGCATGCGGTCTGGGAATGACGTGGACGGCGATCAGCTCTCCCACACGCCTGGCGGCGGCCGCCCCGGCGTCGGTGGCCGCCTTTACGGCTCCGACATCGCCGCGTACCAGGACGGTTACATACCCGGCGCCGATGTACTCCTTGCCGACCAGGACGACATTCGCGGCCTTGACCATTGCGTCGGCGGCTTCGACCGAACCGATCAGGCCCCGGGTCTCTACCATCCCCAGCGCTTCAGATGCCATGTGTTCCGGAATACTATCATTCAAGGCCTGCACACTTCTGCAGGCCGGCTGTTCTCCTCCGCCCGCGGTCTAACTTCATAGGCGCTCGCAGAAGAGTGCAGGACATCTTGTTGCGAAGGTCACACCGATCCGATGGAATTCCGCGCTAGGCTCGGAACGACGAGCGGCGACATCATCGAGGGCGTTTACAACGCCGAAAGCGAGGGACGCCTCCGGCGCGAGCTCGAGGAGAAAGGACTGTACGTTCTTTCCCTGCAGCGGCGCGGCGGCCTGGGCGCGCTCGCCGCAGGACGGGCCCGCGGGCGGCGCGTGAAACGGTCGGAGTTCCTGGTGTTCAACCAGGAGCTGGCGACGCTGCTGAAAGCGGGGATGCCGCTGCTGCCGTCGCTGGACATCCTGCGCCAGCGTGTCGCCAATCCGACCTTCAAGGGCGTTCTCGACGACGTGTACGATCGAGTCAAGGCGGGCTCGGCGCTCTCCGACGCCTTCGCCGAGCACCAGGCGCTCTTTCCTACGGTCTATGCCGCATCGTTGATGGCGGGGGAGCGCAGCGGCAACCTCGATACGGTGATCCGCCGTTACGTCGCGTACGAGAAGGTCATCGGCGCCGTCAGACGGCGCACGATCTCCGCGCTTATCTATCCGGCCATTCTCGTCACCCTGATGCTCGTCCTCGTCGGGATCATCATGGTGCGAGTGGTACCGGCGTTTTCCGACTTCTATGCGAACTTCGACGCCGAGCTGCCGCTGGCCACTCGGGTATTGATTGCGCTGTCGGGCGGGGTGGTGGGGAATCTCTGGCTGATTCTGGCAGCGGCCGCGATTGTCGCCGTCAGCTCAGGCTCGCTGTTCAGGCAGCCTCGTCAACGGGAATGGCTTCACCGAGCGCTGTTGCAGCTGCCCTGGATCGGCGGCACGATGCGAAAGTTCGCCACCTCTCAGCTGGCGCGTACGCTGGCCACGCTGCTGAGCGGCGGGATCCCGCTCGTCAACGCGCTCGAGATCAGCGTGCGGTCGATGTCGAACCGGTTCCTCGCGCGCGAGCTCGACGAAGTGCGTGCCCGCGTGCAGGAGGGCCAGAGCTTCGCGGGGGCGCTGCTCAAGCGCGCCATGCTGCCGGACGTCGCCGTGAAGATGGTGGAGGTCGGGGAGTCGACTGGAGCACTGCAGGAAATGCTGAACAGCATTGCGGATTTCTACGACGAGGAGATCGAGACGGAAGTGACCCGCTTCATCACCTTCGTCGAGCCGGCGCTGCTCGTCTTCATGGGTGGCATCATCGCGATCGTCGTGCTCGCGCTTTACATGCCGATCTTCGAGCTCAGCTCGGTTGTGAGATGAGGACGTTTTGAGCACCGGAAGTCAGCAGCCTACGACAGCGATCGTCGACCCGGCACTGGTCCAGGCGCCGGAGGATTACTCGCAGGAAGTCGCCACGGCGCGCGCCCGAGCCGAGCGCTATCGACTCGAGTACGTCGACATGAACGAGTTCCGCATCGACCAGGAGCTGTTCCGGTCGATCCCGGCGGACCTCATGCTGCGGTACGGGTTCGTCCCCTACCGACGCGACGGCAAGTGGCTGGTGATCGTCGTCTCCGATCCCACCGACCTGCCGATGATCGACGAGCTGTCGGTGCAGCTGGCCACGCCGCTGCGTGTCACGGTCGGCGCGCCATCGGCGATCCAGTCGATTTTCAAGAAGAGCGAGAGCTCGCAGCGCGTGCTCGAGGAAGCGACCGAGGGCTTCCAGCTGCAGGTGCTGAAGGACGACGAGGCCGCCGAGGACAGCCTGACCGTCGAGCGGCTCACGAGCGACATCAGCCCGATCATCCGGCTGGTCGACTCGACCATCTACACCGCGATTCAGCGCCGGGCGAGCGACATCCACATCGAGACCGGCGACGACGCGGTGCACGTCAAGTACCGCATCGACGGGGCGCTGCAGCCGGCGATGCGGCCGATCGCGAAACACTTCCACAGCTCCATCATCTCGCGCATCAAGGTGATGGCCGAGCTCGACATCGCCGAGAAGCGCGTGCCCCAGGACGGCCGGTTCAAGGTCCGCATGCCGGGCAAGACGATCGACTTCCGCGTCTCGATCATGCCGAGCGTCCACGGGGAAGATGCCGTGGTCCGCATTCTCGACAAGGAGTCGATCAGCGAGCAGTTCACGGAGCTGACGCTCAACATCCTCGGGTTCCCAGAGGCCGAACTGAAGCGCTTCCGCAAGTTCATCCACGAGCCATACGGGATGGTGCTCGTCACCGGTCCCACGGGATCGGGCAAGACCACCACGCTCTACGCGGCGCTGTCGGAGATTCAGTCCGTCGAGGACAAGATCGTCACCATCGAGGATCCGGTCGAGTATCAGCTGCGCGGCATCACCCAGATCCCGATCAACGAAAAGAAGGGGCTGACGTTCGCGCGCGGACTGCGATCCATCCTGCGTCACGATCCCGACAAGATCATGGTCGGCGAGATCCGTGATCCCGAAACGGCCCAGATCGCCATTCAGTCGTCGCTGACCGGCCACCTCGTCTTCACGACCGTGCATGCGAACAACGTGTCCGACGTGCTCGGCCGCTTTCTCAACATGGGTGTCGAACCGTATCAGTTCGTGTCCGCGCTCAATTGCGTCATGGCGCAGCGCCTGGTACGGCTCATCTGCACGCACTGCAAGCGGCCGACGCGCGTCGATCCGCAGGCGCTCGTAGAGGCCGGGCTCGACCCCGGACTCGCGGATTCGCACCGCTTCTATGAGGGCGCGGGATGCATCGACTGCGGCGGCACCGGGTTCAGAGGCCGCACCGCGATCTGCGAGCTCCTCGATCTCTCCGATCGTATCCGTGAGATGATCCTCGCCCGGCGTCCGTCATCCGAAGTCAAGAAAGCCGCATCAGAAGAGGGCATGCGCTTCCTGCGCGAGTCTGCCGTCGAGAAGGTGCTGCTCGGGCTGACCACACTTCGTGAAATCAACAAGGTGACTTTCGTCGAATGAGCCCCATCCCCAACTGGCTGGCTGCGCCCCCCGCGGACGCGGCCATCGAAATCGCGCCCGAAGCCGTGTCTGCAGCCGCCTTGACGGTTCGCGGCACAGAGGTCGTCGTACAGGGCTACGCGAACGAACCGCTTCCTGCGGGTGCGCTCACGGCCTCGCTGACCGCGCAGAACGTGGCCGACCGTCGGGCCGTTGCCGCGGCGATTCAAGCGGTGACGGAGCGTCTCCCGACGCGCCCGCGGCGTGTCGCGCTGCTCGTGCCGGACCTCACGGCGCGGGTCTCTCTTGTTCGCTTCGACAAGGTGCCCGCACGCGCCGAGGACCTCGAGCAGCTCGTGCGCTGGCAGGTGAGAAAGTCTGCGCCGTTCCCCGTCGAGGAGTCGGTGCTCACCATTGCTCCAGGCGCCAGGACTGCCGAGGGCGCGGAGTTCATCGCCGTTCTCGCACGACGCGCCGTCATTCGCGATTACGAGACGCTCAGCGAAGAGCTCGGGATGCACGCCGGCCTCGTCGACCTCACCACC
>Ga0075418_10008709_pt1 | contig 11373 bp, 11 predicted proteins | sample SoiMetdeltSBSDD2_FD_81776 | JGI IMG/M metagenome (GOLD analysis project Ga0075418, IMG submission 81776) | Bulk soil microbial communities from a Populus tree surrounding site in Tennessee, USA - Soil MetaG P. deltoides SBSDD2 | ecosystem: Environmental > Terrestrial > Soil > Tree plantation...
AACTGTATCCGGGCCGTCGCGCCGTTCTTCCGCCATCAGCACTACGGCAAGATCGTCAACGTGAGCGCTCATCAGGCCGATCGGCCGGGGTTCGGGGTGTCCAACTACGCGGCCAGCAAAGCGGCGCTGCTCGGCCTCACCCGTGCGGCCGCCGTCGAGCTGGGACCATCCAACGTGAACGTCAACGCGGTTGCGCCGGGGTTCGTTCGGACCGAGCGGATGATGATGCTGCCGAAAGAGGTGATCGAGCGGGCGCAGAAGAGCTCGATTCTCGGGCGCGTCGCTGAGCCGGACGATGTCGCTCACGTGGTCTCGTTTCTGTGCTCGGAAGGTGCGAGGCACATCACGGGTCAGACCATCACTGTCGATGGAGGACTGTCGCTCGAGTAGACGTTCTCTTACGTCCCTCCCGTCGTTAGCTTTTGCGCATCACACTTCCCGATCCGGTCCCCATCACTGCTCGAGCCGTCGTCGTGCGCCTCCATTTTGCAGTTGTGCTCGCGCTCGTCGCCGGAATGCCGGCGGCCGGCGCGGCGCAGGATGCAGACAAGCCGCCGCGTCAGCTCGCGACCGCCGGTCTCGCGGGCCAATCAGTCGCGCTTCTCCCGATCACGTTGGCGCTCGCCGACAGCACGGTCCGACACGACAGCACGGTGACGTCGCTGGGTGACCGAACCCACGTTCTCCACTGGGCCGACTCGATCATTGGCGAGGGGTTTCTGGGGAACGCGCCGGAGGTGACCTGGGTACTGCCACCCAGGCTTCGCCAACTGGCTCGTCGCAACCCGGGAATGATTCCGGAACCTGATCAGATGGGCCAGGCCATTCTCCGGTCGCCGAAGATCGGCAAGATCCCGGACCCGCTTCAAAGCTCGCTCCGCAGTCTGGTCAACGTGACCGGCGGCCGCTATGCGATGGTACCAGCTGCACTCGCTCTGAGTCGCGACAGCACCGGCAGCTTGCGGGCCGATTTGGCGCTCGCTCTCGCGGACGCCCGGGCGGGGACCGTAGTCTGGCGCTCGAACGGCGTCGGCAGGGGCGGCACTCCCAGTGAGGCCGTCGCCGCCGCAGTCACTTCCGTGCTTCCGAGCAGTGCCCTCGGGCCATGACCTACGACGTTACCTTGATCCCGGGCGACGGCATCGGCCCCGAGATCACGGCTCAAACGGTCAAAGTGCTCGAGGCGACAGGGCTCCGGTTCACGTGGGACGAAGAGCTGGCGGGCATGGCGGCGGTCGACGCGACCGGAACCCCGCTCCCCGACGCCACAGTCGAGAGCATCAGGAAGAACGGGCTGGCCCTCAAAGGCCCGCTCACCACGCCGGTGGGAACCGGGTTCCGATCGGTGAACGTAGGGCTTCGCAAGGAATTCGAGCTCTTCGCAAATGTTCGTCCCGCCAAGACGATCGTGCCCGGCGGCCGCTTCGAGAACATCGATATCGTTCTGGTCCGCGAGAATCTTGAAGGTCTCTACATTGGAGTAGAGCATTTCGTGCGGGTCGGCGACGATCCGCGCGCAGTGGGCGAATCGATGGCGATCGTCACGCGGACGGGCTGCGAGCGCATCGTGCGGTACGCATTCGAATACGCAATCCGCCATCGACGGAAGCGTGTCACCATCGTGCACAAGGCGAATATCCTCAAGATGGTCAGCGGCCTGTTTCTCGAAGTCGGCCGCACCATTGCGAATGAGTTTCAGGGCAGGGTGGAATCGAACGACATTATCGTGGACAACTGCGCCATGCAGTTGGTGATGCGGCCGGAGCAGTTCGACGTGATGGTGACGACGAACATGTTCGGCGACATCCTGAGCGACGAAGTATCGGGCCTGGTGGGTGGGCTGGGCCTCGCGCCGGGCGCCAACATCGGCACCAAGGCTGCAATCTTCGAGGCGGTCCACGGAAGCGCGCCGGACATCGCGGGGAAGGGCATCGCGAATCCGTCGGCTCAGATGCTGGCCGCCGCCATGATGCTCGATCACATGGGAGAGCTGGACCGGGCGCAACGCATCCGCCAGGCGCTCGAGCACGTCATCGTGGTGCAGAAGGTTCGTACCCGCGATCTCGGCGGGAACGCCAGCACGCAGGAGTTCGGGAATGCCGTCGCTAAGCGGGTTGCCTGAGGTCCCGTGTGCCAAGTGCGGAAAGCGGGTCCCGGGGCTGGCCTGGACGGAACTCTGCCCCGAATGTCGCTGGGAACGGGAGGGCCGGGCGCGACGGGTGTCGAGGTGGGTCGCTTTCGGGGCCACTGCTCTGATGGCCGTGTACCTGGCTTTGCGAATCCCGGCGCACTCGCCGATGCGGCTCTACGCGATCGTCGCCGTGCTCGCCACGTACATCATCGTGCGACGGATCGCTACCCGGATAGCAATGGAGTTCCTGCCCAGATGATGCGAGCGAGTGCGCTGCCGAACACAGGACCGCGACGTTTCAGGGGCGGGAAGCTCGTCGTTGCGTTCGTGATGGCGTGGTCGGCCTTCGCTCCGGCGTCAGCGCGCGCGCAGAAGGAGAAGGGCGGAGACAACAGCCGCCCGCCCACCAGCCTCACCGTGTACAACAACGGGCGGGTGTTCGCGCGACGGGTGCTGGCGATCGCCGTGCCCAAAGGCGAGACCACCCAGCGGGTTCAGCCGGGTCAGCTCGATCCGGGCTCGCTTCTGGCGCTCGATCCGGACGTCACCATTCTCGACGCCCGCTATGACTCCGTCAGCAGCGAGCAGAACGCCTTGCGGCGATCAGTGGGTCGGAAGTTCACGTTCCAGAGTCAGAGCTACCCTCCAGTCCCGATCATGGCGACGCTCCTCGCGGTCGATCCGGAGCGTTGGCGGCTGGACGACGGTACCGTGCTGTTCCAACGACCGGGTCTCATTCGCTGGCCCGATGACCTGTTTGCCTTCGAGCCGTCGCTCGAGCTTCGGGTTCGCGCGGCGCAGTCGAAGCCGGCGCTCGCATTGGGCTACTTCACGACCGGCGCTTTCTGGCGGGCGAGCTATCAGGTAATCCTTGGTGGGTCGGATGCACGGGTGCGGGGCGTGGCGGTGATTACGTCGCAGACGCTTCGGGTGGACAGCGCGGAGATTCAGCTGCTCGCGGGCACCATCGCTCGACCGCAGGGGCCGCAACCCCGACCGTACGAGATGGCCGAGATGGTGGGGGCCGCGCGGAAGGCCGGCGTAGCGGCAGGAGTAGGAACAGAAGAGAGGGTCGAGGAAGCTCACATTTACACCCTGGCCGGACGCTGGTCACTCCGACCGGGCTCGACCAGCCTGCTCCCTCTGTTCGACGAATCGCCCACGAGCGTTGTACGCGAGTACGTGGTTCGCCGAGAGCCGGTGTATGGCATCTTGCCGGAGAACGACGCGATCGAGGAGCCACCGGTGCAAGTGGACTACACCCTCGCCCGCCCACGGAAGACTGGTTTCGGCGACCGGCCTTTGCCGGCCGGCATCGCGCGCCTCTTTCGAACCGACAGCGACGGGCGGCTGCAAGTTGTCGGCGAAGCCGCGCTGGAGCACACCGCTCCGGGCAAGGAGCTTGTGCTCAAGGCCGGAAACGCCTTCGACTTGAGCGCGCGGCGCCGTCAGACAGATTTCATCACTGCCCGGGATAGTAGTGCAGCCGGGCTGCGAACCCGCGCTGAAGCGGCGTACGAGGTTACCCTCGCCAACGCGACCGATTCTGCGGCAACGGTCATCGTCCAGGAGAGCCGCGCGGGCGAGTGGTCCGTACTCACCAGTTCGGTGCCTGCCGAGAAAGTGTCGTCCACTCTGACCCGGTTCCGCCTCAAAGTGCCGGCCCGCGGGCAAGCAGCGCTCACCTATCGAATCCGTGCTATCTGGTGACCGACATCTCGCTGGTTCATCTCTCCGATCTGCATTTCGGCGGGTTGGCTGATCTTCCCCAGGCCGAAGCGCTCGAGGCATTCGTGCCGACGTTGCCGGCCCAGGCAATCGTGGTCTCCGGCGATCTCTCGCAGCGCGCTCGGCATGGCGAGTTCCAGCGGGCCAAGGTATTCGTGCAACGCATGCAGGAACATGCTCCTACGCTGGTCATTCCGGGCAACCACGACATCGAATGGTGGAAGAGCCCCCTTGGAATTCGTGGACGACGGGTCAAGTATGCGAAGTACCTGCGCTACTTTCGCGAGCTCACCCCGGTGCTCGAGCTTCCGGGGGCGATGATCGCGGGAGCCTTGAGCAGCTACGGTGTGTCGCTCGGCTCCCTCACGTGGAACCTGAACGACATCGCCGTCAAGGGTCATTTGCCGCGCTCGGAAACCAACCGGGTCAAGAAGATCTTCGCTCGCGCGCCAGCGGACGCAGCCCGCGTGCTCGTCATCCACCACAACATTCTACCGGGGGCTATTTCGCGGCGGATGGGTCTGGCCAACTGGCGGCCAGCACAGCGCCGACTGCTCGCCACCGGCGCCGATGTCGTTCTGTGCGGCCACGACCATCAAGAGGGGGCAGGACAGGTAGATGGCGGGGTGACCGTGAGCACGTCCGGCACGCCAAGCCTCCGCTCGCGGAGCGGCCGGCCGTCGATGTTCAACCTGGTCCAGATCGAGTCGTCGGTGGTGCACGTGCAACACTACCGCTGGGAAGCGGCGGACCGCCGGTTCGTGCCGTCGGATCGGTTCAGCTTTGCACGTCGGGTGACACCCGAGCCTGTAGTCTCGAGCGCGGGAGGCGTCTAATGACGTCGCTCCCCTTGCTCGCAGGGCCGGACGAAGTCCTGGCGAATCGGCTCCGGCTGCTCGGCCTTCGACAGGTGAGCGGGGTTCGCACCCACACCAATCGTACAGTGATGGTCAGCCTGAACGAACGACAGAAACTCCGGCTTCACCGGGGATACGTCTTCGCCCCGGACCGGGTGCTGGCCGCGATCGTTCGCTTTCTCAACCCCCAAGCACCCCGTACCGAGAGGCGGCGGGCGGAGCAGGTATTCCTGGCCTTTCCTGTCGAGCTCTATGCGCCAAGACCGCGTGAACGGGCCGGGGTGGAACGCCCGCGCCCCGGCGACGTCGCCCTGCTACACCGGCTGCGTACGCTTCACCGAGAGCTCAATCGAACTCACTTCGGCGGCGCACTCGGCGAAATTCCCATCCGCCTCTCCGGCCGGATGCGAACCCGGCTGGGCGAGGTGAGTGTGGACCTTCGCACCGGCCGACCCATCGAAATCGCGTTGAGCCGTCGCCATCTCGCCGAGCATCCCTGGCCCGAGGTCGAGCACACGATGCTGCACGAGATGGTGCATCAGTGGCAGGCGGAAACCGGGCGATCCATCGACCACGGGCGTACCTTCCGGCAGAAGGCCCGCGAAGTCGGCGTCCTGCCTGCGGCCCGTCGCGCAGTGGCGCGGGCCGGCGGACCGTCCGGCCGGTCCGTCCGGTCGGCTGCGCGCGAGACCTCCGAGCTGCCCGTCCGGAAGTATCACCGCTAGGTCTCCGAGACTCGTATGGCGACGGCCACAGTTAAATCCAGATTCACCGGTGTCGACTTCTACGCGATGGATTCGCTCCTGGCGGAAGAGGAGCGTGCGGTGCGCGATACCATCCGTGCCTGGGTGGACGAGCAGCTCATGCCGATCATCGGCGAGTGCTACGTGGAAGGACGCTTTCCGCGCGAGCTGATCCCCGGATTGGCCGAGCTGGGTGTGTTGGGCGCCAATTTGCCGGAAGAGTATGGCTGCGCGGGGCTCAACAGCGTGGCCTACGGGCTCATCATGCAGGAGCTGGAGCGGGGCGACAGCGGAGTCCGGTCGTTTGCCTCGGTGCAGGGTGGCTTGGTGATGTATCCCATCTTTGCGTTCGGGAGCGACGAGCAGAAGAACCACTGGCTTCCCCGGCTTGCGTCGGCCCAGGAAATCGGCTGTTTCGGCCTGACCGAGCCTGACTTCGGCTCCAATCCCGCGGGCATGATCACCACCGCGCGGGAGACGCGCGACGGATGGGTGCTGAACGGTACGAAGATGTGGATCACCAACGGGTCGCAGGCATCGGTGGCAATCGTCTGGGCCAAGACGGGGGCGGTCGAGGACCCCAGGTCGATCCGCGGATTCATCGTTCCCACCAGCACGCCAGGGTTCACCGCCACCGATCAAAAGGGAAAGCTGTCGCTGCGGGCATCGGACACGAGCGAGCTACACCTGGAAGACGTACGCTTGCCGGCAGACGCCATCCTTCCCCGTTCCGGCGGTGTCAAGAGCCCGCTCATGTGTCTCAGCCAGGCACGCTATGGTATTGCCTGGGGCTCGGTCGGCGCCGCGATGGCATGCTACGACGAGGCGGTGAGCTACGCGAAGAGCCGCATCATGTTCGGCAAGCCGATCGGCCAAACCCAGATCCAGCAGGTGCGCCTGGTGGAGATGCTCACGGAGATCACCAAGGCGCAGCTCCTCGTCCTTCAGCTGGGCCGGCTCAAAGACGCCGGCACCATGACGCCGGAGCAGGTCTCGCTGGCCAAACGGAACAACGTCAACATGGCCTGCGAGTGCGCTCGGGAGGCCCGCCGGTTGCTCGGCGCCAACGGCATTCTGGCCGAGTACCATTCGATGCGGCATCTGGCCAATCTCGAGTCGGTGTATACCTACGAAGGCACCCATGATATGCACTCGCTCATCCTGGGCCAGTCGATTACCGGGTTGAGCGCATTCTAGCCCGAGCCCGATCATGCCGATCGGTGACGCAACCGCTCCTTGTGCGTAGGTAAGGGAAGTGACGCCTCCCACAGTCAGCAACATCGGCAAGACGGGCAGCGGGGCGGCGGCAAACGCCGAAGCCGTGTGCGGGGAATGGTACGAGTCCCACGGAGCGGCGGTTTACAACTACTTCCGGTTTCACGTGGCGGATACTGAGGCGGCAGAGGACCTGACCGCCGATACGTTTCTCCATGTGGTTCGCGCGATCGATTGTTTCGATCCCAACAAGGGATCACCCAAGACCTGGATCCTGACGGTCGCGCGCAATGTGCTGATGGATTGGAGGCGAAGGGCCCGGCTTCGCCAGTATGTACCGATCGGCACGCTGCACGATCTGGCCGTCGAAGCGCCGTCGCCCGAGGAACGATTGCTTCGGGAAGAGGAAGTCGGTCGGCTGATGAACGGAATTGCCGCACTCGCACCGGCCGACCGGGAGCTGATCGGGCTGCGTTATGGCAGCGAGCTGGACACCGCAGAAATGGCTGCGGTCCTGGGAATACGCGAAGGAGCCGTGCGAAGTCGGCTCTGGCGGGCGATGAGCAGACTGCGTGAGGAACTTACGTCGTGAAGCGGAAGCGGGACATCCCAGAGCACCTGCGCGAGTTGGATGCCGCGCTGTCCCGGATTCGCTTCTATCCCAGGGCCTCTCTTGGTCCGGAGGTAATCGGCCGGTTGCGTCGGGGCGAACGGTTGAAGGGTGTCGGATCGCCACGGATCAGCCGGTCGACCCTCTGGGCCATCGCAGCTGCCCTCGTTCTGATCGTTACGGGCGGTTTCTGGGTCCATCGATCCGGCCGGGAAGTCACAGTCGATCACTGCTGCTTCGACTTCGACGGGGGAGGCCGAGCGGACGATGGGGTCCTTGTGGTGGCTTCTCACGGGGACCAAGTGCATCGGATCGCCGTTTACGAGGATCGCGACGGCTCCCACAGCTTCACTCCAGGGGATGTGATTCGGATCGACCGGGGTCGGCATGTTGCCGTCGACGGGGTGACTGCCGGCGGCCTTGTCACCGCGCGCCACTGCTGCAGCGACCTGGACGGCGGCGGGCCCCCGGATGATGGCTTGGTGCTGCTCTCCATTCCGCCCGATAAGGTGACCCTGGTCGCGTTGTACGAGAGCCGGCCGGGTCCATCGCAAACTCGGCTAACGTTGCGCTAGCCGGAATACCCCGCACCACATCTGGCCGGGAGTTTTCTACTGATTCCTGCCCTTGGCACGCGCCTGGCTTGCCGGATCACGGCTGCAGTCTTCCTTGCGGCGCCGCTTGCAGCGCAGCAGCCATCGACTCCGGGAGCCACGCCTGACACGACCCGGCGCGACTCGGTGGGCACGCTTCCGCCGATCGAGGTCGTGGGGAGCATCAGGCCGCAGGCCAATCCGTCCATCGGCTCGGGCGTACCCGCCCGGATCACGATTCTTTCCGGTCGGGAAGTCGACGCCTACGAGCCAAAACTCATCTCGGATGTGCTACAGCAGCAGGCCGGCATCTCCGTCTACGATGACCTCGGCAGCTCATACAAGCTGACTCTCTCCTCGCGCGGCTTCTATGCCTCCCCCGTCGTTGGAGTACCGCAGGGCGTCTCAGTCTTCCTCGACGGTGTCCGGATGAACGAAGTGGATGCATCCCAGGTCAACTTTGACCTCCTCCCCATGGAGCACATCAAGCGCATCGAGATCCTGCAGGGCAATGGCTCGCTGCTCGGCCGCAACTCGCTCGGCGGTGCTGTCAATCTGGTCACGGCGCGGGGTGAGGGTCCGCTCGGGGGCAGCGTCGAGCTGTCGGGCGGAAGCTTCGACAGCTTCCGGGGCGAGGGCAACATCTCCGGCCTCACCAGGGGCGGGATCGATTACTACGCCGGGGGCATGTACAACCGGGAAGACGGCTGGCGCCAGGCGACCGACGCCCGCGAGTACAACGGCTTTTTCAATGTCGGCAAGCTGGGCCAGGAATCGGGAATCCGGTTCCAGGCACTCTTCGCCAAATCGAACGCCCAAACAGCCGGCTCGCTCCCTGAATCAGTATTTGATGTGAAGCCGGACTCGAACTTTTCACCGGGAGACTTCGAGGATCTGTGGCAGATCCAGGGCTCGGTAGCAGGCTACGCCCAGCTCGGCCGGGGCCGGGGCTCGTTCATCACGTTCTTCCGGCACCATGAGGCTGAGCGATTCAACGTTAACCAGCCCAACGACCCGAACTCGTTCGGGACTGCGAGCAACAACAGCTTCGGCTATACGCTGGACTACCGTTGGGCCACGCCGGTGGGTTCCAACGCTGCGCTCAGCCTCCGCGGGGGCATTGATGGAAGTGTGAACCGCGCGGAGATCGAGCTCTTTGTCGATTCGACAAAGTTCGGAGGCAGCCGGGTACCAACGACCAACGCTCGCTCGCCGGTCTGGGATGTCGCGCCATTTGTCCTCGCAGATCTCACCGTTGGACGAGCAACGTTTTCCGCGGGGGCTCGGTATGACCATGTCGAGATCCCATTCGAAGACCTGCAGGATCCGAGTCTCGATACGACCGGCGTCTACAACCAGGTCAATCCTCGAGTCGGCGTGAACGTGGACCTGGGCAGCGGGCTTTCGGCGTACGGCTCCTGGGGACAAAGCTTCCGCGCGCCGGCCGTCATCGAGAATGCCTGTTCCGATCCCGAGAACGCCTGTCCGCTTCCGTTTGCGCTGGGCGACGATCCGCCGCTCAAGCCGGTGAAGGCGAGCACCTTCGAGGGAGGCCTTACCTACGCGTCCAACCGGATCTACGCCGGGGTTTCCGCGTACTACACCGACGTGTCGAACGACATCTTCGTGACCCCGAACGAAAACGCGCCTGAGGGAAGCACCATCGCCGGCTACTTCATCAATCTCGACAAGACTCGCCGGAAGGGCATCGAGGTCAGCACTCGTTACGTATGGCCGGCGGGACATTCCGTGTACCTCAACTACGCGCACACCTTGGCGACGTTCGAGTCGCCTGCTGAGATCTTCAGCCCCCTCGAAGACGCGGGGTTCCTCAACGACGTGCAACCGGGGGATGAGTTTCCGTTGGTTCCCCGGGATCAGATCAAAGGTGGCGTCGAAGTGCACCCGGTCCGTCCCGTCACGCTCGGTCTCGAAGGCCGGTTCGTGGGCCCTCAGTGGCTGCGAGGCGATGAGGCCAACCAGGCGTCGAAGCTGCCCAGCTATTTCGTGGCGGACGCGCGGGTAGGGTTCGAGATGGCTCAGTGGGAGGTGGTCGGGATCGTCACCAACCTGTTCAACCGGCACTACGCCAACTTCGGCGCGTTCAATTTCAATGAGACAGTGCCTGGCGCTCCGCTCGAGCGGTTCCTGACTCCCGGACAAAAGCTGGCTCTCAGGCTGGTGATTCGCCGCTCGTTTGGTGGGGCGCACGCTGGGGTCGGCACGGACAAGGACTGACCACCCCGAGTCAGCTCAGCACTCGACATCAGGCGACGAAGTCCAGCAGCTGGCAGTAGCTGAGGGTCAGCGCCTCGATCAGCTCTTCATCGGCGACACGAAGGTCCGGCGGCCGCGCATCGTCGAACAGAATCGCCTCCTTGGCCGCCGCATCCACCAGCAGGAATCCTAGCAATACTCCCCGCTCGGGATCGGGATGAGCCATTGCTTCCCGATGCTGCAACAGGAGCACGGTGAGCCGCCGGACGAACTCAGCGTTGAAGGCCGCTGCCTCCGCCTGGAAGGAAGCATCGGGATGACTCCGAACGAACAAATGCAGCGCTCGCAGCAGGCGGCGCTTCGCGCGATAGCTCCTGACCAACGCTTTCACCACTGCAGCCACTAGCTCCCGGGGGGGCAGCCGGCGCCAGCGAGGGTCGTCCAGCAGCGCATCAGCGGCACGGCGAGCCCGGTCGAAGAAGGCAATGGTAAAGGCGCGGAGTAACGCGTCCTTGCCGGGGAACCGGGTGTAGAGCGTGCCGACAGCGATGTCCGCGCGCCGGGCGACTTCCTGGACCGTGAGACTTGCCACGCCGCGCTCGGCGATGGTGCTCTCGACGGCGCTCAGCAGTCGGCCCAAAGCGGCTCGGCTCCGGGCTTGTTGGGGAGGGGGTAGGGGCAACTGCGCTTGTCTATGAATTTGAATTCAGATTCATGTTACACAGCGAGAGGCAGGGGCGCAAGCCTGCCTACCGGGCCGCCACGTGGTCCGCTACCTTTGCCCCGCTTTCAACCGCCGACTGCCCCTCGTGCCCGTCCCCGGGTGGTCCCGATTATTGCTCCTCACCTGAGGATGTTCGTTTTGAAGATCGCCGTCTGCCTCAAGCGGGTCCCGGATACTGTCGCCAAAATCACGATCGGCGCCGACCGGAAGTCGATCGACGAGTCCGGCCTCAAGTTCGTCCCCAATCCATACGACGAGTTTGCCATCGAAGAAGCCATTGCCCTGAAGGAAAAGGCAGGGAGCGGTGAGACGGTGGTCTACGGCATCGGGACGGATGCGGCGCAAGAGACCCTGCGAGCCGCCCTGGCGATGGGAATTGATCGCGCTGTTCTGCTCAAGAGTCCCGGTTCCCCGGACGGACTAGAGATTGCCCGGGTGCTGGCCGCGGAGGTCAAAGAAGGCGGCTACGACCTGATCCTGTGCGGCAAGCTTGCGGTGGATGACTACAACCATCAGGTCGGCGTGATGCTGGCGGAGCTGCTGGGGCTACCCTGC
>Ga0075418_10008711_pt1 | contig 11371 bp, 14 predicted proteins | sample SoiMetdeltSBSDD2_FD_81776 | JGI IMG/M metagenome (GOLD analysis project Ga0075418, IMG submission 81776) | Bulk soil microbial communities from a Populus tree surrounding site in Tennessee, USA - Soil MetaG P. deltoides SBSDD2 | ecosystem: Environmental > Terrestrial > Soil > Tree plantation...
CAGCCCTTGGCCCAGCATGGCCATGATCGTCAGGAGGACGACGAACCCGGGGAAGGCCATCAGCGTATCGATGCACCTCTGTAGGATTGTGTCGATGCGGCCTCCGTAGTAGCCGGACACGATACCGATGATGGCGGCCAGGATCGTGCTGATGGCCACGGCGCCGAGTCCGAGGAGCATCGAGATGCGCGCCCCGTAGATGACCCGGCTCAGGATGTCGCGTCCGAAGTCGTCCGTGCCCAGCGGGTGGTTGCGACTGGGAGCCTGCAGGCGGTCCGTCGATTTCATCTTGACGGGATCGTGGGGCGCCAGCACCGGCGCCAGCAGCGCGGTGACCACGAGGACGAGAATGAGCAGGCCGCCCAGAGCGCCCAGTGGCTTGCTCCGCATGATCCGGAACACCCTTGCGACAGAGCCCACCGTGCTCGTCATGCTCAGATTTCTATCCAAACCGGATGCGTGGATCGAGGAAGCCGTACACCACGTCGATCACGAGGTTCAGCACGATGACGCTGGTGGCCAGGAACAAGTTGATGCCCTGGATGACGGGGTAGTCACGCCAGGTGATGGCGTCGAGCAGGAATTTCCCCATGCCGGGGAGGACGAAGATGCTCTCCATGATGACAGTGCCCCCGAGGAGAGCCGACAGCTGCAGGCCCATCACCGTGACGACCGGGATCATGGCGTTTTTCAGAACATGTCGGGCGATGACGACGGACTCCGACAGGCCCTTGGCCCAGGCCGTGCGGATGTAGTCCTCGCGCAGCACCTCGAGCACCATGGAGCGCGTCATGCGCATCACGCTGGCCGACAGGGCGAACCCCAAGATGATGGCGGGGAGCAGCAGCTGCGAAAGGTTCCTCACCGGGTCCCGGGCCAGCGGCGTGTAGCGCATGGGCGGCACCCACTGCCACCAGATCGAGGCGCTGACGATGACGATGGTGGCCATCCAGAAGCCGGGGACGGACAGCCCGCCGATGGCGCTCGTGCGGAACAGATAGTCGAGCCAGGTGTCCTGGCGGACGGCCGCGAAGATACCCGCGGGCACGGCGATCAGGAGGCCGAAGAACATGGCGAGGACGGCCAGCTCGAGACTCACCGGCAGGCGGCGCAGGATCTCGTCGAGGACGGGCTCCTTGGTCCACAGCGACACGCCGAGATCGCCGCGCAGCGCCTTGCCGATGTAGGTGACGTACTGCCGGTAGAAGGGCTGATCCAGACCCAGCATCTGTTCGAGCTTGGCCTTGTCGCCGGCGTAACCCTGCTCGCTCATCATCAGGGTGACGATGTCGCCGGGGAGCAGCCGGATGATCGAAAAGACCAGGAGGGTGACCAGGGCCAACGTGGGCAGCAGCAACATCAGCCGGCGCAGGACGTAGCGCGACATGGTCGAAACCCCGTCTCGGCGCGGTGCCTCGCCCTACCTGGCCGTCAGGCCTTCTTGCCGTCGAGCCAGATGTCCTCGTAGCGCTGATCGTAGGCGTTGATCGGCACGGTGTAGTTCTTCACCCACGGCTGCACCCCGTAGTGGGCGACCGGGGTGTAGAGGAACACGTTGGGCGCGTCATCCAGCAGCATCCGTTGGATCAGATGGACCATCTCCACGCGCTTCTTCTGGTCCAGGATCTTGGCCTGCTCGTCGATCAGGCGGTGGATGTCCTTGTTGCCCCACCGGTAGTACGTCGCGTTGGCTCCGTAGTAGGGCCGGAACGCCTCCTCAGGCTCCTCGCCGGTGAGGGCCGTGTGAACGCTCATGGAGTAGTCGTACGAGTAGCTCTTGTTGTAGTACTGCGCCATCTCCATGGGCTTCAGGTTGACCTGGATGCCCACCTTGGCCAGCTGATCCTTCACGACCTGGGCGCTCTTCACGTTGTCGCCGGGACTGCCGACGATCAGCTCGGTCTCGAAGCCGTTCGCGTAGCCGGCGTCGGTGAGGAGACGCTTGGCCTTCTTGGGGTCGAATTCCGGCCGCGCGGAGGCGGGCAGCGCCCACGGCTTCCGGTAGGTGGGGATCGGACCGGTCATGGTCTGGCCCCAGCCGCTGCGAACGATCTCGATGAACTCCTCCGGCTTGATGGCCGCCTGGATGGCCTGACGCACCTTCTTCTCGGTGAAGGGGGGCTTGAGCGGGCGCTGGTCGTCGTACGGCCGCGTCCGCAACACGATGGGGAACATGGTCGTGATCTCGGCCACGTGGACCTTGGCATTCGAGGACTTGATCGAGGCCACGTCCGCGAACTCCACGTAGGAGATGTCGGTCTGCTGCCCGCGAAACGCGGCGGTGGCCGCCACGGGATCGATGACGTACTGCAGGCGCACCTCGTCCAGGTACGGCAACCCCTTCCGGAAATAGTTCGGGTTCTTGACGAACACCGCTTCCTGGTCGCGCCGATACTCCTGCATGACGAAGGGGCCGGTGCCGATGGCGTGACGCTGCAGGTCGCCGTGCTTCTCCACCACCTCGCGTGCCACGATCACGGTCCAGGGGCTCGCAATGTAGTTCAGGAACGGCGCGTACGGCTCCTTGGTCTTGAAGACGATCGTGTACTTGTCCGGGGTCTGGATGCTCGCCATCTTGTCGAGGAAGAAGTAAGCGTGCTGGAACTTCCCCGGCTGGTTCGTCATCTGACGCTCGATGCTGTACTTGACGTCTTCCGACGTGAGCTCGCGACCATTCACGGGCGGCACGTTGTGAAACTTGACGCCCTGCCGCAGGCGGAAGACGTAGGTGACGTCGTCCTTCTGCTCCCAGGTCTCCGCGAGGTCCGGCAGGATCTTGGTGCCGTCGTGGTTGAACTTCAGCAGGGCATTGTAGGTCTGGTGAACCACCTGCAGGGTCGCGGCCCAGGTTTCCATGTGCGGGTCGATGCCGCGGATGGGACCGCTCCGCACGACCAGCGTGCCGCCTCGCTTGGCGTCAACCTTGCCCTGGGCCCACGCCACACGGGCCCCCACCGCCGTCAAGCCCGTGACCGCCAGGGCGCCGGCTTGGAGAAAGCTGCGTCGTGACACGTGGGCAAGCGCTCCACGCGCCGCTTGTCTGCCAGGCCTCATGGGCGTCCCCCTGTGTTCCGCTGACCAGATGATCCTGCTCCGTCTGCGGTGGGAGAATGGCCCGTCCAATGGTCCGAGTCAAGACGCACGGTGCTCAGTCCCCCAGCTCGGCCAGGCGCCGCTCGAGAAAGCGTCGTTGCGGCTCCTGCCGCGTGAGGCTGAGGGCGCGCTCGTACGATGTGCGCGCGTCGCCGGTCTTGCCCAGCCTTCGGCACAGGTCGGCCCGTGCCGAGTGCGCGAGCGCATAGTCGGCGAGGTCGCCGCGATCCAGGATCGTGTCAATCAGGGCCAGGCCGGCTGCCGGTCCGTCGCGCATGGCGACCGCGGCGGCGCGGTTCAGCTCGACCACCGGCGAGGGCTCGGCGCGCACGAGCACGTCGTAGATGCCGACGATCTGGGCCCAGTCGGTCGCGGCGGCGACCGGGGCTTCCGCGTGCACCTGGGCGATCGCCGCCTGCAGCGTGTACGGGCCGATCCGGCGCGAGGCCAGCGCCTGCTCCACCAGCGCCGAGCCCTCGGCGATCTTCGGGCGATCCCAGAGCGCGCGATCCTGGTCGTCGAGCAGGATCAGCTCGCCGCTGGCCGAGGTGCGGGCGGCGCGGCGTGACTCGTGGAGCAGCATCAGCGCCAGCAAGCCCAGGGCCTCCGGCTCCGGGAGCAGCTCGATCAGCAGCCGCCCCAGCCGGATGGCCTCGCCCGAGAGATCCGCACGGGTCAGCGATTCGCCCGACGACGCCGCGTAGCCCTCGTTGAAGACCAGGTAGATCACGTGCAGGACCGCGTCCAGCCGATCGGGAAGCTCGGGCAGGGGCGGGACCTCGTAGGGGATGCGGGCATCGCGGATCTTGGCCTTGGCGCGCACGATGCGCTGCGCGAGCGTGGGCGGCGCGGTGAGAAAGGCGCGCGCGATCTCCTCGGTTGTCAGGCCGCAGACCTCGCGCAGGGTGAGCGCCACCTGGGTTTCCAGCGACAGGACCGGATGGCAGCAGGTGAAGATGAGCCGGAGGCGGTCGTCCTGGATGTCCTCGGCCTCTCCCGGGATGGAGCGCATGGTGTCCGCCTCCAGTCGCTCGGCGATTTCCAGTTGCGAGGCGTCGAAGCGAGCCCGCCGGCGCATGGCGTCGATGGCCTTGAAGCGGCCGGTGGAGACGAGCCAGGCCCGGGGATTGGCCGGGGTGCCCTCGCGAGGCCATTGTTCGACCGCCGCCGCGAAGGCGTCGTGCATGGCCTCTTCCGCGAGGTCGAAGCCACCGAGCAGGCGGATGAGCGTGGCGAGGACGCGGCGCGACTCCGACCGATAGACCGCGTCCACCGCCTCGCGCACTAGGAGTGTGTGAGCTCCTGGACGGGACGGACCTCGATGATCCCGATGCGCGCCGGCGGGAATCTCGAGGCGACCGCGCACGCCTCGTCCATGTCCTTGGCCTCGATGAGGAAGAAGCCGCCGAGCTGCTCCTTCGTCTCGGCGAACGGGCCGTCGGTGGTGGAGACCTTGCCGCTGCGGACACGGATGGTCCGGGCGGTCCGAGCGCTCTGCAGCGCGTTCGAGACGATGTAGTGGCCGCTCCGACGAATCTCGTCGTCGTAGTCGAGGGCCGAATCGACGAGGGTCTGCATCTCCCGCGCGGGCAGCGCGTTCAGCTCGTCCTCGTCGTGGAAGATCATGAACATGAACTTCATCTCGTTCTCCTTACGGCCGGATCTCTCTGATCGGGCGCACCTCGATGCTACCGCGGCGCGCCATCGGGATCTTCGACGCCACCTGGATGGCTTCGTTCAGGTCCCTGGCCTCGATCAGGATGAATCCGCCTAGCTGTTCCTTCGTTTCGGCAAAGGGGCCGTCGGTGGTGGACACGCGGCCACTGCGTACGCGGATGGTGGTGGCGGCCTCGACCGGCTGGAGCGCATGGGCGACGATGAAATGGCCGGCCCTCCGGAGGGTCTCGTCATAGGCGAGGCTCTCTTCGGTGCACGCATCTGCCTCGGGCTTGGTCATGGCGTTCATGTCGCGCTCGACCAGATAGACCAGGCAGATGTACTTCATGGCCCCTCCCCGTCGCGCTCGACCGGCTGCTTGCACCAGATTGTCGTCCCGCGTGAGCCGAAATCGACAACGCCCCACCAGAGGGCCGGCGGCCGCAATCTTGCACGACCTCTGCGCCATGTTGAGGAAGGCGATCGGGGTCGTGCTGCTGCTCGCAAGTGTCGGTCCCGCCTGGGCTCAAGGGCAGGCTGCAGGCGAGCTTCGGGGCCGGATCGAGGAGGTCAGAGACGCCGAGCTGCTCGTGCGGGGCGAGGACGGCCGGCTTCACCTTGTCGACACGACAGCGATGCCGAGCGCCGAGTTGGGGATGCTGGGTCCGGGCGATACCGTCGTGATCGCCGTGAAGGCCGACAGCGTGCGCGGTCCGATCGGCCACCACATCAAACAGCGGACTCCTGCCAAGGGACGCTAGCGATCACGCCCCGCGCCTCTGCGGTATAGTCACCGCAGGCCGCCGGCCGGCCGCTCGCCAACACGGGCGGTGCTAGCTCGAGGCCCCAAGGAGCCCCAGCCGTGAAAGTCATCGATGCCATTGCTCGAATTCTGAGGACCGAGGGCGCCGAGTTTCTCAGCGCCTATCCCACGACCCCGCTGATCGAAGCCGCCGCCAAGGCCGACATCCGGCCGGTGCTCTGCCGCCAGGAGCGGGTGGGCGTGGGCATCGCCGACGGGTATGCGCGGGTGAAGAACGGCAAGACGCTCGCCGTCTTCGGCATGCAGTATGGGCCCGGGGCGGAGAACGCCTTCCCGGGCGTGGCGACGGCGTATTCCGACTCCACCCCCATGCTGCTCCTGCCGCTCGGGCATCAGCGCGATCGGGCGCAGGTCTTCCCCCTGTTCAGCTCCGCGCGGACCTACGCGTCCGTGACCAAATCCGTGGAGACGATTACCGCCGGCGGCCAGGTCGCGGAGGTCATGCGCCGGGCCATCAGCCTGATGCGGATGGGCCGACCGGGCCCGGTGATGGTCGAGATCCCCGCCGACGTCGTCAACGAGGAAGTGCCGGACGCGCTGATCGAGGCGTACCGAGCGGTGAAGGTGACCTCGGCCGGCGCCAACGCGCGGGACGTCGAGGCCGCCGCCCGGGTGCTGCGCGACGCGCGGCGGCCGGTGATCCATGCCGGTCAGGGCGTGCTCTATGCCGAGGCGTCCAACGAGCTGATCGAGCTGGCCGAGCTGCTGCAGGCGCCGGTGATGACCACCATGGAGGCCAAGAGCGCCTTCCCCGAGGATCATCCGCTCGCGCTCGGCACCGGCGGCCCGGCCGTCACCGGACACACGCTGCACTATCTCCGCGAAGCCGACGTGGTCTTCGGGATCGGATGCAGCTTCACCCGGCACGGCATGGCCGCCAGCATCCCGGCCGGCAAGACGCTCATCCACGCCACCAACGACGAGCGCGACCTCAACAAGAACTACGTCGCGGACCATCCGCTTCTCGGGGACGCGCGACTGGTGCTGCGCCAGTTCATCGAGGCCGTGAAGGACCAGGGGGGTCGCCCCGCGGGGCATGAGAACGTCCGGGCCGAGCTCGAGCGCGTGCGAGCGGCGTGGCTCGCCGAATGGGCGGCGACGCTCGGCTCGAAGGAAGTCCCGATGACGCCCTACCGGGTCATCGCGGAGTTCATGCGCTCCATCGACCCGCGCGAGGCCATCGTCACGCACGACTCGGGGAGCCCGCGCGATCAGCTCCTGCCGTTCTACCGGGCGGTGTCGCCCCGCAGCTATCTGGGCTGGGGCAAGTCGCACGCGCTCGGCACCGGGCTGGGCCTGATCATCGGCGCCAAGCTCGCCGCGCCGGACAAGTTCTGCGTCAACTTCATGGGCGACGCCGCCTTCGGCATGACCGGGCTCGATTTCGAGACGGCGGTGCGCTGCGGCACTCCCATCTGCACCGTCGTGCTCAACAACTCGGCGATGGCCATCGAGATCCCGCATCTCGTGGTCTCCCACGACAAGTACGGCACCCGCGATATCGGCGGGCGCTACGCCGACATGGGGCGCGCCATGGGCGGCTGGAGCGAGCGGGTCGAGCGGCCCGAGGACATCGCGGCCGCTTTCGGCCGGGCGCGCAAGGCCACCGAGAGTGGACAGGCGGCGCTGCTCGAGTTCATCACCAGCCAGGAGACGCGCTTCTCCCATCGAGGCGCGCTGCGCTAGGAGAAATGATCATGGCCGACTACATTCCGAGCCCCAGGCAGTGGGTACGCGACCAGGTCGAGCTCTACGAGCGCAGCGGCGGGAAGGAAGGCACCACGCTGCGCGACACCGGGCTGCCGGTCATCATAGTCACGCATAGGGGCAACAAGACCGGCGCGACGCGCAAGACGCCGCTGATGCGCGTCCAGGACGGCGCCAACTACGTCCTCGTGGGGTCGGTGGGCGGCGCGCCGGCCAATCCGGTCTGGGTTTACAACCTGCGCGCCAACCCCACCGTCGAGATCCGCGACCTCGCCTCGGTGCAGGCCATGCGGGTGCGCGAGGTCAACGACGACACCGAGCGGGCGCGGCTGTGGAAGCTCGCCGTCGCCGCGTTTCCGCCCTACGAGGAGTATCAGGCGAAGACCACGCGGCGGATCCCGCTGTTCGTCGCCGAGCCGAAGCGCTAGGGACAGGGGTCACCGACCGAGCTCAGCGATACAGCGGGTCGCCGCAGCCGCGGTAGGTCTTGCCGTCGAGATCGACCTCGACGTTGAGCGCGTGGCGATCGCCGCTCATCGTGTCGACGCACTGGGCGGGACGGCTGCGCACCGTCAGCCGATGAGCCTCGCTCACCGCGACATACACTGTTGCCGGTGACGTCGAGCTGCTCTGCGGAGGCGGGCGGGGGACCGTGATGCGCTGGGCGCCATACCCCTCGACGAACACCATGCGGTCGGCCAAGAGCTCGAAGACCCAGCCCGGCTCGTTGCCGCTCGCCCGCAGCTCGACGCCGCGCGCTCGGGCGTCTTCCGCGATCGAGCGACGGCGGTTCTCGACGCAGCGCGAGACCCGGCCATCGAGCTCCAGCGTCGCATCGCGGCCCTTGGTCCAGACCGAAACGCCGCCGGCCGCATAGTGCACGCCGGACGCCGCCACCACCCGGGGCAGCCGGATTCGCCGATCCGGCAAGATCAGATCGACCGCTTCGCCCGCCGGGGCGCTGCCGTCGGCCCGGGCCAGGACAAAGCGAGATCCGCCGTCACACTCGAAGACGTGCGCGGCGAGCGGTGCAGGTGCGGTCGTCGGCTCGGCAGAACGACAGGCCGTCGCCAGCCCAGCGATCGCCAGTACCGTGAGCGTGACCGTCGTGACGATCGACTGTAAGGGTGGTGTGGACGTCATCGGCCGTGAGTATCCCACGCGCTCACGGCCGGCGATCGTTGACCCGTCTTCGCCTGCGCGCTAAGGTTACGCGCGCGCTGAGGTCGTGGCTAATCGGAGGAAAGGCAACCCATGAACGAGGACGATCTCCAAGCCGAAGTCGCGCGGCTGAAGGCGGAAAACGAACGGCTGAAGGGCAGCCAGGCCCGCGTGTCGCTCAAGGTGGGCGCCAAGGGCGGCGTCTCCCTGTACGGCCTCGGCCGCTTCCCGGTGACGCTCTACAAGGAGCAGTGGGTGAAACTGCTCGACCTGGCCGACGAGATCCGGGCCTTCCTGCAGGAGCACGACGCCGAGCTCAAGGCCAAGAAGCCCAAGGAAACCTAGCCGAATACCGGCGGCCCCGCCGCCGTCCCACGGTTGGAGGTACTCGACCATGCGGACGCCGGTTCGACGCCTGGTTGTGACTGTCGTTCTTACAGCGGTGGTCGCGGTCACCGCCGCCGGTTGCATTGCCGTCCCGATTCCAGGTCCTGACTACGGATACGGCTACGGGCCGCCGGCCCCGGTCGTCGTCGTTCCGGCGCCCGTCTACCGCGGCTACCGTCACGGCTATTATCGCGGGGGTTACCACCGGGGGTGGCGCCACCGTTAGTTCCCGCTTCCGGCGAAGCCGCCTCGGTGACATGATCGCCGGCGATCATGGTCGCCGACGGCTCCGGAGATCTCACGCGCGAGCATCTCACCGAACGCCTGCGGGCCAGCGGCGCGCTCCCAGCCGGGCGGGTGACCGCCGTGCACGCCGGTGAGGTCAAGAACACGATCCTCTCCACGATCGTGTCCTACCGGGTCGAGTACTCCTCGGACGCCCCGCCTCACGCGCCGACCCGCATGATCCTCAAGGGCGCGGGCTCGGGGATCGACCCGCTGTTCCGACGAGCCAGCGAGCTCGAAGTGGAGTTCTATCGTCAGGCCGCTCCGCTCACGCCCGCCGGCCTGGTGCCCGCGTGCTACGACGTGGAGGTCACCGAAGCAGGCGTCCGCGTGCTGCTCGAGGACCTCTCGGACACGCACATGGCCGTGACGACGTGGCCGCTGCCGCCCACGCTGGAGGTGTGCGAGCGGATCGTGGACACGTGGGCGGCCTTTCACGGGTTCTGGTGGCGGCATCCCCGGCTCGGTCACGGGGTCGGCACCTTCTTGGACGAGGCCGCCCTGGCCGAGATTGGCGTCGAGCGCCGCAAGCGCTATGCGCGCTTCGCCGATACGCTCGGCGACCGGCTGCCGGCGGCGGCCCGGAGTCTCTACGACCGCCTGATCGACACACTCGATCGCGTGGTCACGCCGGCCTTCGTTTACGAGAACTGCACCCTCGTCCACGGCGACGCCCACGTGTGGAACCTGCTCTATCCGCGCGACGGCGTCGCCTCCGGCGTCCGGCTCATCGACTGGGCGAGCTGGCGGCTGGGGCGCGGTGTCGGCGACATCGCCTACATGATGGCCGTGCACTGGTATCCGGAACGCCGGGCCCGCCTCGAGTCATCGCTCCTCGACCGCTACCACGCCGGCCTGTGCGCGGGCGGCGTCAAGGGGTACAGCCGCGAGCAGCTGCAGCACGAGTATCGGCAAGCCGTTCTCGGCGCGCTGATGATCCCGGTTTGGCAACAAACACTGGGGATTCCGCCCGTAGTCTGGTGGTCCCACTTGAACCGGCTGCTGGCCGCCGTCGACGATCTCGATTGCACGCGGCTTCTGTCCTGACGGCGCCGCTTCGGCGGGGTCAGAGGACCTTGCGCGGAGGGGTAGGGACCGGACCGGTCGTATTCGGGTAGGGGATCGGGATCGGGCCGGACGGAACCGGCGTGCGGCCGCCCCGGGCGTCACGCCCCTTCGTGACCTTGAGATCCCTCGGCTTGCGCGATCTCTTCTTGCCCATGAAGCCTCCCTGCGGGGCGGGCCGGCTCCGCCCGCCGCCCTCTGGAGCATAAGAATGCGGGGGCCTTCCGGCAAATGCGAGATTTTGAGGGGTCGGTTCGTATAATCCTCGCCATGATCTACACAGCGCCGTTTCGCCTGATTGCGATCGTGCTGATCGTCGTGCTGGTCGTCATGGTTGCGACTCCGGGGAAGGCGGATGCGATGGACCCGTTCGTGATCATGGCGATCATCGGCGGGGCCGCCATCGTCATCGTCCTCATCGCCTTCCTCGTGATCGCCAACACGGAGGGGAAGCGGGCGGACAGCGGGCCGATCTACATCGCGTGCAACGGACCCGACTGCCTCGCGCTCGCGGTGCAGGCCGCGGCATCGTACGGCACCGTGTCGTCCATCAGCGTCGTCTCTGTCACGGAGAACCAGGGCCCCTGAGAGGAGCGATCCCCATGTCTCAGCAGTCGACAACGTTGTCGCGTCGGGAGCTCATGAAGACGATCGGGGTGGCGGCCGGTGCCGTCGCGCTCGCGCCAGGCCTCGCCGGGGCGCAGGCGCCGGCCGGACCGGTGGCGCCACCGACCACCATCACGACCCCTCCGCGTGACTTCGGTCCCGGCGGGGCACCGACGACGTACTTCACCGACCCCGACGTCCTCACCATCGAGCCGGAGTTCAACGGCCTGCGCCAGCCCAACACGCCGATCCAGCGCCTGTGGACCGGCGCGATGTGGTCGGAGGGGCCGGCGTGGAGCAGCCAGGGCCGCTATCTCGTATGGAGTGACATCCCGAACAACCGGCAGATGCGGTGGCTGGAGGACGACGGCCGGGTGACGGTGTTCCGCAGCCCGTCGAACAACAGCAACGGCAACACGTTCGACTTTCAGGCCCGCCAGCTCTCCTGCGAGCACCTCACGCGCCGCGTGGTCCGCTACGAGAACGACGGCTCGATCACCCTCATCGCCGACAAGTACAATGGCAAGCGCCTCAACTCACCAAACGACGTGGTGCCGCATCCCGACGGCAGTTACTGGTTCACCGATC
>Ga0075418_10008712_pt1 | contig 11371 bp, 10 predicted proteins | sample SoiMetdeltSBSDD2_FD_81776 | JGI IMG/M metagenome (GOLD analysis project Ga0075418, IMG submission 81776) | Bulk soil microbial communities from a Populus tree surrounding site in Tennessee, USA - Soil MetaG P. deltoides SBSDD2 | ecosystem: Environmental > Terrestrial > Soil > Tree plantation...
AAATGAAATTAGTTGTGGTTATAGAGGAATTCAGCCGTGACTTCAAGCATGCTACGGCGTACAATCCTTAGCTTTATTTGACTTTATGACCGACGCTCGTTACTTTGAGAGAACTACCCCTGGCTCATGCCGACCCATGTCGAGCACTGAAAGTAACCTATGACTTATCCGGCCGTCGCGCCCGTGTATGGCATATTGAACACCAAGGTCCTGATTCTCAACCGTTCCTATTTGCCGATCCACGTTACCTCTGTTCGCCGCGCCTTCGTGCTTCTCTATCAGGGCATCGCAAAGGCGGTCAACGAGCAGTACCAAACCTTCGATTTCGACAGTTGGAGCGATCTGTCTATCTCGGCACACGACGAAACCGTGGGGTTGGTGAATCGGGTGATCCGCGTTCCGCGGGTAGTTTTGTTGGTCAGCTACGATCGTGTACCCAAGCGCCAGGTGCGCTTTAGCCGTTACAACATTTACGCGCGCGACAAATGCATCTGCCAATACTGCGGCCGACGCTTGCCGCGTCATGAGCTCAATCTCGACCACGTAATTCCGCGTTCTCAAGGCGGCACATCCATTTGGGAGAACGTGGTCTGCTCGTGCCATGAATGTAATCGCAGGAAAGGCGGTCGGACCCCACATCAGGCCGGTATGCCGCTCGTGCGTAAACCACTGAAGCCGCAGTGGACGCCGTTCATGCAGGAGACTTTCAGCATGTCTCGGTACAGGGAATGGATGCCCTTTCTCAACACTGTCGATGTCTCCTATTGGAACACCGAGCTCCTTGAAAAGTAGTTTTATTTTACTTTGGCTTATTCCGCCCCCGGCCAATCTTATGCTTTGATTCCAAAGCCGTCGGGTTTTGCCAACCCTTGGCCTGACCATTATTCGTCCCATATCTTGCGGTAAAAGACTAACAAATGCCCCGTATATTGTGATTTTCTCCTTGACACCCCATCCTTGCTATGGAATATTGCAGTTAATTTCGCTGTCGACTCCCCAAAGCTCCCTGGATAGAATGACTTATGCGTTTAAAACGCCTTGAAATGATTGGTTTTAAGTCCTTCGCTCAAAGGACTATCGTCGAGCTGAATCCGGGTATCACGGCGGTGGTGGGTCCCAATGGCTGCGGCAAGTCCAATATCGTTGACGCCTTACGCTGGGCCATGGGCGAGCAGAGCGCCCGCCATCTTCGCGGGCAACAAATGGAAGACGTGGTCTTTAACGGGAGCGATAGCCTGCCGGCCACCGGCATGGCCGAAGTCTCCATTATTTTCGACAATGAGGACGGCCGCAGCCCGGCGGAATACAGCAGCTTTAGTGAAATCATGGTGACGCGCCGGCTCTTTCGCTCCGGGGAATCCGAATACGCGATCAACAAAGTCGGCTGCCGACTAAAGGATGTCGTGGAATTGTTCCTCGGCACCGGCGTGGGCAGCAAAGCCTACTCCATCGTCGAGCAGGGGAAAGTCGACGAGTTGGTCAATTCCAAGCCGGAGGAGCGCCGTGGCTTGATCGAGGAAGCCGCCGGTACCAGCAAGTATAAAAGCCGCAAAACCGTCGCTGAAAAGAAACTGGAGCGCACCCACCAAAATCTGCTTCGAGTCACCGACATCGTGCGCGAGATCGAGCGCCAAATCCGCTCGATGGAACTGCAAGCCAAGAAGGCCGAGCGTTATCGTGCGTTGAAATCCGAGCTTAAAGAAAAGGACCTTGCCTTCACTTTTCTCCAGCGGGAAGCTTTTCATCAGGATATCAGCCGACAGGAAGCGCAACTGGCTAGCGTCGAGAATCAATGGGCGGAAATCCTCGCCGCGCTGCACGCCAAGGAAGCGGAAAACGAATCGGTGCGCCTGGCGCTCCTGGAAGCGGACAAGCAAATCGGCCTGCAGCAAGAAACCCTTTACCAGCGCCGCACCGAGATTCAAACCGACGAGCAGAAGTGCGACTTTTTCAGAAAAGACTTGGCTCAATTGGATCAGAGCGAAGACGAAACCCGCGCTTCGCTGTTGCAGCTCGAAGAAAGAGCCAAGACCGTCGTCCTGGAAATCGAGGAGCTAGAGAAGGCCCAACAGAGCTTTATCCAATTGTCGCTCTTTGAAGAAACATTTTTACACGACAAGGAAAGCGAGTTGGAAAGCCTCCAAGATCAGATCCAGTCGTTGCAAAGGAAACTGGAGCGAGAAAAAGAATCTCTAATCGACGCCGCCAATCAGATCGCAAATTTTAAAAACGATGCCGTGGGCAAGGAAAAACGGCGCGGCGAGATCGGCAACGAGTTGGCGCGAAGCCGCGTGGAACTGACTCAAACCACGGCACTGTTGACTGCATGCGAGACCAAGATCAGCGAAACCGGCGACTTGCTGACAAGTTGTCTCGAAAAAATTCGCGAGCGCTCGCTCGAAATCGCGCTCGCGACCGCCTCGATCCAGTCCCTGGGCGGCGCTCTCGACGAAAAAGAAAAAAAAATCGCCTGTCTCAAAGAACGCCTCCAGGAAAATCGCTCGCGCTTGGCGTCCTTGGAAGATATCCAAAGGAACTATGAAGGCTGCCAGGAAGGCGTGCGAGCCATCATGCTGAAAAAGCAGCAGGCGGCTTCGCCCAACGGCATCTATGGTTTGGTCGCCGAGGTCATCGAGGCGCCCGAGCACTACGAGAAGGCGCTCACCGCGGTTTTAGGCGATCGCTTGCAGTGCGTCATCGTGAAAGGTCACCAGGATGGCGTCGAAGCCATCGAGTATTTAAAGCATCAAGCGTCGGGACGCAGTAGCTTCATCCCGCTCGAATTGTCGCGCAAAACGCACAAAGAGCTGCCGCTCGGCGAAGCCGAAGTGATTGCGCCGATGATGGACGTGATTTCTGTCAAAGAAGGTTATCACGATGTCGCCGAGTATCTTCTCTCCGATGTCGTCGTGGTGCGCGATCTGCAAGCCGGCTTGTCTCTGTGGAACCGCAACGGCTACTACAGCACGCTCGTGACCACGGAAGGCGAAGTCATCGATCCGATGGGTATCGTGACCGGCGGCAGCGGCGCGCCGCTCGAAGCGAGCTTTCTAGCGCAGCGCCGCCGCATCCGCGATCTGAGCCAAAATCTCACCGCCCTCGAAACCCGGCTGCCCCAAGAAGAACAGGAAAGCGCGCAGCTCAAACAAGAACTCGAGCAGGCTGAGACCCAGAAAACTTTACTGACCGCCGAGAGCCATCGCCTCGAAATCGAGCGCATGCGGCTCGAGCTCGAAAAGAGTTCCGCGGAGCGCGAGTGCGAGCGGATCACCCAATCCATGCAAGCCTTCACTCAGGAGCAAACCGATCTGACGACAGCGGTCCATTTGCTCGACGAGGAAATTCAACGCTGTTACAGCAACATGCAAACACGGATCGAGGAGAAGACGGAACGGGAGCGCAGCCTCACACAAAAACAGACGACCTTCAGCGAGCTTCACCAGACCGTCGAAGCCGCCGAAGCAGCGGTGACCCAGTCGCGCATACGCCACGCAGCCCTCGGCGAGAAAAAAGAGAATACGCACACGAACCTGGCCAATCGACTAAAGCTTCAGGAAGAGACCGCCCAGGAAATCGCAGCGCGTCAAGGACGTATCGCCGAGTTTCACGAGCGCCGGCGTGACCTCGAGCAAGAAATGGCGAACACCGAAGAAGCCCTCGGACGCCGGCGAACGGAACTTCAAGCTCTCGCAGCGCAGCTTCAGACAGACCGCCAGAGCTACCGGAAAGTTTCTTTGCAGCTGGCCGAGATCGGCGAGGCCATCAAAGAGCTCCGGCCGCGCGGCGAAGCTTGTCAGGAAGAAAAGAACCGCATCCAACTGGCGCTGGCGAAACAGCAGCTCGAGCTGCAGCACCTGGCCGCCAACCTGCGAGAAAAATATGATGTCGCGCTTGAAACGCTATCGATCGAATCAGCCGATGACACCCCTTCACAAGCCGATTTGACGGAACAGATCGACGATCTGCGCGGCCGCCTCGATCGAATGGGCGAAGTCAATTTGGCGGCGATCGGCGAATATGAAGAGCTCACCGAGCGCTTTGGCTTTATGAGCCGTCAAAAAGAAGACTTGGAAAAATCGATCGCCGACTTGCAACAGACCATCGTCAAGCTCAACCGGGTTTGCCGTTTGCGTTTCAAGGAAAGCTTCGAAGCGATCAACGAAAAATTCGAGGTGATCTTTCCGCGCCTTTTCCGCGGCGGCAAAGCCAAGCTGGTGCTGACCGATGATAACGACTACCTCGAGACCGGCGTCGATATCGTTGTGCAGCCGCCCGGCAAAAAACTTCAGTCGATCACGCTCTTGTCCGGCGGTGAAAAAGCGCTGACGGCGGTAAGCCTGTTGTTCGCGATCTTCTTGACCAAACCGAGTCCGTTCTGCTTTCTCGATGAGGTCGACGCGCCGTTGGACGACGCCAATATCGATCGGTTCATTGAGATAGTCAAAGAGATGAGTGAGCATTCGCAATTCGTCTTGGTAACGCATAACAAGAAATCCATGCAGGCCGCTGAGGTTCTTTACGGCATTACAATGGCGGAACCTGGGGTTTCCAAGGTCGTTTCTGTGCGCATGCATTGACACTCCACCCCTCCACCGCCGATCGTCACCAAGCCCGTTGACTCCAAAGTCGAGTTCAGAAAGAGTGTCCTTACATGGCGGGCGAATCTTTTTTTCAACGCTTAAAACAGGGGCTCACTAAAAGTCGCGAGAACTTGCTTCAGAACATCGGCTCGATCTTTCAAAACCGACGCTGGGACGAGGAGTCGCTCGACGCCATGGAAGAGAGCCTGATCGCCGCGGACGTCGGCGTCAAAGCGACCGACAAGTTGATGGAAGCGCTGCGGCGGCAATCACCTGGCGGCAATGGCGATATCGCAGAGGAAATGTCAGCGCGGCTGCAGGCCAGCATGATCCAAATGCTGCAAGAATCCGCCTCCCCGCCTAAGCTTGCGCCGCTTTCAGCCCGGCCTTGGGTGATCATTTTCCTCGGCGTCAACGGCGTCGGCAAAACAACCACCATCGGCAAACTCGCGGCTCAGTACCGGAGCGCGGGCAAGAAGGTCCTGCTGGTGGCGGCGGACACCTTCCGCGCTGCGGCGATTGAACAACTCGATATCTGGGGACAGCGGATTGGAGTCGATGTCGTCAAGCATCGCCCAGGCGCGGATCCGTCCGCCGTGGTTTTCGACGGCATGCAAGCCGCGAAAAGCCGCGGCATAGACGTTTTACTGATCGATACCGCCGGCCGGCTGCACACCAAATTACACTTGATCGAAGAGCTGAAAAAAATTCGCCGGGTCATCGCCCGCGAGGAGCCGGGTGCGCCGCATGAAACGCTGCTGGTGCTGGACGCGATAACCGGACAAAACGGCTTGCAACAAGCTCGCGTCTTCAAAGAAGCGACCGATATTAGCGGCATCGTTTTGACCAAGCTCGACGGCACGGCTAAAGGCGGTGTCATCATCAGCATCCAGGAAGAGCTCGGCGTACCGGTGAAATATATCGGCGTCGGTGAGGAGATCGAAGATCTTCAACCGTTCGAGCCGGCGGATTTCGTGCAAGCGTTGCTCGGTCGATGAAACGTCGGAAGCCGTGGCATGGGGTCGGTTGACACAGTGACCTTGGAGCATTAACCTTACCCTTAAACATAGAGATTATGGAAAACACCGCCAATAATTTAGATCTGAGCCTAACGGACAGCGCCATTGCGCAGGTCAAAAAGCTCCTGGCGCGTGACCAGCGCGAGGGACACGGCCTGCGTGTGGGCGTGTCGGATGGGGGTTGCTCCGGTTTTTCGTATAAGCTGGATTTCGACAACCAACCCAAACCTGATGATGTGGTGCTCGATCTCGCCGGCGTCAGGGTTTACGTCGACGGCGCCAGCGCTCCTTATTTGAGCGGCACCGTCATTGACTTTGTCACCGGGCTGCACGGTGGCGGTTTTAAGTTCACCAATCCCAACGCGACCGCCACCTGCGGCTGCGGCACGTCCTTCTCCGCATAAGTCCCGCGATTTATCGTGCGCGACGATCGGTCCCTTTCAGTAGCTCGGGCGCTTGCGAAGTTAAAAGTTTGAGAGCGTCTGGTTGGGACTCCGGTTTATTTTGTCAACGCAATCGATCGATTGAGATACGCTTGAAAGCTATCCAAATTCACTCCCACGGCGGGGTCGACAAGTTGTGCTTTGAAGAGACTGGCGATCCAGCTCTTGAATCGCCGGACGACGTCATCGTCAAGCTACGTGCCGCCGCGGTCAATCGAGTCGATATTGCAATTCGCTCCGGCCAAAACGGCGCTCCAGTATCCTTTCCGCATATCATCGGCAGCGACGGCGCCGGGACGATCGTCGCAGTCGGTCGCGCGGTTACCCACGTCAAGCTCGGCGACAACGTCTGCCTTTACCCTGCCTTCGGCTGCGGACGGTGCGATTTCTGTGCAAGTGAACGAGATCACATGTGCGCGACCCGATCCGTTCTCGGCGAGCGCAGGCACGGAACCTACGCCGAATACGTGAGCGTGCCGGGTAAAAATTGTTTCGCAATTCCCGCCGGCCTGTCTTTCGAAGAAGCCGCCGCCTTCCCTTTGGTTTATGTCACGCTGTGGCGCCTGTTAATCACTCAAGCCGAACTGCGGCCCGACGAATCGCTTTTGATTGTCGGTGGCGGCGGTATCGCCACTGCGGCACTGCTCGTTGCCGCTTCGCTCACAACTCATGTCATCATCGCATCGAGCAACGCGGACAAGCTCGCGAAGGCGAAAATGATGGGCGCCGCGCATGGCATCAATTATCGCCATACGGATTTCGCCAAGGAGGTACGAAGTCTCACTGGGAAGCGCGGCGTCGACGTCGTCGTCGATTGCGTCGGCGGCGAAAGCTGGAGCAAAAGCCTCGCTTCGCTCGCTCGGTGCGGCCGGCTGGTGACTTGCGGCACCGTAGCGGGAGCCCATCCCGCAACCGATCTGCGGCGGGTTTTTTGGAACCACTTGAAGGTATTCGGAGCGGCGGCCGGAACGCGCGAAGAGTTTCGCCAACTGCTAAATTTCTTCGGGATGAGCGGCGCCAAGCCGATCATCGATCGCATCTACCCGCTCCACGACGCGACCAAAGCCCAGCGTCGCATGGAAAAAGGCAAAGCGTTCGGCAAGATCGTCTTGCGAATGGACGAGTAGCCGGTTCGCTGGCGAAATTGCCGATCCTATGGTTAGACTCAGAGTCGTTCGAAGAGCTAAACGCCATGCGAATCATCGGTGGAACAGCGAAAGGCCGTCGTTTGGTTGTGCCCAAGGGCGGAGCGGTGCGGCCGACAGCCGGCAAGGTAAAAGAGTCTTTGTTTAACATCTTGCCCCGAGATTTTTCCGGATTGCGCGTGCTGGATCTTTTCGCGGGCACCGGCAACGTCAGCATGGAAGCGCTAAGTCGTGGCGCGGAAATGGCGGTTTTGGTCGACGCTTCGGCGCGATCCACCGCCGCGATCCGGGAAAATATGCGCCGGCTCGGCTTTGGCGAGCGCTCGCAAGTCTGGGTTTTGCCAGTGGCCCGGGCGCTGCGATCGCTGGCGCAGCGAGGTGAGACTTTCGATCTGATTTTTATCGATCCGCCTTACGATCGACGGCTGGTCGGCGCCACGCTCAATTTGATCGCGCAGAATAATTTGCTCGATCCGTTAGGCACGGCGGTGGCGGAGCACAGCCGGCGCGAAGAAGTGAAGGCGAGCTATGGTTCGCTGATCTTGAATGATCAACGACGATATGGTGATACTTGCCTGACATTTTTTAAAGCTGCAGCCACATCCGATCCGACTGCTTGAGGACACTTTCTATGCCACTCGTTAAAGTTGCTATCTACCCCGGTTCTTTCGATCCGATCACCAATGGCCACGTGGATCTGGTCAAGCGCACTTTGCGGGTGTTCGATAAAATCATCATTGCGATCGCCACCAATCCGGATAAAGACCATTCGCTCTTTAGCGTCGAAGAGCGATTGCAAATGATCACCGAAGTTTTCGTCGATGTTAAGGACCGTGTCCAGGCCGATTCCTTTCACGGCTTGCTTGTCGACTATGCCGAAAAAAAGGGCTCGACGGTCGTCATCCGCGGCCTGCGAGCGATCTCGGATTTTGAGTATGAATTTCAAATGGCGATGATGAATCATCGCCTGAAACCGCAGCTAGAGACCTTGTTTATGATGACCGGTGAATCCGAGTTCTATACCAGCTCGCGTTTGGTCAAAGAAGTGGTCAGCCTGGGCGGAAACGTTTCCGGCCTGGTGCCCGACAACGTTTTAAAAAGGCTCAATAAAAAGTTTGGGCGTTAGGAATTTTCTCAATGGCTCAGCTCGCTGAAAGAACCAAACTGATAAAGCCTTCGGTGACTTTGGCGATCGCCGCAAAGGCGAACAAGCTCCGCGCCGATGGGATTGATGTCATCAATTTTTCCGCCGGCGAACCGGATTTCGATACTCCCGAGCATATCAAGGCGGCCGCGGTCGAGGCGCTGCGCAAAGGCATGACCAAATACACCGACGTGAAAGGGATCGAGCCGCTGCGCGAAGCGATTAGTGAAAAATACCGGCGCGAGCATGACCTCATCTATCGCAAGGAAGACGTTTTGGTCAGCTGCGGCGCGAAACATTCGCTGTATAACATCTTGCAAGCCGTAGTAAATCCCGGGGACGAGGTGCTGATCCCAGCGCCTTATTGGGTCAGTTACGCCGATATGGCTTTACTCGCGGGCGGCGTGCCGAAGCTAATCCCGTCGAACGAGGCCAGCGGTTTCCGCATTAAGCCGGATCAACTCGAAGCGGCGCTGACACCGCGCACGCGAGTTTTTTTCTTAAATAGCCCATGCAACCCTACCGGCGCGACTTATGATCGCGATGAGTTGCTGGCCATCGCCCAGGTCCTGGAAAAGCACGATTGTCTGATTCTTGCCGATGATATCTACGAGAAGATCGTCTACGACGGCTTCGAGGTGCATAACATCGTAACGCTCTGCCCGTCGCTGCGCGAGCGCACGGTCATCGTCAACGGCGTGTCGAAGACTTATGCCATGACCGGCTGGCGCATCGGTTATGCGCTCGGGCCAAGCGAGATCATTGCCGCCGGGAGCAAAATTCAAAGTCAAAGCACATCCAATCCGACCTCCATCGCCCAATTCGCTGCTTTAGAAGCGTTACGGGGGCCGCAAGATGAGGTCGCGACCATGGTGCGCGAATTTCACAAGCGCCGCGACGTGATCGTCGACAGGCTCAACGCCATCGACGGCATCAGTTGCCGCAAACCTGAAGGAGCTTTTTATGTTTTCCCGAACATCGCCGGCCTGCTGGGTAAAACCGGCCGCGAGAAAAGGCTCGGCTCGCCGTGCGACCTAGCCGACTATTTGCTCGAAGAAGCTCAAGTGGCAGGAGTGCCAGGGGAAGATTTCGGCTCGCACGACCATATTCGCTTCTCTTATGCCACGGCACTCGCCGATATCGAAAAGGGCTGCGAGCGGATTCGTAAAGCTGCGCTGAAACTAGTTTAAGCCGCCGCAGACGACTCACGGCTTGGGGCGCTGGCCGGTCCGCTTAAAATCAAAGTAGTCGCGCAAGATCTGCGCGTGATCAAAGACCAGGGGTTTTGGTAAATTATTTTCACCGAACGGCCGTGCGCTCTTGGCGTCATCGGCGCCGCTCGGTGTCCCGGCCGCGGACGCGATAAAAACCGTCGAAATCGTATGATGGCGCGCGTCCCGAGCAGGATCCGAGTAAGCATAGAATTGTTCCATCAGCGTTACCTCCAACGATGTTTCTTCTTTGGCTTCGCGCCGCGCGGCATTTTCGATGCTTTCACCGTAGTCGACGAATCCGCCGGGCAGAGCCCAGCCATGTGGAGGATTTTTTCTTTCGATCAAAACGATGGCGCCACCGGCGAGCTCAATGATGATATCGACGGTCGGCAACGGGTTGCGGTATTTTTCGCTCATGTCGACTCCCTACCTTGACTCCATGGAAAGCGCAAGGTAGAAAGAAACCTCCAAAATTATTGCCGCGGGGTGGAGCAGTCTGGTAGCTCGCAAGGCTCATAACCTTGAGGTCCCGGGTTCAAATCCCGGCCCCGCAACCATAATCCCATTACTTAGATCAATCACTTAAGCAGCTTTCCTCTTTTCCAGCCGCAAGGGCGTTGCCGTTGGGGCCGTACGGCGCTGTGACCGTTTGCGCCGACGACTCGTACGGCGCTGGCGGTAGTCCTGTCCACAGAAGTTTCAAAGCCGTGGAATCGCCCTCCAGCGACCGCCGCCACAACATTGCTCCGAGCAGCTCGATTCGTTTGCGCTTTTTTGGCGTCGCCTTTAACACACTCGGTGGAAAGTTTTGTGACAACGCTTCCAAACTCACTCGCGGCTTTTTCATTGTCCGCCGCCGTTGACCTGCGGCTGCTGAGCTGCGGGCAGTTTCCGGCGGATAATTACGCACCCGCCCGTAACGACAGCCGGGCAAACACGGCCGGGGCCAAGCTCACGCGTTGCGCATCGCTTTCGAGCTGCACCTTGTCTCTGGCGTTTAGCCTCAGCATGAAAAGCTTAGTCAATTTTTCTTGCGCACGCTTCTTCACAAAATTCCCTCTGCCCTCGTCGAGCATAAAAAAGGGCTTGAGAGAGTTTGACTGCCCTCAAGCCCTTGATAATGCCGCCCGCTATAATCCCGCAGGCGGCGTTAACCTTCCGTTAACTTATAACGCGTTTCTCCCGAGAAGAAAACCAAATTTTCCGGATTTCAAAATTTCACAGCGAACCTATGAGAGGGGGGGTAGGATGGACGCTAAAATGCTAGGGAATATCTAATTCCCCGATTTCTTGAACTGACCGACCATAATGAAGTGGCAATAAATCACATATCTGATCGCAAAAACCTTCATGATCAAAATGGAGACGAGCCACATACTTGGCGCCTGCGTGGTTCATCATCAAATTGCACGCGTTGGGAGCGACAGTCGATCGTTGGATGTTTTCGAGGACTCCTATTTCACCTATGGGATGGGTGTTGTCCGCTCCGAATGCCCATTTCCAGTCCGGTGGCCAAAAAGGCGCCCCCATCCGTGCGACATAAAAGCATGTTTACGTAGTTCCATAGTCAAGCCGTGAGCCCGTTCTTTTTTTTCCACCTCTTCTTTGCGGCCTCGATACAGCCGCCAAATCGGCCGAGCGTCAACGGGGTCGCATAAAACTGTTCCTCCATCTGAGTCCGCTGAGTCCGCGTTATATGGGTCCTGTGAAGCCAGTCCGAACGGGTTCGTATTACGCTGTCCGTAGACGACGTACTTAACCCCATAAGATGGGGATTCATTTACCAGAACGGGAAGATCTATCGTGGGGCGAGCGTGATGCTTCGA
>Ga0075418_10008714_pt1 | contig 11370 bp, 13 predicted proteins | sample SoiMetdeltSBSDD2_FD_81776 | JGI IMG/M metagenome (GOLD analysis project Ga0075418, IMG submission 81776) | Bulk soil microbial communities from a Populus tree surrounding site in Tennessee, USA - Soil MetaG P. deltoides SBSDD2 | ecosystem: Environmental > Terrestrial > Soil > Tree plantation...
GAATTGGTGGGCCGTGCTGGAGTCGAACCAGCGACCAATGGATTAAAAGTCCAGTGCTCTACCAACTGAGCTAACGGCCCGTGTTTCGGCGGAAACACGAAATGTTTCCGCGGAAGCGCGCCGCGGCTGCGGCGTGGGCACACATTATAGACTGGAACCTCTTGATCCTGCAGGCCGGATGAGAACCGCGTCGTCGCTCGCTTGGCGACTACGAGTCGCGAGCTGGCTCGCGCGGCACTGGGCCGCCGGCGGAGCGCGCGCTTAGCGATAGCGCGTCGGATCCGGCACGCTGGCGGCGAAAAATCCCTCGCGTCGTAGACGGCACGAGTCGCAGCGGCCGCACGCGCGTCCTTCGTCGTCCGCCTGGTAGCACGACACTGTGAGCGAGTAGTCGACCCCTAGATCGAGACCGAGCCGGATGATGCCGGCTTTGGAGAGCGTCACCAGCGGCGCATCGATCACCAATGTGCCACCCTCGACGCCGCGCTTTGTCGCAAGGCGTGCGAGCTGTTGGAAGGCAGCGATGTACTCCGGCCGGCAATCGGGGTACCCAGAGCTGTCGAGGACATTAACGCCTATGACTATCTTCGCGGCGTCGATCACTTCCGCCAGTGCCAAGGCCAGACTGAGAAACACGGTGTTCCGCGCCGGAACATAAGTGACCGGGATCCCAGCCGTAGGTTGCTCGGGCACGGCAATGCTCTTGTCTGTGAGCGCAGAGCCTCCGAAGTCGCCCAGTGACACGCGCATCTCGCGATGCGCGGCGGCGCGCAACGAAGCCGACACTCGCCGTGCCGCCGCAAGCTCCGAGCGATGCCGCTGACCGTAGTCGAACGACAGCGTGTGGCATTCGTCGCCGCGCGCACGCGCGATCGCCAGCGCCGTCGCCGAATCGAGCCCGCCCGAGAGCAGCACTACGGAACGCGTCATCGTCAGCGCCCCGGCACGTTGCCCCAGAGCACCTTGTGCAGCTGCACCTGCAAGCGCACGGGCAACCGGTCCTCGAGGATCCAATCGGCGAGCGTGCCGGCCGGCAGCTCCTCATAGCTCGGAGAGAAGAAGACGGGACACGGCAACGGATGCTTCGCGACGACGTCGCGCGCCCATTCGTAGTCGGCGCGATCGCAGATCACGATCTTCACGGCATCGTGCGGAGTCAGGAGCTCGAGGTTCTGCCAACGGTTGCGTTCGACTTCTTTCGAGCCCGGCGTCTTCAAGTCCACGACGCGCGCAACGCGCGTGTCGACATCCGCTATGTCGATCGCACCGCTCGTCTCGAGCGACACGTTGAATCCCGAATCACAGAGCTCCGTTAGCAGCGCCGCGCAACGCGGCTGCGCGAGCGGCTCGCCGCCCGTTACGCAAACGTACGGCGTGCCGTGACGACGCACCTCGGCTTCGATCTCCGCGAACGTGCGCCACTCCCCGCCCGTGAACGCGTAGGCGGTGTCGCAGTATTGGCAGCGCAACGGGCAGCCCGTGAGCCGCACGAATACCGTGGGCCAGCCGCTGAACACGGCTTCGCCCTGGATCGAGAAAAAGATCTCGGTGACCTTGAGCCGCGCCGCGGCAGGGTCTTGTTCCGCGGCTGCGGCCACGAACGGTCCTCTATCGCGGCAAAGCGGAAAGGCGCTGCGACGCGAGCCGCGCGGCCGTCGTGTCCGGGAACTGCCGCATGACTTCCTGCAGCGAGGTGCGCGCAGCGTTGCGGTCGCCAAGCTCGATCTGCGAGTAGCCAACCTTCAGCAACGCATCGGGCAGCTTCGCCGACTGCGGATACTGCTCGAGGACCTTGCGGAACGCGGGCAACGCTTCGGAGAACTCGCCGCGCACATAGTGCGTCTCGGCGAGCCAGTACTGCGCGTTGTCCGCGAGCGGGCTCGTCGGGAATTGCTGGAGGAACCGCTCGAACGCGGCCCCTGCTTCGACGTACTTGCGCGCCGAGATCAGGTCGAACGCCGCTTGGTAGTTCTGCTGGTCGCTACCCGTGGGGCGCGGTGGTGCGACGGCGGAACCGACTGCGGCACCCGCGACCGCGGCGCCCGCGGCCGGCGCGCCGAACGCCGGCGTCGACGGCGGCGGCTCGAACGAGCGAGCTCCCCCGCCGGACTCAAGCGACTGCAACCGACGGTCGACGTCGACGTAGAGCTCACGCTGGCGGGCGTCGCTTTGCTCCGTCTCGTAGCGCAACGTCTCGATCTCGCCGCGCAGCGCGGTCGTCTCCGCGCGTAAGCGCTCGACCTCGCTCGAGAGCTCGACGAGGCTTTGGTTCTCGACGACGCGCTCGACGCGAATCAGCCGAGCGTCCATATCCTGCACGCGCAGCGCGGTGGGATCCTCGCTCGGGCTGAGCGAGCTGCAACCGCTCGCCAGAATCGCGGAGCCTACGGCTAGATGGAGTTTCTTCACGTGCGTCTACCTCCTTGAACGGCGTGCCGCGGAGCGATGCGCCCGCGGCACGCAAACACACCTCAACGATAAACGAGCTCGACGCGCCGATTCAGCCGCCACGATTCCTCGTCGCTGCCCGACGCCGCCGGGCGCTCCTCGCCGTAGCTGACGGTCGTGAGCTGCTGCGCGCCCGCGCCTTGCAGCTGCAACACGCGGCGTACCGCCTGCGCGCGGCGCTCGCCGAGGCCGATGTTGTACTCGCGGCTGCCGCGCTCGTCGGCGTGGCCTTCGAGCCTGACTTGCATGTTCGGGTTCGCCGCGAGGTTGCGGCCGTGGGCCTGCAGCATCGCGTTGAACTCGGGCTTGATGTCAGCCTCGTCGTAATCGAAATAGATGACGAGCTCGCTCAACCGGCGCCGCGTCTCCGCGTCGAGCGCCGATTCGGTAACCGCACCGGAGCCGCCGGTACGATCGGTGAGAGCGCCGTCCGACGTACCCACATCGGTGGCGGCGCTGGTGTCCGGCTGTGTCTTGTCACGGCCGCAGGCCGTCAGCGTCAACGTCAGCGCGGCCAGCAAAATCAATAATGTGTTCTTCATCTGGGTAATCCTCGGAGTCAAGTGAAAATCATGAGCGATAGGATACTGCAAGGTTCTAGCTTTGTTACGGCCGCGGGAACGGCCCCCACACGGGCTCGCGAACGTTGCCGGCGACGGACGCGATCTGTGTCTTGAACCGACCGTCGCTACTCACCGACGCGAGCACGCCGCGGCCGCCGACTTGGGTCGCGTAAATGATCTGCGCGCCGTTCGGCGCGAAGCTCGGCGACTCGTCGAGACGGCCGTCCGTCAGCACCTGCAATTGGCCGCCGTCGATGGTCACGATGCCGATCTGATAGCGATTGTTCTCGCCGTACACGACGGCGAGTTGCTTGCCGTCCGGCGACACGCGCGGCCGCGCGTTGTACGGGCCTTGGAACGTGATGCGCGTCGCGCGTTGACCCGCTTCCGTCCCGACGCGGTAAACCTGCGGTCCGCCCGCACGATCGGACGTGAAATAGATGCTGCGCCCGTCGGGAGCCCAGACCGGCTCCGTGTCGACGCCGGCGTCGGTCGTTAGCTGGCGCAACACCTGCGACGTCAGATCGAGCGAATGGATGTCGAGGTTGCCCGTGTCGCGCGACAGCACGAGCGCGAGCGAGCGGCCGTCTGGCGAGAACGTCGGCGCGCTGTTGACGCCGGCGCGCGAGGAGACGCGCTCGCGCGTACCGGAGCGCAGCGTCTGGACGTAGACGCCCGACACGCCGCCTTCGAACGAAACGTACGCGATGCGCCGTGCATCGGGCGACCACGCCGGCGACAGCAGCGGCTGAGACGACTCCGCAATTTTGTTCGCGTTCTCACCGTCGGCGTCCGAGACGATCAAACGGAATTGCTTCGTACCGTCGGGACGCCGCTCCTCGCTGACGTACGCGATCTGCGTGCTGAAGACGCCCGGGAAGCCCGTCAGCTTCTCGAACACCATGTCGGAGATGCGGTGCGCAACCCGCCGGAGGTCGCCACGCGCAGCTTCGAGCCTGAACGACGTCAGCGACTGGCCTTGCACGACGTCGAAGAGCTGGAACGTCGCTGCGAAGTTGTCCGCCGTGGACTCGGCGAGCGTGCCGATCACGAGGTAGGTGGTCTTGAGCAGGCGCCAGTCTTGGAAGTTGACCTGCTGCGCTTGCGTCGGCCGCGACACCATGTCCCGCGTCGGCACCGGCGCGAAACGCCCAGTGCTCGCGAGATCGGCGCTCACGACGCCCGCGACGTCGAACGCCGGCGGGCCCGAGCCCTGCCAACCGAACGGCACGATAGCAACCGGCACGGCGGCCTCGCTGCCTTCGCTGATCACGACGTTGAAGCCCTGCGCCTCGGCGACCGACGCCAGCAGCCCGCACAGCGCGGCGGCCGATGCGATCCACCCGGCACGTGCGTTCGTCCTTAACATCCGAACCATTACGACTCCCTTGCTCGACTGGACGGAAAACTTTGCCGCGACTTCACTTGTCCGGCGCAAACGTGATCGTGAACGTGCGCGAGAACACGGCCTGGCTCGGCGGCTTCGGCAGCGGCGATGCTTTGAGAACCGCGTTCTCGATCGAGCGCCGCACGGCGTCGTCGCCGTTGCATTGCCCGACCTTGGCGCTCACGACGTCGCCGGTCGGCAGTTGCACGACGGTGACCACACACTCGGTGCCTTGTCGCGCGCTCAACGGGCGATCCCAAAAACGTTTCACGTGACTCTGGATCATCAGCATGTATTGATCGAGGAGCCCAGAATTGCGCGCGGCGTTCGCCTCGGCCTCGGCCGCGATCTGCGCTTGCAGCTCCGCCTCGGCCTGTTGCCGGCGCCGCGCCTCGGCTTGCTCGCGCTGGCGTTTCTCCGCGGCTTCCTTCTCGCGTTGTGCCTGCGCTTCGCGTTCGGCCTTCGCCTGCTGGTCGCGGCGCTGTTGCTCGGCTTTCTCGGCCGCGACGCGCTCCTGTTCCTTGCGCTGTGCTTCCTCGCGCGCGCGTTGCTCCGTGGCGACGCGCTGCTTCTCGTCGGCGACGCGCTGGTTCTCGAGGCGCTGCTGCTCGGCCGCCTCGCGCCGTTGGCGTTCCGCCTGCTGCTGGCGTGCGCGTTCCTGGCGCGCGGCATCCTCGCGTTTGGTCTTCTCGCGGTCGATCGCCTCTTGGTCGATGATGACGCCTTGAATCGGAGCCGCGACGATCATCGGGCGCGGCCGTTCGAAGCGCCACGGCAGGCCGACGATGACGATCGCCAACACGGCAACGTGCAGCACGGACGACCAAACGAAGGCTCCACCTCGCATCGTATTCCTCAGCGACGCCGCTGGCGCTCGCTCGGTCCGGGGTCCGTCTGGAACCCGATCTTGGTAGCCCCGGCTTGTTGCAGCAGCACGGCGCCCGTGACGACTCGCCCGTACGACACCGTCTCGTCCGCTTGAACCAGAACCGGCGTCTGCGCGTTACGGCGGATCACGGCGGACGCACGCTCCACGATCGTCGCCTCGTCGACGGGCTGGTCCTCGTTGTCGCCGATGTTCAGGTAGTAGTTGCCCTCGCGATCGACGGAGAGCACGAGCGGCTCGTTGTCGGTCGGGTCGAGCGGCGATGCGGGCGCATTCGGCAAGTCGACGTTGATGCCTTGCGTCAGGAGCGGCGCGGTGATCATGAAGATGATCAAGAGCACGAGCATCACGTCGATGTAAGGCACGACGTTGATCTCGGACATCAACCGCCGCTTGCCCTTGCCGCGGCTCATCGTCGAGTTCACGGCTCGACCTCCGCGAAATCGCCGGTGACGGGACCCGCGCCGCGGCCGGGCACATCGCGTCGTGCAGCGTTACGTTGGAAGATCGCGGACAGCTCTTCCATGAACGTGTCATAGCGCACCTCGAGCCGGCCGACGCGATCCGCGTAGCGGTTGTAGAAGATACCGGCCGGGATCGCCGCGATGAGGCCCATCGCCGTCGCCGCGAGCGCTTCCGAGATGTACGGCGCCACCACGGAGATCGTCGCACTCTGCATGCCGCCGAGCGCTTGGAACGAGCTCATGATGCCCCACACGGTGCCGAGCAGGCCGACGTATGGGCTCGTGTTACTGACGGTCGCGAGGAATGCGAGGTTGTGCTCGAGCCGGTCCATCTCTCTTAGATGCGAGACGCGCATCGCGCGTCGCGAGCCTTCGATGATCTGATCGGGGTTCAAGCTCGACTGCTTGAGCTTGCCGAACTCGCGGAAGCCCGCTTCGAAGATGCCGGACATTCCCTGCGGCGTCGCATCGGCGCGCGCCATCTCGCGATAGAGCGAGCTCAGGTCGACTCCCGACCAGAAGCTCGTCTCGAACTCCTGCGCCGACAGACCCGCCCTCTTCAGCACGCGGCTCTTGTCGATGATGACGGCCCACGACGCGACCGACGCGAGCAGCAGGAAGACCATGATCGCCTGCACGAACGGGCTGGCATCGAGTATCAGTCGCAAGATCGACAGATCGCTGTTCATTGAGTCAACTCACTCATTAAAGCCTCGGGTAAACGCCGCGGCTTGCCGCCGCGCGCGTCCATGCATGCCACTTCGGCGGAGCCTTCGCAGATGACGTCGCCGTCGGGCCCATTGCGGCGCACGTGCTGCGCGAAGCGCATTCGCGCACCGCGCGCCTCGGCGACATCGGCCGACACGTACAACATGTCGGAGAGACGCCCCGGCGCCAAAAAACGAGCCTCGATGGCCGAGAGCACGAGCACTATGCCGTGTTCCTCCCGCAGCTGGTCGTGATCGATGCCACAGGCGCGCAAACACTCCGTACGCGCGCGCTCCATGAATCTGAAGTAGCTTGCGTTGTAAACCACGCCTTGGGCATCCGTGTCCTCGAGATACACCCTCACTGGCAGCACGTACTTAGTCATCGGCTCCTGAAGCCCGTTCAATTCGCCCGCTCAATCAAAGAGATCCGGCGCATCGGGCCGGTTACGCGACGCCGGCAACGTTATGCCGAAATGTAGATAAGCAGCCCGCGTGGCGATGCGCCCGCGCGAGGTGCGTTGCAAGAACCCCTCCTGGATCAAATACGGCTCGACGACGTCCTCGAGCGTGCCGCGCTCCTCGCCGAGCGCCGCCGCGAGGCTCTCGATGCCGACCGGGCCGCCGTCGAACTTCTCGATGACGGCGAGCATGAGCCGTCGATCCATCGTGTCGAATCCGTGCGGATCGACCTCGAGCAGATCCATCGCCGCATTCGCGACGGCGACGTTGACCGTGCCGTCGCCTTTGACTTGCGCGTAATCGCGCACGCGCCGCAGCAAACGGTTCGCGATGCGCGGAGTGCCGCGCGAGCGCGCCGCGATCTCGCGCGCGCCCGCGTCATCAATTGGCAAATCGAGAATGCCGGCCGTGCGCTTCACGATCTGCGTGAGCTCCGCGCTCGCGTAGAACTCGAGATGCTGCGTGATGCCAAAGCGATCGCGCAGTGGCGACGTCAGCAGTCCCGCGCGCGTCGTCGCACCGACGAGCGTGAACGGCTTCAGCGGCAGCTTGATCGCACGCGCGCCGGGCCCCTCGCCGACCATGATGTCGAGCTGAAAATCCTCGAGCGCCGGATACAGCACTTCCTCGACGACGGGGCTCAAGCGGTGAATCTCGTCGACGAACAGCACGTCGTTCGGCTCGAGGTTCGTCAGCAGCGCGGCCAAGTCGCCCGGGCGCTCGAGCACGGGACCCGAGGTCTGACGCAGATTGACGCCGAGCTCGTTCGCGATGATGTGCGCGAGCGTCGTCTTGCCGAGACCCGGCGGGCCGAACAGCAACGTGTGATCGAGAGGCTCGCCGCGCTGGCGCGCGGCCGTGATGAAGATCTCGAGCTGCGCCTTCACGCGCGGCTGGCCGATGTACTCGACGAGCCGGCGCGGGCGCACGGCGCGATCGAACGCTTCGTCCTCTCGGCCGGCGAACGGCGTGACGACGTTTCGGCCCTTCTCGATCGTGAACGGCTCGCTCATCGCTCACCGACCCGTTCGCGATGCACGCGCCTAAGCGCTTCGCGAATCATTTCTTCGGTGCTGAGCACGCCGTCGAGGTCCTTCAGCATCCGCACGACCTCGCCGGGCTTGTAGCCGAGCGCGAGCAGCGCGCCATGCGCTTCTCCCTCCGACTTCGAGCGCGCAGGGAACGCCGCCGCATCCTTACCGAGCGACTCGGGCAGGCGATCCTTCATTTCGAGCAGCAGGCGGTCAGCGGTTTTTTGGCCGACGCCTGGGATCTTCATCAGGCTCACCAGATCCTTTTCGCGGATGCACTGATAAAACCCTTCGACGCTCATGCCGGAAAGCACGCCAAGCGCCGTCCGAGGCCCGACGCTGGAGATCTTGAGCAAAGTGCGGAACAGCGCGCGTTCCGCTTCCGTGAAAAAGCCGAACAGAACGTGCGCGTCCTCGCGCACGACGAGGTGCGTGACGAGCGACAGCGGCTGACCGGCATCCGGCAACCGATAGAACGTCGACATTGGCGCTTCGAGCTCGTAGCCGACGCCGCCGACGTCGAGCGTCAGCGTCGGCGGCCGTTTCGAGATCAAGGTGCCGCGCAAGAATCCGATCATCAGCCTCGTCCCACGGCTTGCAGCGCGCTGCGCACGACGCGCTCGTTCGCATGACAGATCGCGGCCGCGAGCGCGTCGGCGGCATCCGCCGCAATCGCTTCGCGCACCCCGAGAATCATCTGCACCATGCGTTGCACTTGATCTTTCTCCGCGGCACCGCGGCCCACGACCGCTTTCTTGATGTGCCGAGCGCTGTACTCGAAGATCGGGACGTTCGACTCGAACGTCGCACAGATCGCGGCGGCGCGCGCTTGCCCAAGCTTCAACGCGCTGTCGGCGTTGCGGCTCAAGAAGACGCGCTCGATCGCGATCTCGGTCGGGCGGTACTCGCGCACGATCTGCCCGAGCGCCGTAAAGATGTTGCGCAGGCGATCGCTGTGCTCGCCGCTCGTACGAATGCTGCCCCACTCGACGGCCGTCGTGCGAGTGCCGACAGAGTCGACGACGCCGAAGCCCGTGATCTGCGATCCGGGGTCGATTCCTAAGATTCGGACAGAACCGACGACATTAGTGACAGGCGTTGCTCTAAGCGGGGTCGCTGCCCGTGAGCTCACGCACTCACCTCTGCGAACGCGGCCGATCGACTCTCCGGCATGTCGCACCAATGCAGCGCCGCCGGCCACGCGAGGCCAGCCGCTGGCTGCCGTAAACTCCCAACTCCGACGGTGGCCCCCAAGCCACCCGCGGCTAATGATACCGGAAACCCGCGTGAACGTTAGCGGTTGATGCCGTGGATGGCCCGTTTGTCGGCGGCGAGCGACGCCTCGTGCAAGGCCTCGCTGAGCGTCGGGTGTGCGTGGATCGTGCGCTGAATGTCCTCGGCCGACGCCGAGAACTCCATGGCGAGGACCGCCTCGGCGATGAGCTCGCCGGCGACGGGGCCGACGATGTGCACGCCGAGCACGTCATCGTGCTCCTGATCGGCGATCAGCTTGACCATGCCGGCCGTCTGCTGCATGCCCTTCGCACGACCGTTGGCGGCGAAGGGGAAGGTCCCGACCTTGTACGGCCGGCCCGAAGCTTTGACTTCCTCTTCGCTCAGGCCGACCCACGCGATCTCGGGCGCCGTATAGATGACGGACGGGATCGTGCGGTAGTTCATCTCGGCGACGTGCCCGGCGACGAGCTCCGCGACCATGACGCCCTCTTCCATTCCTTTGTGCGCGAGCATCGGGCCTCGGACGACGTCGCCGATGGCCCAGACGTTCGGCACCGAGGTACGGCACTGCTGATCGACTTCGATGAAGCCGCGCTTGTCGAGCGGCACCTTGACGTCGGGAGCGAACAGCCCGGTCGTCACCGGCTTGCGGCCGACGGCCACGACGAGCGCATCGACGGTGATTTCCTGCGCGGCGCCCCCGGTCTCGTAACGTACTCTGACGGCATTCCCTTCGACGGTCGCGCCCGTGACCTTCGCACCGAGTCGGACGTCGAGCCCTTGCTTCTTGAGATGGCGCAGCGCGTCCTTCGCGATTTGCTGATCGACCATCGGCAGGAACGTGTCGAGCGCTTCCAGGATCACGACCTCGGAGCCGAGCCGCTTCCAGACCGAGCCGAGCTCGAGGCCGATGACGCCGGCGCCGATGACGCCGAGCCGCTTCGGCACGTTGTTGAACGCGAGCGCGCCCGTGGAATCGACGATGCGCTTGCCGTCGAACTTGGCGATGGGCAGCTCGACCGGCGTGGAGCCCGTCGCGAGAACGACGTGCTGCGCGGCGAGAATCTCGACGCCGGCATCGGTCGTGACCTCGACGCGATTGCCCGCGAGCAGCTTGCCGCGCCCTTTGAATCCCGTGACGTTGCCGGCTTTGAACATCTGCTCGATACCGGACGTGAGCTGCTTGACGATGCCGCGCTTGCGCGCCTGCATCGTCTCGATGTCGATGCCGACGCCCGCAACATGAATGCCGTGCGCTTGGAACTCGGTGTGCGCGCGGTGATAGAGCTCTGACGACTCGAGCAACGCCTTCGAGGGAATGCAGCCGACGTTCAGGCAGGTGCCGCCGAAGAGGCGCGTGCCCTCCTCGTTCTTGTAATCGTCGATGCAGGCCGCTGAGAGGCCGAGCTGCGCTGCGCGCAGCGCCGCGGGATAGCCGGCCGGACCGCCGCCGATGACGACGACGTCAAAGTTCTTGTCGCTCATTGTGTGAATTTACTTAGCTGTTAGATTTCGAGCAGGAGACGCGCGGGATCTTCGAGCAGATCCTTCACGTGCACGAGAAATTGTACGGCCTCGCGGCCGTCGACGATGCGGTGATCGTAGGTCAGCGCCAAGTACATCATCGGCCGCGCTTCAATCTTGCCGCCGACGACCATGGGCCGCTCTTGGATCTTGTGCATGCCGAGAATGCCGCTCTGCGGCGGATTCAAGATCGGCGTCGACATCAGCGAGCCGAAGATGCCGCCGTTCGTGATCGTGAACGTGCCGCCCGTCAGCTCTTCCATTTGCAGCGCGCCCTTGCGTGCACGCTCGCCGAAGTCGCGAATCGTTTGCTCGATAGCACCGAAGCTCAAGTTCTCGGCGTTGCGCAGCACGGGCACGACGAGCCCGCGGTCCGTCGAGACGGCAACACCGACGTCGAAGAACTCGTGGTAGATGATGTCGTTGCCGTCGACCGAGGCATTCAGCACTGGGAACTGGCGCAACGCTTCGACCGAGGCTTTGACGAAGAACGACATGAAGCCGAGCTTGATGCCGTGCTTCGCCGTGAACGGCTCTTGGTAGCGCTGGCGAAGCGCCATGACCGCCGTCATGTCGACTTCGTTGAAGGTCGTGAGCATCGCGGCTTGTTGCTGCGCTTGCAGCAAGCGCTCCGCGATGCGCGCGCGCAGCCGAGTCATGGC
>Ga0075418_10008715_pt1 | contig 11370 bp, 10 predicted proteins | sample SoiMetdeltSBSDD2_FD_81776 | JGI IMG/M metagenome (GOLD analysis project Ga0075418, IMG submission 81776) | Bulk soil microbial communities from a Populus tree surrounding site in Tennessee, USA - Soil MetaG P. deltoides SBSDD2 | ecosystem: Environmental > Terrestrial > Soil > Tree plantation...
AGGAGGCGACGACGTGGGCTGGCTCGGCGAGGACCGCTACTACGCCGCGCTCGAGGCCGAGACGGCCAGGTTCGCCGAGGCGGTGCACGACGCCGACCCGGTGCCGACCTGCCCGGAGTGGACGCTGGCCCAGCTGACCGAACACGTCGGGCAGGCCCAGCGCTGGGTCACGGTGGTCCTGGAGCGGCGCGCCCCGTGCCCAACGCCCAGGTGCAGGTCCGGGTCCCGCAGGGCCCGGACGAGCGGTCGACCTGGCTGGTGGCCGGCGCCCACCGCCTGGGCCAGGCCGTCCGCGAGGTCGGGCCGGCGACGGAGGTCTGGACCTGGTCGGAGGATCCCACGGCGGGGTTCTGGCTGCGCCGGACCACCAACGACACGCTGGTCCACCGGGCCGACGCCGAGCTGGCGGTGGGCCGGGAGGTCACCGTCGACCCGGACCTGGCCGCCGGCGGGGTCGCCGACCTGCTCGACATGTTCGCGGTCCTGCCCCGCATCGACCACTACCCCGAGCTGGCCGGGCTGGCCGGCCACGGCCAGACGCTGCAGTTCCGCGCCACCGACGCCGGCCTGGGCGGGGCCGGCGAGTGGCTGGTGCGCCGGGAGCCGTCCGGGCCGGCCTGGGAGCGGGCCCGCGGCCCGGCCGACGTCACCGTCCGGGGCCGGGCCGCCGACCTGCTGCTGGTGCTGACCCGGCGGGCCGCCCCGGACGGCCGGGTCCAGGTCGACGGCGACGAGCGGCTGTTCGCCCACTGGCTGGACCACAGCCGCTTCTGAGCTCCCCGGCGGCCGGCGGCGGCCGCGGCCTCAGCGGACCGGCTGGACCTGGTAGCCGGCCCCCTCCAGGTCGGCGACGATCTCGCCGGAGTGGATGGCGTTGCGGGTCTCCAGGGTCAGGCGGATCTCGACCTTGTCCAGGTCCAGGTCCAGCCCGGAGCGGTGGTGCTCGACCGAGAGCACGTTGAGGCCGAGCCGGGCCACCTCGGCGGTCAGGGCGGCCAGGTTGCCCGGGGTGTCGTCGACCACCACCCGCAGGGCCACGTAGCGGCCGGCCGAGGTCAGGCCGTGGTCGATCACCTTGGTCAGCAGCAGGGGGTCGATGTTGCCGCCCGACAGCAGCGCCACCACCGGCCCCGACCCGCCCACCTTGCCGCCGAGCACGGCCGCCAGGGCGGTCGCCCCCGACGGCTCGACCACCGCCTTGGCCCGCTCCAGCAGCAGCAGCAGGGCCTGGCTGATCTCCTCCTCGGTGACCAGCACGATGTCGTCGACGTGGGCCTGGACGTGGGCCAGGGTGAGCGGCGACGGCGACTTCAGGGCGATCCCGTCGGCCATGGTGTGCAGCCGCTCCAGGCGCACGCAGCGGCCCGCCTCCAGCGAGGTCACCATGGTGGGGGCGCCGGCCGCCTCGACCCCGACCACCCGCACCTGGGGCCGGACGGCGGCCAGGGCGGCGGCGACCCCGGCGATCAGCCCGCCACCGCCGATGGGCACGACCACCGTCTCGGCCTCGGGGGCCTCGTCGGCCAACTCCAGGCCGATGGTGCCCTGGCCGGCGATGATCAGCGGGTCGTCGAAGGGGGGCACGAGCACTGCCCCGTCGTCCTCGCCGAGGGACCTGGCGCTGGCGATGCAGTCGTCCACGGCGTGCCCGCCCATGCGCACGGTGGCGCCGTAGTTGCGGGTCGCCTCGACCTTGGGCAGGGGCGCGTTGACCGGCATGAAGATGGTCGCCGGGTGCCCGGTGAGCTTGGCCGCCAGGGCCACCCCCTGGGCGTGGTTGCCGGCCGACCCGGCCACCACCGGGGTGCCGGGGGGCAGCCGGGAGATCCGGTTGTAGGCCCCGCGGATCTTGAACGACCCGGTGCGCTGGCGGTGCTCGGGCTTGAGGACCACCGGCCGGCCGGCCAGCGCGCTCAGGGTCTCGGACCGGTCGACCGGGGTCGACCGGATCACGCCCTGGAGGCGCTCGGCGGCCGCACGGATGTCGTCGATGGTGACCAGGGACTGGTCGCCACCCAGCGGCGGGTGCTCAACTACACGTGTGTCCATTGCCCGATGACAATACCGCGAGTCGAGGAGTCGACGAGGAGGCCCCATGGCCAAGAAGGCACCCACCCCGCGCGAGGCCATCGCGGTCGAGGAGTCCGAAACCACCAAGCTGAAGAAGAAGCCTTACGAGGAGGAGCTGGCCCGGCTCCAGCTCGAGCTGATCAAGCTGCAGGAATGGATCAAGCACGCCGGGCTCAGGGTGGTGGTGATCTTCGAGGGCCGCGACGCCGCCGGCAAGGGTGGAACGATCAAACGGATCACCGAGAGCCTGAACCCGCGCATCTGCCGCGTGGTCGCCCTGGCCGCCCCGACCGAGCGCGAGCGCACCCAGTGGTACTTCCAGCGCTACGTCGACCACCTGCCCGCCGCCGGCGAGATCGTCCTGTTCGACCGCAGCTGGTACAACCGGGCCGGGGTCGAGCGGGTGATGGGCTTCTGCACCGAGGACGAGTACCAGGAGTTCCTCCGCTCCTGCCCGGAGTTCGAGCGCATGCTGCTGCGCTCGGGGATCATCCTCGTCAAGTACTGGTTCTCGGTCTCCGACGCCGAGCAGGAGCGCCGCTTCCAGCGCCGCATCCAGGACCCGACCCGGCGGTGGAAGCTGAGCCCGATGGACCTCAGGTCCCGCGAGCGGTGGGTCGAGTACTCCCGGGCCAAGGACGACATGTTCCACTACACCGACACCAAGCAGTCCCCCTGGTGGGTGGTGGAGGCCGACGACAAGCGCCGGGCCCGCCTCAACTGCATCAGCCACCTGCTCGAGCAGATCCCCTACGGCGACCTGACCCCCGAGCCGATCAAGCTCCCACCCCGCCGCGACGACACCGGCTACGTCCGCCCCCCCATGACCGACCAGACCTTCGTCCCCGACCGCTACCCCTGACCGCCCGGGTCAGGCGACCCGCATTGGTTGCCCGGCGCGGAGGAGGCCGTAGTGGATGCCGTCGGCCAGGGCTTCCCAGGAGGCGGTGACGATGTCGTCGGAGACGCCGACGGTGGTCCATTCGGCGTGGGGGTCGGCGGAGGTGACCAGGACCCGGGTGACGGCGCGGGTGCCGGCGCGGCCGTCGAGGATGCGGACCTTGTAGTCGACCAGGCTGACGTCCTTGAGCTCGGGGTGGCGGGGGGCCAGGGCGCGGCGCAGGGCCTGGTCGAGGGCGTGGACGGGGCCGACGCCCTCCCCCACGGCCAGGACCCGCTCGCCGTCGACGAGCAGGCGCACGGTGGCCTCGGAGCTGTCGGTGCCGTCCTCGTTGCGTTCGACCAGGACCCGGTAGCCCTCGAGGGTGAAGGGGGGCTCGAAGGTGCCGCTCTCGCGGCGGACCAGCAGCTCGAAGGAGGCGTCGGCGACCTCGAAGGCGTAGCCGCGGTGCTCCAGCTCCTTGACCCGGTCCAGGACCCTGGCCCCGAGGGCGGGGTCGGCGTCCAGGTCCAGGCCCAGCTCGCCCGCCTTGGCGAGCACGTTGGAGCGGCCGGCGAGCTCGGAGACGAGCACCCTGGCCTTGTTGCCGACCCGGCCCGGGTCGACGTGGCTGTAGGCGTCGGCCCGGCGGGCGATGGCCGAGGCGTGCAGCCCGGCCTTGGTGGCGAAGGCGGCCGCGCCGACGTACGGCTGGCGGTGGTCGGGCGGCAGGTTGGCCAGCTCGGCGATGGCGTGGGCGGTAGTGGTGAGGGCGGCCAGCCGGTCCTGGGGCAGCAGCTGGAGGCCCTGCTTGAGCTCGAGACCGGCGACGATGGCGAACAGGTCGGCGTTGCCGCAGCGCTCGCCGTAGCCGTTGGCCGCGCCCTGCACGTGGCGGGCCCCGGCCTCCACCGCGACCAGGGAGTTGGCGACCGCGCAGGCCGAGTCGTCGTGGAAGTGGACCCCGACCCGGATCCCTGGCGGCAGGGCGGCCCGGACCTCGCGGACGACCCGGGCCACGGTGGTGGGCAGGCTGCCGCCGTTGGTGTCGCAGAGCACGACGGTGTCGGCCCCGGCGGCGGCGGCCGCCTGGACCACGGCCAGGGCGTAGGCCGGGTCGGCGGCGTGGCCGTCGAAGAAGTGCTCGGCGTCGAAGGTGGCCCGCCGGCCGGCCGCGACCATGTGGGCGACCGAGTCGGCGACCATGGCCAGGTTCTGGTCCAGGGTGGTGCGCAGCGCCTCGGTGACGTGCAGGTCCCAGGACTTGCCGACCAGGGTGACGACCGGGGCCTTGGAGTCGAGCAGGGCGTCCAGGTTGGGGTCGTCGTCGACCCCGCGGCCAGGCCGGCGGGTCGCCCCGAAGGCGGCCAGGGTGGCGTGGCGCCAGGGCAGGTCGCCGGCGCGGGCGAAGTACTCGGCGTCCTTGGGGTTGGACCCGGGCCAGCCGCCCTCGACGACGTCGACGCCGAGGTCGTCGAGCAGCCGGGTCACCCGCAGCTTGTCGGCCACGGTGAACTGGAGGCCGACCTGCTGCGACCCGTCGCGCAGGGTGGTGTCGTAGGTCTCTACATGGTCTTCGGTGGGCATGATCGACAAGGGAGGACTCCCTCCAGAATGGTTTCGGGGGGTGCGCGGGGGGCAGAGCCCCGCGTTGGTGCTAGGCGACCGATTCGGCCCAGTCGCGGTAGCGCTCGTCGCGGCCCCGGGTGGCGGCCGTGAAGACCTCCTGCAGCCGGCGGGTAATCGGGCCCGGGTCGCCGAGGACCCGGTCGTCCACCTCCCGGATCGGCACGACCTCGGCGGCCGTGCCGGTGAAGAAGGCCTCGTCGGCCAGGTACAGGTCGGTGCGGACCAGGTCGTTCTGGCGCACCTCGATGCCCTCGCCCTCGGCGATGGTGATGATGCTGTCGCGGGTGATGCCGGCCAGGCAGCCGGCGGACAGCGGCGGGGTGTGGAGCACGCCGTCGCGCACGGCGAAGACGTTCTCGCCCGACCCGTCGGTCACGTACCCGTGGGGGTTGAGCAGGATGCCCTCGTCGTAGCCGGCCTTGACCGCCTCGGCCTTGGCCAGCGAGGAGTTGATGTACTGGCCGGTCGCCTTGGCCGCGGGCGGGATGATGTTGTGGTCGAGCCGCCGCCAGGAGCTGACCTTGGCCCGCACGCCGGTCTCGAAGGAGTCCTCGCCCAGGTAGGCGCCCCAGGGCCAGCAGGCGATGACCATGCTGATCGGAGAGGTGAGCGGGTTGAGGCCGATCTCGCCGTAGCCGAGGAACACCAGCGGGCGGATGTAGCAGGCGGGCAGGTCGTTCATGGTGACCAGGTCCTTGGTCACCTTGACGGCGCCCTCCAGCGAGAGCGGCGGCTCCATGTGGTAGATCTTGGCGCTCCGGTAGAGCCGCTTCATGTGGTCGGTGAGCCGGAAGACGGCCGGGCCGGCGTCGGTGGCGTAGGCGCGGATGCCCTCGAACACGCCCCAGCCGTAGTGCAGCGACGGGGTGAGCACGTGGACGCGGGCGTCGTCCCAGTCCACGTACTCCCCGTCCATCCAGATCTTGGTGCTTGGCGTGATCGGCATCGTCGCCCTCCTGTCAGTCCGGGGACCCGCCGCCCGCGACGGCGGTGGCGATCCGGTCCCCGAGCGCCTGGGTCGAGTATCCCGCAGCCCCTGGCAGGGCCGCCACGGCCCCGGCCTCGACCGCGGCCGCGGCCTCCCGCTCCCCGAGGTGGTGAAGGAGCAGGGAGGCCGAGAGTACGGCGGCGACCGGGCTGGCTCTCCCGGTGCCGGCGATGTCGGGCGCTGACCCGTGCACGGGTTCGAACAGGGATGGCGACGAGGCTGGGTTGAGGTTGGCGCTGGCGGCGGTGCCGAGGCCGCCGGCGATGGCGGCGCCCAGGTCGGTGAGGATGTCGCCGAACAGGTTGTCGGTGACGATCACGTCGAACCGTCCCGGGTCGTTGACGAGGTACAGGCAGGCGGCGTCGGCGTGGGCGTAGTCGAGGGCGACGCCGGTCTCGGCCGCCACCGCCCTGGCCGCCCGCTGCCAGAGGTCGCCGGCGTGGACCAGCACGTTGGTCTTGTGGACCAGGGTGAGCCGGCCCGCCCGCTCGCGCGCCTTGGCGGCGGCGTAGCGCAGGACCCGCTCGACCCCGACCCTGGTCTCGATGGAGGTCTCGGTGGCCGCCTCGGCCGGGCCGTCCCGGTGGACGGTCCCGCCCGCGCCCACGTAGACCCCTTCGGTGTTCTCCCGGACGACCACCAGGTCGATGTCGTCGGGCTTGACGTCGGCCAGGGGCGACGACACCCCCGGGTACAGCTTGACCGGCCTCAAGTTCACGTAGAGGTCGAGCTCGAAGCGGAGCCGCAGCAGCAGGCCCCGCTCCAGCACCCCGGGGGGCACGTCGGGCCGGCCGACGGCCCCGAGCAGGATGGCGTCGACGCCGCGGAGCTCCTCCAGGACGGCGTCGGGCAGGGCCTCGCCGGTGCGCAGCCAGCGGTCGGCCCCCAGGTCGTAGTCGACCCAGTCGAGGCCGAAGCCGAAGCGCGCCCCGGCCGCCTCGGCGGCCTTGCGCGCCTCGGCCACGACCTCCGGCCCGATCCCGTCCCCGGCGACGGTAGCGACCGTATGGACCTTCGCTGGCAACTCAGGCCTCCGTGCCGAAGACGCGGCCGAGGGCGGCCCGGCCCTCGGACTCCTCGGCCGGCGGCTCGGGCGCGGTCGACGACGGGGCCACCTCCGCCTCCACGTCCACGCCGAAGACCCGGGCCATTGCCGCGTGCGCCTCCTCGGGATGGGCCTGTTGCCTGGGTCGCCTGGTCATGCCGGCACCTCCGGACTGCTTGGTGTCCGCGTGTGGCGGACGTTCTTTCCACCGCGGTCGCCGCGCACGGCGCCCGCCTTGTTGACCGCTTGGAGGTAGGCGCGCGCCGAGGCCTCGACCACGTCGGTGGCCACGCCGCGCCCGGTTACTCGAACCCCCTCGTACTCCACCTGCACGGTCACGTCCCCGAGGGCGTCGGTGCCGCCACCGACGGCCGACACGTGGAACTCGACGAGCTTGGCGTCGACCCCGACCGCCTTGGCGATGGCCGCGCACGCGGCGTCGACCATGCCGTCGCCGATGGCCGACTCCTCGACCACCCCGGCGTCGTGGCTGAGGCGCACGGTCGCGGTCGGCGACATCACCGTGCCGCCGGCCACCTGGAGCCCGACGAACCGGTAGGCGTCGTCGTCGGCCAGGACCTCGCCGGCGACCAGCGCCTCCAGGTCGACGTCGGTGATCCGGGGCTTGCGGTCGGCCAGCTCCTTGAACCGGGTGAAGGCCTTGTCGAGCTCCTCGCGGGTCAGGCCGAAGCCCAGCTTCTGGAGGGCGTCGGCCACGGCGTGGCGGCCCGAGTGCTTGCCGAGCACGATCCGCGACCCGGCGTAGCCCAGCTCGACCGGGTCCATGTGCTCGTAGGTGGTCCGCTCCATGAGCACGCCGTGCTGGTGGATGCCGGACTCGTGGGCGAAGGCGTTGGCCCCCACGATCGCCTTGTTGGGCTGGATCGGGTAGCCGGTGAGCAGGCTGACCAGCCGCGAGGTGCGGGCGATCTCGCGGGTGTTGACCCGGCTCTGCACCCCCAGCGAGGACTGGTGGGTGCGCAGGGCCATCACCACCTCCTCCATCGAGCAGTTGCCGGCCCGCTCGCCGATGCCGTTCACGGCCACCTCGACCTGGCGGGCCCCGGCCTGCACGGCCGAGATGGACGAGGCCACCGACACGCCCAGGTCGTCGTGGCAGTGGACGCTCCAGACGGCCCGGTCCGCGCCCGGGGTCTCGGCGATCAGCCAGGAGACCAGCTCGGCGAAGGCGTCGGGCAGCATGTAGCCGACCGTGTCGGGGACGTTGCAGGTGGTGGCCCCGGCCGAGATGGCGGCGGCGTAGACCTGCTTGAGGAACTCGGGGTCGGAGCGGGTGGCGTCCTCGGCCGAGAACTCGACGTCGTCGGTGTAGCCCTTGGCCCTGGCCACCGCGCCCTCGGCCGCCGCCAGCACCTCCGCTGCGGTCATGCGCAGCTTGTGCTCCATGTGGATGGGGCTGGTGGCGATGAAGGTGTGCAGCCGGGCCCGCCCGGCCGGGGCCAGGGCCTCGGCGGCCCGGTCGACGTCGCCGGGGGCGGTCCTGGCCAGGGCGGCGATGGTGGCGCCCTTGACCCGCTCGGCGACCGCCCGTACGGCCTCGAAGTCACCCTGGCTGGCCTGGGGGAAGCCGGCCTCGATGACGTCGACGCCCAGCTTGGCCAGCTGCTCGGCGATCTCGAGCTTGGCCTTGGCGTTGAGGTTGATGCCCGGGGCCTGCTCCCCGTCACGCAGGGTGGTGTCAAAGACGATGATCTGCTCGGCCACGGCCGGCGACCTCCTTGTGGGCTCCGCTTGCCTTCCGTTTCCTCCTGCCCGCCTCGTGGCTCTCCGTGGGGCGGCCGGCGTAGGCCGCCCCACGGCAGCGGAGGATCAGAAGCAGCGGCGCTCCGGAGGTCGTCCGGGTCATGCGCCCGCTCCCGTCTGGGTGAGCTGGACGAAGGTCGCCTCGTGGGCGCCGATCTCCCGCTCCACCCGGTCGAGCACGCCGGCGGGGATGCCGGCGTCGACGGTCAGCGCCATCAGGGCCTCTCCGCCCTGCTTGCGCCGGCCAACCTGCATGCTGGCGATGTTGACGCCGCTCTCGCCGAGCAGCGTGCCGACCCGCCCGATGACCCCCGGGCGGTCCTCGTAGAACAGGAACGCCATGTGGCTGGTCGGGGCCATGTCGACGGCGATGCCGTTGATGGCCACCAGCCGCTCGTGGTCGCGCGGGCCCACGGTGGTGCCGGCCACCCCGACCGGCCCCCGCGACCCCTCCCCGGACAGGGCGATCAGGTTGACCCAGTCGCGGCTGTGCCGGGTCTTGGACTCGGTGATCTCGATGCCCCGCTCGGCCGCCAGCAGGGGCGCGTTCACGTAGGTGACCGGCTCGTGGCAGACCGGGCCGAGCATGCCCTTGAGCGCGGCCAGGGTCAGCACCCTGGTGTCCTGCTCGACCAGGGCGCCCAGGTAGTCGATCTGGAGGGGGCCGCCGCCCATGGCGCTGGTCCGTCCGCCGGGGCCGCCGGCCAGGGCCACGTACAGCTGCCCGAGCTTCTCGACCAGGGGCAGGAACGGGCGCAGGGCGTCGGGCACCGGGCCGGCCTGGACGTTGACCGCGTTGGGCACGAACTGGCCGGAGAGGGCGAGCAGGAGCTGCTCGGCGATGGTGACGCCGGCCTTGTCCTGGGCCTCGGCCGTGGACGCGCCCAGGTGCGGGGTGACCACGACGCTGTCCAGCTCGAACAGGGGGCTGGCGGTGGTCGGCTCCTCGGCGAAGGTGTCCAGGGCGGCCCCGGCCAGCTGGCCGTCGCCGACCGCCTTGGCCAGGGCGGCCTCGTCCACGATGCCGCCCCTGGCCGTGTTGACCAGCCGGGCCCCGCGCTTCATGGCGGCCAGCTCGGCCTCGCCGATCAGCCCGGTCGTCTCCGGGGTCTTGGGCAGGTGGAGGGTGACCACGTCGGCCCGGGCCAGCACCTCGGCCAGGCTGGCCAGCTCGACCCCCATGTGGGCGGCCCGCTCGCGGCTGACGAACGGGTCGTAGGCCAGCAGGCGCATGCCGAAGGCGTTGCAGCGCTGGGCGACCAGCGCCCCCACCCGGCCCAGGCCGAGGATGCCCAGGGTCTTGCCGTACAGCTCGGTCCCCTGGAAGCGGCCGCGCTCCCAGTGGCCGTCGCGCAGGGCGGAGTGCGCCTGGGGGATGTTGCGGGCCTGGGCCAGGATCAGGGCCACGGTGTGCTCGGCGGCCGAGATGACGTTGGACTGGGGGGCGTTGACGACCATGATCCCCAGCCGGGTGGCGGCGGCCACGTCGACGTTGTCCAGGCCGATGCCGGCCCGGCCGACCACCTTGAGGTGGCCGCCGGCCTCCAGCACCTCGGCGTCGACCCTGGTGGCCGACCGGACCACCAGGGCGTCGGCGCCGGGCACGGCGGCCAGCAGCTCCTCGCGGGTCATGGAGCCGCGGGCGTCCACCTCGTGGGCGGTGCGCAGCAGCTCCACGCCGGCGTCGGCCAGCGGCTCGGCGATCAGGACCTTGGCCATGCGCTCGACGCTACCCCTTGTCTCGCAGCCACGACATCATGCGGCGCAGCGGCTTGCCGGTCTGCTCGATCGGGTGGTTGGCCCCGGCCTCGCGCATGCGGGTGAAGTTGGGCCGGCCCTGGTCGTCCTCCTTCACCCACTCGCGGGCGAAGGACCCCGACTGGATCTCGGACAGGATGCGGCCCATCTCGGCCTTGGTGGCGTCGTCGATGATGCGGGGCCCGCGGGTGTAGTCGCCGTACTCGGCCGTATCCGACACCGAGTAGCGCATGCCGGCCAGGCCGCCCTCGTACATCAGGTCGACGATCAGCTTGAGCTCGTGCAGGCACTCGAAGTAGGCCACCTCGGGCTGGTAGCCGGCCTCGGTCAGGGTCTCGAAGCCGGCCTGGACGAGCGCGGTGGCGCCGCCGCACAGGACGGCCTGCTCGCCGAACAGGTCGGTCTCGGTCTCCTCCTGGAAGGTGGTGACCAGGGCTCCGGCCCGGGTCCCGCCGATCGCCCTGGCGTAGCTCTTGGCCAGGTCCCAGGCCTTGCCGGAGGCGTCCTGGGCGACCGCGACCAGCACCGGGGTGCCCTGGCCGTTCTCGAACTGGCGCCGGACCAGGTGGCCGGGGCCCTTGGGGGCGACCATGGCCACGTCGACGGTGTCGGGCACCTGGATGTAGCCGAAGTGGATGTTGAAGCCGTGGGCGAAGAACAGGGCGTCGCCGGGGTTGAGGTTGGGGGCGATGTCGGTGGCGTACAGGTGGCGCTGCACGGTGTCGGGGACCAGGACCATGATCAGGTCGGCCCAGGCGGACGCCTCGGCCGGGCTGGTCACGGTCAGCCCGGCCGCCTCGGCGGCGGCCCGGCTCCTGGAGCCCTCGGCCAGCCCGACCCGGACCTCGCAGCCCGAGTCGTGCAGGGACAGGGCGTGGGCGTGGCCCTGGGAGCCGTAGCCGAGCACGGCGACCTTGCGGGACTGGACGAGGCCCAGGTCGGCGTCGTCGTCGTAGTAGATGGTGGCCATCGCTATGGGTGCCTCCTTGGGGGCTGGTCGCGTCAGGCGGGGCGGGCCGCCACCCGCAACGGCTTGTCGGTGATACCCCGGCCGCCGCGGGCCAGGGCGACCCGTCCGGTGCGGGCCAGCTCGCGGATGCCGTAGGGGTCGAGCAGCTCGAGCATGGCCTGGACCTTGGCCGGGCTGCCGGTGGCCTCGATGGTGAGGGCGTCGGGGCCGACGTCGACGATCTTGGCCCGGAACATCTCGGCCAGCTCGATGATCTGGTAGCGGAC
>Ga0075418_10008716_pt1 | contig 11370 bp, 12 predicted proteins | sample SoiMetdeltSBSDD2_FD_81776 | JGI IMG/M metagenome (GOLD analysis project Ga0075418, IMG submission 81776) | Bulk soil microbial communities from a Populus tree surrounding site in Tennessee, USA - Soil MetaG P. deltoides SBSDD2 | ecosystem: Environmental > Terrestrial > Soil > Tree plantation...
ACTCGAGCATGCCGAGGCCGCGGTAGAAGGCCGTCATCTCCTGCAGGCGCGTGGTGGCGCAGACGAAGTGCTGCAGCCGGCCGGGCAGGCCCTCCCCTGAGGGAGCATTTCTCGCCAAACCAAAAACGACGTTGCGGCCGTCCGGGTCTTGCAGCGTGAAAGCGCCTGCCTCGAGCAGCGGCGAGGCGAAGTCTTCGGTCCTTTCAAGCGATTTCCTGTAAGAGGCGAGGTGTGCCGCGTCCTGCATCTCCAGGGCGAAATAGGGAACGGCGCCTGGCTCGCCGGGGCCGATCACCAGCCGCCGGCCGCGGCCTTGGACCAGCCAGCTGCCGTCAGCGAGACGCTCGCAGCGATCGCCGAGCAGCTCCCCATAGAACGCGGCGAGGCGCTCGGGCTGCGGGCTGTCGCGCCGCAGATGGTGCAGCCTTGCGGGCCAGAGGGCTGCCTTTTGCGCCGTTGCCGCCATGCGCGCCATTGTCGCGCAAGGCCAGCGCGGCGTGCAGGATGCGCTCGAGGTGCGGGTCGCGTACGCCGAGCTCGTGCATGTGCTCGAGCGTGTTCTGGATGTAGTCGACGCAGGGGCCGCGCTGGCCGATGCCCTGCGCCACCAGGCGCGCGCGGCCGTGCAGGTCGAGCTCGCCCACGTACGCCGCGTGGGTCGGGTCGGCGAGGAAGGCGAGGGCGTGCACGCTGCGGTTCGACCGGCCGAGCGTGGCGCGCACCAGGCGTGGCTGGTAGACGCGGCGCGGCATCTCGCGGTTCCACAGTCGCCGCAGCGTGCGCCCGACCTGCGCCGCCGCAATGCGAAACGCCATGCCCCAGCAGGAGCCGCCGCGGCACAGCCCCATCACCAGCCCGGGCTTGCGGCGCGTGCCGCGATAGCGGGTGGAGAGGATGCACAACGCGCGGTGGTAGCCGTGTACGCGCGCGACCGCTTTTTCGCGGTAGGCGAAGCAGGGCGACCAGATGAGGGAACCGTAGCCGAATACCCAGAGCTCGCCTTTCGGCAGCCGGGCATTGAAATCCGTGAGCGTCATTTCCAAGGCACGATTATAGAATCGGAGCGATGTCAGGTTACGTCAGGCTGTGTCTGGCGGTGCTCGCGGCGCTCTGCGCCTTCGCCACGCGTGCGGAGGAGCAGGAATGGCGGCCGCCGTTCATCACCACGCCCGACGAGGTGGTCGAGCGCATGCTGCAGCTCGCGCAGACCCGCCCGGGGGACCTGGTGCTCGACCTGGGCTCCGGCGATGGGCGCATCGTCATCGCCGCGGCGCAGAAGTTCGGCGCGCGCGGGCTCGGCATCGAGCTCGACCAGCGCCTGGTAGAGGTCTCGCGCGACAACGCACGCCGCGCGCAGGTGGCCGACCGGGTCTCCTTCCGCCAGGGTGATGTGCTGGTCGCCGACATTTCGACGGCGAGCGTGGTGACGGTCTACCTGCTGCCCGACCTGATGGGCCGCCTGCAGGCACGCTTCATCGACGAGCTCAAGCCCGGGACGCGCATCGTCTCTCACGCCTTCGGCATGGCGGGCTGGCTGCCCGACCGCAGCGAGCTCGTGCGGCTGTCGCGGCGCCATCCCGGGCAGGGCGACGAGAGCCGGCTCCACCTGTGGATCGTGCCCGCGAACGTGCGCGGGCTGTGGCAGGGCGCCGGGTTGAGCCTGCGCATCGAGCAGAGCTACCAGCGCATCGACATCGACGGCGCGCAGGAAGCGGCGATCTCCGGGCGCGACATCGCCTGGCGGACCGGCGCGGGCCGTTTCAGCGGCCGCGTGGAGGGCGACCGCATGGTGGGCGAGCTGGCGGGCCGCCCCCTCGAGCTGACGCGCCGGCGCTAGAGCAGCTTGCCGGGATTCATCAGGCCGGCCGGGTCGAGCGCCTGCTTGAGGTTGCGCATCAGCTCCATCTCCACCGCCTCCTTGTGGCGCAGGACTTCGGCGCGCTTGAGCTGGCCGAGGCCGTGCTCGGCCGAGATCGAACCGCCCAGGCGTCCCACCACGTCGTAGACGACGCGGCTCACCGCCTCGCGCTGCGCGAGCAATGCCGCCGGCCCGACGTTGTAGTGGAGATTGCCGTCGCCGACGTGGCCGAAGCAGTAGACCTCGACCGCGCCGAAGGCGGCGCGCAGCGCCGCGTCGGCCTGCGCGACGAGTTCGGGAATCCTCGACACCGAGACCGCGACGTCGTGCTTGACGTTGGTGAACTGCGCTTCGGGCACGCTCTCGCGGATCTGCCACAGGGCGCGGGCGTCGGCGGCGCTCTTGGCGATCACCGCTTTGCAGTCCTCGCCCAGTCCGGTCGCCAGGCGCTCCTCCAGCTCGGCCTGCGCACCCTGGTCGTCGAGCTGGGCGAGCGCGTACCAGGCGCCGCTGCCGGGCAGGGGATCCCGCATGCCCGGGCGGTGGGCGAGGACCGCCTCGACGCAGGCTCGCGACACCAGCTCGAAGGCGCTCAGGCGGTCGCCGCAGCGGCTGCGCAGCTGGCCGAGGAGCTCGACCGCATGCTGCGGATCGCGCAATTCGATCCAGGCGGTGGCCGAGGCGGTGGGCTGCGGGAAGAGACGCAGCACCGCCGCGGTGATGACGCCGAGGGTGCCTTCGGCGCCGAGGAACAGCTGCTTCAGGTCGTAGCCGGTGTTGTCCTTGCGCAGGCCGCGCAGGCCGTTCCACACCCGCCCGTCGGGGAGCACGACCTCCAGCCCGAGCACCAGGGCGCGCGCGTTGCCGTAGCGCAGGACGTTGACGCCACCGGCATTGGTCGAGAGGTTGCCGCCGATCTGGCAGCTGCCTTCCGCGGCGAGCGAGAGCGGGAACAGGCGTCCCGCCGCCGCCGCGGCGGCCTGGATGGCGGCGAGCACGCAGCCCGCCTCTACCGTCATGGTGTCGTTGAGCGGGTCGAGCTCGCGGATGCGGTTCATGCGCCCGAGGGCGAGCACGATCTCGCGCGCGGCGCCGCCGGGCACCGAGCCGCCTGAGAGGCCGGTGTTGCCGCCCTGCGGCACCATGGCCACTTTCTCCCGGGCGCACAGCGACACCACCTGCGACACTTCGGCGGTGCTCGCCGGGCGCACCACGCATTCCGCGCGACCGGTGAACTGGCGCCGCCAGTCGGTCAGGTACGGCTGCATGTCCGCGGACGCGGTGAGAACGTTCGATTTGCCTACAATCGCGGCTAGGCGGTCTATCACCAGCGGGATTCTCATATGGCGGGTCGGGCAAAGGAAGTGGCACCCAGGCGCTACCGGCAGTCCGCCGGGCGCTATTACGAGGAGTTCGAGATCGGCGACGTCTACGAGCACCGGCCGGGGCGCACGCTGTCGGAGGCGGACAACACCTGGTTCACGCTGCTGACCATGAACCAGCACCCGCTGCACATCGACGCGGCGTACGGCGCGGCGACCGAGTTCGGCCGGCCGCTGGTGAATTCCTGCCTCACGCTCGCCATCGTCACCGGCATGAGCGTGGCCGACGTCAGCCAGAAGACGGTCGCCAACCTCGGCTGGGACAAGGTGCGCCTGACGGCGCCGGTGTTCGCCGGCGACACCATCTACGCCGAGTCGGAAGTGATCGCCAAGCGCGAGTCGGCGTCGCGCCCCGGGCACGGCATCGTCAGCGTGCGCACCACCGGCAAGAAGGCCGACGGCACGGTGTTCTTGACCTTCGAGCGTTCGGTGCTCATCCCCAAGCGCGGCCACGCCGTCGATGATCGGCTGGATTACTAGCTTCATCCTGGCGGCGGCGCCGGGCCCGATCGTCGTCGGCGCCGCGGTCTCGCCCGGCGCGGAATACGCGAAGGGCCTGCTGCTGTGGCAGGACGAAATCAACGCTGCCGGCGGCCTCCTCGGGCGGCAGGTGGAGCTGCGGCTGCTCGACGACAAGGGCGAGACCATGCGCACAGGCACGCTCTATGGCGAGCTGATCCGCGAGCACAAGGTCGAGCTCCTCATCGGCCCCTACGGCTCGGCGGCCACGCTGCTCGCCGCGGCGGAAGCCGAGCGCGCGCAGCGTGTGCTGATCAACGGCGCGGGCCCGGCGCGCGCGGTGCACCGGCGCGCGCGGAAATTCGTCTTCCAGAGCGTGGCGCCCTACGCCTCCTATGGCGAGGGCATCCTCGAGCTCGCGGCGCGCGCGGGCTGCCGCTCGTTGCACATCGCGGGCGGCGAAGACGCGGGGTCGGCGGAAATGGCCGAAGCCACTGCTGCCGCGGCGCGGCGGCGGGGCTTCGAGCTGCGCGGGGCGGGGCAGGAGGCGCAGGGCTGGATCGTCTTTGGCGAGGCGCACGGCGCGCGCGACACCATGCTCGCCCTCAAGCGTGAGAAAGTCGCGCCGCGCTTCCTCTTCTATTCGGCGGCCAGCCAGCCGCGCTTCGTCGATCTCATCGGCGGCGAGGCTGAAGGTGCTCTCGGCGTGGCGCGCTACGACGCGCGCCTCGCCAGCCCTGCCAATCAGCGCTTCGTCAAGGCGTTCGAAGGCAAGTGGTCGGCGCGCCCGGGGACGGCGGCGGCCGAGGGCTATGCCGCGGCGACCGTACTGGCAGCGGGCGTGCGCCGCGCCGGATCGCTCGAGCAGGACAAGCTGCGCGCCGCGCTCGCCGCGCTGCAAACCGACACCGTGCTCGGCGCGTATAAAGTGGACCCTGCGAGCGGCGCCCAGGTCGGCATCAAGCCGGCGGTGACGCAGGTCGTGGAACGCCGGCCCGAGATCGTATGGGCGCCCGGCGCCCAAACCGCGGGAGCGAGCTTCAAATGCCAATGAACCGGTCTTTCCTGTTTACCCCCGCCAACGTCGCGCGGCGCGTCGAGAAGGCCCTCACGCTGGAGGCCGACGCGGTGATCGTCGACCTGGAGGATTCGGTCGCGCTCTCCGACAAGGCCGCGGCGCGCAAGCTCGCGGCGGAAGCGCTGCGCCAGCCGCGGCGCGGCCGCGGCTACGTACGCGTCAACGCGCCGTCAACCGAATACTGCTACCGCGACCTGGTCGAGACGTTGCACGACAAGGTCGACGGCGTGGTGCTGCCGAAGGTGGAGAGCGCCGCCGACCTGCACGCCATCGACTGGCTGATGGCCAACCTCGAGCGCGAGCGCGGCATCGCCGTCGGCTCGCTCGACCTGCTGCCGCAGATCGAGACCGCCGCGGGTATGCAGCGCGTCGACCGCATCTTCCAGGCGCGCAACTTGCGCCCCTACAAGGGCGAGTGGCGCGTGCGGCGCGCGGCCTTCGGCGCCGCCGATTACGGCCACGAGCTCGGCCTCTCGCCGACCCTGGACGAGCCCGAGCTGGCCGACGCGCGCGCGCGCATCGTGCTCGCCTCGCGCGCGGCCGGGCTGGAGAACCCGCTCGACAGCCCCTGGTTCCACTTCAAGGAGACCGCCGCTTTCCAGCGCGCGCTGGAGCGCAGCCGCCGCGGCGGCTTCCAGGGACGGCTGTGCGTACATCCGGATCAGCTTGCCCCGGTCAACGCCGCCTATCTGCCGAGCAAGGAGGAGCTGGAGCGCGCCGAGCGCATCGTCGCCGCCTTTCGCGAGGCGGAGGCGAAGGGCGCCGCGGCGGTGCAGGTCGACGGCCAGATGGTCGACTACCCGGTGGCGTACCGCGCCCGCGCCCTGCTGGAAGCGATGAAGAAATGAGCGCCGTGCCGCACGGCTTTCGCGCCATTGAGCGCCTGAGCCCCTTCAACGCCCTCGTCGGCCCGCTGTTCGAGCGGCGCGAGGGCGAGACCGTCTCCATCGGCGTGCGCATCGAGCAGAAGCACGTCAACTCGCGCGGCATCTGCCACGGGGGCCTGCTCGCCACGCTCGCCGACCTTTCGCTCGGCTACGCCATGGCGGCGAGGAGCGGCGGCAAGGCGAGCTTCGTCACCGCGCACCTCGCCGTCGACTACGCCGGCGCGGCGCAGGTCGGCGACTGGATCGAGTCGGCGGTGGAGATCCAGCGCGTCGGCGCGCGCCTCGCCTTCGCCAACTGCTACCTCGTCGCCGACGGGCGCCGCATCGTGCGCGCGAGCGCGATCTTCGCGCGCGCCGAGAAGGGCGAGTGAGGCAGGAGGTCGTGCTGGTCCCGGGCCTGTGGATGCCGGCGGCGGCAATGCTGCCGCTCGCGGCGCGGCTGGCGGACGCGCAGCATGCGACGCGTCTGTACGGCTACCGCGGGCGCGACCCGTTCGAGGCCAACGTCGAGCGCTTCGCCCGCTATGTGCGCGAGAAGCTTGGCGGCGCGCCCGCGCACTTCGTCGGCCACAGCCTGGGCGGCGTGCTGATCCTCGACACGCTAAGCCGCCACCCGGAGCTGCGCGCCGCGAGCGCGCTGCTCCTCGGCGCCCCGGTGCGCGGCTGCCTCGCCGGGCGCCGCTTCGCGCAGCGCCGCCTGGGGCGCTGGATGCTCGGCGCCGCGGCGGAGCGCTTCGCCGAGCGCGAGGCGAGCTGGCAGCGGCATGAGCCGCTCGGCGTGGTGGCCGGCACACGGGCGCTGGGGCTGGGTGCGGCACTCGACGGCGGGCTGCCCGGGCAGAGCGACGGCGTGGTGCGTGTGGAAGAGACGGGCGTACAAGGGATGACGCAGCAGGTGCTGCTGCCCATCGGGCACAGCCTGCTGATCGCTTCCACCCGCGTCGCGCGACTCGCCGGCCGTTTCCTCGGCACGGGGCGCTTCGAATGAGGCTCCTGGTCGTGGCCTTCGTCCTGCTCGCCGCCGGCTGCGAGTCGATCTCCTACTACAGCCAGGCAATCGGCGGCCACCTGCAGCTGATGCGCGCGGCGCGCCCCCTCGACGACTGGCTGGCCGACCCGGCGACGCCGCCCGCGCTGCGCGAGCGGTTGCAGGCGGCGCAGCGCATCCGCGCCTTCGCCTCGCGCGAGCTGGCCCTGCCGGACAACGGCAGCTACAACTCGTACGCCGAGCTCGACCGCCCCTACGTGGTGTGGAATGTGTTCGCCGCGGCCGAGCTTGCGGTCGAAGCGAAGCGCGAGTGCTTCCTTTTTGCCGGCTGCGTCGGCTACCGCGGCTTCTTCGCCGAGGAGGACGCGCGCACGCACGCCGCGCGGCTGCAGGCCGAAGGCTACGACGTGCACGTCGCCGGCGTGCCGGCTTATTCGACCCTCGGCTGGTTCGACGACCCGCTGCTGTCGAGCTTCATCGGCGCCAGCGACGCCCAGCTTGCGCGTCTCGTGTTCCACGAGCTCGCGCACCAGGTCGCCTACGCCAGGGACGACACCACCTTCAACGAGTCCTTCGCCGTCGCGGTGGAGGAGGAAGGCGTGCGCCGCTGGCTGCGCGCGCAGGGGCGCGAGGCCGAGCTCGCGAGCTTCATCGCGGCGCAGGCGCGGCGGCGAGCCTTCGCCGCGGGGGTGAAGGAGACCCGGGATCGCCTTTCTGCGATTTACCGCTCTGATGCTTCGGTTGATGAAAAACGGCAGCGCAAGCGCGCCGAGCTCGAGCGCCTGCGCCTCGCCTACCCGCAGGCGGTGCCGGCGCAGGCGAACAACGCGTTTCTCGTCTCCGTCGGGGTCTACACCGATCTCGTGCCGGCGTTCGAGCGCCTGCTGGCCGACAGCGGCTCGCTGCCGCGGTTCTACGAGCGGGTGCGCGAGCTCGCGGCTAGCGAGCGGTCCAGCCGAGATCCATGGCTAGCGCAGCGCCGGTAATGACGCCAGCCGGCTCCGAGCACAGGTAGGCGACGAAATCGCCGACCTCGGCGGGCTCGATCAGGCGCTTCACCGCCGCCGGCGCGAGCATGATTTTCTCCACCACCTCTTCGGGCGACATGCGGTTCGCCTTCGCCTGGTCGGCGATCTGGTTGTCGACCAGCGGCGTGCGCACGTAGGCGGGGCAGATGGCGTTGGCGGTGATGCCGTATTCGCCGCCTTCCAGCGCCGCGGTGCGCGTGAGGCCCACCAGGCCGTGCTTGGCGGCGATGTAGGCGACCTTGAATGGCGAAGCGACGAGCGCGTGGATCGAGCCGATGTTGACGATGCGGCCCCACTTCTGCTTCTTCATCGCCGGCCAGCAGTAGCGGGTGAGCAGGAACGGCGCGGTGAGCATGAGGCTGAGCATGCGTTCCCACTGCTCCTCCGGAAACTCCTCGATCGGCGCCACGTGCTGGTAGCCCGCGTTGTTGACCAAAATGTGCACGGTGCCGTGCGCTTCGAGGGTTTTGCGCACCAGGTCCTTGCATCCTTCCCGTTTGGAAAGATCCGCGGCAAAAAAGCTTCCGCCCAGGCGCTGCGCATGCTCCTTGCCCGCCTTCTCGTTGACGTCGGCGAGAACCACCGTGCAGCCCTCGCGCGCGAGGCGCTCGGCGCAGGCGAGGCCGATGCCGCTCGCTGCGCCGGTGATGACGGCGATTTTCTTCATGACAGGGGGATGTCGACGTTCTTGCGGAACGCCGGCCGCTCGCGCAGACGCTCGAACCAGGCTTCCACCGCCGGCGAGCGCGAGCGCTCGAGCGGCAGGCGCATCCAGCGCTGCACCTCGCTGCCGATGGGGATGTCGCCCATGGTGAAGGCCTTGCCGGCGACGTAGGGCTGCCGCGCCAGCGTCGCCTCGAGCACGGGAAGAATCTCGATCGCCCGCTTGCGCGATTCCTCGATCGCCTGCGCGTCGCGCTTCTCTGGCGGCGTGCGGATCAGCCCCCAGAAGGCATTGCGCACCGCGCCCTGGAAGGTGAACGCCCAGTCCATCCAGCGCTCGGCATCGGCGCGCACGCGCAGCTCCGCGGGGTACAGCGTTCCCATGCCGTGCTTCGCCGCGAAATAGCGCACGATCGAATGCGACTCCCACAGCACGAAGCCGTCGTCGTCGATGGTCGGCACGAGCGAGTTGGGATTCATCTTCATGTACTCGGGCGTCTTGGTCACCCCGTGCTGCAGGCCGGCGTCGATGCGCTCGTACTTCAGGCCGAGCTCGTCCGCCGCCCACAGCGCCTTCTTCACGTTGACCGAGTTCACCCGACCCCAGATCTTCAGCATGCGGCCCTCAGAATCCCGCCGCCTGGCCGTCGCGGCGCGGGTCGCTGGCGGTGTAGTAGCCGCCGTCGAGCTTCCAGATGAGTTGCGCGCTGCCGAACTGGTTGTAATCGTCCACATGGACGAGGCGGTGGCCGCGGCGCTGCAGCTCTTCCAGCGTCGCCGCGGGGAAGCCGCCTTCCTCGACGCTGACGTCGCGCCCCTGCACGAAGCGGAAGCGCGGCCCGTCGCAGGCGGCCTGCGGGCTCTGGCCGTAGTCGGCGATGCGCACCATCACCTGCGTGTGGCCTTGCGGCTGCATGCTGCCGCCCATCACGCCGAAGCTCATCACCGGCTTGCCGTCCCGGGTGACGAAGCCGGGGATGATGGTCTGGAAGGGGCGCTTGCGCGGGCCGACGCAGTTCGGGTGGCCGGGCTGCAGGACGAAGGTGGCGCCGCGGTTCTGCAGCGAGATGCCGTCGACCACCACGCCCGAGCCGAAGCCCATGTAGTTCGACTGGATGTACGACACCATCATGCCGGCGGCATCGGCGGCGGCGAGATAGACGGTACCGCCCTTCGGCGGCGCGCCGGGGCCGAAGTCCTGCGCGCGCTTCATGTCGATGAGCCCGGCTCTCTCTTTCAAATACGCTTTGTCCAGAAGGGAAGCCGGCGCGACATCCTTCATGTAGTCGCTGTCGGCGACGTAGCGCCAGGCGTCGGCGAAGGCGAGCTTGAGCGCCTCGATCTGCAGGTGCACGCTGTCGGCGCCATCGACCGCATGCGAGCGCAGGTCGAAGTGCTCGAGCATGCCGAGCGCCATCAGGGCGACGATGCCCTGGCCGTTGGGCGGGATCTCGTGCAGCGTGTAGCCGCGGTAGTCCATCGCCAGCGGCTTCACCCAGTCGGGCCTGTTGGCCGCCATGTCCCCGGCGCGCAGCGCGCCGCCATGCTTCTTCGCGTGCGCCTCGATCTTCTCCGCCAGATTGCCCCGGTAGAAGGCTTTGCCTTTGGAAGAAGCGATCTCCTCCAGCACCGAGGCATGTTTCCTGAACTTGAAGATTTCCCCTGCACGCGGCGGGCGGCCGCCGGGCAGGAAGGCCTCGGCGAACCCCGGCTGCACCTTCAGCTCCGGCGTCTGCGCCGCCCACTGGCCGGCGATGGTGGGCGAGACGAGAAAGCCCTCGCGTCCATACTGAACGGCTTTCTCGAATAATTTCTTGAATGGAAGGCGGCCAAACTTCGCGTGCAGGTCGACCCAGGCTTGCACGCAGCCGGGCACGCTCACGCTGTCCCAGCCGCGCACCGGCATCGCGCTGCGCCCCTTGAAATAGTCGAGCGACCAGGCCGCCGGCGAGCGGCCGGAGGCGTTCAAGCCGTGCAGGCGCTTGCCGTCCCAGACCAGGGCATAGGCATCCGAGCCGATGCCGTTGGAGACGGGCTCGACCAGCGAGAGCGTGATGGCAGTGGCGAGGATGGCATCGACCGCGCTGCCGCCCGCGGCGAGCATCTGCAGGCCGGCCTGCGCGGCGAGCGGCTGCGAGGTGGCGACGGTGTTGGCGGCGAGGACCGGCTTGCGCGGCCAGGCGTAGGGATTCTTCCAGGCGAAAGGCGTGCCGCTCATACCGCCACCATGCGCACCTGGCTGATGTCGGTGAGGCCCTGCAGCACCTTGGCGATGCCGTCCTGCTTCAGCGTGCGCATGCCGCCCTTCATTGCCGCGGCTGCGAGTTCCGGCACCGGCGCGCGCGTCTGCACCAGCCGCTTCAGCGGCGCGTCGGCCACCAGCAGCTCGAACAGCGCGATGCGCCCTTTGTAGCCGGTCTTGTCGCACTCGGCGCAGCCCTTGGCGCGATGCAGCGCGAGGGAACCCTTGCGCCACTCCTTCAGCACCGCCTTCGCGTCGAGTCCCGTATCGGCGCAGTACTCGACGGCGAGCTCCTCCAGCTCCTCGGGTTGCGGCTGGTAGGCGACGCGGCAGGCGGGGCAGAGGGTGCGCACGAGACGCTGCGACAGCACGCCGATCAAAGCGTCGGCGAAATTGAACGGGTCCATGCCCAGGTCGAGCAGGCGCACCACGCTCTCGACCGCGCTGTTGGTGTGCAGCGTCGAGAACACCAGGTGGCCGGTGAGCGAAGCCTCGACGCCGATGCGCGCGGTCTCCTCGTCGCGCATCTCCCCCACCATGATGACGTCGGGATCGGCGCGCATGAAGCTGCGCATGGCGGCGGCGAAGGTCCAGCCGATCTTGGGGTGCACCTGCACCTGGCGCAGGCCGGCCTGCGTGATCTCGATGGGGTCCTCGGCGGTCCAGATCTTGAGCTCGGCGGTATTGAGGAAGCCGAGCAGCGAATGCAGGGTGGTGGTCTTGCCCGAGCCGGTCGGGCCGCAGACGAGGAACATGCCGTGCGGGCGGGAGATCAGCCGCTTGAG
>Ga0075418_10008719_pt1 | contig 11368 bp, 7 predicted proteins | sample SoiMetdeltSBSDD2_FD_81776 | JGI IMG/M metagenome (GOLD analysis project Ga0075418, IMG submission 81776) | Bulk soil microbial communities from a Populus tree surrounding site in Tennessee, USA - Soil MetaG P. deltoides SBSDD2 | ecosystem: Environmental > Terrestrial > Soil > Tree plantation...
CCAGTCCAATCTGAGATTTCGGATTTCGGATTTGAGGTGCAGGATTCGTCCAATTTCAAATTCCGATCCCCACCTTTCGCTTCGTTGGACAACACCTCAGGGGAGGCTGAAGATGAGCAACGTATCCGAGACTTCGCCTCCCCCGCATCCCTTAGCGCCGCCAGGAAAATAAGCCAATTCCCCAATCGTCACCGCACGGAACCCGTGGCGTCCAGTGGGCATGGCTGCCAAGCTTAACCAGCGGTCGGTCTTTCGATCGTAGGCTTCATGTTCGACGAATGTCTTCCCATTGTTGCATTCGCCGCCGGAAACGAGGATCAGGTTCCGATAAAGCGTCACGGCCGTTGCGCTGCGCGGTGTAGGAAGCGGTGCTGCCGATTTCCAAGAATTTGTCGTTGGGTCATACACGTCGTGCATGTTGGTGTTGTCGGCGGTGGTATTAAACCGTCCGCCGATTGCATGGATTTGACCGTCGACCGAAATCACTGCGAGATGATCACGGGCTTTGGGCAACGGCGCCAGCTCACTCCATTTGCCCGTGACTGGGTCGTAGACCTCGTGGGTCGCGACAGTGACGGTGTCGACGCCACGTCCACCGATCGCGTGAACTTTTCCGTTGAGAGTCGTGACGCCAACCGAGCCGCGCGGGCTTTTGAGTGAGGCGAGCGTTCGCCAGCTGTCGCTTGCCGGATCGTATTCGAAGGCGACATCCAAAGCGCCCATGTGAACGTTTCGCGTGAAACCACCAACGACGAAGACTTTGCCATTCATTACAGCGGCGCCCGCGTGACTGAGGCCACGCGGCATCGGCGCCCGTTCACGCCAGCGATCCGTCCCTGGATCGTATTCTTCATTGAGTGGTTGATCGTCGCGCCCGCGCGCCGAGCCTCCAAGTACGTATATCTTTCCGTTGACGGTAGCTACGGCTACTTCGCCGCGAGGCTCAGGAAGCCGTGCTTTCTCCGACCACCTGCCTTGGCCGGCGGACTGTGGCCGCGCTAATCGGGCGGTCGTAAGGCAACCGATGATGACCACGGCGAACATTGCAAAACGTTTCATGTCCCTAAGGCTCCCTTGGAAGTTGCGGAGTTGAGCTCGGCGGTCTGCGATTGTGAGTTGCCTGTTCGTACGCGTAGGCCAGCTTGATCATGAGTCCGTCGTCGTAAGGCCTCCCCAAAAAGGTGATCGACGAGGGGAGATTGTCTGAACTAAAACCCGCAGGCACGACAATAGCAGGAACGTATACCAAGAATGTATTCAGGTCCGGAACTCCCCACTGATTGCGGAAGGGCGGATTCACTCCTTCGCTGATAGGCGTCGGCTGGTGCTCGACCCCTTTAAACACGATGGCGTCCAGCTTGTTATCCGCCATGACCTTCAAAATAATCGTCATGAGCTCGTCTCGCGCGATCAGATATTGATAGTGACTTGCGGCGTCCAGCGGGCGCCGCATTCGAGCTTTCGAGATCGGAGAAACCTTTTCAAAGTCGGGCGAGCGGAGCATTTCTTCGCGGGATTTGAAGGGGGCCTCGACGCTCCTCCCGAAATAGACCTTGAACGATTCATCGGTTTCGGTTGGGCTGTTGGCCCGTTTAGCCAGGAGTCCCTTCAATTTCGGGATTACGATTGGATCGACCAGTACGGCCCCTGCCGATCGGAGTTCCCTCAGTGCGTTTTCGAATACTGCTGTCACTTTGGCGAAGTCCGGCGATTTCGGGTCAGACTCGAATCCGATAGACTCCCGCAGAATGCCAAGCCGTGCGCCTTTCAATCCGTTTCTGTCCAAAAACCTTCTATAGCTGTCTGGAAGGTGACCGACACCGCGGGCTGTCACCGGATCTTCGGAGTCATATCCAACCATGACATCGAGTAGCTTGACCAAATCCGTCACATTGCGCGCCATTGGGCCGAGAGAGCCCATAACGAATGGCCAGCCGTCGTAGACCCCGCTGCGGCTCACTAGACCAGCGGTCGGCCTCATGCCTACGACACCGTTCCAAGTGGAGGGCCGGCGTATCGAGGCGAAGCCCTCCTGTCCAACAGCTAGCGTTGAGAAATTTGCGGAGACGGCGACTCCCGGACCGCCAGAAGACCCGCCTGCCGTTCGATCGAGCGCGTAAGGGTTTCGTGTGGAACCGAAGATAGAACCATGCGTGTCGCCGCCTCCTAATTCACCGAGCGTGGCTTTCGCCAAGATGATCGCTCCGGCTTTCTTCAGCTTTTCCGTCACAAAAGCATCTCGGTCCGGCATGTAATTCTTAAAAAGGATGGAGCCGAGAGTGGTAGGCATTCCTTTAACATCGAATTGGTCTTTAACAATGATCGGAATGCCGTGAAGCGGACCCGTCAAACCGGACGTTTTGAATGCAGCGTCCAATCGGTCAGCCTCTTCGAGAGCCTTGGGATTGACTGTAATGATCGCGTTGAGCGCGGGTCCCTGCTTGTCATACGCCTCGAGGCGATTCAGATAAAGTTGGACCAATTGTCGCGACGTGAGTTTCCCTGCTCGGTACGCCGCGTGAATGTCGTCCACTGTCGCTTCAAGGAGGTGAAACGGTTTAGCTTGCCCTGTACTTTTTCGCGGCTCAACGGACAGGAGAGTCGCCAGCGCCAGGGCAGAGATGACTGCTGATTTGAAGAGCCTCGAAGCTGATGGTCGAATGCTCCTTAGATTCATGTCAGTTCGGAAGCGCGAACACGTGAATCGCGTTATTGCGTTGCGGGTTGATTCCTGCCTGCTGGAAAAGATTTGCAGTAATCGCCCCCAAGCCTGTCAGAACGGCGACATACTGCTTTCCATTGACTCGATACGTGATTGTGCTGTTTTGAATCGGCCCTCCAAGTGTGGTTTCCCAAAGAATTTTTCCGGTATCCGCATCGAAAGCTCGGAATTTCTGATCGAGATCTCCCCAGAAAATCAAATCGCCGGCCGTTGCCAAAGTTGCTCCATTACCCGGAGCGCGTCCTTCGTAAATCCGCTGAATTTCTCCAGTCGCCATATTGATCTTGGCAATTCCGCCGAATTTTTCCGGATCAGAGCCGGGGCGGCGAGCGCCGGTTCGACGTTCAGGTTGGTTGCCGTCGGCACGTGTCATATCGAGGCAATTATCAACATAAGGAACATAGAGTGAGTTCTTGCCGGGGTGATAGGACATAGGCCAATAACTTTTCGTGTTATACGCGCAGATGACGTGCTGATCACCGGGCTGTTTGAGTACGACATCCCAATTAATGGTCGTCTTTCCCGTCTTGACGTCGATATTGGAGATCAAAAACCTCGGATCATCGTAGGGGAACGGATTGGCCCAGAGAAACTGACCCGAAGTGCGGTCGAGGACAAACAGTCCGCCGCCTTCTCCAACATTGACGACGACATCTCTTTCCTGATTGCGCGGAATATCCGGATTGATCCATTTCACAAATTTGGAATCGGGGCTCACCTTCGTCCGCAGGAGAATTCTCTCGTTCGTGTAGTCTTGATCCCAGTCGTCGCCGGGCAGATGTTGGTAATACCAACTGAGCTTGCCGGTATCCATGTTCAGAGCGACGGTTGAATTGCTATAGAGATCGGCTGGTGCGGTTTTCGGAATCGCTTCGATGTTGCCGTTGTGCCGGGCCGCACGCGTGTACGGAGTGGGATTGGCGACGCCCCAATAGATCGTTTTGCGGACCGGATCGTAGGACCCGCCCAGCCCCCACGGCGACGCTGCGCGCGTCGCTTCGGGCGTGCCTCCCCAACTGGTGTCGCCGATGGGATCATCCGAGCCGGCTGCGGTGAAGAACCGCCAGACTTCCTTTCCCGTCTTGGCATCGTGAGCAGCGATATAACAATCGACTCGCCCGCCGCTGCTACAACCGCGTCCGGAAAGGACCTTGTCGCCGAATACGACCGTTCCGGAGGTGAGCGTCCCACTGGATTTCGTTTCCCATCGCACCTGGCCGGTGCGTGCGTCGAGCGCGACGATGAAACTGTCGGGCGCCGCAAAGAGGATCAGGTCTTCAAAGATGCCCAAGCTTTTGGATCGTGAGGGACCACCGGCGGGTCGCTTGTATTCCCAAATGAGGTTGCCGTTTGTCGCGTCGAGAGCGTGTACGGCAGTGCGTGCCATGCCGTTCTCCTGCGACGGGACAACGACGTACATCACGCCGCTATGGACGATCGGTATGATCTCGATCGTTCCTGCAGCCAAGGTGTTGGACCATACCTGCATCAGGCGGCCCACGTTCTGCTTGTTGATCTGGTTTAGCGGGCTGTATCGCTGCGCATCATACGTTCGGCTGTACATCAACCAATCATCCGGACCCGGGTTCAAAAGCATTGCCGAAGTGACGGGCAAAAAATTCTTCACCTGCGCTGCGGCTGATGTTACGAGGGCTGCGAGAGTAATCAGCGCGGCGAAAAATAAACTCTTCATGTTTTTCTCCTCGGGTCTGTATGGACCGTCCGGCCTGAAATGACCGAGTTACGAAGTCAAAGTGCGTTGCTGCTTGCGGCGCGCGCTCTCTCAGGCGAGGTTTTGGAATTCGCCAATTGCAGCTCGCGCTCTCGCGTGACTTTCTTAAACCACCAGGACGTTAAGAACGGTGTCAGAATCGCGGTCACGATCACTGAAGCGGCGACCTGGACAGTCGCGGCTCCTGCGACCGGAGCATACGACGTATCTGCCAAGGCAACCGCTTGCGGAACAGCGGCAGAATTGCCGGCCGTGCTCGAGGCAGCTGCTCCAGCGATTCCAGTTCCGCCGAGCAGCCTGTCGGCCACGATACACACAACGCCTGTCACGGTCACGACTGTCAGCCCTAGAACGATTCCAGGGACACCTGCCGTTACGGCCGATTTCAGGTTTATCGTTTGTCCCAGCGTGAAGGCCATGAACGGCACGATGATCGGTTCGTGCGAGCCGCAGAAGTTTTTGATGTCTTCATCCAGGTTGCCCAGAATCGCGCCCACAACGATGGGAGCAATCACGGAGACCATTGTCAGCCAGGGAATGACTGCCAGGCCCGCACCCACAAAAATCAGCATCGTCAGGAAAGGTCCGGTCTCGATGCTCTGCACGACATAGGTGCCCGCATCGTCTTTGTCGCCCATGACGCTTGTCAGCGCCAGGAACATTCCGCCGTTGGTATCGCTCATCGCCACCATGACGGCAAGCGTGCTAAGGCCGATGATGCTGCCGTCGGCCCACTTCGCAACAGCCAGCGCAAAGATTGTCGCAGTGCCGACCTTGGCCACCATGATGCCGAGTCCACGCACCAATATCTTCGGTGCTGTCGTGACGGTTATCTTCGCGCCGGCCGTGAACAGGTACATACCCAGAATTGTCGGGTATCCCACGCCTGTTAAGGCTTGGGTGAAACCGCCAATCTTCAGCAGGTCGGGGAAAAACGTGTTGATCAGCATACCAATGAACAATGGAACAACCATCATTCCGCCCGGTACGCGATTAATGGATTTGTAGATTTTCATGATTGCGGAGAATATTCCCAGAACTAAAACATGTACTTCAATGCGAATTGAATGATTCGCGGAGCGTCGCCATTGGCCTGGATCTGTCCGAATTGGGCGTTGTTAAACACTGTGATCGGATTACCCGGATTCACGTGGTTCGGCGCGTTAAACGCCTCCCCCCGGAACTCTACGGACTGGTTCTCACGAATGCGGAACGCGCGGGTCAACCCGATGTCGATCCGAATGCTTCCCGGACCCGTTAGTGTATTCCTTCCGAGGTTTCCGTATTGTCCTAGCGGAGCCGCAGCGAAGGCCGCAGGGTTGAACCAGTGTGCGATATCCTTGTGGGCGTTGTAGAGTTCGCCGCCCAAGTAATCGACGCGCTGGTCGCCGGTGCCCGTCAATGCTCGGTCCGTGCCCGGAGTAATCGACAACGGACTTCCCGACGCCAATCGGACAATTCCCGAAACCTTCCACCCACCGCCGAGGCGCCTTAGAGTGCCGTTCGAAAACTGCGGCGTCTCATAGACTGTCGAGACATTGATGTTGTGCCGCCGGTCCTGGTCACAGTCTCCGCGATTTGCCCTTCGGCGCTCCTTCACCACCTGTCCATTGTTCTGAAACTGCGGCGTCGCGCCGAAATCCTCGATGCAATGGGACCAGGTGTAATTCCCTTGAATGGTGACGCCTCTGTTGCTCCGGCGCATAACCGAGATCAACAGTGCGTTATAGCTTCGCGTCCCTCCATCATCGGCCACAACGATGTTGCCATAGTAGACGCCTTGGGCCGGGTTCTGCAGATACAACTTCCGACGTTGTTGCGTGTTCGTCGTCGTCGAGCATGTGGAGTAGTTCACACCGTTGATGGAGCACGAGCCCGTTCCAAGGAACACCGCAGGGTTTCCTTCGGAGTTGATCAGGTTGTGATATACGCTGCTGCCCAGATAATTCGCGGCAAACAGCCAGTTTTGGCCGACCTGTCTTTGAACGCTGAGGTTCCACTGATTCATGGACGGCATCTTGAGGTTCGTGGGAACTGTGACGAAAGTGCCGAAACGCGGAAATACAGCGTTCTTACTTAACGTAAACGGAAATGGGTTTCCTCCAGGATAGTTCGCCCAGGGATCCTCAAAAGGACCGGGACTGTCGAGAGTGACTTCTGCTCCCCAAGGAGGCTGATCGCTGTAACCGCCATATTGGTAAAAGTGCGGATAGTCCGTGAACAGCCCATATGCCGCCCGAATGGAAGTCAACCCGTTTCCGCTTACATCGTACGCAAGCCCCAGACGCGGCGAAAAGCGCTTCCAGCTATCCGGTCCAATAGAATTGCTTACCGATTCCGGCAGTGCAGGATCACCTGGGAACAGCAGACCTGCCGGAGCGTTCACATAGACCGTGCTCTCTAGTCCTTGATCGAACCGACTTTTGTCGTAGTAAAGATAATAGCCGCGTTTGTTGGATGGAGCCTGGTAAGGCTCCCATCGGAGGCCCGTGCTGACAGTCAGCTTCGAGTTCGCCTTCCACGTGTCTTGGATGTAAGCACCGACATAATTCTGACGGTAGTAGAAGGAGTTCAGGTTGCCCTGACCGTATGCACTGAGTCTGCCAATTAGGAAATCCGCCATCGCCAGACCTGTGCCATCCGCGTTAAATGTTGCGCGAGGCCGGGCGGGCGAACTCTTCTTGTTGTTCAGCATCGATTTGATGTAGTTAACGCCGAACCCGATCTGATGCGGCCCCCGAATCAAACTGATGTCTTCTGAAAATTGACCGATGGTGGAATTCGTATTTCCCGGCATTCCCGGATCCGAGTGGATCGCGAAACCATTGGGAGATACAGTGATGCCCACAATCTTTGCCAGGCCTTCCGGATAATAGATATTTTTCACCCCTAAATCGTTCAAGGTGAAGAGATCCGGGAATGTCTTGACGTTGACCGTCCGAAGCAGGGCTGCGTGGAACGAACTTACCGTGCCGGAGCTGAGTAAATACGTGTCGCCGAAAGTCCAGGAGTCCGCTCGCCGTCGATAGTCCGCTTCGGAGGAACTCAAGAGGTTAACGCCATCATAGTTGGTGGGCTGAAACAAATGGGCAGAGACCAATCGGAAGAACAACGTGTGTTTTTCGTTTACCGTATAGTCCGTTTTCGCAACGTACATCTGCTCGTCGCTGTTGATCGTTCGGCCGTACCGGATCTCCCCACATGGGTCGTTGGTCGATGGCAGGCGCTTTAGCATGTTCAACGCCGGCTGACTGAACGATGAAGGATCGATGCGATTACCAACGAACGGAGCACGCAGGTTTATCGCCGAAGTCCGGCATGCTGTCGACGCTACCGTCGTGAAGTCCCCGGCAAGCATGGCTGGGGAAGCGATAAAGGATCTCTGATCCGTAGGCGCCGAACGCGTATAGGTGATCTGTGCGCCGCCGAAGAAGAACAATTTATTCTTTTTGACAGGTCCTCCAAGTACCCCGCCGAACTGGTTTCTTTTTAAATTGTCTCGCCTGAGTGCGAAGGGATCCGTCGCATTGAAAACGCCATTGCGAATGAACTCAAACAACGTACCGTGAAGATCATTGGTACCCGACTTGGTGACCGCGTTGATCGCCCCAGCCGAGTGTTGGCCGTATTGAGCAGGCACAGCGCTGGTTTCCACTTTGAATTCCTGCAACGCATCCGGAAACGGAAGCGGCAGATTCAAATTGTTGAACGGATCGTTATGAGTGCCTCCATCCAACAAATACACCAAGCCGTTGTTCAACCCACCGGCGACGGAAATGGATTGCGTGGGATAATTCCGGTTCGTCGCTTGCGCGCCTCCAGCGACAGCCGCGCCCGAGAGAACAATCAGTTCGACGGCTTGCCTGCCATTGAGCGGCAGTTCGAGCACTCGCGTGTTATCGATCACCTGGCCGATGCCCGTGTTTCGCGTTTCGACCAGTGCCGCATTGGCCTGCACTTCTATCTGATCGGCAACCTGACCGACTTCCAGAACAATATTCACGGCTGGGTTTGCCGCGACCTGAAGGACGATTCCGCTCTGCACATGGGTCTTGAAACCGGGAAGCATTGCTTCCAGCCGATAAGGTCCGATCGGCAAATTAGGCAGTAGATATGTGCCGGTTTCGTCCGTTAATGCAGCGCGCACGACCCCCGTCTCGATCTGCGTCGCCGTAACCTCCGCCCCAGGCAAAATCGCGCCTGTTTGATCTCTCACTGAACCGTTAATCTGCGCGGTATTCTGCGCCCACACACTGGGGCCGCTCAAAATTAGAATCATCAGCCCCACAAAAAGAATGCGATTTTTGATGCTGGCTTCCATCGTGTTTCCTCCCCTCTAGCAAAAAGGCAATAGCCACAAGAAGCACAAAAGCAGAACAAGAAGCACAAAACACTTTGTGCATTTTTGTGTTCTGCTTTTGTGCTTCTTGTGGCTACTCGTATATCTCCGGCCAGGAGAATGTGAGAACCGCGTTCATGATGCCCGACGGCGGATAGTCGTCTCCACCCCACCCCGCTACGCTAAAGAGGACTTCTTTATGGGCAGGATCCAGGGCAAGTCCGGATATCCGGTAGCCTGTAATTTGTTTCACCGGGATCTTCCAACGCGGAGGAACGTCGCCGTTGTCGTTGATGCTCCACGCGCAGACCGATTCTCCGCTACAGCGATCCACAATCATGCCCGTTGGCGCGTAGACACGGAAGTTTCCCGTACTGGCCACCTGGCTGCGCGGCCCGCGAATGACGGCTTTCGGCGCCACATCTCCACTGGCTGTACGGTCGAAAATTAGAAACGCATTATTCAGGTTGACGACCAAAAGATTATGGAGTGGGTCAACCGCCACAGGAGGTTTGTTACCTACAATCTGCGTACGGGGCCCTTTGAGAATTCGTTTGGGCGCCACGTTGCCGTTCGCTTGCCGGTCAAATACGAGAATCGCAGGCAAGGTATCTCTCGATTGGCCTCGAACGTCACCCAAACCGAGGGGAAGATAGATCTCATTGTTGACGCCATCCACGCTTACCTTATCGAGAGCGGAATAAGCATCACCGAGTATTTGAGTTTGTGTTCCCTGAATGACACGAATCGGCGGTTCCTCTCCGCTGGCTCCTCCACGGAATGTCAGGATTGCCTGCGCCAGAGGACTGTTCACTACAATTTCGTCGTGTACTTCGTCGTAGGCAAAACCGTGCATGGTCCTGCTCAACAACGTCTTTTGTCCTTCCAACACGCGAGTGGGCGGCGTATTTTCCCCCGCCAGCCTGGCGAAGGCCGCAATTTGCGGATGCGACACTCAGTTAGGCACCAATATTTCTTCGCGCTTGGTGTCATACGTTACCGCCTGCGTCTTGCCAAATTTCAACGACACTTTGTTCGCAGGTGCGCTACGGATCGTGCGAAGGGGAGGCACGTCTCCATTGGCCGTCAGTGGATAAACGGTGGCGGAAGCGCTACCCAAATTCGAAACCCACAGTTCTTGATTCTTGATATCGACAGCCAGACTCGAAGGATAGCTGAGGCCCGTTCTGGGTCCCTTGAGGATCCGCCGGGGCGGCACGTCGCCTCTATCTTTCGCGCCGAAGACCAGAATCGACTGGCCCACGCTGTTGGTGACATACATTTCGCCCTTGTCCGGGTCCACGAACATTGCTCCAGGCCAATCCAACTGAGTCCGAGCGCCCTGAATGATGCGCAATGGAGCAGTGTCACCGTTGGCATCAAGCGGGTAGACCGTTATCGATGGCTCTTCGAATCGACCTGAGCCGGCAACGTTGTACTGACTGATATGGCCCCAATTATTCACGAACAACTCGTGGGCCTTCTGATCAAGGGCGATGCCGTGCACGTCCGCTAAACGCGTGCTTTCCCCTGTCACGACACGCAACGGTTTTTCGTTTCCCGATGCCGTCTTGCGGTAGACCTCCACTTGAGGCGGGTAGTTAACCGAAACGAAAAGTTCTTCTTTCTGTTCATCAATAGTTATTGTGTGGGCCCGATGGGTTACTTTTAAATTACGCTTGGGCGCCGTGTTTCCCGAAGCGTCCTGAGAAAAGACCTTAATGCTGTCTCCGATGTCGTTCTCTACCGTGTAAATGTCGCCATTCACCGGGTCAATGTACATGCAGGTGTTGAACTGCAGCTCGGTGTTCTTACCCTGAATGACCCGCTCCGGCTCAGAACGGTTAGCATTAGCCGGCGTATTGGTCATCCGATCGAATATTCGGATGGCCCATAGGTTGAGATCCTGAAGGAATACTTTGCCGGTTCGAGGATCGAACGCGATGGAGCCGTAGCTGGGATCCGTATCCCAGAGTCGCCGGACTGGCTGGCGATTCAGTTCCAGTGTCTGCCCGTTTTCCTGCGTGGCGGCATACACGGACCTGCCGCGCAGTAAGTCCAACAGGTGGTTCTCATCGCGATCGTCGTATGAGGCAAACAGATTATTATCGGGGTTGGCATCGCCGCTGCCAGGCTCCGCCGGCAAGCAGATTTCACCAAAATCCGAGACCTTCTGAATGGAAACCAGCCGATAACCGGAGGACGATTCCGGCGAACTTAACACCGACGTCCGTTTGGCTACAGTGGGCAAACCCCGGATGCCCATTGCAACGATCACTAAGCCGGCAAAAACAACCACTCCGTTTCTGACTAGACGCATAAAGTGGGGCCTCCTCCTTCCGGAAACGAAATTCACGTGTGCGTCACTCCCAACATTCGCATGGTGAATGCGGGTTGATCACCGAAAGCCGAGATTTCAGGTTGCTTAAAAATTGCTCAGAGTCTAATACAAATCGATTCCATCCTCTAGAAATCCCAGGAATGCGTGACCTTCGCGATGATGGACCGGTTCCATTGTCGAGGGCCGGGCGATCCAGATAGAGTCCTCGATTCGTTGTAGATCAGGAAAAAATGA
>Ga0075418_10008722_pt1 | contig 11367 bp, 9 predicted proteins | sample SoiMetdeltSBSDD2_FD_81776 | JGI IMG/M metagenome (GOLD analysis project Ga0075418, IMG submission 81776) | Bulk soil microbial communities from a Populus tree surrounding site in Tennessee, USA - Soil MetaG P. deltoides SBSDD2 | ecosystem: Environmental > Terrestrial > Soil > Tree plantation...
CGATCATGCCGGCGATGGCGCCGATCTGCGCGCCCTGCTGCTTGCTGGCGTTCGCCGTCCCGTGACGCAGCAACACGTGCGCGAGCTCGTGCGCCATGACGCCGGCGACTTCACCTTCGGTCTGCGCCGCTTCGATCATGCCGCGATTGACGAACATCGGTCCGCCCGGCAGCGCGAACGCGTTGATGTCTTTCAGATTCACCGGCGTGAACGAGTACTCGAACACCGGGTTGTTCAACTCGCGCGGCGCGGCTTCGACGAGACGATCGCCGAGGCGCTCGAGATAGCCCTTGACCTGGCTGTCATTGATGAGCGGATATTCCTTGCGCACTTCGGCGGCAGCCTCGCGGCCGATCTGCACGTCCTGCTCAGGCGTGTACTTGTTCTTCGGCGGCGTCACCTTGGTCTGAGCGGCGACGGTCGTCGCGGTCAGCGTCAGGACGAGCACCAGGCGACTCAGCAATTTCATTTTCATATCCTCGCGAGTTTTCATTTCAAAAACTGCGCCGCCCCTTATTGTCCTCTATGGCCCATCCACTCCATAGGATCGGTAGACGGAAGAGCTTTCCTCCTCGAGTTCACGTGTTCTATTGGGCATTTCCGCGGCACGACACTTGCTCTTTCATATGTAAGCGCACTGTATTCCTGCGCTTGGGGGTGTCAGATGAAATTCGGATTGACGTTAGGTGCCTTGCTTCTAGTCTCGAACGTCGCGTTCGCTCAGGTAGCCATCGATATGCCGACGCTCGAGCGGCGATACGACGACGCGCAGGCTTCCTACGATCGGAACCCAGTGACTGCCGACCGGCAGGACCTCAGCGATATTCGCGACGAGCTCGGCTATCTCCGGGTGAAACAGCGCCGCGGTGAAGCCGTGACGCGCACGGAACGCCAGCGCCTGAGCGATCACCTCGATCGCTTCATGAACCGCACCGCTCGCAACACCGGCGCGCTGGACCGCGACCGCACCGACCGCAGCGGACGTTATGACCGCAGCACCGAACGCAGCAATGAACGCAGCAATGAACGCATCGGCTCGGTGCAGGGCCGGCTCCAGATTCCAGCCGGAACTGAAGTTGACGTCCGTCTGCAGACCGGGCTGACATCGGATACGGCGCAGGTCGAGGATCGCGTCGAGGCGACCACCTTGATCGATTTGTATGACGGCAATCAGTTGCTCGTGCCGGCAGGTTCGCTCCTCACCGGGTGGGTCACCTCGGTGGATCGCGCCAGCCGCACCGATCGCAAGGGCAGCCTGACCGTTGAATTCAATCGCATCCGCGTCAACAACCGCACGTATGACACGAAAGCGTATGTGACGCAGGCGCTCGAGAGCGAAGGCATCAAGGGTGAAGCCGGACGCATCGGCGCGGGCTCCGCGGTCGGCGCGATCATCGGCGGCATTCTCGGCGGTGTCAAGGGAGCAGTCGCCGGCATCCTGATCGGCGGCGGTGGTGTCATCGCTGCGACCGAAGGCAAGGACGTCCATCTCCCGGAAGGAACCGTGCTTCGTGTTCGCTTTGACAGTTCAGTTCCCCTGGGTTACTGATAACGATGTCGACGAGGCCGGGATCCCGCTGGATCCCGGCTCCGCACTCGATGTCTCCATGGCCGCGACCCCCACAGAGTTACTGACCGAGCGGCTGCACAATCAACAGTTCATCGGCTCCACAAAACATCGCAATCCCGCCGACGTCGTGTCGTGGATGGTCGCGATGCAGGCGCAGGATTATCCGGCCGCGAAGTGGGCCATCGGCCTGCGCGCGCCCGGCTGTCACGACGGCGACATCGAGCAGGCATTCAACGACGGGAAGATTCTTCGCACGCACGTGCTGCGGCCGACCTGGCATTTCGTATCGCCTCAGGATATTCGCTGGCTGCTGGCGCTGAGTGCGCCACGCGTGCATGCGATCAACGCCTATTACTATCGCCAGGCCGGGCTCGACGAGAAGATGTTCAACAAGAGCTGCGCGCTGATGCAGCGGCTGCTCGAGGGCGGCAACGCGCTGACGCGACAGGAGCTCGGCGTGCACATGAAGCGCGCGAAGATCCCGTCAGAAGGATTGATGCTCGCCTACCTGACGATTCACGCGGAGCTCGAGGGCGTCATCTGCAGCGGGCCGCGCCGCGGCAAGCAGTTCACCTACGCGCTGCTGGATGAGCGCGCGCCCAAGTCGCGCGCGCCAATGCCCCGCGAGGAAGCGCTCGTCGAGCTGGTGAAGCGATATTTCGCGAGCCACGGACCGGCGACCGCCCGCGATTTTTCCTGGTGGTCGGGTTTCACCATCAGCGATGCGACGAAGGCGATCACTGCGGCCGGCGCGATCCTCGAGTCGGCCAAGATCGGCGATCTCACGTATTGGAGCGCCGACCGGCCCGCGGGTCGATCGAAATCGCCGGTCGCATTCCTGCTGCCCAACTACGACGAGTACCTGATCGCGTTCAAGGATCGCGGCGCGTTTGTCGATGGCGGCCGCACGGCCAATCTCGTCGCGCGCAGCGGCGGGGCGTACGCGCATCACCTGATCGTTGACGGCCGGCTGGCCGGCAGCTGGTCGCGGACGATCAGCCCCAATTCCGTGAAGATCGAGATCGCTCCCTACAAGAAGCTCACGCCCGCGCAGTTACGTGCCGTTGCAAATGCCGCCGATTGTTACGGCGAGTTTCTCGGATTGCGCGCGTCCCTGTCAGTCCCATAGCCCGTCGTTTGTAAACGGGTCTGACCACTTAACATCGCAAAACGATTGAGTTTCTGCGTACGTTGCAGAAACTGCATTAAAACCGTGTGTTAAGACGTCAGACCCGATTACAATTCGCGGTCTTGGGGGTTTGTTTTTTATGAAGAGATTCACGGTATTCATGGCCGCGCTCGCGCTCAGCGTGCCAACAGTTTCGTTTGCGAGGCAGCTGGTTCAGACCGGGAAGCCCGTCAGCGAGATCGTCGAAATGGAGCTGCTCACGTCGAGCGAGCTCGTGGCGAAGCAGAAGGCCGGCTTCATCAACGTCATCATCGCCAACGGCGGCACCGAAGCGCGCGGCCCGCACAACATCCTCGCCGGCCACACCGTCATGTCGAAGCACACGGCGATCGATGTGGCAAAGATCATCGGCAATACGCTGGTCGCGCCCGTGATGCCGATCGACGTCGGCGCCACCGGCGTCAGCGACGGCAGCACTTTTCCCGGCGGCATCACCGTGTCGCGCGAGATCTTCAAGGGCCTCAAGCTCGCCGAGATCGAGAGCCAGGTGTGGAACGGCTTCAAGAACATCTTCGTGATGGGCGATCACGGCGGCGGCCAGCAGATGATGAAAGAGGCCTCCGAAGAGATGAATACGAAGTACGCATCACGAGGCGTGCACGTGTATTACGTCCCCGACTTCTACTCGAAGTACCAGGACGATGTGCAGATGTACATGTATGAGCACAAACTGCCGATCGCCGGTCACGGCGCGATGATGGAAACGTCGAAGATGTTGTATCTCGAGCCGACGCCGGGCGCGTATGTGCGTCCGATCTACAAGACCACGCCCTTCGAGCCCGTCGGACAGACGCCCGAGCAGTGGAAGGCGGCGCGTGATGCGCGTCTCGCGCGCGAAGCCGCGATTGCCCGGGGAGAGAATCCTCCGGCCCCGCAGCGTGGCGGCGGCGGCGGCCGTCCGCCGGCGGATCCCAACGCGCCGAAGGTCAACACCTACGGCTTGTCGAACTCACCGCACGAGTCGACGAAGGCGATCGGCAAGGACATCCAGGACATCGGCGTCCGCGACACCGTCGAGCAGATCAAGAAGATGCTGGCGGAGCAGAAGTAGTTATTTCTTGGGGCCGGTGTCGACCTTGCCAGACAGGGCGGCACCGTCTTCCATCACGAACTTCGGCGAGCTGATGTCGCCTTCGACCTTGGCGGTCGATTTCAATTCAACCTTGCCCGAGCCCATCACATTGCCTTTGACCGTGCCGCTGATCGTGATGCCTTGCGCGGCGAGATCGGCAACGACCGTCGCGCCTTGACCGATGATCAGGCTGTGATTCCCCAGTTCGATTGAACCGTGGATCTGGCCGTCGATCACCAGATCCTCGTTCGACACGACGTCGCCCTTGACGACGATCGCCCCGCTAATCCACGCTGCCTTACGCCGTTCGTCCGCCATTTCGACTCCTCGGCCGTTGCCTACGGCAACGGCTTCGTCGCTCAAGGCAGGCCATCTAATTCTCGGACCAATCGTAGACCATCAGTAGGTCTTTCGCGCGACCCACTCACGGTAGAGCGAATCGACCGTGACGTAGCGGCCCGCGTCCTTCGAAATGATGTCCTGGCGGATCAGCGCGGCCAGCGCCGCCTGGATCGTCGACGTGCCGGGAAGACGATGGCGCTCGCGCACGTCGGCGGACATCAACTCGCGGCCCTCTTCGATCACCAGCGCGCGCAACACGGCGCGCTGCGGCAGCGTCAGCCGCTGCCACGATTCCTCGAACACGGTGTTCTGCTCGCCGAGCAGCCTCAATAAAGTTGCGTGCAGATCGTCCAGGCCGGCCGTCTTCCTGCCGCCCTCTTTCACGTCGTCCCACGTCTCGTGCGCCAGGCGCTGCACGTCATAGGGCACATTCGCCGCGAGATCGATGATGGCGCTGCCGAGGCCGGCCTCGGGCTTGATGCCGCTGCCCAGGAAGCGTTCCTCGATGAACACCGCGAAATCGTCTTCATGGATTTTTCCGAGCCGCATCACCGGACCGGCCTTGTAGAAAGGGCGGCGCGGGCCGAGCATGCGCTCCATCAATGACGGCTCCGATCCTGAAAACACGTAGCCGACCTGCCGCTGATCCTGGACGGCGGCGCGCAACGCGTTTTCCACGGTGCCGCCGTCAAACGCGGTGATGGCCTGGAACTCGTCGAGCGCGATCGCCAGCCGCTGCTTGCGCGCCTCGGCGATGCGCGCCGGCAATTGAAAAACTTCGTTCGCGACCCGCGCCGTATCGCGCGCGGTCCTGACAGTCGGGAAGGACACCGCGAACTTCGCCTTGCCCATCGGATCGGCATCAAATCGGATCTCGGGCTTGATGCCGCGCAGCAGTTCCGACGTCCACCGCTTCAGGCGGCCGACCGGCGTGTCGGCGGCGAGCAGCGCCTGCGCGTACGCTTCGAGGAAGCCGATGTAGGAGCTGGACGACGCGACGGTGACCTCGATGGTCAGGATCTTCTGGCGCGCCAGGCCGCGCATCACGTCGCGCACCAGCGACGACTTGCCGTAGCGCCGCGGCGAGATCAGGAACACTTTCTGGCCGCCGGCGAGATCGCGGCCGAGGCGCTCGCGCTCCTCCTCCCGATCGGCAAACGCCGCCGCCGTGACGATCTCGCCGTAGACGAACGGGTTGTCTCCGTCCGTTACGGAAGATGACGTAACCATTACGTTATTATACGTAATCATTATGTAAAACAGCGTAATATCCCTGGTGACCCATGGCGCTGGCGGCAATCGCGCTGATGTACGCGTCGTTTGTGGCGATTGGCTGGCTGGCCTCGAAGAAGGCGGCCGGTGGCGGCGCCGACGACTTCATGGTCGCCGGCCGTGCCATGCCGTTGTGGCTGGCGACGTTCACGATGACGGCGACCTGGGTCGACGGCGGGTATCTCCTCGGCACCGCCGAGGGCGCCTACCGGTCCAGCCTCGCCAGCGGATTGCAGGGCGGCGTCTGCTTCGGCATCAGCCTGATCATTGGCGGCGTGTTCTTCGCGCGCCGGATGCGCGCGCTCGAATTTCATACGCTGATCGATCCGTTCGAGGCGCGGTTCGGGGCGAAGTGGGCCGTGGTGCTGTCGTTGCCGGCGGTGCTCGCGGAAACGTTCTGGAGCGCCGAGCTGCTGGTGGCGCTCGGATCGACGTTCGGCGTGATCCTCAATCTCGATCTCGTGACCGGCATCGTCATCTCGGCGGTCGTCGTCACGCTTTACACGATGCTCGGCGGCATGTGGGCGGTCGCCTACACCGACGCCTTCCAGCTGCTGCTGGTCGGCATCGGACTGGCGGCCGCGCTTCCATATGCGATGTCGGCGGCCGGCGGCCTGTCGCACATGTGGAACGTCTACCAGCTGGCGCCCCACGAACGATCGCTGACCAGCGTGTCGTGGTGGGACGTGAGCATCATGCTGATGCTCGGCGGCGTGCCGTGGAACTGTTACTTCCAGCGCGTGCTGTCGTGCCGCAGTCCGCGCGCCGCGCAAGCGCACTCGATCCTCTCCGGCCTGCTGACGATCGTGTTGACGATCCCGCCGCTGTTGATCGGCCTCGTCGCCTTTGCGTATGCGTGGCCTCCGGACATCGCGGCGCGTCTCGGCGCGCAGCCGGCCGATGCGATGCCGCTGATCTTCAAGTACGTCGTGCCGCCCTTCATCGGTCTCCTCGGCCTGGCGGCGATCGTCGGCGCGGTCACATCAAGTTTTTCATCGTCGATTCTCTCGGCAGGATCGATGTTTGGATGGAACGTCTGCGCGCGGCTGCTGTCGCCGGGAATGCGCACACAGACGCTGACCGCAATCATGCGCGCAACGATCCTTACGCTCGGCGTCGCCGCGGTCTTGATGGCGATCAAGGTCCAGAGCGTGCAGGCGCTCTGGTTCTTCACCAGCGATCTGGTATTCGTGTTGCTGTTCCCGCAACTCGTTTCGGCCTTGTTCGATTCAAAAGCCAACCTGATCGGATCGATCGCCGCCTTCACGGTGTCGTTGATTCTTCGATTGGGAGGGGGAGAGCCGCTGTTCGGCGTGCCGGCGTTGATTCCCTATCCGGAATGGATGCCGTTTCACGTTGTCGCCGCTGGAGCGGGAATGATCCTGCTGCCAGCCGTCTCACGCCTGACCGCGACGATGGTAGCGCCACGGCCTTTGAAAGCTACTGGCGTCCTCCCAAAGCACTCCAGCTAAGTCCAAAGCGCGCGAGATATTTTCTCAGTCGATCGGCGTCGTTCGCTGATGTTTTCTTTGACCGGGATGCGGCGAACAGGCGCCGGCCGGCGTCAGACAGGCTCGAGGCATCCTTGCAGATGCGCGCGACGGCCGCCAGCTGCAATCGATCGAAGAGATCGAGCGTCGCATACTGCTCGCGAGGGATCAGTCGCTCAATCAGCCGGGCATCATCATCGGGATCGTGATCGGTCCACGCGTGTTCGAGCCGGCTGATCTCTTCACGGACGACCTCCTCGGTGATTCGTCCGCCGGGCGCGAGCGTGGCCATGCGAAGGATGGCGCCGTTGAAATCGCGAAAGTTGCCGGGCCATCGCGCCTCGCGCGATGTCGCAAATCCCAGAAACCGCTCGCGCGCCTCGCGGCTCATAGAGATGCGGGTTCCCGTGATCTTCGACGCAGACGCGAGCTCGAATTCCAGGTTCGGTTCGAGATCTTCGCCGCGTTCGGTGAGCGCCGGCAGCCGGAACGTCCACAGGTTGATGCGCGCCAGCAGATCCTCACGGAAGCGCCCTTCGCGAACACGCGCTGGAAGGTCGGCATTGGTGCCGGCGATCAACTGAAATTCACTGCGGACCTCGGCGTCGGCGCCGAGCGGAAGAAACAGTTTTTCTTCGATCGCCTTGAGCAGCGCCGATTGTTCGTCGGGGCCAAGCTCGCCGATCTCGTCGAGGAAGAGCACGCCGCCATTGGCGGCGCGCAAGAGTCCGGGCCGGTCGCGCAGGGCTCCGGTGAACGAGCCACGCACGTGACCGAACAACGTCGACATCGCCGCGTCGCCGCGAACGGTGCCGCAATTCACTTCGATGAAGGCGCCAGTGACGCGCTGTCGAACTTTCTTCAACTCGTAGATACGCCGCGCCAGCTTCGACTTGCCGGCGCCGGTCGGACCCGTCAGCAGGATCGGCGAGCGCGAGCTGGTCGCCACCTGCTCGATGCGGGCGATCAGATCGTTGAAGAGCGGACTGCGCGTGTCGATGCCGGCCTTCAGGAACGACAGGTCGTCGCGACGCTGCTGCTCGAATCGCGCGGCCAGACGGTCGTACTTCGACAGATCGAGATCGATGATGTCGATGGAACCGGGGACCGTTGCCTGCCGGCGCCGCGGCGGCACGCTCTGCAGCAGCCGCGCCGGCAGCAGCCGCGTCTCGGTCAACAGGAACAGGCAAATCTGCGCGACGTGCGTGCCGGTCGTGACGTGCACCAGGTAGTCCTCGCGCTCGACATCAAACGGATACGACTGCGCGAACTGATAGAGCGCCTCGTAGACGTCGCCGAAGTCCCAGGGATCGCGGAACTCGACGAGGTGCTGCCGCACCGTGGTCTCAGGAGAAACGGATGCGATGTCCTTGATGACGACGTCGGCGATCGTGCGATCGCGCTTCGCGTGAATGAGATCGAGCCGATCGACGACGAGATCGTCCTGGCGGCAGAGATCGACCGTCGGGCGCCAAGAATTCCAGCGGCCAGCATCAGTGCCGTGGCCTTTATCGAGCGACGAGCCGAGCAGGCCAATGACAACGGTCTTCTTCCGTATCATTTGCTATCAAATCTTATCCCATTGAATAAGAAACCGGCCGGCCTATAGTAGATTCCCGCGGAAAACGGCCGTTTCTGTCCCGGCATAGGCTCTGCACTAAGGCGGTGCGGCCGGCCGTGTGAAGGCGACCGGCTAGCGTCGGCCGGCGTGGCGCACGAAGCGGCGCCCGCCGGCCGCGTTAGGGACCACAAACATGATTGCGATTGACGGATCAAAAGGTGAGGGCGGAGGGCAGGTGCTGCGGACGGCGCTGACGATGTCGCTCGCCACCGGACAGCCGTTTCGCATCAACAACATTCGCGGTGGACGCCCGAAGCCGGGCCTGCTGCGCCAGCACCTGACGGCGGTTGGCGCGGCAGCGGCGATCAGTGGCGGCCGCGCTGAAGGCGGCGTGCTCGGATCGACCGCGCTGACGTTCACGCCCGGATCGGTGAAAGCCGGCGACTACGCATTTGCCGTCGGCACTGCCGGCAGCGCGACGCTCGTCCTGCAGACGGTGCTCGTGCCGCTGTTGCTCGCCACGGGCGAGTCGAGATTGACGCTCGAAGGCGGCACGCACAATCCGGCGGCGCCGCCGTTCGATTTTCTCGAACGCGTGTTTCTTCCGGTGGTCAACCGATTGGGTCCGGTCGTGACGGTGTCGCTCGAGAAGCCTGGCTTCTATCCCGCCGGTGGCGGGCGCTTCACCGTTGCGATCAAGCCGTGTGCGCGGATCGCGCCGCTGACGCTGCTCGAGCGCGGCAACGTAACCGGGCGCGCCGTGAAGGTGATGATCTCGAACCTGCCGAGACACATCGGCGAGCGAGAAGCGGAAACCGCGCTGCACCTGCTGAACTGGAGCGATGCAGCCGCAACCATCGACGAGATCGCAGATCGAGTTGGTCCCGGCAATGTGTTGCTGATCGAGATTACGAGCGAGCACGTCGCCGAGATCGTCACCGGATTCGGCGAAGTGCATTTGCTGGCCGAAGCGGTCGCAGAGCGAACGGCGAAGGAAGCGCGCCGTTATCTTGCAGCCGGTGCGCCCGTTGGTCTGCATCTGGCCGATCAGCTGCAGCCCGTGCTCGCACTGGGCGGCGGCGGATCATACCGGACGCTGGCGCTGTCACGTCACTCGCTGACCAATGCAGACGTGATCAAGATGTTCGTCGACGTCGACATCACCGTCACGAATGAAGACCGTGACGTGGCACGCGTCGACATCAGGAAGTAAAGGTTGAACATGGAAACGATTGCCAAGAAGCCTGTCGTCTTTGGTGAACACGAGCCGAACACGCTCAACCAGCTCGCCGATGTGGCGAGCCGGGCGGAACGCGTGGCCTTGATGGCCGATGGCCATCTCGGTTACGTGATGCCGATCGGCGGCGTTGCCGCCTACCGCGATCAGGTCTCCGTCGTCGGTGTCGGCTTCGACATTGCGTGCGGCAACGCGGCGATTCGCACCGATCTGACCGTCAGCACGCCGGGCCTGATGCCGCAGCTCGGCCCGATCGCGGACGAGATCCAGGACGTGATCTCGTTCGGCATCGGCCGCAAGAACCAGTCGGATGATGCGCCGGTCGATCACGCGCTGTTCGATTCGTCCGCGTGGGAGGCGCTGCCGCAGCACGTACGCGGCGACCTGCGCAACAAGGCGCGCAAGCAGCTCGGCACGGTCGGCAGCGGCAATCACTACGTCGACGTGTTCGCTGATGAGACCGGCACGATCTGGGTCGGCGTGCACTTCGGCAGCCGTGGCCTCGGCCACACGATCGCATCCGGATTTCTCGCGCTCTCGCAGAACGAGAAGTGGGGCGCGCGCGTGCCCGAGCGCGAAGCGTTGCTGCCGCTCGACATGCCGATGGGCCAGGACTACTGGGCGCTGATGTCGCTCGCCGGCGACTACGCCTACGCCGGCCGCGAGTGGGTCGCGCGCAAGGTGGTCTCAATCCTCGGCGGCAACGAAGTGGAGCTGGTGCACAACCATCACAACTTCGCGTGGCGTGAAACCCACGACGGCGAAGATCTGATCGTGATCCGCAAGGGCGCAACGCCGGCGTTTCCGGATCAGAAGGGCTTCGTCGGTGGATCGATGGGCGACAACGCGGTCATCGTGCGCGGCACGGTGAACGCGGACGACGACGTCGCGTCATTGCAGAAGGAAGCGATGTACTCGACGGTGCACGGCGCCGGCCGCGTCATGTCGCGCACCGCCGCGGCAGGCAAGGTCAATCGCCGCAACGGCAAGGTCATCAAGCCGGGAGCCGTCTCGGTCGAGATGATGACGTCGTGGGTGCGCGAGAAGGGTGTGCTGCTTCGCGGCGGCGGGCTTGATGAAAGCCCGCACGTGTATCGCCGTCTGCCTGAAGTGCTTGAAGCGCAGAAGGGAACCGTCGAGATCCTTCACACGCTGAAGCCGTTGATCGTGGTGATGGCGGGAGCGGATCTTTTCGATCCGTATAAGGACTGAAGGGCGGCACAAATGTGCCGCCCTTCCGGTGTTTACTGTTGCGGCATGTAGTGCAGCCAGATCTCCGGTGTCACGTCATCCCAGTCACAGAACGACGGACGCGCGAGCCAGTCCTGGCCCATGTCGCCAATCGGCGCGCCCGGCGGCGCTGGTGACGGCGGAACGATCCGGCCGCCCATCTGGTCGACGACGGGGCGCTCGAGGAAGCGCTTGATGTCGGCCGCGAGCAGGTTGCGATGCGCCCGTTCGGACTCGGCCATCGTCGCCGCGGCGCCGGCCGTGGTCGAGCGCGCGCGAATGCGCTCGAGTTTCAACGCGGCGATGGCGCGCACCTGTGCGTTCGGCGCCGAGCTGGCGAGCCACATCACACGATCGGTCAGCACCCGCTCGGTCGCGCGGCGGACTTCCGCTTCGTAATTGCC
>Ga0075418_10008724_pt1 | contig 11367 bp, 10 predicted proteins | sample SoiMetdeltSBSDD2_FD_81776 | JGI IMG/M metagenome (GOLD analysis project Ga0075418, IMG submission 81776) | Bulk soil microbial communities from a Populus tree surrounding site in Tennessee, USA - Soil MetaG P. deltoides SBSDD2 | ecosystem: Environmental > Terrestrial > Soil > Tree plantation...
GCGCCGCAAGTTGCTTCGCGACCTGGACGACATGGAAGCGATGATCGACGCGACACTGGCCTTCACCCGCGAGGAGGCGAGTACCGAGGCGATGGCCAGCGTGGACCTCGTGTCGCTCGCCGAGACCGTCTGCGAGGATCGCGCCGAAGTCACGCTCGAACTCGGCGCCAGCATCGAGCCTCGGCTGCTGTGCGTCTGCCGTCCCGTCGCGATTCGCCGGTGCCTGGCCAATCTCGTCGACAATGCGGTCAAGTACGGCTACACCGCACGCGTTCGCGTGGAACTTGCGTCGGAATTCGTGACCATTCGCATCGACGACGACGGGCCCGGCGTTCCGGTGGCGGACCAGGAGAGGGTGTTCGCGCCTTTCGAGAGACTTGACTCGTCGCGCAACTCAGATTCAGGCGGCACGGGTTTGGGACTCTCGATCGCACGCACGATTGCGCGAGCCCATGGCGGCGACGTGACGATCGAGAATCGCAGGGAGGGTGGACTTCGCGTAACGCTCTCGCTACCGCGCCCGTCGTGAGCACATGTCGGCGCGTGGGTTTCTGGCGATGACCGAGCATGCGGTGGTGATTGCCGGAGGCGGCCCGGCGGGGCTGATGTTGGCGGGCGAGCTGGCGTTGGCGCGGGTCGACGTCGCCATCGTCGAGCGGCGCGCCAGCCAGGAGCTCGCCGGCTCGCGCGCAGGCGGTCTGCATTCACGCACCATCGAGGTCCTCGATCAGCGCGGAATCGCCGATCGGTTCCTCGCGCAGGGAAAGGTGGCGCAGGTCGCGGGGTTCGCCTGGATCCCTTTGGACATCAGCGACTTTCCCACCCGGCACAACTACGGGCTCGCGCTGTGGCAGAACCACATCGAGCGCATTCTTGCCGGCTGGGTCGGCGAGCTGGCGGTGCCGATCTATCGCGGACGTGAGGTGACCGGTTTCGCGCAGGACGATACCGGCGTCGACGTCGAGCTGTCCGACGGCCAGTCGCTACGGGCGGACTATCTCGTCGGGTGCGACGGAGGAGGCAGTCTGATCCGGAAAGCCGCCGGCATCGAGTTCCCCGGGTGGGACCCGACAACGAGCAACATGATCGCCGAGGTCGAGATGGCCGAGGAGCCGGAAATGGGCTTACGCCGCGACGCCTTCGGTATCCACGGCTTGAGCAGGTTGCAGGACGGGGGACCGGTGCGGGTCATGGTGACCGAACAGCACGTCGGACGCACCAGTGAGCCCACCCTGCGCGATCTCAGCGAGGCGCTCACCGCCGTCTACGGGACCGATTTCGGGATCCACAGTCCCACATGGATCTCGAGATTCACCGATATGGCTCGGCAGGCAGCTTCCTACCGCAAGGGACGGGTGCTGCTGGCCGGCGACGCCGCACACGTGCATTACCCGGCGGGCGGACAGGGCCTCAACATCGGTGTGCAGGACGCTGTGAATCTGGGGTGGAAGCTGGCCCAGGTCATCAAGAAGACGTCGCCAGAAAGCCTGCTCGATACGTACCATACCGAGCGGCACCCGGTTGCTGCCCGCGTGTTGCGCAACACGATGGCCCAAGTCGCGCTGCTCCGCACAGATGACCGCACCAACGCCTTGCGCGAGACCATGTCCGAGCTGCTGGGCATGGACGAGCCTCGCAAGCGGGTCGCCGCGATGATGTCTGGTCTCGACATTCATTACGACCTTGGCGAAGGACACCCGCTGCTCGGACGCCGCATGCCCGATCTCGACCTGGTCACCGCCAACGGCCCGCTGCGGGCCTTCACGATGCTGCACGATGCCCGGCCGGTGCTGCTCAACCTCGGTGAGCCCGGTGGCTTCGACATCACTCCGTGGGCAGATCGGGTTCAGCTGGTCGACGCCAAGTACGTTGGTACGTGGGAGCTTCCGGCACTCGGCGCTGTCACTGCTCCCGCCGCCGTGTTGATTCGGCCCGACGGATATGTGGCGTGGGTGGGGGACCTGACTCAGCTGGGGCTCGCTGACGCGCTGACTACTTGGTTCGGACCCCCTACTGCGGCGTAGCGCCAGGACGAGGGCCGCAGCAGACTGCTGCCGCCCGGCTAGCGGATCGTCCGTAGAATCGGCCCCTCTGAGTGCCAGGAGATGCGCTCGTGGAGTCTTTAACGGAGCACCTGTCCTATGAAACTCAATATGCTGCTCAGCATCGCGGCGATCTATATGGCCCTCGTGGGTCTCGGCTTGATCTTCGCGCCGCAGACCTTTGGAGTAGGAGCCGTACCCGCCGACCCGTCCCCCGCGCTGATTGCATATCTACGGCTTTGGGGCAGCCCTCTCCTGGGGATTGCGGTCCTTAATTGGAAGACCCGCAACGCGGAGCCGTCCGAGGCGCGCGACGCCGTGATCCTCGGCAACATTGTCGGATTTGCTGCCATAGCGGCCCTGGATATGTGGGGCTCGTTCGCGGGCGGGCGGCCCCCGACAAAGGTGTTCGCGGTCATCCACCTGTTATTCGCAGTTGCGTTCATCTGGGTAGGACGACGAAGTATTACCACGCGCCTTGACTCGCGCTGAGCCATCGATTAACCGCAGGTACTTGTTGCTCTTGATGATGTACCGCACCGACTCCATGACGAGGTATCCGAGGAGAACGGCCAGTGTCCATTCGAGCCACTCCGGCAGCCGGTGCACGATCACAGTCTGTCGCGGCAAGATCCCGAAGAGGTTCTTGAGCGCCCTGCGCTCGACCGATTGATAGGTTGTCAGCACCATCACGAGCGAGCCGGCGACGTAGCCGACAAAGTTGCTGAGCGCGGTATTGACGCACAGTTGCTGTAGCTTCTGGCGACTGAGCGTGTTGCGAATGAAATCGTGCATGGTCTGCTGCTCCCGGTTGTCCAGGGATCAGGATTCCGCCGTTGCCTCCTGATCATCGGTATTGAAGACTAGGAGCATTCGACCTCGAGAGCCCGGGTCCGGCGTCACAATATTGGTCACCGAGCCCGCTCGCGGCGGCTCAACGGGAGCGTTATGCTGCTCACGAATGCCCTTCATGTGTGTGAACATGAAGAACCTCGGTCGAGTTCTCTGCCTGCTCGTTTTCGGCTGCGCACATGCGCAGTCTCCGACAGTCGCGATCCGCGGCATCACCGTTGTCGATGTCAGGGATGGGTCGCTCCATCCTGAACAGACGGTTCTCGTAACAGGCAACCGCATCGCGGCTGTCGGCTCGGTCCGCGAGGTCGCCGTGCCCGACGACGCGAAGGTCGTGGAGGCCGCTGGCGGTTACCTCATCCCCGGCCTGTGGGACATGCACGTCCACTCGGTGGCCAACGTGGCGCTGGATAGCTCGCTCAGGTCGGTCGCGGCCCAAGCCTGGCACTTCCCGCTGTTCCTCGCCCACGGCGTCACTGGTGTCCGCAACATGAACGACGGAGCCGGCGACGTGACGCTTGCGCTGACCAGGACCGTCAGGCGCCAGCTGGCCGAAGGAGTTCTTCGCGGGCCACCCCGATTCCTCAGCGCAGGTCCCTCGCTCGATGGCGATCCTCCGCTGGGGAGCAACCCAGTCATCGTGCGCACGGCGCCAGAGGCACGGGCCGCGGTGCAACAGCTGGTCTCGAATGGTGCCGATCTCGTCAAGGTCTACGAAAACCTCTCGCGCGAGGCCTACTTCGCGATCATGGATGAGGCCCGGCGCAGAAGAATCCCCGTGGACGGCCATGTGCCGTTCCGCATCACACCCGAGGAGGCCGCCGCCGCCGGCCAGCGCACGGCCGAGCATCCGGACGCTCTCGCCGCGGGATGCTCGACGGCGGCTGAAGTCGAACGGAAACGGTTCGCAAGTGTTCTTGCAAACTACGACAGGCTGCCAGAGGGCGAGAAGTTCCTGGCCATGTTCCGGCACGTCCGCGCGCTCTACGACAGCCGGGATCCGTCCGCCTGCGCGTCCGCTATCGAGGCGTTCCGGCGAAACCGAGTGGCGGTCACCGCCGATCTTTTGGCGTATCACCACGTCGTGCATGCGGAGCAGGTCCTTTCGGACCCCGCCCGCATGCGACTCGTCCCGCAGGAGGTCCGCCGCAATTGGGAAAATTGGTTCCACTCGGAGACGACTCGCGAATTTCAATCGATCCTTCGGCCGATCGTTCCACTCGAGCTGGAGAATGTTCGTCTCTTGAACGAGGCCGGTGTCTTGCTGCTGGCGGCGACGGACGTTGGGGTGCCGTTGCAAGTTCCCGGCATCAGCCTGCACGTGGAGCTCGAGAGGCTGGTCGAGGCTGGCCTCTCTCCGCTCGAGACCCTGCGGACCGCCACCCTCAATCCCGCACGCGTCCTCGGAATGGCCGATTCCGTGGGTACCATCGAGCCCGGCAAGCTCGCCGATCTGGTGCTGCTCGACGCCGACCCCCTCGAGGACATCCGCAACACACAGAAGATCCGCGCGGTCGTCGCCGACGGCCGGCTCTATCGCCGGGCCGACCTCGACCAGCTTCTCGCCGGGAACAATGTTGATTCTTCGGAAGCCCCCATGACCGGATACATCCTCGGTCCTGAGGAAGGCTCTCAGGTGCTCTCGCACCTTATTAAAGCTGATCCGCAACTCGGCTCGAGCCGCCTTGGGATGGGCAAGCAGAGGCTGAAGGCTGGTCGAGGCATTGAGCTCCACGTCCATGAAGATGAGGAGGAGATACTGTACGTCGAGAGCGGCAGAGGGGTTGGCGTAGTAGGAAACCATCAGAAGGCGCTTGTCGCTGGCAGCATGATGTACATCCCGCAGGGCGCGTGGCATGGGATACAAAGCACCGAGGAAATGAGGATCATCTGGATTGTGTCGCCCCCGAATTTCGCCAACTATCTTCGGGAGTGGCACGCCCTGAATGAGAACGGCCAGTTCAGCGAGAAGAGGTACGAGGAGATACGGCGGAAGCACCAGATTAGTGACGGGCGAGTTTTCTTGAGAGCCGTCCTTGGTAACTCTGTATGGGAAAGCGCGGCGCCGTGGGGCGAGATAAAGTTCGACGCGGCTGGAATGAAAGCCGACTACGGGGGCAACGGACGGCCGGCGGGGATTATAGAGATAACGGACAGCAGCCCAGACGCCCTCGGATTCGTGGGCGAATGGCGGCAGACGCAGCCGCCGAAGCGTGGGCCCTTCACGCTCTATTATGACTTTAAGTCCGGAGCAGAGATCACTTTCAAGTCGGGTGATGATCCTCGCTCACAAAGCACTTGGCGAAAGTCGCAAAGGTAGTGCCACGATCAAGCTTATCTGACCGGCTGCAGCTTTGCGTTGACGAGGAATGCATTGTCGAACTCACTCATCTCGCCGGCCCTTCTGCCATGCACAGGCTGCAGGCGCGCAGTCAGCGGCTTGTTCCACTTGACCGCGAGCACGGCCATATCGCCGATGATCCGAGCCAGCGTCTCTTCCGTCACATCGCCCGGGAGAGGTACGGTGTCGAGACCGGTGCCGCACACGGAGGAGTAGGCGAGCAGTGAATCGATCGAGAGCATGCCCTCGCTCCAGCGCCTGGCGAGCAGCGAGTCCTCGAGAACGGGGATCATCAGCCCGTTGTATCCGACCCGTGGCCCGGGAAGATCTGCCTGGGCTTTCGTGATGATGTACGCGGCCGTCATCGTGCCAGCGCTGCCAACGGTCGAAGAGTGCAACGACTCCATCGCCGCGCCGATCGAATCTTCCTTCAGCGGCGCGGGTGTCGAATCGAAGCCCCAATAGCGCCAGCCCGTGACTTGGGCCACGTGCTCGGCGAGAGCATTTACCTGCGTGGCCTCGGTCGCGAGTGCGGCCCGTAGCAGACGAGAGGCTTCGCTGGCGTCTCCGTTCGCCGCCGCAAACGCTCGCGCAACGACAGAGGCGGACTGCAGGCCGATGGAGAAGCGACCGCCCTCCTGCACATGATAGGACCCCGGATAGAACGGCGCGCCGGGCGCCAGCATGGCCGTGGCCGCAAAGTTGAATGTCCCCTGGCTCCGCGGACTCTTCTGCGCGACGCGATATATGTGTCGGGCGGCGGCACGCACGGTGTTCCAGTGAACGCCGCTCTCGCTCGCGACGATCATGCTCGCGTCGAGCTGCTTGAGCTCGGAATGGAGTGCTTCGAGAAGCTCCAGCATAGCGGGGTCCGGCTCGTCAGTCATCGCTGCGGGGCCGATGTTGATGATCACTGACTGCTTGCGTCCGAGCGCTGCGAGATCGGACAACAGTTTCAGAGCCTGCTCCTTGCTCAGTCCACGAACGTACCGTGGATACGGTTGCGTCGTAATGCGCACGGTCTGAACTTCGTACCCTGCCTTCTGGAACACCGCGCCCGCCTGTCGCAAGCGATTCGCAGTGTCCTCGACTTGCTCTTCGTAGCGAGCAGGATCCAGGTCGATGAACGCGGTGATCGCGCGTACGGGTGGCTTGTCCGCAGCCGCGGCGAGCGAACTGATCGCAAGCGCGGTCACAAACAGAAGCAAAGAGAAAGTCAGCTCGACAAGTCGGCGGGATGAAGCGGGCATGCAAGCCTCCGGCTTGACGTGGGTACGAGTACGATCGGACTGGCGGCTTTCTGGCGGCTAGTACACGTTCGGCTTGTCCTTTCCCTGGTCGAGTTCCTCGATCGTCGCAAACGACTGCCGCCGGATCTTCTGGAGCTGGGTAGCGGTTTCCTCCGCGCCGCGAAACGCACGCAGCAGGTTGTCGCGCGAGAGCTTGACCAGCTCCGCTTCAGCTGGAGCACCGTATCGCTGTCCGCGGCTTCGTCCGGCAGAATGAGGGGCTCAGACGTCAGATCCCCACAAGCGCCAGGCCGTGGCGTTGCGCGATGGGCAGAGATAGTAGGTCGCCATGAGCAAACTAATGCGGTTTCCCAGTTCGGTCAAACGAGATCTGGCTATCGAGGCCTGGATGCATGAGCATGCGGGGGAATTGGGGGCGATCGCGCAGCGCTGGTTTGAGGTCATGCGCGGCTGCGGAGACGACGTTCAAGAGTTATTGCATGATGGCCATCCAACCGCGTGTGTAGGTGATGCGGCTTTCGCCTACGTCAATGTCTTCAAAGCTCACGTCAATGTCGGGTTCTTTCGTGGGGCGGAGATTGCCGACCCCGAGCGTCTGTTGGAAGGCACTGGAAGGTTCATGCGCCATGTGAAACTCCGACCCGATCGCGCGGTCGATGCCACGGCTCTAATGAAGCTAATCGGGACTGCATACATTGATATGAAGGGGCGCCTGAAGGCGGGGTAGCTCGTGCAGGCGCGATCTCTTGTGACAGCCGCCCTGTGCATCGCGGCCGCCGCTGCCGCTGCCGAGGTCGCCGAGCCGCCGCGTAAGTCCGTCCGTGCCGTTCGCGTGGACGCGCCGCCGGTTCTCGACGGCGTACTCGACGACTCCGCTTGGCAAGAAGCGGACTTCGTCGAGGACTTTCACATCGTGGTGTCGAACGAATTCGGCACGCCGGGCGAGCGCTCGCGCGTCTACATCGCCTTCGATGCCGACAACCTCTACTTCGCCGCGCGCTTCTGGGACTCGCAGCCCGATACGATCGTCGCCAAGGTGCTGAGCAAGCGCGACGCTTCCTTCGGCGAAGATGGCTTTTCCATCACGCTCGATCCCTATGACCAGGCTCGAGCCGGCTACATGTTCGACGTCAACCCGAACGGAATGCGCAGCGAAGCGATTTACACGGACACGGATCGCCAGAACTGGGACTGGGAGGGCATCTGGAACGCCGCAGCGCAGATCGACGCGGAAGGCTGGACCGCCGAAGCCGCGATCCCGTTGAAGACGCTTTCCTTCGATCCCGCACACGACGCCTGGGGGGTCAATTTCACGCGCTGGCACGGTGCTGACAACGAGCAGTTCGGCTGGGTGTCGTACAACCGCAACCAGAATCTCTCGCGCACGGGATCGGTGACGGGGCTCGCCGGCCTGAATCAGGGTCACGGGCTCGACGTGGTTCCGGGCCTGCGCGCCGGCGCGACGCGGGACTACGCCGCAGACGAAGAGGACGAGTTCCTCGAGCCCTCGCTCGACGCGTTCTGGAAGATGACGCCGTCGTTGACTGCCGCGCTCACACTCAATCCCGATTTCTCCGGCACTACGGCGGACACGCGCCAGATCAACCTGACGCGCTTCGACCTGTTTTTCCCGGAGCAGCGGGCCTTCTTCCTCCAGGATTCGGACATCTTCGAGTTCGGGCGGTTGGAGGAGGAGAGCGGTATCCCCTTCTTTTCGCGCCGCATCGGCCTCGACGACGATGGCGAGCCGCTCACGCTGGATGCCGGCCTGAAGCTCGCTGGCCGTGCGGGCCCGGTCAGCGTTGGCGTCCTCGGCGTGCGCCAGGATGCGGCCGTCGGCCAGGAGTCCGTGGATCTCTTTGTCGGGCGCATCGCAAGAAACGTTCTCGAGGAATCAAGCGTCGGCGTCATCGTGACGAGCGGCAATCCCGACCCGCGTGTCGACAACTCACTCGCGGGTGTTGACTTCCGGTACCTCAATACGCGCCTGGGCGACAACCGCAGCATCGAGGCGACGGCCTGGTACCAGCAGACCGATACCGAAGGCGTGTCGGGCGACGACGCGGCGTACGGGTTCAGTTTCGCCGTGCCGAACAGCGATGGCTGGAACGGCGAGCTTGTCCACAAAGTGATCGAGGAGAACTATTTCCCCGCGCTGGGCTTCGCGAGCCGTACGGATTTTGAGGCGACCTTCGCCGCGCTGGGCTACACGTGGCGCCCGGAGAATCACTGGATCCGGCGCGTGGAGAGCAAGATCGGCGCCGAGTTCGTCGACGCGATCAACGGCAGCGATCGCAGCCGTGAAGTCGAGCTTCAGCTCGTCGAAGTCGAGAACCAGGCCGCGGACTACCTGACGCTCACGCACGTCTTTGTCGAGGACGAGTTCGCGGAGCCGTTCGAGATCTCCGAAGGTGTGGTGATTCCCGCGGGCAACTACACCTACGATCACGCTTGCGTATTGCTATATACCGGCGAGCAGCGCGTGCTCGCCACCGAGTCGAGCATCTGCGACGGGGGTTTCTACGACGGGCAGATTTTCGTCTTCGAGACGAAGACAACCTGGCGGCCGAGTGCGCACCTCAAGGTCACCCTTGGCGGGGAGTACAACGACGTCGACCTGCCACAGGGGGACTTCATCACCCGACTCGCGACGCTGGCCTTCGACATCGCGTTCAACACCGCGTGGTCGTGGGAGAACTTCGTCCAGTACGATAACGTCTCGGACACAGTCGGGCTCAACAGTATCCTGCGCTGGATCCCGCGGGCAGGGCAGGAGACGGTATTTGTCGTCAACACTCAGCAGGAAGACTTCGACCGCGACGGCCGCTTTCGGTCCTATACCTCGGACGTCACGCTCAAGCTGAGCTATACATTCCGCTACTGAGGGTGTCCCGTGTCGAAATCGGACCTGCCCGTTCGACTAATAGGCATCATTCGGGCGTAAGGCCAGCGAGGGAGTACCGATCATGCCAAGCACCATCCGCCTTCACCGCGTCCTGCGGGCTCCACCCGAGCGGGTCTATCGCGCCTTCCTCGATGCGGACGCGATGGTCAAATGGCTGCCTCCCAACGGATTCACCGGCAAGGTGCAGCACGTGGACGCCCGCCCCGGCGGCTCCTACAAGATGTCCTTCACGAACTTCACGACGGGCAGCAGCCACTCCTTCGGCGGACAATACGTCGAACTGGTTCCGCACGAACGGATTCGCTACACGGACCGGTTCGACGATCCGAATCTGCCCGGCGCCATGAACGTGACGATCAGCCTGACCAAGGTCTTCTTCGGGACCGAGCTCAACGTCACGCAGGAAGGGGTGCCGGATATCATTCCGGCCGAGGCTTGCTATCTTGGCTGGCAGGAGTCACTCGCGCTGCTCGCGAAACTGGTCGAGGCGGAGATTCCCGACGGGCAGTGACGCGCAGGCGTCTATGATGGGCAACCTGCAGGCTCCTGGAGCTTCTCCATGTTGCAATGGGTCTACCTTTCGGTTGCGATTGCCGCCGAGGTTACCGGCACCTCCTTCCTGAAGAGTTCGCAGGGCTTTACGCGGCCGGGCCCCTCGGCGATCGTCGTCGTTGGCTACCTCGTGTCCTTCTACTTCCTGTCGCTGACGCTGAAGACGATGCCCGTCGGGATCGCCTATGCGGTGTGGGCCGGCACCGGAGTGGCACTCATCGCGCTCATCGGCTGGGTGTTCTTTGCCCAGTCGCTCGATGTCGCAGCGATCATCGGAATTGTGTTGATCGTGGCCGGCGTCCTGGTGATCAACCTGTATTCGTCCAACGTCACGCACGCGTAGGAGGGGGCTTCCTACAATTCGCCGATGACAAAACGGGGCTGGCTTCTGTTCATCGCGCTGGGTGTGCTTTGGGGCATGCCCTATCTGCTGATTCGCATTGCAGTCAGTGCGGTCGATCCACTTGTGGTCGCAGGATCACGCACACTTATCGGTGCGCTGTTGTTGCTGCCGATCGCGTGGCATCGCAAGGTCCTGCTCGCCGGGTTTGCCAAGTGGCAGTGGCTGCTCGCATACACCCTGCTTGAGATCAACATACCCTGGCTCCTGCTCGGGCACGCAGAGACTCGGCTGAATAGTTCGACCGCGGGACTGCTGCTCGCTGTGGTGCCACTCTTCGCCGCGTTGATCGTAACAAGGCTCGGCCATGAATCGCTCGAGCCACGGCGGCTGCTTGGATTGGGCATCGGGTTTGCCGGTGTCGCGCTCCTCGTGGGCATGGACATCCATTTCTCCGACCTGCCGGCAGTAGCCGCGACGATGGTTGTGGCGTTGTGTTACGCCATCGGCCCCATCGTCGTCGATCGAAAGCTCAAGGATGTGCCGGCGATCGGAGTCGTCACGGCGTCGCTGATCGTGGCCACGCTTCTCTATGCCCCGTTCGCGCCCATGGTCTGGCCCGAGCAAATCCCCGCATCTGCGGCCTGGTCGGTGGTCGGCCTCGGCGTGCTCTGCACCGCCACCGCGTTTCTGGTGTTCTTCGCGCTGATTGCGGAAGCTGGCCCGGCGCGGGCCACGGTTATTACGTACGTGAATCCCGCGGTCGCGATCGTACTCGGCGCGGTCGTGTTGTCCGAACCGCTAACGCTCGGGATGGTGATCGGTTTTCCGCTCGTGATCGTGGGCTCGGTCCTTGGAACATCGCGAGTTCGCACCGATGCACAGCCCGAGCTCGCACGAGCGCGGGACTAGACCGCGCTCTTGAGAGCGGAGGCTTCGGCTTCGCTCAGCTCGCACGGCGTGCGCGCGTCCTATTCGAGGTATCCAGTCTGAGGGTCCACGTGCGACAGGAAGTCCCGGATCGCCTCCTCGTGGTCGACCATGCTGGACGGCCGTCCGTCCGATGACGCCGAGGAGAATCCGTA
>Ga0075418_10008726_pt1 | contig 11366 bp, 6 predicted proteins | sample SoiMetdeltSBSDD2_FD_81776 | JGI IMG/M metagenome (GOLD analysis project Ga0075418, IMG submission 81776) | Bulk soil microbial communities from a Populus tree surrounding site in Tennessee, USA - Soil MetaG P. deltoides SBSDD2 | ecosystem: Environmental > Terrestrial > Soil > Tree plantation...
AGAGCTTCATTACAAAAACCTTGTCCGGTCATCGCTACAGCTTCTATCAATCTGATACGGGCGCTTAGATGTTCATTGAGTTGATTAGTACGGGTTAATAGCTCCTTTGCCTTGGCTGTATATTCACGGCTTAAGCGATAGTTCCCATATTCATTATATGTCTCGGCAACGTCTAACATGGTGCCTGCGTAGTTGGCACTGTTTTCTCCAAACGTTGCCAGACTTGCCGCTAGTGCATTTTCCAACGATTTGTCGAAGCCGTCAAGCATACCCAGGGCTAGAGTAATGCGTGCTTCACGAATGTGCAAACCAGGCATATACGTGTTCTTTTGCCCCATCTTTGCCACAACCGACTTCTTAAGTTTTTGAAGTCCGCTGCTAGCCTTTGAGAAACTGCCCGCATTGTAACGAGCATCAATCTTCCGGAGGCTCTTGTCAAACGATTTGTTTTGAGAGAACAGAGGGTGTGTTGTAGCCAGGATAAATACTAACAGGGCATAGCTGTAATTTTTCATGACCATTGAATTCAGTTAGGAGTTAGAAGTTAGGAGTTTGCTTGTCCGCCGGACTTGCCGGCTGAGAGCATAGGCGCAGTTGAGTGCGAGCGTGGGTGTGGGTGTCCTATTGAATTTATAAGTACTAAACATAAGTTTAAAAATGTGAAAGCAAGCGCCAAAAAAATGAGTTGCCCTTGCTTGTCTGAGACCCAGCCTTAATTTTGAATTGACGTGGCGTCACTAGATCCAACCACTAATCTACTAAAATTCTGGTGTATAGGATATTTCGTAAAGGGAGATAGGGGAAAACCGCCCAGCGTAGTTGCAAGGTATATTCTCCTAAATTCTAAATTCTAAATTCTAACTCCTAAACTCCTAACTCCTACCTTCTATTAGCTTTGTTAGAATTTCCTTTGCTGCTGTTGTGATGACCGTACCGGGACCGAAAACAAAAGCAACTCCCGCATTAGTAAGAAACTCATGATCATGTTCCGGTATCACACCACCCGCAATAACCATTATATCAGCTCTCCCTATTTTCTTTAGTGATTGAATGAGTTCGGGAATAAGTGTTTTATGTCCACCGGCAAGACTTGACGCGCCAATGAGGTGAACATCATTCTCTGCCGCTTGCATTGCAACTTCATCTGGTGTTTGAAACAACGGTCCTATATCCACATCAAAGCCGAGATCCGCAAAACTTGTTGCGATAACTTTTGCGCCACGATCGTGGCCATCTTGACCCATCTTTGCAATAAGAATTCTTGCTCTGCGTCCATCCAGGGCTGCAAATTGATCGGAAAGCTTTTGTGCTTCTTCAAAATCTTTCTGGTCTTTCATCTCCTTCGAATATACGCCTGAAATTGATTTGATCGTAGCCTTATACCTACCGAATACTTTTTCCATTGCAGAGGAGATCTCACCTAATGTCGCGCGCTTCCTTGCCGCATCGATCGCGCATTCGAGAAGGTTTTGTTGCTTGTCTCGAGCTGCGTCAGTGAGCTTTTGCAGAGCAGAGGCTACTTCGTCCTGGTTCCGTTCTCTTTTTAACTTATTAAGTCTTTCGACTTGCTCTTTTTGTACGGCAGTATTATCGACCTCGAGTATATCAAAGTCTTTTTTTTCTGAGGAAACATATTTATTAACACCAACAATCACATCGCGGCCTGAATCTATTCTTGCCTGTTTGGCTGCAGCCGCCTGTTCTATGCGCATCTTTGGGATCCCCTTTTCAATGGCTTTTGTCATGCCACCGTAGCTTTCAACTTCCTCAATCAAGCGCCACGCATTTTCAGCGAGCTGTGCTGTCAGACTTTCCACGTAGTACGAACCGCCCAATGGATCAACAACATGGGTGATTCCTATTTCTTTGTCAAGGTAGAGCTGAGTGTTGCGCGCGATACGAGCCGAAAAGTCGGTGGGAAGAGCAATTGCTTCGTCAAGTGAATTCGTATGTAAGGATTGAGTGCCGCCCAGTACAGCCGCCAGTGCTTCGATACACGTTCTTGTTACGTTGTTGTATGGATCCTGCGCGGTAAGACTCCATCCGGAAGTTTGACAATGCGTTCGCAATGCCATTGACCTGACATTCTTCGGACTGAATTGCTGAACGATCTTTGACCACAATAGTCTCGCTGCCCGCATTTTGGCAATCTCCATAAAGAAGTTCATTCCAATTCCCCAAAAGAATGAAAGCCGGGGAGCAAAATCATCGACTGCAATACCTGCGTTCAATCCTGTCCGGATATATTCGAGTCCATCGGCCAGAGTATACGCCAATTCAATATGCGCAGGTGCTCCCGCCTCATGCATATGATAACCGCTGATGCTTATAGAGTTAAACTTTGGCATGTGTTGAGAAGCATATCGGAAGATATCGGCCACTATACGCATCGATTGCTCTGGAGGATAGATATAGGTGTTGCGTACCATAAACTCCTTGAGGATGTCATTTTGAATCGTGCCGCTGAGCTGATTTGGTTTTACGCCCTGTTCTTCAGCAGCAACGATGTAGAAGGCCATTATCGGAATTACTGCTCCGTTCATGGTCATTGAGACAGACATAGTATCCAGCGGAATTCCCTCAAACAATAGCTTCATGTCCAACACCGAGTCAATTGCTACGCCGGCTTTTCCTACGTCTCCGGATACTCTGGGGTGATCGGAATCATAGCCTCTGTGTGTGGGCAGATCAAAAGCGACCGAAAGACCTTTCTGTCCCGCCGCGATGTTCCGTCTGTAAAATGCATTCGATTCGTTTGCCGTTGAGAACCCTGCGTACTGTCGGATAGTCCACGGCTTGGATGTATACATCGTCGCGTAGGGACCACGTGTGTATGGCGCGATCCCCGCTGCATAGTTCAGGTGTGGAAGACTCTTTAAATCGTCTGATGAATAATCCTTTTTTATTTCGATGTCCTCCGGACTTTTCCATCCGCCACCCGATGTTCCATGTTGCGGTGGCAAGTAGGTGTTGTGACTTATTTTTGAAAAGTCCGGCTTCATATCTGCGTGACGTTATGCTGAAAATCTTTCCATGAGGCAATTGCTAGCTCATCAACAATACTTTCCAAAGCATATGCCCCTGCCATTGGATCGGCAACGTTGCTTAAGTGAGACTCTTCGCGGAGGATGTTGCAAACATTTCGTGCGATGCGCGCCATTGTCGCATTGTTTTCGTCTTCTGGAAGAACAGTGACCGAATCACAACCGCCAACGACTGCTGCAAGAGCCGCTACAGATCCACCGATCAAATTACCATGTGGTTGAAACTTCCCATCGGTTAAGGGCTCAATACGGATATTGATATTAACGTCGGTGTAATGCGTTAACTCAAACGCCTGACCGACTTGATAGAGAAGAAGTCGCAGTGCTTTTTGTTTTGCAATATCGAGAAGAAAGTTCTTGCCGCTGGCGAGAGAAATGCCCAGGTTACGCCAAACAAGATCGTTCGCATAACCAAAATCGGTATAAGTATCCATCAATTTCGTCGCATGAATTAATGCCGAAGAAATTTCTCTCACGGGAGAGGATGAAGGAATGTAAATTCCGAGAGCCCGGAGTTGTTCGTATGGTTGAAGATCCTTAAGATCGTCTGAATGACAATCACGCCGGCTATTACAAAATATTGTGCCCGCCAGCAACTTTGGATCGTATTTTATTTTCGAAGCGAATTGTGTGATGTGCTGAATCAAATTTGCCAAGTGAGTCGCCAAAAATGAGACATTACATGACGGCCAATGAATTTCTGACAACAGCGCATTGAGATCAGGAGTTTGTGACTCATCGAGATCAAAGAGAATTCCGTCTGCGCCATTAGCTAAATGGTTGAGCGCTACTGCATTTGCATTATTATTTGATGAAAGAGAAATTTTAGGAAGCGATAGCCATGCGCGTGCATCAATGGAGGAATTGTCGCTGGTTCGCTGAAAGTGCTTCAAATATTGCAGCGGGGCAACATCATCGGGATCATAGTACGGAAAAAAAATAATTTCATCATTCGTTTTCCATATCAAGTGTTCTAACGGATTTTTTTCCGAAATTTCTTTTGACGCGACGCGGGACCAATCTTCTTTGTTCGATTTTGGGAACGAATTCAATAATTGGTCAAGCAGGGCATGGTCAGGCATGGAAATAAGATCAACTTAATTTTATTCGAGTTTTTTATCAAGCATTTGCGATTTAATTTTAAAATTTTGCTATGAATTTTTTTTCTGAAAAATCAAGTTGGCGCGAGCTTGTTTTCTTTAACTCTTTTTTTACATCTTTGTCTCCCTTTCCCCATGGAAACCATCAAATCCGATAGAACAGAAAGATCAATGGAAGTTAGCTGCAACACAGTCTGGAATGACTGTTTAGAAGTCATTCGTGAGAATGTTGGGGAAGAAAATTTTAATACCTGGTTCAAACCAATTGCTCCGATACGCGTCGATGGCGACGTTCTTACCATTCAGGTTCCATCACAATTTTTTTATGAGTGGCTTGAGGATAATTACGTACCTGTATTGAAAAGAGCAATTCATACAGTTCTTGGTCCTACCGGACGTTTGGAATATTCTGTTGTGGTAGATAGCGGCAATCAACAAACTCCGCCAGTCTCTGTTAACTATCCCGCCAACGGTACTGCCAACCGCCGCAGTAACGTGAACGGATTTCCATCGGACGACTATTCACCGTTTTCTTACAAGGCGCTAAACCCGCAAACAGTGAATTCCCGTCTTAACTCGACCTATACTTTCGATAATTTCGTAGAAGGAGATTGCAATCGCCTTGCTCGTTCAGCAGGAGTCGCAGTATCGAAAAAACCAGGCGTAACATCGTTTAATCCTCTGATGCTTTACGGCGGTGTTGGCGTTGGAAAGACACACCTTGTGCAAGCAATTGGAAACGAAATAAAGAACAACATGCCCAATAAGGTAGTGTTGTACGTAGATCAAAGCGATTTCACAAACCAGTTCCTGAACGCGCTACAAAATCACAAACTCCAGGACTTCCAGAACTTTTACCAGCAGGTGGATCTGCTCATCCTCGACGATGTTCAGTTCCTTGCAGGAAGAGAGAAGACTCAGGAAATGTTCTTCCACATCTTCAATCAGCTCCATCAGTCAGGCAAGCAGATCATTATGACCAGCGATTGCCCGCCCCGGGATATGAAAGGATTCCAGGAAAGGCTTTTGTCCCGTTTCAAGTGGGGACTAACTGCAGATCTGCAAGAGCCTGATTTTGAAACGAAACTTGCTATCATTAACAGAAAGATGCTGGCGGATGGGATCAAGATCCCAACGGAAGTTTCGGAATACCTTGCGTATAGCGTCGATACCAATCTTCGCGACATGGAAGGTGTATTAAACTCGCTTATTTTCCACGCGACACTCTTAAAGAAAGAGATAGACCTTGAGTTGGCGAAGGAGGTCCTTAAGAATATCATTAAGGAGATTCAGTCCGACGTCAGTGTAGATTTCATTCAAAAAACCGTGGCCGATGCATTCAAGGTTGATCTTGAATTAATGAAGGGCAAGGTAAAGAAAAGAGAGATCGTCATTCCCCGTCAGGTGGCGATGTACTTCTGCAAGCGATATACTCAGCTGACCCTTGCTCTCATAGGTGAGAATTTTGGAGGCCGTGATCATAGCACCGTTATTCACGCACTCGAGTCCGTTGAAGATATGATGAAAACAGATCCAAACTTCAAAGGAACTGTTGACGAGCTTGGGAAGAAGTTGAAGATGCGCGTCTCTTAAGTAATGAGCAATGATCAGTGGGCAATGATCAATGTTGCTTTGCTCCAGGTTCTCCCCGCCCCGCTTTACATTTGACGGACTACAAAAAGTGGACAAAGAACCTTCGTAATAGCGAAGTTCATTCATCATTCATCATTGTTCATTGCTGACTGCTAGTTGCTGACTGCTCCCCCGCTCACCGTATTCGGAACGGTATCTCTACTTGTTGCCGTGAGCTGTTTATCCCGTACAGTGCACCCGAACCCTTGAACGTTGCAAAGAACTCAACAACTTCTTCAGGATCCTTTACGCGCACCCGATTTATTGCGATAATTGTGAAGTTTTCCGGCACACCAATCTGCTTTAGCACGCTGTTTTCTTTGATCCTGAAAATTTTCACCCCATATCGTGTTGCTTCGAGCTGAGCACCGAGAGCGTCATTGTTGTATATCTTTCTTTTGATGATCTCCGTGGTTCCATTGAGATTCACGAGCGTTAGTGACGTCGTATTAACTTTCGAATTACGAATATAACTGAGGGAAATTTTGTCGCCAGGATAGTGATAGCTCAGCTCCTCCTCAAATGCACTTTGTGAGTTCACGTCAGTGTTGTTGAATTTAACGATGACATCACCGGGTTTAAGACCTGCATCTAGCGCGGGACCAGTACGCTCGACGCTTTCAAGCAACACACCATTAAAATTCCGGACTTTTGTGTCGAGGTCGTATTTTCTGGCATTTTCGTAATTGTACTCAACGACACTTCCACCGATAAATGCCTGCTGGACAACACCGTATTTAACAAGGTCATCAAAAACTTTTTTAACGATATCCGCGGGAATTGCAAATGCATAACCTGTGTATGATCCTGTACGACTGAGTATTGCCGAGTTGATTCCGACGAGTTCTCCACTTTTGTTCACAAGGGCGCCGCCAGAATTTCCCGGATTGATAGCTGCATCGGTCTGAATAAATGATTCAATCGGAAAACGATCTTCAAGAATTCCAATTCGTCTGCCTTTAGCGCTCACGATACCCGCTGTCACGGTTGAAGCTAACGAAAATGGATTTCCAACGGCGATTACCCATTCACCTACCTGCACATTCTTCGAACTACCAATTGTTATTGCTGGTAATCCCGTTTCAGCGATCTTGATTACGGCGAGATCTGTAGATGGATTAGTCCCGATCAGTTCTGCTGGATAGATACGCTTGTTGTAATTTACTTCGATTCGTTCAGCAGATTCGATCACGTGGTTGTTTGTGATGATATATCCATCGTTTGAAAAAATAACGCCAGAACCGCTGCTCACCTGCGTCCGTCCGCCCGCTGTGCCTTCTCCGAAAAACCAATCCCATGTCGTGTACGATGCACCCTGCGATATACTATTGATATAAACGACGCTCTGTGTAGCTTTTGATGCAGCTTCACTGAAATCTACCGGTGCCGCTGCAACTGATGAAGTAACAGGAGTTGTTGCAGGACTAAAGGTGGGCGTGTCGTAGCTAACAGTATTGTATTTTAATTCCGATGGATTTTGTTCGAGCGAAGGCTTAATGAAATAATGGTAAGCCGTGAATGCGCCGCCGAAGCCGGCGATAAATCCCACAATCAGGATCTTGATGGTAGTTTTCATGTATAATTCGATTTTGTATAACAAAAACGCAGCCAGCGTCTGCTAAGTTTTTTGGCCGCGACAAAAATAGGAAATAAGGAAATAGGGAGATAAGGAGATCGGGAGTCTCGATTGACAAATTACCCTATCACCTTATCTCCCTATCTCCCTTCACCTCCTTTTTATTAGTTTTGCAGAATATGGGGATACGTTCCAGCCTTGCAAAACCCTTCGCTGCATACATCGCTTCTGAAACCAGGAAATGGGCCGGCGATCCGTTTCGGTATCAGAGGAAAGTATTTGAATATCTGATCAAAAATGGTCGCTTGACTCAATTCGGCAAAGACCATGACTTTGATGCTATAAAAACATACGATGATTTTAAGGCCCGGGTACCGATCCGCGATTATGAACAGCTCAAGCCTTATGTTGAAAAAGTAGTGCACGGCGCCGCAGACGTACTCTGGCGCGGCAAACCGAAGTATTTTGCGAAAACATCAGGCACGACTTCGGGCACAAAATACATCCCCATCACCCACGATTCAGTTTCAAACCATTTTGTCAATGCACGCAATGCCTCGTTGATGTATGTGCATGAAACGGGAGATGGCTCTTTCCTCGATGGTCAGTTGATCTTTCTTTCCGGTAGCCCGATCCTTACAGAAAAAGCGGGAATAAAAACGGGACGTCTATCCGGGATTGTAAACCATGAGATCCCTGCTATCATCCGAACAAATCAGAAGCCAAGCTATGAAGTAAATTGTATTGAAGACTGGGAGGAGAAGCTCGAACGTATTGTAGATGAAACGTTGACAGCAGACATGCGAATGATTTCCGGAATACCACCGTGGGTCCAAATGTATTTTGACCGGATTCAGGCGAGAACGGGGAAAAAGATAAAGGATGTCTTTCCAAACTTCTCTTTATTTATCTATGGCGGTGTGAACTTTGAACCGTATCGTGCGAAGCTCCTCGAATCAATTGGAAAGAAAGTTGATTCGATAGAAACCTATCCCTCGTCAGAAGGATTTATAGCCTACCAGGATTCACAGGTAGAACCCGGATTGTTATTGTTGCTAAACACCGGAATATTCTTCGAGTTCATTCCTGCGGAAGAATACTTTAATGAAAAGCCTACGAGAGTTTGCATAGAAGACGTTGAGTTGGACAAGAATTATGCATTGATCATAAACAGCAATGCCGGCCTGTGGGGCTATTCAATAGGAGATACGGTTAAGTTTGTTTCAAAGAATCCATATCGTCTTGTTGTAACAGGGCGGATAAAACACTTCATTTCAGCTTTTGGAGAGCATGTGATCGGCGAGGAGGTAGAGAAAGCGATGAAACTTACGATGGAAAAATTCAAAGAAGTGGAATTAGTTGAGTTTACGGTTGCTCCCCAGGTTACTCCGTTAGATGGATTGCCTCATCATGAATGGATCATTGAATTTGCGAAGGAGCCCCCGGATCTCGAGGCATTTTCATTGGAACTCGATAAACATTTGCGTAAACTGAATGTTTATTATGATGACTTGATATCGGGCAATATTTTGCGAACACTTCGAATTAATAACGTCCGAAGAAATACGTTTATCGACTATATGAAGTCACTCGGAAAGCTCGGCGGCCAGAACAAAGTACCAAGGTTGTCAAATGACAGAACGATCGCCGATGCGCTTTCAACTTTAGCAATACATTAGATTGATGATAGTAAAGAAGAGGATCGCAATATTGGGTTCTACGGGATCCATAGGTACGCAAGCGCTTGAGGTTATTGCGACGCACCCTGACGCTTTTGAAGTAGAGGTGTTGAGCGCGCAAAACAATGCGGATCTGTTGATTGAACAAGCGCAACGCTTCAAACCGAATGCGATCGTTATCGTCAACGAAGATCACTATCAATACGTAAAAGATGCGTTAAAGAATGAGCCTGTGAAAGTTTATGCGGGTGAGAATTCTCTTGCTTCGGTTGCGCAGATGGAGACTATTGATATGGTGCTTACAGCACTCGTCGGATATTCTGGGCTTAAGCCAACAATTAAAGCTATTGAAGCCGGCAAGTCAATCGCCTTGGCAAACAAAGAAACGCTTGTCGTCGCTGGTGAGCTGATAACAAAAATTGCAAGGGAAAAGGGAGTAAACATTTATCCGGTCGATTCAGAACACTCTGCCATATTTCAATGTGTGATGGGAGAGTTTCACAATAAGATCGAGAAGATCGTGTTGACGGCATCCGGTGGACCTTTTCGTGGAAAGAAGAAGAGCGATTTGACGTCTATTACAAAACGTCAGGCTCTCAAGCATCCTAATTGGACGATGGGTGCGAAGATTACTATCGATTCAGCCTCGCTGATGAACAAGGGATTGGAAGTAATTGAGGCAAAATGGTTGTTTGGTCTCAGTCCCAGCCAGGTGGAAGTTGTTGTTCACCCGCAGTCCATAATACATTCACTGGTTCAATTCGAGGACGGGTCTATGAAGGCACAGTTAGGGCTTCCAGACATGCGCCTTCCGATCCAATTTGCTTTGGCGTATCCAAATCGATTGAAATCCGATTTCCCGAGGTTCGATTTTAGCAATTATCCGGCTCTAACATTCGAAAAGCCTGATACCGAAACTTTTCGTAATCTTGCGCTGGCATTTGAGGCCCTGGAACGGGCAGGAAACATGCCATGTGTCCTAAATGCTGCCAATGAGGTAGCTGTGGCCGAATTTTTGAAGGATAGGATTGGATTCCTCGAAATGTCGGATATAGTGGAGAAATGCCTGGAAAAAATGCATTACATAAAGAGTCCAGGTTATGACGACTACGTAAATACTGACAAAGAGACACGGATCCGGGCTTTTGAGATGGTTAGGAAATAGCGAAAAAAGAAAATAAGGGAATGGGGAGTATTGGGGTGGGAATCCCCACTCACCAAATCCCAAAATCAAAAAACTTATGGATTGGATGATTATGTTGGCTCAGCTTTTACTGAGTCTGTCGTTTTTAGTGGCGGTTCACGAAATGGGCCATTTGTTGGCAGCCAAGTACTTTGGAATGCGGGTGGAGCAGTTTTCTATTGGATTTCCTCCAAAAATATGGTCTTTCAGAAAGGGCGAAACCGAATATGCGTTGAGCGCGATACCACTGGGAGGTTACGTTAAGATTTCAGGGATGATTGACGAATCGCTCGATACCGAAGCGATGAAACAACCAGCACAACCGTGGGAGTTCCGGGCTAAGCCGGCATGGCAGCGCCTGATTGTTATGCTCGGTGGAATTTTCGTAAACGTTGTGGTCGGTGTACTGATCTTTATCGGGATCACTTACGCCCTGGGTGATACTTATATTTTAAAGGATGAAATAAACAAGTCCGGTGGTTTTCATGTCGGACCTATCGGCGAAAGTATTGGACTAAAGACTGGCGATAAGATCATCAAGATAAACGGCCAGGACTTTAAGTATTATCAGGAGATCGTAAATCTTGAGACGTTGCTCAGTACGGATGGCACATACACTGTGGAGCGTGAGGGTAAGATTATTGATATTCCCATTCCCGCGGATTTTATCCAGAAGTTCAGTAAAAAAACGAGTCCCGGAAATTTCTTGTGGCTACGTGTTGCTCCGGTAGTTGTCGAAGTAGCAGAAAACTCAATTGCCAGCAAGGTGGGTCTTAAAGAAGGTGACAGGATCATTGAAGTGAACCATGTACCTGTTAATTATAATGATGAAGTGGTGACACAGGTGCAGGTCTTACGGAAGGATTCAGCTAGTGGAAAGTCTGATAGCATTTCATTTAAAGTGCAACGTGGAAATGAAGTCCTTGCGTTCAAGGAAAATTTTAAAGGGCAAAAGAGCATTGGAATTTATGCGCAACCCAGTGAAGAATTTTTGAAGAATGCCGAAGAAAGGATCACCTACGGATTTTTTGAATCTATTCCAAAAGGTACCGAGCGTGCATTCACTACGTTGGCTATCCAGGTCAAAGCGTTCGGAAGGATTATTACAGGAACATTATCACCACAAGAGTCCTTGTCTGGACCAATAGGAAT
>Ga0075418_10008728_pt1 | contig 11366 bp, 12 predicted proteins | sample SoiMetdeltSBSDD2_FD_81776 | JGI IMG/M metagenome (GOLD analysis project Ga0075418, IMG submission 81776) | Bulk soil microbial communities from a Populus tree surrounding site in Tennessee, USA - Soil MetaG P. deltoides SBSDD2 | ecosystem: Environmental > Terrestrial > Soil > Tree plantation...
AGCAATAAACTACTACAGAAATATGACCATCCTACGTCACACTATGTGGTGACCCTCTTATCGGCACAAAACCTTTCCGACTCAAATTTTCCGGAAGCTGCTAGGAGAGAGTCGGAATCATGTCAATAGGCGAGACCGGCCGTTGCGGGGTGTGCTGCTCCTGAATAATAAAGCCACCAGCCGAATCGACGGTGGCATCCAGATTTTTGCTCTTACATCCTAAGATGAGCGTGTATCTCCCGCCCGAGCAAAAGCCAATGGCACCCACCTTCCCATTCGAATCCGACTGGCTTTTGAGATAGGTAATAGCTCCTTCCAGATCGGCCACCGCCTGCGTGTCAGGGACTGAGAACATGGTCTTGAGTACCTGGTCCATGACGGCGGGGTCAGGCGACCCCTCACGCGTGTACATATCCGGGGCAATGGCGAGATACCCCTGCTCGGCAAAACGCCGGGCGACATCTTTAATGTGCTCGATTAAACCAAAAGCTTCCATAATGACGACTACGCCTGGGTAGCGTCCTGCCGCGACCGGGCGGCTGAAATGGGCATTGATCTGCGTGCCATCCTGGCTCGAATAGCGGATCATGTCCGATCGAATGTCTTGTGGGTACATCATCGTCCCTCCGCAAATCTGGTCACTCTTCTATACTATGTCCGGAGCCATCCGCCACCCAGGCTATAGCGCTCACTGATTGGTGTCAAGCCTGGGCTACGCCAGATCAGCCATCGTAGCTGGCGCTCTGGCGAGGCTGAGGGGTAGCTCCCAGGGGCGCGGAGGGGCCACTGACGGATTGCCGGGAGGCTCCGGAGGGTAGGCATGAAAAGTGGCTTTGTATTTCCTATACTCCCATTCAAGAGGGCCACAAAGGATTCGGCAGGCACTTGCACATGATACGGAGTTCTGCCTTGCATTTGCGTTGGGAATCTGTCTTTTTGTTCTTCCATCGAGTTATTGGGAGAACTATCTCTACTTTGGGCACCCCTCGGTCCAAAGGAAGTCCGTGCAGAACATAGTGCGGTCGATGTCAACGATAATTTTGCGCTACATAGCGGTGCCAAGAATCTGTTGAGATTAGGCCTCGATTCCTTATCCCTCGACGGTCTCCCTCCCATACGCCCAGTGAATCTCGTACAAAGAGCATTAGAACCCCACTGACACAGGCTATGCTTCTCATCGAGGTTGATCTGGAGAAAACGACTTCCCAGTGGAGGAAGTTTTATTATCACCGCCAGCCTGTGGCACATGAGGACGATTCCTTTTTAGGGATATTCGGATTCGCCCTGATTTGGCCAATGGCCCTTCTGGCCCTGTGGGGACTTCCACGGATCACAGGGGGTAGGCCGCTCGCACTCGGCGCAACCCTGTTTATGGTGATGCTATCGTACAATCTTGAATACGAACCGTGGCATGGCCGCCGCATGATCATCTTTGCCTGCTTGGCGCCCCCCCTGGTTGGATGGTGCTTGAATTGGCAAGAGAAAAAGTGGCTTAAGTATTATCTTGTCGTTATCGTGGGGATAGGATGTCTCTCAGCGATTGGCGCTGTGCTCTTCCGACATAACGGAGCCATGATTCCCCTGTTTGAGAAATCAGTTTTTCAGATGGATCGGCTACAACAACTCACACGCAATGAATCCCATGCCGGAGCAACACCCAAGTAATATAAGGCTCTCCGGGATTTTGAGAAGTTGGTTCTGGCTACCGCGACGGTCGTGGTTTGTCTGCGCAACTACTTCCTCGAGTATCCTCTCTTTGGCGCACAACTTAGCAGAAAACTCATCTCGTTGAATTCCTTCTGGAGAGGCAGGCAGCCCGTGCCGCATGGCGTCGACTATCTCCTTGTATTCGGCCGGCTACTTCGATCGAGAAGATAGTGATATCAAATTGGGTAAGGACTGGTATCTGCGAAAACTGGCCTCAGGTATTACTGATGTTCATGAACCAGACTAGTCCTATATAACTCGTTCCCAAAAATTCCATAGAGAACTACTGACATCCTTATTGTGGAACTCAGCCCTGAGCATCATCGACACGAGTACGAATGTATGCCTAGACCCACATGGCATCAATCCGACTCATAGGGAATTTTGTCTCGCTGAGCAGTCCTATAACGTTTAAACTAGAGCAGTTTGCAATTGTATATACGGCTCCTGGATGCCCGCGTAGGCGGGCATCCAGGGTCTTGGCTCTGACCGTACGCTCGAATGAAATTCCGCTCGAGTCTCTCACTGCCACTGCCATCCATTGGCCTGCTGGCTGCCTATACGGCTGCCCAGTTGACGCTCTGGTATGGCTAGCGGGTGGGGGTGAAAAGTGGCTGGGTATTTCCTATACTCCTCCGGGGCTATAGCAGCGCCAGCGCCGGCGCGATGATCAGACGGAGCTGCCGGGACGCTGTCCGCAGTGCCTGTTCCACGTCCTGTGGCGTGGCACCACGCGCGAAGATAAATCCGGGGTAACTCGCTCCCTCGGGGAAGGGCAGCAGTTTTACGGCAGGTTTAGCGGTGATGGCGATATCTTCAATGCCAGGGACGCTGAGAGCCCTATCGAGTCCTTCTACCTTTTGCAAGAAGCCGGCGTGCGGGATGGGGAGCATCATGGCCCCAGCGGCGCTCTGTTCGCGGGCCAGCGTGGGAATGGCAAGGCCACAGGCGTGTCGAATAAGCAGTTCGGCGAGGGACATCCCGGTCCCAAAACGTAGCGTGCGGCTTCACAAGCCACCGATAGCCCGGGCGGCAACCTCCAGGATCCACGGCCCTTCCTGATTCATCCGCAGCTCCGCGTGGAGCGGGCCATGCGCCAGTCCCAGCGCCTGCGCGGCCTGCTCCGTACAGCGGATGATGGCGTCCTGGGTCTCAGATTTCAGGCGCGAGGGCGTAATGTAGAGGGTCTCTTCGAAGAAGGGGCCGTCGAGCGGGTCAGGCTTATCAAAGAGTGCCAGTACCTGCAAGCGCCCAGCCGTCAGCAGTCCCTCCAGGGCCACCTCAAAGCCCGGAATAAACTTTTCTACGAGAATGGCGTCGTGCACTTCGTCGTGCTGGAGGCGGATGGCAGGCGTCTCAAGCAAGGCCCGCAGGCGCCAGAAGAGCTTGACAAACTCCTCGGGGCTATTGGCCCGCATCACGCCACGACTGGCTGACAGCGCCAGCGGTTTGAGTACACATGGGTACGGCACCTCGTGCTGGAGGACACGGGGATCTGCCTGCATGGGGAAACACGCGAACCATGGTACTTGCAGACCAGCGTCGCGCAGGAGCTGACGCATGAGGAATTTGTTGCGACTGGCAGCAGCCGCACGTGGGTCGTGGTGCTGGAAGTGTAAAGCCTGGTTCGCCAGGGCAGCAGTGAGCACCGGGGTGTCACCGATGGGGAGGATAGCATCGAGCGACTGCGAGCGGGCATAGTCTACAATATGCTGCGCGGCTTCCTGGGGCCTCTCGAAGCGCAGCGGTAGGGCTCCGTCCTGCCAGGGGTCATCCAGTACATGACAGCGATCACTCCCCAGGACTATGTCGACGCCAATTTGCTGCGCTGCCTGCACGAACTCACGCGCTTCATACCCGGTGGTGGTAAAGAGGAGCATGAGACGCGGGCAAGCCCTGTGAGGTGTCCTCATGATGCCACTTCCAATTAAAACGGAGCAACCTGCTCCTCGGTGGGTTCTGCTCAACAGTACCAGGGCTCATCCAGGTACGGAATTGGTCCACGCCGCGGCGCGACAACAGGTTCCGGCACGGCGCGAGCAGGCAGACTGGCAGCCTTGTGCGCCGCCGCCCACAGACGTGCAAAAATCTCGTCCCGGCTCGCTGTCTCAGCCTCACCACTCTGGACCAGTTTGAGTGCTTCGTCACAGAGCTGATCGACACGCGGCTCCGGGTGCACCCAACGGTACGTCAAGGCACTGGCATCAAAGCCCTGGAGATACGGACGCATCTCTGGCAACGCTAACAGGGTCGAGCCAGCCGGCAGCAGGAGGCGCATGGCCAACTGAATAGGGGCCACATGCGCAATGAGGCCCTGAGAGGCAAGCACGGTGAGCAGTTCAATGTAGTCGTCCAGGGTCGTCCAGGGTGTAAAGGCCACAAAGGTCGGATTGAGATGCAGTCCCACCTGCTGACAGAGCGTTAAAGCGTCAAAAAAATCCTGGCGCGTATGCCCTTTGTCCAGCAGGTGCAGGATGCGGTCCTGGACGGCTTCCACCGCGCTGGTGATCAGCACACAGCCAGTCTCGCGTAGCGTCGGCAGATGCTCGGCGTAGCGCAGGAGGTGCTCAATTTTAATAGTCACATCATAGGTGAGATGGGGAAATTCCGTGTGCAGGGCCTGCACCAGCGGGATGGCATGGCCGATGCCATTAAAAAAATCCGGATCGCCGAAGGTCATATGTTCTGCCCCAGCCGCAACCTGTTGTCGAATGTCCTCGACAACCACGTCTCGCTGCACAATCCGAAAGCGCCCTGCATACACTGGTACAATCGGGCAGTGACGGCACAGGTGTTTACAGCCACGGCTCGCTTCCGTATAGCCGGTCATGCGCTGTTGCTCTGGCCCCATGATGAGCTTGGCATAGGTAAACGGTGGTGGGAGATCCTGGCGATCTGGCACCAGAAACTGCTGGCGATCCAGAGAAATCACTGGCTCAGGTTGTGGTGCTGTATATGACTGCCCATCTTGTAGACGGCGGATCAGGGAGAGCAGTCCGGCCTCAAACTCTCCGCCCAGGATGGTATGCGCCCCCAGGCTACGCAGGAATGCCTCATTCACCGGCGCATAGAGGCCGTAGAAGCAGAGATGGGCGCGTGGGTTCAACACTTTGACGTGCTGCACCACATGCGCAGCAATGCGCGTCGCCGTATGCATAGGAACATAGAACGCGACCACATCGGCGGCAGCAATAGCCTCCCGGTCCAGGCGGCTACGCGACAGATCCTGACACACCACGGTGGCCCCCGCCTGCCGTAGCCAGGCTGCCGGTGAAGCCAGCCCAAAAGACTGACGTCCCATCTCATAAGTCGAAATGAGCACAACACGCATGAGTCAGGTCCTTCCTGTCCCAGGTGTGCCGCTTAGCCTTTGCCTTGAGGCGGTACGTAACCGGGTGGCAGGGCAGCCCCTTCACCGAAGAAGAAATCTTCCATCTGTTGCAAGATGAAAGGATCCACTTCTGGGTCCATGGTATTGAGACGATATTCGTTCATGATCATGGTCAGGAAACCCTTCCAGAGTTCCCAGGCTTCCATGGAAACATTTTCATAGATACGTTGGCGCAACTCGGGTCCACCAATAGACTCGACCATTTCCAGGGCGACTTCCCCCTGGATATCGTCCTCGTCAATGCCCGGCGCCTCTTTCTGAAGTTTTACACAGTAAACCATGTGCTGTGCCATACGCTTTGCTCCTCTTCACCGCACCTGTATTTTCACTCACTATACCATAATCTACATACGTCCGTCAGAGCCCGGCGGTACGGTCAGCATGAGCCGGCTGGACAACACCGCAACTTTCAGGTGTAATGCACGCGCATGTCGTCTTAATACGTGACATTTCATACCCCTGTCATCTGACGTGTGTACAGGAGACCCTATGGCTGACGAGATCCTCTGCTCTATCCAGGATGGTATCGCAACGCTTACCCTGAATCGCCCGGAGAAGCGGAATGCTATCAATCAGGCCATGATAGAAAGCTTAACGACCCATTTTGACGATTTGGAGCAGCACCGCGACGTCCGTGTGGTTGTTATACGAGGGGCTGGGAAGGTGTTTTGTGCTGGCCGAGACCTGCGCGAGATGAGCCAGCAGCAAAACGCCGCAGAGACGACACGCACAGGTGTAGTTGAACTCTTTCACCAACTCGAGGCGCTGCGTCATCCTACCATTGCTATGGTGCACGGCGACGCGCTCGCCGGGGGCTGTGAGATGGCCCTGCATTGCGACTTGCGCGTGGCCGCAGATATAGCCTGCTTTGGGATGCCGCTGGCGCGCCTGGGACTGATCGTGCCCTTTGAGCTGACCTGCAAACTGATCGAGGTCATCGGGCCAGCCTTCACGAAGCAGTTTTTGCTGACGGCTCAGCCGATTGAGGCCACCAGGGCATACGAAATGGGCCTGGTACACCAGGTAGTGCCGCCGGCTGACCTGGAACTGGCCACGTATACTATGGCTCGCGCTATCGCCGGCAATGCGCCTTTAGCGTTACAGGGTATCAAGACCGCTATCCAGCGGGTCCTCTCACTCCGTGAGCAGATTGCCCACGCCGACCTCGATGCCCTGGTCGAACGCACTCGTAGCAGTGCTGATGCTCGGGAAGGAGTGCGTGCCTGGCTGGAGAAACGCCAACCGGTCTTTCGGGGGGCATGATACGATGCGGTGCATCGTCTAGACACTCGCAGCGGCCACCGCGACGGTGACCGCTGCATCGCAAGCCTGGCGCAGGCGTGAGGCGCCGAATCCCGGTTTCCAGACCGGATGGTAGCACTCATCCGAGACCACCAGCAACGCTCCCACCTCGCAATGGCGATACTGACCCACAGCGAATAAAGCGGCCATTTCCATGTCCACGGCGTGCACACCAGCCTCTTGAAACTGCTGAATCTTCAGCGGTGTTTCGCGGTACGGTGCGTCAGTCGTCCAGATGGGCCCTTGCTGGACGGGTAACTGCTGTCGCTGTGCCTGAGTCTGCAGGATGGCCTGCACCTGGGGAGAAGCGCAGGGCACGACGTCGGCTGGCAGGTAGTGATAAGACGTGCCTTCCTCCCGGATTGCCTGCTCGGGCAGAAACAAGTCACCAATACGGTAAGGCGGTATGAGAGCACCACAAAATCCCAGATAGAGCAGCCGCCGTGCTCCCAGGGCAATGAGCTGCTCCAGGAGCATGACGGCCATGGGGGCGCCCATAGGCGAGGCGATTACAGAAAAGGGAGAGCCCATAGGGTGGTACAATGCCTGGTGTTGAATGGGGTGCGGCTGGGGCTCCGGGGTACCAAGCAGACGCAAGAGACGGCGCTCTAGTGCCGGTATCAGGGGCACTATCACGGTCGGCCGCAGACCAACACTGGTGGCGTCAAGCCCGCGCTGCTCCAGGAAATGTTGCATAAAGTCCGCTGGTTCGATGCGGGCGGTGGGATCAGGCGAAAAAAACTGCGATGGAGTCATAGCTCACCGTGATTGCGCTGGCACGGCCGTAACACGCTCCAGCAGCGCCTGCAGGGGTGGGAGATCCTCCGCCAGAGCGCCTTCGACAATGTGCACGAAGCGTTCCTGCCGCCGGAGCAGAACATGTGTCTGATCCTGTTGCCAGAGATGGCCGCTCTGCTCCTCCAGAGCCTGGCTGTTCCAACCAGGGTATTTTAGCGTCAGGAGCTTGTGATAGCTCTGGAAAAATGCCGTGGCCTCCGCCGGCGTATCCCAGGCGGTCACACACACGAGGAGTAAGCGTCCGGAGTCCTGCTGCTCAAACAGCTCATAACGATCGCCACGCCATCCAGCGGCGCTCTGGCGTGCCTCCTCCTCTGGGAGAAACTGCTGCAGAATCACCGAGAGGAAAAATTCTCCCAGGACATCGCGTTTCAGCTTTTGCCAGGGCGTACGCAGCGCTCCTTCAGGAACGTGCAGGGTTACCTCGCTCGGCAGCACCGCTGGCTCAGCAAGATATTTCTCGGGATGCATAATCTGTTGTGTAGAGACAGGGGGATGCTGATACACACGTTGCAGCCCCGGCCAGCCCCCGTGCGTCAGAGCGGCTTTGACGAAGGCCAGCCCGTGCACATAGGGAAACAGGAGCTGTTGGCGCAGAATAAGCGGCGCACGCGTATAGACCTGGAACTGGTCCCCCAGGAGTGCCGTACTACCCTGCAACAGCGTGCCCATATCCGGCAAGTCCGCCATGGTCAGCCCCAAGGGTTCGAGGAGGTATAACAGCATCACCGCCATGGCATCGCCTTCGACGAGGGCTTTACGTGCGAGACTGAGGTCGGCTTGGTCCTTGACGAGGTCAAAATTTTTTTGCAGATTATAATGCTGGTCTTGCAAGGCATGGACGAGTTCGTGCGCCATGACGGGTTTTTGGACGAGTTGCGGCAGCCAGTCAGCAATGAAAAACGTCTGCTGTTTGGGATCGTAGTACCCTGCGGCCTGTTCAGTGAGGAGATCGAGCACAAATTCCTTGAGGCGAAAATCTGGGGGGAGAAGTCCCCACTGCACCATCGCTTTCCTCTCTGCCTCCCACTCTACTGGTGACAACGCGTCCTGCGCCAGTGCCAGCATCGCCGCACGTATCTGCTGACGATTCCGCACCGCCCGCTTGATAGCTTCCTTCGGCTGCAGCTGCCGCAGGCTCACGATACGCTGGAGCACCTCGTCAAAGGCGGCCAGTAAGGGCTTAGACGCGGGATCAGCCGCTGTGGGGACAGCCAGGACATGAAGCCCTACGAGGAGAGCGCCGCCCAGGAGAGCGAGCCAGCCAAAGATACGCCTCAGGCGATGTTGCACGGGATTTTCCCTCTGCAGGTGACGTTGCAACAATGTCAGCGAATAGTACTAGTATCTTGCCTTTTGGGCCTGCGCTTGCGGCCAGCAGTATGGAGACCCTCGCGCAGAGCGTGAGAAGATGCTACGCTCTGTATCTAGGGCGTGTCTAGAGAGAATGTCATGTCCTCTCTCGTGGGAGAGGGCTAGGGGAAGGGTTAGTAGCATGGCACAAGCGGTGGTAGGCATTGTTATGGGAAGCGCGAACGACTGGCCAATTATGCAAGGCGCCGCCGAGATGCTGGCGCGTTTCCACATCCCGTATGAAGTCACGGTCAGTTCTGCCCACCGGGCGCCACAGCGTACGGCTGCGCTGGCACATGATGCCGACCAACGTGGCGTGCAAGTGCTGATTGCCGGGGCGGGTGGTGCTGCGGCCCTGGCCGGCGTCCTTGCCGCGGAGACCACGCTGCCGGTCATCGGCGTGCCGATTGATTCCTCCTCATTACAAGGGCTGGATGCGCTGCTGGCCACGGTCCAGATGCCTCAGGGGGTGCCAGTCGCGACGGTCGCCATTGGCAAAGCCGGGGCGGCCAACGCTGGCATCCTCGCCGCGCAGATTCTGGCCCTCCAGGACTCCGAGTTGGCCGTACGCCTGCGCCAGTATAAAGCGGAGCTGGCAGCGGGAGTGGAGCGGGCGGATGCGACCTTACAAGCCCAACTCCAGGGGCAACACGATGGCTCGCCTGCTAGCCGTTGACCCCCAGTGCCCCGCGCCGGCAGTGTTGGCGGAAGCGCTTGCGGTGCTCCGACGCGGTGGGGTGGTGGCCTATCCGACAGATACCGTGTATGGGTTGGCAGTAGATGCCATGCGCCCAGATGCTATTGCACGTCTGTACACTGTGAAAGGGCGCCCCGAATCAAAAGCTCTGCCGGTGATTATTGGCGCGCTGCCGCAGCTCACGGCTGTGGTCGTCACGGTTCCTGCTCTGGCGGAGCGCCTCATAGCGGCCTTCTGGCCTGGCCCCCTGACCTTATTGCTGCCGCCACATCCACGTGTCCCTGCTGCTTTATTGGGCGACAGTGACTGTATCGGCGTGCGCTGGCCAGCCTCCACACTTAGCCAACAGCTCGCCGTGGGGCTTGGCGGGGCGATCACCGCATCGAGTGCCAATCGTTCTGGGGCACCCGCGGCGCTTACTGCTGCTGACGTCATGGCGCAATTGGCGCCAGTCCTTGATCTCGTCCTCGATGCCGGCGCCGTGACGAGTCCGGTTGTCTCCACTATTCTTGATGTCACTGTGGAGCCACCGTGCGTGTACCGTCATGGAAAGATCGCACAACATGCTCTGGAAGTTGTACTTGGTTACCGTGTGGTACAGAAAAAAGTTGACACTGGCTCATAGGCTGCGTATATTTAGTCTAATCCTACTTCAGAGCCCTCATGTAAAGAGTTATCAGATTACTTCTCGCTTTTTAACAAATACAGCACTCCTCTGATGTAGGCTTTCATTGCCGGTAACCCTCGTTGTTATCTCGGGGCTAATAAAGCTTTAGTATGACCTATTAGCCACATTGTTTCCTGCATAGATAAGGCTCCATAGTGTACTTGTAGTTTGAGGCCGGCGGGAACCGCTCGCGTGTGATATCTCGTATGTAACGACGGATAGCCACCTTATGGAGGATGCTGTGCTGTATGCGCAGCTATGGCCAAGATAACACCGTGACATCTCTCACCTTTTACGTCTACCCAAATTGAAAATGCATCCTATCAGTACCAACGCATGGTGTTTAGCCGTTGTTAATACGCCCATCGGTCGTCCGACCTGGAAGATGCAGTTTCAAAAGCATAGTGATGGCGCCTATGGCGAGCAGGGATTTGACTCCCTGGACCTAGGTTGCTGTCCTGTGGTTTCCCTTGCTGCTTATCCGGGGCCTGTACGGTCCGGGCTGAGTAGTACTCACCTGATTATCCTAGCCCATAATGACCAGGGAGGTTAATGAGTCATATGCCAGCAGAAGAGACAGTGATCGACGTGAGCAGTGTGCTTCACAAAGGACGTCTGAACATCGTAGAGCTGAAAGAAATGAGCATTTCCGAGCTATCGGAGGTCGCCAAACAGCTCAATGTGACTGGCGCCAGCGGCTTACGCAAACAAGAGCTCATCTTCAAAATTCTTGAGGCCCAAACGGAGAAAAATGGTCTGATCTTTGGTGAAGGAGTTCTCGAAATCTTGCCAGACGGTTTTGGCTTCTTACGGGCGCCAAGTTACAACTATCTACCAGGCCCGGATGACATCTACGTTTCCCCCTCACAAATTCGGCGTTTTGATCTGCATACTGGCGATACCGTATCAGGCCAGGTCCGGCCGCCGAAAGAGAGCGAACGGTACTTTGCCTTGCTCAAGGTGGAGGCCATTAATTTTGAGAACCCTGAGCTGGCCAAAGATAAAATCCTCTTTGATAACCTTACCCCACTGTACCCTGATGAACGTGTCCACCTGGAAACAAAAAATGGCGATATCTCGACGCGGATCATGGACCTGCTAACGCCGATAGGGAAAGGGCAACGCGGCCTGATTGTCGCCCCGCCCCGTACCGGCAAGACGATGCTGCTCCAGTCCATTGCCCACAGCGTGACCCAGAATCATCCCGAAATCATCCTTATTGTCCTCCTCATTGATGAGCGGCCAGAAGAAGTCACTGACATGCAACGCTCAGTGAAAGGTGAAGTGGTCAGCTCCACGTTCGACGAGCCGGCGTCACGCCACGTGCAGGTGGCCGAAATGGTCATCGAGAAGGCCAAACGTCTGGTCGAGCACAAGCGGGATGTGGTTATCCTCCTCGATAGCATTACCCGTCTGGCTCGTGCGTATAACACCATCGTGCCGCCAAGTGG
>Ga0075418_10008729_pt1 | contig 11365 bp, 8 predicted proteins | sample SoiMetdeltSBSDD2_FD_81776 | JGI IMG/M metagenome (GOLD analysis project Ga0075418, IMG submission 81776) | Bulk soil microbial communities from a Populus tree surrounding site in Tennessee, USA - Soil MetaG P. deltoides SBSDD2 | ecosystem: Environmental > Terrestrial > Soil > Tree plantation...
CGCTGACTCTTAATCAGCGGGTCCAAGGTTCGAGTCCTTGTGCGCCCACCACTACTTAGCCCAACCCAAGAGCCCCAGAAATTCTAGAAAGTAAAGCGGAAGACCAAGACTTTTTCCGTTCGGCGGTCGTGCTCGAAATTACACTTTGGATGGAAATCGCTAGCAGGGCAGCACCTAACTGCTGCCCCAACAGCGCTTATCCATATCGGACAGAGCAATTGATTCTTAATCAGCGGTCCAAGGTTCGAGTCCTTGTGCGCCCACTAATGCGCTACGCCGAAATCATGGATCAACCCTTGCGCATAGACCACCCTTCAGGCTCGCGAGGGCATCGCTGGGAGCCGCATGTGGACGCGCCCGGAGTTCTCAACGACCAGTTCAATCCGGACGACCCGGGATTATTGTACGCTGGATGGTGGCGATAAGCTCCGCTCTGACGGTTAGCCGCATCTAAGTCCCCAATAGTATAGGGTCAGGGAATTCATGCGATTTTGACGCTGCTTGAGCGAAAGGCGGCCCTCATAGCTTCTCTCGGTCAAATTCCCTTCAAGTACTCGACCAGATCCTTTTTGTTTGTGTCGCTGAGGTTCAGCTTCAAGTGGTCATCATAATGATTCACCACGTCGAGCAAAGTGGCGAAGCGGCCATCGTGGAAGAAGCCACCCTTCTGATGCGTCCATAGTCCCGCTAGGGGCGCCGTGCGGTACATGTGGGTAGCCGAACGGTCCGCCTGGAACGCGTCGATGCCGATCTCGCTCGGCGCATGCAGGTTGTGCCCTGGCTCGGTGAAGAGCGGCGGAACATGGCAGGTTGCGCACTTCCCGGGACCGTTGAAGACCGTCTTCCCACGCTCGAACGCAGCCTTGTCGTAGGATCCGGCCGGGGCTTTCGGCGCCGGCAACGAGAGCTGATAAAAGTGCAACGCGGCCAGCTTGGCCGTCACTCTGTCCGGCGTGCTCCGCGTGTTCCAAGAGCCGCTCTTCGCGGAGACGGGATACTGATCTTTGTTGTTGAAGCGAGCGTCGAAATACGTTCCCGAACCATGCATCTGGGTCACCCCGACGTAGGCGTTCCAGTATGTGACTGATCCGGAGCCAGTCGAGGTGGCCAGGTCCACGCCGGCCAAGCCGAATGCCGGCGGGATCAACGTTCCGGCCTGTTTCCCATCGGGACCAAAGGCTTTTCCATCTTTGTTTAGAAACGCGTCGTATCGACCTGGCCCCCAGCTGGCGAGAACCTTCTTCACGGTCTCGACGTCGACGCCAAGGAGGTCGGTGAACGGCTTGAGGTTCGGAGCAAGAGACACGATCGCGCCGACGTTGAGATCGCGGTTGGCCCAACCGTCGAGCCGCTTACCGATGCCAGGCGCGAACGAGTTGTCGACGGTCGAGTGACAAAACGCGCACTGGATGCCCATCGACTTGACGCTGCCGTCGGGGTTGGCGAAGGCCGTGACGCCAACGACCGCTTTGAGCTTGAGCAGCGCGATCGTCGTCGCTGGATCGTCGAGATTGATTTGCCTGCCGCGATCTGTTTCTTCAAAGTGTCCGGTAGCGCGTCCGCATCGACCTTGAGCCCGACGGACAGCGCGGTTTTTGGCGACACGCCGGGGCCGACGCCACCGTTCTTTTCGCCCGCAATGGCCTTATGCAGTTGAAGCGCGTCACCCCAGAACGCCTCGCTCCCGAATGTGTCATAGCGGAAAATCTGCTTGCCGTCTTTCAACAGATCTTTGGCGTGATTGCCTGCCTCATCGTCAAAGGCCTTACCGCCAGTTTGCGCCGATAGCGGAGCTACGCTCGCGCAAAGGACAAAGCTGAAGCTGAGAATAACGCCAAAGCTAATTGCGCGTGCAATCTTGAACATAGTCGCCTCCCACTATGCGCTTATCGAATGACCGCCACGCCGTGAAATTGATCGTTTTCAGTTCTGGCCAACCCAATGGGGTGCTCGTGACCCTTCACGACAGGCTAAACTCTCTTGAGGAATGGATGTTACCACAGTAACACTCCGGCCGTTTGGCCAATGTCTTCAGAGTGAAAAATAATATTTAGATCAAAGAGTCTGGCTTTCGAGGGCCGTGGCATCAAGCAAGAGATGACCGTGGTTGGAGTACTGCACCATTCCGCGCCGTCGAAGGAGATTTAAGGCGGTCGAAACTCGCTCGCGTCTAGCCACCACCATCTGCCACAATGCTTATGACGGTGCCACAAATACTGACCATCTGGATTGGAGGAAATGTCGGCGGCATCTCACTCATTTCGTGGGCTTCTTATCTTTTTTCTGCATGCCTCTGGTTTATTTACGGAATACAGAAGCACGACAAGACAATATACCTTGCGTGTATAGGATGGATCCTTCTCGATGCAGCTGTCGTAATCGGCGTCGTCGTCCACAGCTGAGCTCGTACAGCGCAGGAGGCAGTATTTGATCTGATGGATTGGATACCGCCGGCGCCATTGTTGCGACAACCACAGACCCGACTCTCTTCAGTCCGTGGGGCCAGCTCGCGGTTCGGCTCTGGCTCGTGCCGCAACCAAAATTTCAATGGCGGTAAAGGATCAGCTTGGCCAGCGGATTGTGGAGTTTAGGTTTTCGGTACACACACCTCCGCTGCCGCAGTATCGCCAAAGAGCCACAATGTGCCGGTCGGACGAAGACGCGCCGCTGGCAGGCTGTCGTCCCCGAGGCGAAGCCGCTTGAAGATCGTCCGCTTTTCTTCGCCCGCGACCAGGAAGGCGGAATGCCGACTGCTCTCCAGCGTTGGGTAAGTCAGCGTGATGCGCGCTTCCGGCTGGGCCCCCACGACGGCGGCAACCCATTTGTCCCGTTCCGCCAACACCGCGTTGCCCGGGAACAACGAGGCTGTATGGCCATCTGGGCCGAGCCCGAGAAAGTTCACATCGAATAGCGGTCGAGCCGGGTCGAGGCGGTCGGCGCCGTAAAAAGTTTTGAGCTCGCGCTCATAGGCAGATGCCGCCATTTCAGGACTGATCCCTTCGGTCGGGATTGGATGGATGTTGGCGGCGGAGATCGGCGCACGCGCTAACAGCGCCTCCCGCACCATGCGGTAGTTGCTGAGCGCGTCATCGTGCGGCACGAATCTTTCGTCGCCCCAGAACCAATGTGTTCGCGACCAGGGGAACGCACCGCGATAAGGCGGTTCAGCCAGATGCTCATAAAACCGTTGCGGGGTCGACCCACCCGACAGGCAAACGGCAAAAATGCTCTGCTTAGCTATAGCCAAATCGAGCAACCAAGCCGCAACCCGGCGCGACAGGGCCTCCGGATCGGCAAGAATTTCCAATTTGGCGCCAGACGGACTTGTCATAACTGCGCCGTCGTGACCAGCGGGCTGTGTGCCTCGCGGATAGCGGCAATCGCGGCTGCATAATCACGCGACCCAAAGATTGCAGAACCTGCAACGATGACGTTCGCGCCCGCCGCAATCGCCTGCCTGCCCGTTTCATGATTTTCTCCGCCATCGACTTCAATGAACGGATCGAGGCCGCGTGCTTCACAGAGCTCGCGCAAACGGCGGATCTTGGGCAACATCTCAGGTAAGAATTTCTGGTCGCTGAAGCCGGGATTGACGGTCATGACGAGAACGATGTCGCAGAGATGCAGGACGTATTCAATCAGCTCGATTGGACTCGCCGGGTCAAGCACCACGCCAGCTCGCTTGCCGAGGTCGCGGATTTGCGAGAGCACACGGTGCAAATGGACCGTCGCGGACGGCTCCGCGGGGACCAGCAGATGATCGGCTCCGGCCTTGGCAAATGCACTGAGATAGCGCTCCGGCTCAACGATCATCAGGTGCACATTAAGCGGCTTTTGCGTGCAGCGTCGCACCGCTTCGATAATCACCGGGCCGAACGTAATATTCGGCACGAAGCGGCCGTCCATTACGTCAATGTGGATCCAGTCGGCGCCAGCCAGATCGACGGCACGAATCTCGTCGGCGAGATGTGCGAAATCCGCCGACAAAATTGACGGCGCAACAACAATTGGCCTCAGCAAATTCTACCTCGCCCGGGTCGTCATTGTCGCTTTTCTTTCGAGGCGTCCGGAGCTGCCGCCAATCCCGCGGTCGATTCATGACCACGAGCGCCGGCCTGCCGTTCTTCCAGTTGATGCACGATCTCAGTGATGATCTCGATTGGGTTGCCGCCGACGTCGACGGTGATCGGATGCTCGTCTGGCGTTGGTTCCTGCAGCGTCGCAAATTGGCTGTCGAGCAGGGCCACCGGCATGAAGTGATCTTGCCGCGCCGCCATGCGCCTATGGATGAGGCCGCGAGATCCCTTGAGGTAGATCAGCGTCACGTCCGCGCGGTTGCCGATAATGATGTCCCGGTAAGACCGCTTCAGCGCCGAGCAGGTGAGTACGCCGGATTCACCACGCGCGCGCCAGCCATCGATTTCTTCAGCGATCTTGCGCAGCCAGGGGAACCGGTCGGCGTCAGTTAGCGGCGTGCCCGCGTGCATTTTCTCTACGTTCTCGGCAGGATGCAGATGATCCCCCTCCTGGAATTGACAGCCGAGTGCAGCCGAAAGCAGGATGGCGATCGTGGTTTTGCCGGACCCCGAAACGCCCATGACAACGGCGATTACCGGTGTGGTTATGGTATGGGTGAGGGTCGCCGACCATGCGCGCTGAGATTTCGGATCAATTCCCATCATCCATTCCTTCGTCGCCCCGCTCCGGCGTCCGCCGCCCGTTAGGGCTCCCTCCTCGTGCGCCAATCATGCGTCGACCCCGCAAAGAACGAACTTCCGCACCGCATTGGCGAAGCCTTCATCTTCGTTGCTATCGGTCACTGCGCTCGCCTGTGCTTTCACCTTCTCGCTGGAATTACCCATGGCGATGGAAAAGCCGCTTTTGCGAAACATAAGGACATCATTCGGCATGTCGCCCAACGTGACGATCTGTTCGGGCGGAACGTTCAGAAGCCTCGACAGGGTGACCACGACCGCTCCCTTATTCGCCTGCGGGTGGGTCACGTCGAGGTAGTAGGGTTGCGAGCGCGCAGCACTCGCCCTTTCACCGAGAGTTGTCTGCGCCAGTTTTTCGCAGGCGGCAACCAAGTCGAGATCGTCGGAGATGCCAACGATCTTTACCGCGTGCGCGAGGTGCTCCTCGGTGAACACCGGTACGACCCTGGCGCCGAATTTCACTGTCCATGCCTCTCGCACCACATGCGGCGCGTCCCGATTACGGATCAACCACTCGTCGGCCGTGTAGACCCAGGCGTCCAACCCCTGGTCGAGGATAAGTCCGACGGTTTGCTTGGCGGTTGCCTGATCGAGCGTGTGACTTTCGATCACAGACAGGTCGGGATTGACAAAGACGCCGCCATTGAAGCCCGCGATCGGCGTCCGCAGAGCCAACGGAGCTATCAACATCGCCATGCCGCGTGGCGGCCTGCCGCTGGTGATCGCAAAGGCGATGCCGGCAGCGGCGAGCGACTTCACGGCGTCCGCCGCACGCGGGGTAAGCACTTTGTCCCTAGTGAGAAGCGTGCCATCGACATCAGCGAGCACAAGTGAAATTTTTGATGCAGTGAGATCTGGCCTTGTCATGCGCGGCCTGCTGGGCGAACGATCGTAACTTGCGCGTTCGACCGATCGTTGCCGAAGATGAACTGTTCGACCGCGTTGGCGAAGCGATCATCGCGGTTGCTGTCGGTTATGAAGTCCGCGGCCCGCTTTACCGCAGGACTGGCGTTGCCCATCGCGATGCTGAGACCGCTTCGCAGGAACATCGAGACATCATTGGCGCCGTCGCCAATGACGCATGCGTGCAGCTTTGCCACCGCTGCTTGGGCGCGCACCGTCAACATCTTGTCGTCGGTGACTAAAGTACCATCGACATCCGAGACAACGGTCGAGATTCTCGGTGAAGAAATTCGAGGGGACGCTGTCATCGCGATTTCTCGGCGCCGGTACTGTTGAGGGGGCGCCAGTGTCGGCCATCACGTGCCAAAAGCGCGGCCGCTTCACTCGGCCCTGAGCCTCCCGCCGGATAAATCGGCAGATCTTGCCCACCACCCTTGGCCCAAGTGTCGAGAACCGGCTGCACGATGCGCCAACTCTGCTCGACCATGTCGGCGCGCATGAATAGCGTCGGGTCGCCGGTCATAACATCGTATAGCAGCGTTTCGTATCCGACATTAGGTTCCTTTGGAAACCAGTCATCGTAGCGGAAGTCCATCTTGACGGCGGCGAGATCCATCGCTGGCCCAGGGCGCTTGACCTCGAACTGCAGGGATATCCCCTCATCGGGGGCGATGCGCAGCACCAGCCAGTTGGGCCGCAGGGTGTCGACGGGCGTGTGCTGGAACGCCGTATAGGGCGCCTGCTTGAAACGAATCGCGATCTCGGTATTTCGCTGCGACATGTGCTTGCCGGTACGGACATAGAAAGGCACGCCGGCCCAACGCCAGTTGTCGATCTCGAGCCGCATCGCGACGTAGGTCTCGATGTTTGAATCGGGGGCCACATTGGGCTCTTGCCGATAGGATTTAACCGTCTTGCCCATCACCGTGCCGGCACCGTACTGGCCGCGGACCACCTGCGCGGGCTTAACGGCCGGCATCGCGGCCAGCAATTCGGCTTTCTTTGAGCGGATTGCAGCGGCATCGAAACCGGTCGGCGGCTCCATCGCCACCATCGAGACTAATGTGAACACGTGATTCGGAACCATGTCGCGCAGCGCGCCGGTCACCTCGTAAAACTTGCCGCGGCGTTCTACGCCGACCGTCTCCGCCACGGTAACCTGCACGTGGTCGATCCGGTCACGATTCCAGATCGGTTCGAACAGCCCATTGGCGAAGCGGAATGCCATGATGCTTTGAACCGTGTCTTTTCCTAAAAAATGATCGATGCGGAATATCTGGTCCTCGTGCAGCGTACGCAGGATGCTGGCATTCAACTCGCGCGCCGATTCGAGGCTATGCCCGAACGGCTTCTCGATCACTACGCGGCGCCAGAACCGAGGCTTGCCGTCCTCGTCCTCGTTCTGATTGGTGAGCTTCGCTTTGCCGAGCTGCTCCACCACGGGGCCAAAGAAACGATCGGGGACGGCGAGGTAGAAAATGACGTTGCCCTGCGTGCCATGGGTTTTCTCTGCCTCGGCCAACGCGACGCTGATTTTCCCGTACAGTTCGGGTTTGGTGAAGTCGCCTTGCACGTAAGATATTTTTTCCGCCAGCCGCTTCCACGCCGCATCGTCGATCACGTCGACATCAAAGTCCGCCGCGACGTTTCCGATGAAGCTTTTCAGCATGTCGTGAAGATGGTTGCGCAAGCTCTCGGCCGTTCGCTCGCCATGGTCCACGCCAATAAAGGCGAAGTTCTCCGGCAGCACCTTCGTGCGCGAAAGGTTGTAGAGAGCCGGCGTTACTAAGCGTTTTGTCAGATCTCCGCCGGCACCGAAGATGACGATGGCGCACGAATCGGCCGGTTTGGTGGGACGCCGCGGCGGCGATTCGACCAGCTGCGCGGTCGGAGGGGCCCCAGACTGCTTGTCGAGCATGGTGCTACTCCGCGGCATTCGGCGCGGCTGAGTGGCCTTGCGATTTTTTCGACTTTGGTGGCGGGTCGACAGATTCCTGGCCCTCGATATGTCCACCGAAACCGAAGCGCATCGCCGAGAGCATTTTTTCCCCGAAGGTATGCTCCTGCCGTGAGCGGAAACGGGCATCCAGTGCCGAGGAGAGCACGTCGGCCGGGACCGCTTCCTCGATCGCGGCCTCGACAGTCCAGCGGCCCTCGCCGGAATCCTGGACGAAACCCGAGAAATCCTTCAGCTGCGGATCTTTCGCTAGCGCAGCAGCGCCGAGATCGAGCAGCCAGGATGAGATAACGCTGCCGCGCCTCCAGACCTCCGCGATATCCGGGAGGTTCAGTGTGAAGCGCTCGTCCTCGGGCAGATCCTTCGAACTCTTGTTGCGCAGGATATCGAAGCCCTCGGCGTAGGCCTGCATCAATCCATACTCGATGCCGTTGTGCACCATCTTGACGAAGTGGCCGGCGCCGGACGGCCCAGCATGAATATAGCCCCGCTCGGCGCGGACATCGCCTTTGACACGGCCCGGTGTCCTTGGGATATCGCCCAGCCCGGGAGCTAGTGCAGCGAAAATAGGATCGAGGCGATCCACGGCCTGCTTCGGGCCACCGATCATCATGCAATAGCCGCGGTCGACTCCCCAGACCCCACCAGACGTGCCGCAGTCGACGTACCGAATGCGCTTATCGGCCAACTTTTTGGCGCGACGGATATCGTCTTTGTAGAATGAATTTCCGCCGTCAATGATGATGTCGTCCGGCTCGAGCATACCGCTGAGATGCTCGACCGTCTCTTCGGTGATCCGGCCGGCGGGCAACATCACCCAGACGGCGCGCGGTTTTTCCTTCAGCGCCTTAACCAGATCGCCCAGCGATTGCACCGCCGTAGCGCCCTCCCTCGCGAGCGCCTCCCGCGGCTTGCTATTGGCGTCGAACACAAAGCAGTGGTGTCCCGCCTTCATGAGGCGGCGCGACATATTGCCGCCCATGCGGCCCAGGCCGATCATGCCGATCTGCATCTGCTTCCCTCCCTCGCATAAAAGCGCCGCTACTCGAGCGCCGTATCCATTGCGCGAGCCAGCTCCGCTAACCCCGCATCGACGTCCTTAAGGTGGACGCGCAGCGCGCGCCGACCGCGTTCGACCAGCACCTCGAGGTCGCCGCGCGCCTGCGCCGCCTTCACCACACCGAAGCTGTAGGAATGGCCGGGCACGTCGATATCGGCGGGATCGTCGCAGGTAACCTGCAGGAATACGCCGGAATTTGGCCCGCCTTTGTAGGCTTGACCGGTCGAATGCTGGAAGCGGGGTCCGAAGCCGAGGCAAGTGGCGGCGTGGGTCCGGTCGCGGATGCGCGTGCGCATCGCGGTCAGCGCCTGCGTGTGCCGATCGTTGCGCTCAATATAAGCCAGCAGCGCGACGTAGTCGCCCGACTTAGCGCCGGCGTGCACGCGGCCGAAATGACTCTTCAGATAACCGGCTAGCGTGTTGTGCCGGCCGAGCTCGGCGGCGTTGCGTGGATCGGCGTAAAGAGCCAGCCCGTTCTCGCGGAACACCGGTGCATCCTCGGGCAAGCGACGCGACTTTTCGAAGGCGTCGGTCAGCGCGCGCGTCTTGTCCTTGCTTGCCTCGACATCCGGCTGGTTGAAGGGATCAATGCCGATGATCGCGCCGGCCACGGCGGTCGCGATCTCCCAGCGGAAAAATTCCTGGCCTATGTGCCAGATGTCCTTCACACTGATACGCGCGACCGGATGGCCTGCCCGCTCTAGCGCCGCCACCGCCTGGCGCTGCAATGCATCCTCCTGTCCCTCAAGCTCAAGGTAGGCAAAGAACCGGTCGTTGCCGTAGCGCTCGGCTGTTGTAAGCGGCTCGTCTGAGAGCGGGATCAGCCCGCGCCCGTGCTTGCCCGTGCTTTCCGCCAGAAGCTGTTCCAGCCAAGCGCCGAAATCGGCGATTCCTGGCGATGTAATGATCGTGACCTTATCGCGGCCGAAGCGCGTGGCCGCAACACCCATGGCGATACCGAGTTGCACGCCTGGATTCTCCGCCGGCGGTACGTCGGGGCCACAAGCTCGTTGCATCGGCCGAACCGTCTCGAGCAGCCGCCTAACATCAAGACCCATCGCCGCTGCCGGCACTAGGCCGAATTTCGACAGCACTGAGTAGCGCCCACCGATCGAGGCGAGGCCATAAAATATATGGGAAAAGCCAAGCTGTTTAGCGCGTCGCTCCAGCGATGAGCCGGGATCCGTCACCGCGACGAAGTTTTCTCCGCCCTTATCCTTGCCGCGCACCGCGCCTACACGGTCGAAGAAATAGTCCATGAAAATGTTGGGCTCCAACGTAGAGCCGGATTTGGAGGAGACGATGAATAACGTCTTGCCGAGATCGACCTCGCGTTCGATCGCTTTAATTTGCGCGGGATCGGTGCTGTCCAGCATGTGAAAATGCGGCCAGCCGGGCCGCCGTCCGAAAGTTTCGCCGAACACTTCCGGCCCCAGGCTCGACCCTCCCATCCCCAGCAGGACCAGATCAGTGAACCTGCGCTGCTTGACCTGCTCTGCAAAGCTGATCAGCGGGTCGACACCGGCCAATTCCTGCTCCACAACGCTTAGCCAGCCGACCCATTTTCCTTCCTCCCCGCCAGTCCAAAGCGACTTGTCGCCAGTCCAAAGCCGCCGAATACGTCCACTCTCGCGCCAGACTTCCATCTCCGTAGCGAAGGCGTCCTTCATCTCCGGGGCACCCGGCCTGATCTCTAGGCTGGCGCGATCGTCACCCAGCAGCGTGCGGCGGCGCTGCGCGATAGTGCCGAATAGCTTATCGAACGAGTCCGCGAACTGCTGCACGCCCTCTCTAATCAGCTCTTCCGTGACCTGTTGGAGCGAAATGCCGTGACTTTCCAGCTCGGCGATTATCGCGCGGGCCCTCTCTATGTCTTGCTCCACGGCGTCTGGTGTCACCTTACCGTGGTCGCGGAATGCATCCATCGTCGCCGGCGGGATGGTGTCTACAGTGTCGCGCCCGATCAGCGCCTCGACATACATCGTGTCCTTGTAGGCGGGATTTTTGGTGCTGGTGGAGGCCCAGAGCAGACGTTGAGTGTTCGCGCCCTGCGCTGCCAGATCCCGCCAGCGCCGTCCGGAGAACAGCGCCACGTAGCGAACGTAGGCGAGTTTGGCATTGGCGATTGCTGCTTTGCCGCGCAATCGGTCCGCCACCCGTTTGTCACCGAGCTTGTCCAGCCGCCTGTCGATGGCAACATCGATGCGGCTGACGAAGATGCTGGCGACGCTGTGTACCTTGGAGATGTCGCCGCCCGCCCGCTTCAGATCCTCAAGTCCGGAAATATAGGCGTCGACCACCTGCTCGTAGACTGTCACGGAAAACAGCAGTGTGATGTTAATGTTCAGCCCACGACCGGTGAGTTGGCGGATCGCCGGAATCCCGGCTGGCGTCGCCGGCACCTTCACCATTAGATTTGGCCGTTGCACCGCCGCCCACAGCCGCAGAGCTTCGCCTATCGTCGCTTCGGTATCGTTGGCCAAATAGGGCGAGCATTCGAGGCTGATATAGCCATCGCGGCCCTGCGTCTCGTCGTAAATCGGACGCAACATATCGGCGGCGGCGCGAATATCGGCAATCGCCAAATGCTCGTAAATTTCAGAAATGCTATGATCGGCTTGCGCTTGGAATTGTTTTAGCGCCTCTTCGTATTCGCCACTCTCGCCAATCGCCTTTTCAAATATTGAGGGGTTTGAAGTGATGCCCTTGAGCCCGTCACGCTCGATCAGC
>Ga0075418_10008731_pt1 | contig 11365 bp, 10 predicted proteins | sample SoiMetdeltSBSDD2_FD_81776 | JGI IMG/M metagenome (GOLD analysis project Ga0075418, IMG submission 81776) | Bulk soil microbial communities from a Populus tree surrounding site in Tennessee, USA - Soil MetaG P. deltoides SBSDD2 | ecosystem: Environmental > Terrestrial > Soil > Tree plantation...
CGAGGGGTCGCCGGCCGGATGGAAGACGCCGAGGACCCTGAGCGCCCCCGTGCCGACGTTCTCGAGAATGTGCGGCTCTCGCGGCGGAAAGTGAATGCACGAGCCCGCCCGCACGGTCGAGCTTTCGCCGCCGATGTGGAGCACGCCCTCACCCTCGAGGATGTACGCCACCTCCTCGTACGTGTGATAGTGGGGCTTGGCGCGACCGGGTGGGATCGAGCCCACGAACTGCGTCACCGTCCTGCAGCCCACCTCCTCGTTCGCCACGTACCGGAACTCGCGGTCCTTACCGGCCGGGTACGGCCGCTGCTCCGCCAGGCGCACGACGCGACGCTCGGCTCCGTTCGCGGAATCGTCGTCGGGCTCGAGCGCCAGCACGGACACCAGTACGAGCTCTTCGGGGCCCTGGTTCTCCACCTCGTACCGCTCCCCAGGTGCGACGAGGATCCCGGTCTCGGGCTCGAGCTCGTGCCGCGTGCCGTTCAGGGTGACCGTCCCCGTGCCCGAGACTGCGAACAGGAGCTCCTCGCGCGACTCGCCGCCGCGGGGCTGCGAGAGCCCCGGGCCGAAGCGGATCACGCGCTGCTCGAGCGCGTCGCAGCCGAATCCAGGTCCGATGGTGATCCGCGTCGTGGCGGTGTCCCCGTCGATCTGGCGAGCCTCCGCGGAGGACTCGTCGGTCACGTGGCGACCCACCGACTTATGGAGCCCCGAGTGTGGGGCGGAAGCCGTCGCGGTGAACCGTGACCTCGGACATTGGCCTCACTTTCACTCTCTCTGACGGCGGCTCAGCGGAGTGGTTAGACGCCTGCGGCGGCCAACCATATACCGCGTCGCCGGCCGAATCGACCCTCTTTGCAGCGGGTACGCGCGCGCGCTCCTCGCTTGACCGGCGGCTGATCGCGTTCGTTAGGATCGCTCGGCATGCTGCTGAGCGAGGTCGGGTACGCGCGTCCTGCCAGCGTTGACGAAGCCGTGCGACTCCTCGCCGAGAACGACGGTGCGAGGCCACTCGCGGGCGGCCAGACGATCGTCAACGTCATGAAGGCACGCGCCGCTGCGCCCGACGTCCTCGTCGATCTCGGCGCCCTCGAAGACCTCCGTGCGATCGCGAAGGCGGCCGACGGCGGGCTCGAGCTCGGCGCCATGGCGACCTACACGCAGGTGATCACGTCGGGCGACATCAAGGACGCACGGCCCATCCTCGCCGAGGTCGCCGCGCAGATCGCGGACGTGCAGGTGCGCAATCGCGGGACGGTCGGCGGGAACATCTGCTCGAACGACCCGACCAACCACCTGCCGCCCGTGATGGCCGCCGCCGGCGCGACGATGACGATCGCGGGCGCGGACGGCGAGCGCGAGGTTTCTGCCGAGGAGTTCTTCCTCGGCGTCTACATGACGGCCGTCGGCGAGGGCGAGCTGCTCACGAAAGTGACGCTGCCGGCGCTGAACGGCGCTGCGGACGGGTTCGCGGCGATCACGATCGGCACAGACGGGACGTGCATCGTCAACGCTGCGGCGACGGTGAGCCGCGACGAGGCGCGGGTCGCGCTCGGCTGCGTCTCGGCGACGCCGGTGCTCCTGACCGTGGCGGCGGACGAGGACGCCGTGCGCGAGGCGGTCGCCGGCGCCACGATCGACCCGCCGTCCGACGTGCACGGGTCGGCCGACTACCGGCGGCACCTGGCTGCGGTCGTCGCCGCCCGCGCGGTGGCCCAGGCGAAGGAAGGGAGCTAGGTGGAACCGGTCACGAGCAAGAGGATCACGGTCACCGTCAACGGCGCCTCCTACGAGCGCGACGTCGACGCCCGGCGGCTCCTGGTCCACGTCATCCGCGACGACCTCGACCTGACCGGCACGCACATCGGCTGCGACACGGGCAACTGCGGAGCGTGCACCGTGATCGTGGACGGCCTCGCCGTGAAGTCCTGCATGATGCTCGCCGTCCAGGCCGACGGCGTATCGATCGAGACCGTCGAGTCGCTCGCGTCCGACGACGAGCTGCACCCGCTCCAGCGCGCGTTCTCGGCCCACCACGCGCTCCAGTGCGGCTACTGCACGCCCGGGATGCTGATGAGTGCGAAGCACCTGCTCGATAACAACTCGGAGCCGACCGAGAACGAGATTCGCCGGGCCATCCAGGGCAACATCTGCCGCTGCACCGGCTACGTGAACATCGTCGAGGCCATCGACGCGGCAGCCCGTGGGGAGGTGCCGGCGTGACGACCGTCGCCCCCGACCAGGTCGAGGCCCCGCAGAAGGGATTCGCGGGCACGAGCATCCCTCGCAAGGAGGACAAGCGCCTCGTGCAGGGCGAGGGCGTCTTCTTCGACGATGTCAAGCGCCACGGCATGGGCTACGTCCACTTCGTCCGCTCGCCGTACGCGCACGCGGGGATCGTCTCCATCGACGTCTCCGCCGCGGAGGCCGTCGAGGGCGTGTACGGCACGCTCATCGGCGAGGAGGTCGCGGCGCAGACGGACCCCTTCTTCGAGATGTCGACGCCGCCCGGCAGCGAGATCCGCGACTACGCGCTCGCCGTCGGAAAGGTCCGCTTCGCGGGCGAGCCCGTCGCGGCGGTGGTCGCCGAGACGCGGGAGCTGGCGCGCGACGCCGCCGAGCTCGTCGAGGTCGAGTACGAGCCGCTCGAGCCCGTGCTCGACGCGGTCGCCGCGGCCGAGCCCGGCGCGCCGATCCTCCATGACGAGGCCGGCTCGAACGTCGTCTGGTCGGGGAAGTTCGAGTGGGGCGACTTCGACGAGGCGCTCGCCGAGGCCGACCACGTGGTCAAGATCGACCGCCTCTACTTCCACCGTTTCTCCTCGACGCCGCTCGAGTGCGCGGGCGCGCTCGTCGAGTACGACAAGGGCATCGCGCAGTGGACGCTGCACTGCAACCACCAGATGCCGGGGATCGGGATCGTCTGGATGGCCCCGGCGCTGCGCGTCGGCACCGACAAGCTCCGCATCGTCACGCAGGACATCGGCGGCGGCTTCGGCAACAAGATCACGCTGCACCCGTACTTCGTCGCGCTCTGCCTGCTCGCGCGGAAGCTCAACCGCCCGGTGCACTGGACGGAGTGGCGCACCGACCAGCACACCGCCAATACACACGGCAACGAGCGCACGTTCCTCGACGTCGAGGTCCCGGTGAAGGCCGACGGCACGATGCTCGGCTTCAAGGTCAGGGCGTTCGACGACGCCGGCGCGTTCCCGCGCTACGAGCCGCTCGGCTGCATCATCTGGGCGCAGGTGACGCCCGGCTGCTACCGCTGGCGCCACGTGCTCGTCGACTTCACACAGACGTGCACGAACAAGTCGCCGACCGCACCGAACCGCGGCTACTCGCGCATGCAGCAGCTCTGGTTCACGGAGCGCGTCATCGACGTCGTCGCACACGAGCTCGACCTCGACCCGGTCGAGGTCCGCAAGCGCAACTACATCAAGTCCGAGGAGATGCCCTACGAGACGCCCAACGGCTGCGTCTACGACTCGGGCGACTACGCGAGGTGCCTCGACATCGCGCTCGACCTGATCGGCTACGACAAGCTCGAGGAGCGCCGCAAGGACGCGGAATCGCGCGGGAAGCTGCTCGGCGTCGGGATCGGCTCGACGCTCGACTCGGGCACGAACAACTTCGGCCAGTCGCAGCTCCTGAACCCGGAGCTCCAGTTCTCGGGCAACAACGAGGTCGCCACCGCGCGGCTGGACATCTTCGGCGAGGTCGTCGTCACCCTCGGGACGACGCCGCAGGGGCAGAGCCACGAGACCGTGACGTCCCAGGTCGTCGCCGACCTCCTCGGCATCACCCCGGACGACGTGCACGTCCGCGCGGGGCACGACAGCTACTGGAACTCGCATGCGGGCTTCTCCGGGACGTACGCGAGCCAGTTCGCGGTCACCGGACTCGAGGCGGTGAAAGGCGCGACGCTCGAGCTCGCCAGCCAGATCCGCCGCCTCGCCTCCGTGATCCTCGGGGCGGACGGCCCCGACGACATCGTCCTCGAGGAAGGCATGGCCAAGCGGAAGGACATGCCCGAGGCAGCACTGCCGTTCATGGCCTGCGGCGCGATCATCAACGTCAACAACGCGGGCCTCCCGCCCGAGCTCGACGACGTGACCCTCAACTGCCGCTACGTCTACCGGCCGCCGTTCCAGGTGCCCGACCACGAGACGAAGTTCGGGAACCTGACGCTGACCTACGCGACGCAGATCCACGCGTGCGTGGTCGAGGTCGACCGCGAGACCGGCGTCTACGAGATCGTCGACTACGCGGCCGTGGACGACTGCGGCACGCGCATCCACCCGCAGATCGTCGAGGGCCAGGTGCACGGCGCCACGGCGCACGCCCTCGGCGCGGCGACGTTCGAGACGTTCCCGTACGACGAGGACGGGATGCTCCTGACGAGCAACTTCTACGACTACCACGTGCCTCACGCGCTCGACATGCCGCCGCTGAAGACCGGCTTCATCGAGTCGCCGTCGCCCTTCAACTCCCTCGGGACGAAGGGCATGGGCGAGGGCGGCGGCGCCGGCATCCACTGTGTGTGCGCGGCCATCCAGGATGCGCTGCGCCCGGTCGGGAACCCGGTCGTGACCGAGAGCCACAACCCGTATCACCGCGTGTGGGAGCTCCTGCAGGATCCGGCCGCGAGCCGCGCGGGCATCGAGGTCACGGGCCGGTGAAGGTCGAGGGGACGCGGCGCTACGAGGCGTCGAGGGAGCGCGTCTGGGACGTCCTCAACGACCCGGCCGAGATGGCTGGGCTCATGCCGGGCGTGGAGAGCTTCGAGATCGTCGACGACACCCACTGGAAGGCGAAGGTCAAGGTGCCGCTGGGGCTCGGGAGCATGAAGATGTCGATCGACTTCGAGAAGACCGAGTCGCGGCCGCCCGAGCACGCGAGCCTGCACGCGAAGGGCAAGGGCGTGGGGGCGATCATGAGCATGGAGACGCAATTCGACCTGGGCGAGGACGGCGGCGGCACCGAGATGCGCTGGCAGGCCGACGTCCGCATCCTCGGTCAAGTCGCGAGCATGGGCCAGCGCGTCGTCCAGCCGATCGTGAACCAGCAGGTCGAGCAGGTTCTGAACGCGCTCGACGCCCGGGTCGCAGCCAAGGGCGGTGGGACAGCCGCTCCCCCGGAAGGGTCGAGCGGTGCCGAGGAGGGCATCCACCCGGGCTCGCCGGAGGCCTACTCCGACGACCCGAAAGGGCCCACGCACTCCGCGTAGGCCCGCGGGCATCGACGCCATGGGCCAGCCGTTCCGCATCGGCGTCATGCAGCTGACGATGGAGCCGCTCGAGGAGATGCTCGAGTCGGCCCAGGTCATGGACAGCGTCGGCATGGACACGATCTGGCTCGCCGAGGCCTACCCCTGGTGGCGCAAGCACGGGATGGAGGCGCGCTCTTCGACGGTCGTCTCGGCGCTGATCGCCGAGCGCACCGAGCGGCTCGCGGTCGGCTGGGGCATCATCTCGCCGTTCACCCGCCATCCGGTGCAGGTCGCCATGGACGCGCGCGTCGTCCAGGAGGCCGCCGGGCCGGGACGCTTCCTGCTCGGCTTCGGGACGTCGAAGATCTTCCTCAACAACGCCCGCATGCAGACGAACAAGACTCTCGGCCCGATGCGCGATGCCGTCGCGATCGCCCGCGGTGTGCTCGGCGGCGAGGCCTTCGAGTACGAGGGCGACACGTGGAGCGCGTCCGTGCCCGCGCTGTCCGAGGAGGCGGAGGCGCCGCGCGACGTCCCGCCGGTCTACGTGGCCGCGACGGCGCCCAAGATGCAGGCGCTCGCCGGCGAGATCGGCGATGGGTGCCTGACGCCCTCGATCACGACGCCCGCGTTCGTGCGCTACACCAGGGACAACGTGCAGGCGGACATCGACATCGGGTGCACGATCGTCGCCTCGATCCACGAGTCCGACCGTGATGCGGGCCGCGACGGCGCGCGCGAGATCGCGGGCATGTACCTCGCGAACAAGTTCCAGAACATCAAGGGGTCGGCCGACACGCTGCTCGAGCTCGCCGAGATCGAGATGGAGGAGCTGGCGCCGGTCGCGGAGGCGATGGAGCACGGTGGGCGTCTCGCCGCCAAAGAGAAGGTGACCGACTCCCTCCTCGACCGCTGCAAGCCGATCGCCGGGACGCCGGACGAGTGCATCGCGGCGATCGAGGAGTACCGCGAGGCAGGCTGCACGCACGTGATGCTCGAGCTCTGGGGCGACGACCGGCACCGCCAGCTCGAGCTCTTCGGCGAGCGGGTGCTCCCGCAGGTCCGATGATCGACGAGCGCCGTCTCGTCGAGCTTGCGCTGCGGCTCGTCTCGACCCCGTCCTTCACCGGCTCGGAGCAGGCGGCGGCCGAGCTGATGCGCGACGAGCTCGCGTCGCTCGGGCTCCAGGTGCAATGGCAGCAGGTCGAGGAGGGCCGCGCGAACGTGCTCGGAACGTGGGCCGGGACGGGCGGTGGCCCGACGCTCATGTTCAACGGGCACCTCGACACGTCGTACTCCGGCCGCGAGCCGTGGCTCCAGGGCATCCCCGGGTTCCAGCCCGCCGGCTTCGAGCGGGACGGGCGGATCTACGGCCTCGGGATCTCGAACATGAAGGGCGCTGTCGCGTGCTACGTGGAAGCCGTGCGGGCGCTCCAGGATGCGGGCGTGCGGCTGAAGGGCGACGTCCAGATCGCCGCCGTCGCGGGCGAGATCGAGAAGACGCAGCAGGGCGACGCGGAGGGCGCCGAGTACCGGGGCTACGCGGCCGGCTCCCGCTATCTCGTCGGGCACGGCGGCGCCGCCGACATGTGCGTGCTCGGCGAGCCGACCGAGAACAAGGTCGTCCTCGCGCACTTCGGGACGCTCTGGATGCGCCTGCGCACACGCGGGCCGTTCATTCACACGGCGTTCAGCGCCGGCCGGCTGGAGGAGAACTCGATCGTGCGCATGCGCAGCGTGCTCGACGCGGTGCTCGAGTGGCTCCCGCGCTGGGAGGAGGAGATGAGCTACGAGGGCGAGCGCGGCGTCGCCAACGTCGGCGCGATCCGCGGCGGCTTCGGCTGGCGCGTCTCCCGCACGCCGCACGAGACCGATCTCTTCGTCGACCTGCGCGTGCCGCCGTCGGTGCCGATGGCCGAGGCCCGGCGCAGGGCGCTCGAGTTCGCGCGCGGCCTCCACGGGGTGGACGCCGAGGTCTACGTCACGGCGCCGGGCGCGGAGATCGACGAGGGCCACGAGCTCGTACAGGCGCTGGAGGCAGCGCACGAGGAGGTCTTCGGCGCGGCGCCCGAGCGCGACGTGACGCGCTGGTTCTCCGATGCCTCCGTCCTCACGCGGTACGGCATCGCTACCGTGAACTACGGGGCGTCGAGCGGGCTGCCCGACGCGGAGCTGGGGGAGAACCTCGAGATCGAGGGCCTGGTCAAGACGGCGGAGGTGTACGCGAACGTGGCGAAAGCAGTCTGTGGGGTAGCGGAGTGAAGCTCGTCACCTTCGACGAGGGCCGGGTCGGTGCGGTCGACGGCGACGAGATCGCCGTCCTCGACGTCGCCGACATGCGGACGTACTTCGAGCGCGGCGGCGCCGACGAGACCGGCGAGCGCGTTCCTCTCGAGGGCGCGCGATTGCGGGCGCCGATCATCCCGAAGAAGTTCTTCCACACGGCCGGCAACTTCCGTGAGCACGAGGAGGAGTCGAAGCGCGTCGGCTGGTCGCACAAGATCGCCCCGTGGATCGTCTTCTTCCAGAACGTCGATGCGATCGTCGGCACGGACGACCCGGTCGTCTATCCCGAGCACCTGACCGAGGAGCTCGACTACGAGCTCGAACTCGCCGTCGTCCTCCGCAAGCCGGGGAAGTGGTTCGCGCCGGAGGACGCGGCCGACTACATCGGCGGCTACGTGATCTTCAACGACGTCACGGCGCGCGACATCCAGCGGCGTGAGATGGAGTCGGGCGTCTTCTCGTACTGCAAGGCGATCGACACGTTCTGCCCGCTCGGGCCGTGGATCGTCACGCCCGACGAGATCCCCGACCCGCACGACCTGGCCATGGAGCTGCGCGTGAACGGCGAGCCCCGGCAGGTCTCCCACTCGAGCCGCATGTCGGTGACGATCCCCGAGATCCTCAGCCACTACTCGGCGCTGGGCTACAGCGCGGGGGACGTGCTCTCGACGGGAACGGTCTCGGGCGTGGCGGGGTTCAGCGAGGACGCGGCGTCGCTGTACCTGAAGCCGGGCGACGTGATGGAGGGCGAGATCGAGCGGATCGGCGTGCTGCGCAACCCCGTGGTCTCCTGGCAGGAGGCCCACGGCGAGCCGCCTCCTCCGCGGGTGCGCTGGTGAGCCGAGGCGCAACTGTTAGACGCGTCTTGACGGGAGACCCGCCTCCCCAACCCGATGGCTCGAGCCTAACGCCGAAAAGCGCGCGCGTGGCGCGCGGATCTGAGCCGGAAGCGTTGCGGTGAGCTGGCCGGCGGACGGCGCCAAGCTCGACCGCGTCCGCCGCCTGATGGCCGACCAGGACCTCGACGCCCTCGTCGTCCGCGCGCCCGACAACGTCCTCTACCTCTCGAACTACTGGCCCATGAAGGGCTACGACGCGGTCGTGTTTCCCCGGGAGGGCGACCTGACCCTGATCGCGCTCGAGCCCCAGCAGGAGGACGCCGAGCGCACGGCCTGGACGACCGACATCCGGCTCTTCAAGGGCTACGACGAGCGCGACCCGCGCCCGCCCACCGCACGCGCGGTCGAGCTGGCGCAGGAGGCTGTGCGCGCCGGCGGGTACGAGCGCGTCGGGCTCGAGCTCTCGCTCGGCACGCAGGCCGCCGACCGCATGGTCGGCGAGCCCACGACCTACACGCAGGGCTTCTTCGACGCCTTCGGGCAGGCGCAGGACGCGACGCCGCTCCTCGTCCAGGCGCGCGCGATCAAGACCGAGCAGGAGATCGAGCGCATGCGCCTCGCGAACGAGCTGGCCGCGGAGGCAATGGAGCACGTCCGCCGCGAGCTCAGGCCCGGCATGAAGGAGAGTGAGGCAGGTGCCCTCTGGGAGGGCTTCGTGCACGGCCAGGGCACCGGCTACCGGGGACAGGTGGAGCTGGCGCGCGGGTTCTCGCTCGTCTGGTCGGGACAGGGGATCCGCACCTTCACGGCAACCGGCGACCGGCCGGTGCAGGAGCGGGAGCCGACGCTCTTCGAGATCTGGGTCTGCGTCGACGGCTACTGGTGCGACCACACGAAGAACGTCTGTCCCGGCGACCTGACGCCCGAGTACGACGAGCTGCTCGAGAAGCTGCTCGCCGTCTACCGCGCGGCGATCGACCATGTCCAGCCGGGCGCGAGCCTGGCCGAGCTCGACGTGATCATCCGCGACGGGCTTGCGGAAGCCGGCTATCCGGGCCAGCCGTCGCACCCGGTCGCCCATGGGGTCGGCGCCCGCGCGCACGAGCCGCCCTATGCGCATCAAGCCGGTGAAGGCATGATCCAGGAGGGCATGGTGCTGGCGATCGAACCGGGTGCGTACTGGGAGGGGGGCGGCGGCCTCCGCGTCGAGGACAACTTCCTCGTTACGGCCGCCGGCGCCGAGCAGCTCTCGCCCTACCCCGACGACTTCCGCGCGACGTGATCGACGGCGACAAGGTCTGGACCGGCGGCCTCAACGACGCGTACCGCGAGACGGGCGCCGTCGGCCTCTACGACACGACGCTCCGCGACGGAGAGCAGACCGTCGGCGTCGTGCTGTCGGCCGAGGACAAGCTCGAGATCGCCAAGGCCCTCGACGTCCTGGGCATCGGGAGGATCGAGGCCGGGTTCCCGCGCGTCTCGGAGGACGACCGCCGCGCCTTCGAGCTGATCATGGCCGCCGGCCTCCAGGCCGAGGTGTGGGGCTTCTCGCGGGCGGTGCAGGCCGACGTCGAGGCGCTGCTCGAGCTAGGGGTGCGGGCCTCGGTGATCGAGTCGCCGATCTCCGATCTCAAGCTCGAGGCCATCGGCGTCTCGCGCGAGACCATGCTGGAGCGCATCCGCAAGGCGGTCTCCTTCGCGGCCGAGCAGGGCGTCACGGTCGCCTTCTTCGGCGTCGACTCCACGCGCGCCCAGCCCGACTTCTTCGATCACGCCTATGCGGCGGCGGTCGACGCCGGCGCGCAGGAGGTGGCGGTTGTCGACACGCTCGGCATCGCCACGCCGGAGGCCGCGGCCGCGCTCGTCGGACGCGCGGTCGACCTCCTCGGCGCCGACGTGCCGGTGCACTTCCACGGGCACAACGACTTCGGCCTGGCGACGGCCTCGGCAGTCGCCGCCGCGAAGGCGGGCGCCCGCTGGATCCACGGGACGATCAACGGCATGGGCGAGCGCGCCGGGAACGCCAACCTGCTCGAGGTCGGGCTCGCCCTGGAGGCGCTCTACGGCATCGACACCGGCCTGCGCCTCGATCGCGCCCGCGAGGTCTCTGCCCGGGTGCGCGAGCTCTCCGGCTACGAGCTGGAGCCGTGGAAGCCACTCGTCGGCGACACGCTCTTCCGCCGTGAGAGCGGCGCGGTCGCCAGCCAGTTCCACGACCCGCCGTCGATCGAGCCCTACTCGTCCGAGCTCGTGGGCGCCGAGCGCGCCATCGTCCTCGGCAAGAAGAGCGGCATCGACTCCATCCGCATCAAGGCCGCGGAGCTGGGGCTCGAGCTCACCGAGGACGGCGAGCGCGAGCTGCTCGCGACGGTCAAGAGCCGCGGCGCCGAGAAGCGCGGCCTCGTCACGGACGAGGAGTTCGCCGAGCTCGCGCGGGCGCTCGACGGCAAGCCCTCGACCTAGGAGGAACACATGCCCCGGCGGGACGTCAACCCCGACTCCCTGCACCCGGCTCCCGGCTTCAGCCACGTGAGCGTGGCCGAGGGGAGCAGGCTCGTCTACTTCGCCGGCCAGCTCGCCCTCGACCAGCAGTTCGGGATCATCGGCGGAGACGATCTCGGCGAGCAGACGAAGGCCGCGATGCGAAACCTCGAGACGGCGATGAAGGAAGTCGGCGTCGGCTGGGACGACGTCGTGCGGCGCACGATCTACACGCTGTACCCGACCGAGTACGAGGTCATCACGGCCGCGATCGACGAGGTGACGGGCGGCGCCGACCACCCGGCGCAGACCATCGTCGGCATCACCGGGCTCGCCGTGGCGGGCTGCTTGATCGAGATCGAGTGCACGGCCTCGGTCGCCTAAGTGCCGTTTGACATCTGATCAAACGAGCGAGACGATGCCGCCGTGAAGCCGACTACGCTCGCCCGCGGGAGGCGCCATCAGACGATGGCCGAGGCGGCGGTGGCGGACCTGCAGGAGGCGATTCTCGCCGGCGAGCTGGCGCCGGGCGCGCCACTGCGGC
>Ga0075418_10008733_pt1 | contig 11363 bp, 10 predicted proteins | sample SoiMetdeltSBSDD2_FD_81776 | JGI IMG/M metagenome (GOLD analysis project Ga0075418, IMG submission 81776) | Bulk soil microbial communities from a Populus tree surrounding site in Tennessee, USA - Soil MetaG P. deltoides SBSDD2 | ecosystem: Environmental > Terrestrial > Soil > Tree plantation...
GATCGGAATCTGATAGGTTGCATCAGTGGCTCGGCACTCAGCTGTGAGTGAAGCCAATTCTCTCAGAACCCTCACCAGGTAGCCATTCCGACCCCGGGTCATAGGTGTCATATCTCCTTGAATTCTTCATAAAGTATTACGCGCGTGACCCATGTGTCAGATTTAACAGCGGGAAGATAGCAATCCTTCGAAAGAAAAAACAAATTCGGGACGACACGAGGATTGGCAATCCTCATGCCGTCTACATTCGACGTGTTAAGATGGCAACCGCCGGATCACTGCTGCTGTGCTCCAAAATCGTCATCATTCACGACGTACCGACGCGGCTCTATTCAGGAGGTTTCGCGCGCCCCCCGACCGCTGTGCCCGCAGCCGCCCCGTACAATAGTGGGTTTTTCATCAAGCAGAAAGGAAATTGACACCTTTCCCGGTCCTGCGATATGGCTTCGTTCTTAGAAAAAGGTGGTTTGAAGATGCTATCCCTCTCAAGAATGCCGGGGATGAAACGCGTAACCACAGCGCTTGTCGTAATGACGCTGTTCGCCGCATCGGCGGCCGCGGAGACGCCTGTTGCTGAGGTGTCGCAGCTCCAGCTGTACAGCAGCTTCTGGCAGAACCTGCATCATTTCCTGTATGTGTCGGCGTGGGCGACCCGCCCTGTCGTGCCTGGACAGCCGCGTCTTGCGATGCCGCTGCCGCCGGGTTCGGATGTCTCGATGGCGCCCGACGAAAAGGCCACGTGGGACCACGCCGTCACCGTATATGAACACGACTTCGCCTCCAGAGATCTGCTCTTCGGTCAACGCATGACGATGATCAAGCTGGGGCTTGTCGATCGAGACGACAAACTCACCGGCGCGCCGTACGACGACGAGCTGAAGACACTGCTGCTGTCGGCCGCGCCGATTTACCGGAAGTACTGGTGGCCGGCGCACGATGCCGGCAACCGCGCCTGGATCGAAGACGCGGTGCGCCGGACGACGAAGTATGCGCCTGCGATTATCGGGAGGCTCACAACGCTTTACGGCGTCCCCTGGTTCGGCCGGCCTGTGCGCGTCGATGTCGTCCGCTTCGGCAACAGCCAGGGCGCGTACACGTCGAACAATCCCACGCACATCGTCGTCGCCAGCAGCGATCCCGGATACGCGCAGTGGTCGAGCGTCGAAATGCTGTTTCATGAATCATCGCACGGGCTGTTTCGGAAGACTCAGCTTGCGATCGAAGATGCGGCGAACCGGGCCGGCAAGATGCCGCGGGACTTATGGCACGTCGTTCTTTTCTACATTGCGGGAGAAGTGACCAGGCAGGAGCTCGCGAAGGATGGCGTCGAGTACAAGCCGTATTTGTACGCCATCGGTCTGTTCGATCGGGCGTGGCCGCGTTTCCGATCGCCGGTCGAGACCTCCGTGCAGCCGTACATTGACGGAAAGGCCACGCTCAAGCAGATGGTCACGCGTCTCGTCACCGCGATCCCGTGACGATGCCGAAGATCACCGTCTATCAGAAGCCCCACGTGCACGACCTGCCGCCAGGTCTACAACGCGTCTTGCTCTGGCGTCGATGTTTTGACGGGCACGCGCGTGATGGGAGGTCAAAAATTCACCTTTGACATTGAAGCGTCGTTCAGTTCAATCAGCAGCAGGTTTTCTTCAAAATGAAACCGACCCGACACGAGGATTGTTGATTCTCGTAGCACGTGTAACCAGTCAAGAACACACGACAATTTTTCAACTTTGCCATTACTTTGCCAGAAGAAAATACGGCTAAAATACGAATGCCGTCACCAGCGAGCATACGAATCACTCTGCCTAGCGGCAAAATTAGTCACCATGGGCTAAACTCTGCCCATGGCAGGGTTAGCCGGCAAATCCGGCCCACCGGGAAACCAGAACGCTTTCCGCCACGGTCTGGCGGGAATCTCACAGCGACGCAATAACGGCGCGCTGAATCCCGCCGAACATTCGATTCGCGAAGAAAATTCTGGCTGGATTGCTCGCAGACAAAGGCGGCGACGCGCAGATCAGCACCGCGTGCTGGCCGAGATAATCGCCAGCGACGCGTCTCTTTTAATTATACATTTAACCAGGCCATCGACGGCGTCATCCAGAACAATCAGAAAGCCAGACAAAATCCCAAAGCGCTGGCTCAATTGGACGCATACAAAAGACCGCTGGTTGGGTCGTTATCGGCAAATCTTCAGAGGTTCGGGATGGAAAGAGTTGCAAAGGTCGAAAGCCTGCAGAAAATCATCGCCGAAATGAGTGGAACTGGAGACAATCCCGCCGCCAGTCAACGGACAATAAAGGGACAAAATGTTACAGACATGCGATAATGATCGCATATAAAGAAAGCAGACTAGACGATCGACACCCAAACTACTCAATGGAGTCTTGGCCAACCATTGGTTTTCCGAACAATACTAAAACCTGCCGAATTTGAGCGCTGAAGTGTTTAAGCTGTTAGCGCATTTCCTTAGCGAGGCCGGTTACAATCGCTCTTAGCATGTTATTTTGGGTTTCGGTCTCCACGGCGGCAAGCCCGTAGTTCGGTTGTCGGAAAGTTAAGAATAGCAGCAAATGATCCTACACCGACGACGAGCTTGCCATGGTTTTGATATATTGGGTCGCGCTTATCCTGGACGCCACAGGAGGCCATTGTATGAAGACACTTAATTTGCTGCTTTTGCTGGCCGCACTGTTGCTTTCCAGTGGCTCGGCGAGCGGTGCGCAGTCCTCTTCTCTGGAAGGCACGTGGTATGTTGGCGGCGATCGCGGCCAAGTTGCACGCATCACCAATAACCGGGGCAGATTGGAAGCAAGAAATGAGAACGGCGACACCAGCCGACTTGAATACAACGGTCGTTCGCGGGTGCGCGCGCTCGACTGGGGCGGGATAACCGGTGAAATACGCGGTAACCGGATCGATTGGTCGAACAATACCTACTGGTCGAAAGTCCAGAGCTCTGTTACGCGCTACAGTAACCTGGAAGGCGCGTGGTATGTTGGCGGCGATCGCAGCCAAGTTACCAGCATCACCAACAACCGGGGCAGATTGGAAGCACGAAATGAGCGCGGCGAGACCAGCCGACTCGAATATGACGGTCGTTCGCGGGTGCGCGCGCTCGACTGGGGCGGGATAACCGGTGAAATACGCGGTAACCGAATCGATTGGTCGAACAATACCTACTGGTCGAGATCGCAGAGTTCTGTTACGAGCTACAGTAACCTGGAAGGCACGTGGTATGTTGGCGGGGATCGCGACAAAGTCGCCCGCATCACGAATGACCGGGGCAGATTGGCAGCACGAAATGAGCGCGGCGACACCAGCCGACTCGATTACAACGGTCGGGGACGGGTGCGCGCGCTCGACTGGGGCGGTATAACGGGCGAAATTCGCTCCGACCAAATCGCCTGGTCGAACAATACCTATTGGACACGTAGACCTCGCCGTTAATGAATCGGCTACGGTTCAATCCAATTTCCGGGTCTAGCTCGATTCTACTGTTCTAAGCCTCTCTGCTGGCTTCGGCGGCCATGGCCGAAAGCCCATCTTTCGATTGTCGGAAAGTGAAAGATAGCAGTATCGAAAAAATGATTTGCGCGGACGAGTTCGCCAAGCTGCACCCGCAAACTCGCAGACGTTTATGCCGCAGCTTCCAAAAAAAGCGGTCAATGAGCGCCCGCCGGTGCTCACGGCAGCGGGGCTGGATCAAGGAGCACAACGAATGTTGGAAGAGCGACAATAGGCGTCGCTGTGTCGAGGAGACGGATCAAGGGGAGAAGATAGACGAGGGTCAGCGATGAGATCCGGTCCGGATGCGCCTGCACAACCCCCATCGCCAACTTGCTTTTCCAGCGCGGACGAAGAAGATCTTCCAGCCGTTGCGGTACCTCGCGCTTGCCCACCGTACGTGTATTGTACGCAGGCACGAAACGTTGAGGAGATTCACATTCCAGAAATTATCCTTGTCGCGAAACGACTCTGGATAGGCATCAAGCTACGGGGAGCGGTAGCGCGCCATAACTCCTTTGTCGACGAGGACAAGAATACCCAGCTCACCACTCATAATCGCATCGGCGGCCAGTTTCCCAGCACGTGCGTCAGCGTCGACTCGCGTAATGATCGATGCACCGGAAAAACGTCCCACTTGTACATTGACACCGGGATATTTTTTCATGAAACCACCGGCCAGCGCGTTACCAACGATCGGATCCAGGTTCAAATAGATCACGGCTTCGCCTTCGGCGCGTGCACCTTCGACCAGCCGCGGTCTATCGCTCTCCGGCGGATAAAGAATCCAACGCCGACAATTTTGACTCGCCGATTTGCGCAGATATGCCATCACGCACGGCGATGAAGAAGACGAGTAGGCCAAAGAAATAACCAGATGGCATTTCATAACTTACTGCTTTGCTAATCGTACCGCCGTCCGAGATTTACGTGGAAAATATAGCGTCAGGACAAACGAGGGACTATGGCACCCAACCCTGCCATTGGCGTCGAGCAGTTTCTGAGTTGCCAAAACCGGTTCCATTTCTCAGAATCTAGTGCGATCACCTTTTGGCATCCATGAGTTTATCGAGTCGACTGAATCAGTCGCCCAAGGCCCCTGGTGATTGTGGTGATCGGAGCGATGCATTGCAAGAGGCGTCTAAGCTCGGCAGTATATTGCCAAGGCGAAATATCGATAACATTGCGGCGTTTGTATTGTCAAACTTGTCAACGTTTTGATCTCGGCGACTCCGAGGGCCAACCAGATCGCCGAGTTGTTTCGCAAGCCACTAGATAGCATTGAAGCGGGGCTGCCAAGAATAGAAATACTGTCAGAAAAGCGACAGTTTGCACCGGCCACAATCGGCTATTGCGCTTTTCGCCGTGGACGGCCTACCATCAGCGCTTGTACTTAGTACTGACCGTTCCCCTGAATCAGTACGACACCTTCGTAAGAAAAATTGACCCATCATCTCAGAAGTCACATCCTAATGAGCGGCGTCTTTGAACGGCAGACCAAAGAGCGACCACTTCGAGCGTGTCATGAAGATCATGTGCACGGATTCCGAGGCAGTAATGCTCCTCGATCTCGCAATCCAGACCTATCCCGACATTGCCCCCAATATCGCCAGATACATCGCTCGCGCGATCGGTCCGTAGATTTCACCCTCGGCGTCATACCGGTATACCGTCAAGCTATACGTTTACATTGTTCTCGCCATTTTTTTCTCTACTGTGCTATATCCCGCTCCGTAATCATCACCGATAGCGACCGCATTTCGTGGTTAGCCGTCATCAATCTAGCGCTCGATGATCTCATTGCGACGAAAGAACCCCTTGAAAAGAAGTGCGCGCGCTTGGTTCCTGTCAATCGATTAGAGATCCAGACAGTTTCTTTTGGGTTTGCGATCGGCTTGGCCGACGGCCGTCTGGCCTCGGGTTTGCCTCGGGAGCCATTCTCGTCACCTCGATTCACTTCTTTAAGAGCCCGCGACTCGGTGCTTACGAAATCCTTGTCTCTAGTTTAGAAGCCGGCGTGACACCATCTCCTTGTGGGACAAAAAACTGTCATTCAAACCCAACAATTTCCCCTTCAGCCTTCACAACATTTGTCGCAAAAGATTCCGCCAAAGGCACGACCTAGCCCGATCTATCTTTAAATTCTTCTGGCACACTCATTGCGCATTTTAATTTAAGCAGGAAAGGGAAAAAGCGCGATGAAATCCTCCTCTCATACGCCAACCGTTGATTGGCCGTTCGCGACTTTTTGACTACTTTACCTGAGCAGCATATTCACCTTTGGTTACATCATATTTTGAGCGCGCCGGATCTGCCGGCCGGCCGTCGTAATCTTTGTTACCTAATAAACTTAAACGCCCCATATATGCCCGGCTGAAAGAGATGGGCGAATTCTTTGCCTTCGTGCTTTGGCCCTTACTGAAAGAGCGAAAGATACTCTGGTTCCTACCGATGGCTCTGGTTTTACTAAGCCTTTTGTATTTCATATTGGAAACGTTGTAGATCCGTTCGCTTTTTCACAAGGGCCACGATTTAAGTTTCCGCCTCACCATGGCAAAGACCGGCCGCGTCGCGCTGGCGCAAACGGTTTTTCACAACAAAAAGAGTCTGGTTTTGATCCGTTCGGTCAAGCGGGTTGGTGCTTCATTTCCTGTTTTTCAAAGACGAGATCCGGGACTTCGACGCGATAGCGAAAGGCGACGGCGTCAAGCTCCCCGCCGAGCAGGGAGCTTGGCATGAGCCTGATCGAGAAAATGTCGTCGGAGGACTTCGAGCCTGAGCGCTACGCCGACGAATACCGCGAGCGCGCGCTCGCCATGATCGAGCCAAAGGCCAGGAACTCAAAGCCGTTCCTTCGGCGCCACGGTGCAGCGGTCAGGTCGTCGACATCTTCGCGGCGTTAAAGAAGAGTTTAGAAACCGCCGAACGACCACAGCAAAAAGCCGCCGATCGAGTCAAGCGAAAAAGAAGGCGTAGCCTAAGTTTCCAATCAGTGACTTCGGATAAGGTGAGAAAGTCTTAGGTGTTCTCTTCTGTGACGTGCAAAATACAAAATGGCTTTGGCAGTGGGCACAAGACGAGCGTTCCTTTGTTCGATATAACCCAATGCAACCAATCGATCACGTAATTTTTTCGAAATCGCACCCTTTGCTGACGCATGACGAGTCACTTCGTGCAAGCCGTTTACCTCAGCCGAGGTAAGCTCCGTTTTCCGAATTATATATGGGCTTCGCACCACTTCGTCTAGTTGCTCGACTTCCCAGCTCGCGGGCCTAGAAGCAAGAGCCGTAACGCTCTAGGTACTTAGGATCGGCGAACATACACGCATCACACACGTACTGTTCGTTCTCACGCCGGAACTCTTGCCACTTCGTCATGTCATAAACTCCAGCAGTAAACTTTTCGCCTCGAATCGCCTCTACGATCTGTTTGCAGCGGTCACAGACAACTTTAATTGTCTTGATTCGAGAATTCGAAGAGGCTTTAACTGACATGCATGGTCCCTTTCCATTCTGCCAGCTCGGACGCCAGGTAGGATTCGGGTCCGGCGCAATCGGTGTATGCAAATACGCATCCGAGATCGTAGTATTATTGATCCAGCGGCAAGCCGGCTGAACGAAACGCCTCGTGTATTGAAGCGATCACGCCCGGGCAATGGCCGGCATATAGCAATAAATTCCGAGCTTGTGCTTGATCGCAGCTGATCACAACCTCGTTCCCAAATAACTTCAAGGGAACGGCTTCCTCTAAAACCAATTTAGAACGCGATCCGTGAGGAATGGCCTGTTTGAGACAATGAAAGCTTTTGTCATCAAGAAAAATTTTCACAGTCATCATCGCGATCGAGCCCCTTTGCCGGAGTAGGGAAGGTCAAAAGGATGTCGTATCAAAAGCCGCGACTTCCCCTCCTTACCCCAGCTGAATGACCATGTGCACGGATTGTGCCCTAAACTTAACAGGACTTTGGAGAGATCTGGTCAATGTGCAGGAGTTAAAGGTTCTTAACGCGGAATGGCAACTTTGCCTGAAACTTTTTATGCGGATGGAATCAGGTCAAAGTGTGGACTGACGATCACACGAGAGATTTACCGCACGGACGGTATTTACATCTATCTTTTCTTTGTTAACGTGCCAGGCGCATTGGGCCTTTGCGGCTGGCAAAAGTTCGCCTCCCAGTCATCCGTTCGGCAGAGCAGCATCTAAATCATTACCGTATTGCTGCCATGCTCTGTTGCCAAACCGACGACAACTCCTTGACTCGCTTGCATAGTTTTGCTGATTAGCCCGAGAAATTACTTCCCCCTACACCTCTCCCACACAAGGTCAAGGCCCATGCGCGTTTTTATCGCATCCAGCAGAGGGATACTCAGGAGCCGTCCTTCGAGCCAGACTTGCCACGCATTTGCCACACAGCAATGTCAGTTGCCACAATGTGTAAATCTAATCGACTACCAAAAATGCCCACGGTAATCGGTACTGTTCAAATCCTCACTTCTCTAACGTAATGGCACAATCCGTGCTCTTCGGGTGCCAATCAAAGAGCGCAACGTGCGCTCAAAAGTTGACGCAATGAACTGACATCCCAACGTGGTCACCCAGGGGATATGGGAGCGAGTGGTGAAACCGGCAACAAGAAAATACTCTGTGCCGGTTTTTTTTGGGAGTCTGGTTCCTGTGAACCACGGAAAGAAGCGACTCAGTCGTATGTAGAACGTCAATTAATTCAGAGCGACTGCACGGCAAACAAAGATTTAGTCAGAATTTCAGTTTGAAAGGAATAAAGAGGCTTTATGAAACATGTGATTTTTTACTTGGGAGCATTGTTGATCCTTGCAGCTAGTAGTGTTGTATATGCTCACAACGGCAGCGTCACTATCTCCTCGCCGAGCGCTAATCAGACGATGGTTGTCGAATCGTTGCCTATAAACATCATCGTCGAAGGAACGATCTCTCACGGCAGTCCTGGCAACGTCAACGACCAACGGGCATGCGTCAAAGTGGACGGCGGCACAGCGATATGTGAGCCTAACTACGTCGGCGGTCTTGGTAATGTGAGTTCGAGAAACTACAGCATTACCGTGCCTATTAATAGCGATGGCCCGCACACGCTTCAGACTTTAACGGCTAATTCGCGCGGTGATCACAGCGGTGTTTCCACGCTCATCACCATCTATGTTGTGCTTTCGAATTCCGCATGCGATGAAAAAGACCCGCCTGCCACTGCCAACGAGTATCTCAATAGCCTCAATCTCCCCAGTGACTATGCCACTTCTCGGGGGCAGATTATCAGGGTTATCGCATTCAATCATAGCAACGGCGCTTACGGTTCTTGTCACTACGACAATGACGCGGTGCGTGAGGACGTAGACGCTCTTCTTGCACAGTTGGGATTTTAACGCGTCGATAATCGGGAGAGCAGATCGAGAAGTCGGTCTGCTCTCCTTGTCGTTAGGTCGTTGTCTCTCGGCAATATCCAAATGACGCATGCTGAATTTTCATGTTAACTCCCGAGTTCATCCGCCACGAAATCGACGCCATCAATGAAAAATGGCGTGAGATCCAAAAAGGCAGCGAGCGTAAGGGCGAAGCGCTGACGATCTTTTATCGGCTCCACGTCCATCCAGATCTCTGGCTCGGTATCACAGAATACTTGGCGAACCTCAGCCCGGTAGGCCGCGATGCGATCGTTTTTCCTGAGGTTGAGCTTTTGGAGCTCAACTGCGATTCAGCAATCGAAGGTTGGCTGATCCTGCCGATCGCCGAGCTGTCGCCCGCGCTCAGATTGTGATTTCGAGCAGATGATTTGCAGGTCGCGGGTTTGCGCGCGTGATGCCTCGGCCGCACAAATAAAAATTCCACTCTGCTGCCTCGCCCGCCTCGCGTTGATCTTTTTGTCGACTTCATTCGAGGCATTGGAAAGCCAACTTCTACTTCGTTCCCCATTAAACCAATTCTCTCCAGCGACGGGTAAGAATCTTCAGATAGCCGAAACTAAACGGAATGTCTCCACTAGTTTAGTGCTGCGACTTTCTGGTTTTCGCTGCCTGATTTCCGAGCGCTTGTGCCTATTTTTTCAAAACCGGTGCAGGAGAGATCTGGTCTAATCGAAATCAAGCTCAACGCCTTCTTCTGCGCCGTTCCCCGATCGCTCGCATTGCGCTCCCGTTATGTGTGAGTTCTTTGATTTGAATAGAGAGTCAGCGAGAAAGGTAAGCCTCGTAATCTCGTTGACGATCTCAGACCTGCCTGGATACTCTCTCGGCATCTCAGGAAACTGACGCGCAACCTTATCCATTCGTCGCAACAGCGTCCCAACGGTTGGACTCTTGGAGGGCGAGCTCTTTGGCGGTTGGCCGGAGCACCCAAGCTTTTCTTGTATCCTTTGGATTTCGTCCCGAACGGTACCTATCTGCGAAAACTCCTCGGCGATTGCCAGCGCACGGGGATCACCCGTTCGTATTGCGGTATATTGCCGCGTCAATTCGGCCAAACGTCTGTTCACCATTTTCAAAACAACAGGAGAAGGCATAGTGCCTGCTGATGTCTCACCACGTAAATCGGGATCCCAAACCAACGGGCCTTCCGTGCACTGTCCCGCCCGCTCTGGCCTTGGTCCGGTGCTGCTGCTCAGAAGATTTCGTGATGGCAATCCAAGAGTTGGTTCAAGAAGAATTAACCGGTGATGCTCTGATAAGCAACGGTTATGCCATGGGCGAACAATCCTAATACCGCGATTTGTCTACAATATGCAAAGGACAGCGAGACTTGGCACCCAATACCGCGAAGACACCTCTCATTACCCCCTCGGCGAGATTTGATTGAATTACGACCTACCTTAAACCTAACTCGCCGCCAGTGCATCAACAGTCACGTCACCAGGGAGCCATGTGGAAAGTTAGCTTTCTAATGCTTCGAATAAGCTTTTCCTTGAATCCAACCGCCGCCGTTGCGGTTGTCGCTTTGGAGCCGCTAAAATCTTTCGACCGAGAAGTCACAGATGGATGCGTCCGTTCTTGTGCGGCTCTCGTGTGGGCATTGTGGTTGCGCCATCAGTCCCGAACTCAAGAAAGGAAAATACGCCTATTATCATTGCACGGGACACCGGGGAAAATGCCCGGAGCCGTGGGTCAGGGAGGAGGAGATTGATCGCCAGTTTCGCGAAGCTCTCGGTGCTATGAAGATCGACGAGCGGGTTCTCAACTGGATGGTCACGGCGCTAAAGGAAAGTCACTGAGATGAGAAACGTGACCACGACCAAGCAATCGCTAGGTTACAAAAGCAATATACGACACTCCAGACCCGGCTTGACGCCATGTACGTTGACAAATTGGACGGAACAGTCACCCGAGAATTTTTTGATCGTAAAAGTGAGTTGTGGCGTGAGGAGCAGTCCAAAATATCGGCTGAGATCGCCGCGCATCAGAATGCGAATCTGAGTTACATAGATTCCGGCGTTAGGATTTTAGAACTCGCGCAACGTGCTGAAATTCTTTACCAAACTCAGCCAATGCAGGAGAGACGCAAACTTCTGCGGTTTGTATTTCAGAACTCCACTTGGAAGGACGGTCACCTTAATCCGGTCTACAGAAAACCCTTCGATTTCCTTGTGGAAAATTATCAGAGGGCTAAGCAAGCAGACGCAGGATCGGCAACGAAAATGTCAATAAATGAAATCTGGCTCCCCGGGAGGGACTCGAACCCCCGACCAATTGGTTAACAGCCAACTGCTCTACCGACTGAGCTACCGGGGAAATGAAATTCGATTATTTATTATAGTATCGACGAGTCTTTTTCTAGTTGCAACGATATTTCCAGAATGCTGATCAATCTAATCCTTGACGTTCTCGTTGAGC